>Ga0208223_1000039_pt1 | contig 32001 bp, 31 predicted proteins | sample LakMenE07Oct09ns_FD_150678 | JGI IMG/M metagenome (GOLD analysis project Ga0208223, IMG submission 150678) | Freshwater microbial communities from Lake Mendota, WI - 07OCT2009 deep hole epilimnion ns (SPAdes) | ecosystem: Environmental > Aquatic > Freshwater > Lake > Epilimnion/Euphotic zone ...
CCCTTTGCCAACTTGCCGCATCCATGCGGCAACCCTAACGGGCTATTCCCAACAAAAGCTTCGGTGCTCGGCGCGGCAGACGGGAAAACAACCACTCTCAGCTTATAACATCAGTGATTAATTAAAAATCGAGGGTAACAACACCGCAGCGCCAATTAACAAACTGCTGGTGATAATAGTCCAGAAGGTGCGGCTGTTATTGCTTTGTAATTGTTTACGAAGTTGCGCCATTTCCTGATTATGTTGCTGCATTTGATGTTGCATCATGGCGTTACTTTGCAGCGCCTGAAACACCAAAGTTGGTACTTCTGGCAATTGTTCGGTGATTTCTGGGAATTTGCTGAACAGTTCTTTGATTTTGGCCGCAGGTCCCATGCGTTGTTTAAACCAGTCTTCTAAAAATGGTTTGGCGGTTTGCCATAAATCCAATTCAGGATAAAGCTGGCGGCCTAAGCCTTCGATATTCAACAAGGTTTTTTGTAACAACACTAATTGCGGTTGAACCACCATGTCGAAGCGGCGAGCGGTTTGGAATAAACGCAATAGCAGCAAGCCGAAGGAAATATCTTTTAACGGTTTATCAAAAATCGGTTCGCAAACGCTACGAATTGCGGCTTCAAATTCTTCGATACGGGTGGTGCTTGGCACCCAGCCGGATTCGATGTGCATTTGGGCAACGCGGCGGTAGTCGTGATTAAAGAAGGCTAAAAAGTTCTCGGCTAAATAGCGTTGGTCGCTGTCTGATAAGCTGCCGACGATACCAAAATCCACCGCCAGATATTTGTCTGGTAATTGCACGAAAATATTGCCAGGGTGCATATCAGCATGGAAAAAATTGTCGCGGAATACTTGAGTGAAAAAGATTTCTACGCCGCGTTCAGCAAGCTTTTTAAAATCAGCATTGCCAGCGCGCAGGGCGTCAATATCGCCGACCGGAATCCCGTAAATCCGCTCCATCACCATTACTTTGCGATGAGTCATTGGCCAATGAACTTCGGGGATATACAGCATTTCTGAGTCTTTAAACTTGGCTCTGATGGCGCTGGCATTGGCGGCTTCACGCACTAAATCCAGTTCGTCTAGGATGGTTTTCTCGAATTCAGCAACTACTTCCATCGCCCGTAAACGCCGGGCATCGCTCGAGAAGCTTTCAGCGATTCTTGCCAATTCATACAGTAAGCCAACATCAGAATGAATTTTGCCTTCAATATCAGGGCGTAATACTTTAACGATGACTTTTTCGCCGCTGTGCAAAGTGGCGGTATGGACTTGCGCGACGGAGGCCGAAGCCAGTGGTACTGGGTCGAATTCAGCAAAAGCTTGTTCTAAAGTTTGGCCGAGTTGTTGTTCGATAATTTGTTTCGCTAACTCAAAGCCAAAGGGCGGCACTTTATCTTGCAGCTTGACCAATTCTTCGGCGATGTCTTCCGGTAACAAGTCTTTGCGGGTGGATAAAGTTTGGCCGAATTTAACGTAAATCGGCCCTAAATCTTCCAGCGTTTTACGAATCCTAACCCCGCGCGGTTCGGTGGGTTTTCTCAGCCAGTAATTCGGTGAGAAAAACGCTACGAAGCGAATCGGCCGGAATAGGTGGGTTTTTAAAATAATTTCATCAAGGCCATGAAACATCATCACCCAGTTAATGTGGATGAGGCGCAGCAAAATTTTTGGGCGAATCACAAGGTGTCCTTAGGTATTGGGCTCGGAAGATGAATTTAAGCTGTTTTCTAATCTATCAATGCGGGCATTGAGTCGGTCAAAATCGCTACGGCTGGCGTCGATTTGTTGAAATAGTGCGTCAGCTTCAGGTTTGGCGGGTAAATCGCGGGTTTCTTCTTGCAAGAATTCTTGCAGATTGAGCTTGAAGCTGGTCAAACTTTGCTGGCTCCAATCGCGACTACTGCGGAACAAATTGCCAAATTGTTGAGCAAAACTTTCACCAGTGTAGCGGGCGAGTTTGGCTTCAAGATTAATCTCGAGTTTGGCAAACAAGCTTTGAAATTTATGGGCTACCTGGGTATCGCCTTCGATACGTACATCGCCTTGGAATAAGGAACGCATCGGCGTAGCGCTTAAACCCATTAAACCCAGCGCAGATAAAGAACCGCTGATTTTGGCATCAACCGTATCGTTATAGGTTTCTAAAATCTGTAGGCTGGTTGCGGTCGGGCACAGATAGAGGGTTTGATTGAAACTACTGATCTCAATCGCTACCACTTTACCGGCTATAGGACTAAGCAAATTGCTGGCGTTATCGTCTAGGCTTAGATATTGATTAATCGCTGGTTCGAGCAGACTAATCAACAAGGGTTTAATCGGGGTTAAATTGCCAAGCATTAGCTCGCCTGCTGTTGTTGAAGTTGTTGCAGATAGTCTTGCATGTCTTCGTTGTTTACGCGTTGATAAATATCGCTGACGCTGATGGTTAAGTCTAATGATTCAAAAAACACTTCATCCCCCATGAAATAGCGCTCTGAAAACCAGTTGGCCGTGCGACGAAACACTTCAATATCAACATGATCTTGCTCAATTAACACGTATTCTTGCAAGCTAGGCAGGGTTTTATAAGTGGCTAATTTGATGGTTTGGTCGGTGCGTCGGGTGCTTTTTGACAACACTTCGATGATGATTTTGGGCTTGTCGGTGTAGTAATCATCGCCGTCATCATCGTTGCAAACCACCATGACGTCGGGGTAGAAAAAACTTTTGGCGGCTTTGACTTTCATGTCAGCAACAAAAGTCTGGCAAGGGCTATCTTGTAGATGATTGCTGAACAGGCGCAATGCATTGCCGACAATTAAGCTGTGATTACGACTGGCTCCAGCCATCGCGTAGACTTCGCCATCAATATATTCATGCTTGATGGTGCTAATCTGCTCGCCTTGTAAATACTCGGTTTCGCTAAGATAAGAATGCGCTATTTTTAGAGCCATGAGCAATAAAGCCTAATTAAAATTTATAGCCTCTATGAACCGCAACGATGCCTTGGGTCATGTTGAAATATTCGCAACGCTCCAAACCGGCATTTTCCATCATCTGTTTCAACTCATCTTGTTTTGGATGCATACGGATTGATTCAGCCAAGTAACGGTAGCTGTCTTCATCTTTAGCAACAATGCCGCCAATTTTAGGCAACAAGTTGAATGAGTAAAAATCGTAAACTTTTTCAGTGATTGGATCGACAGGGTGTGAGAATTCTAAAACAATCACTTTGCCACCTGGCTTTAATACCCGATACATTGAGCGTAACGCTGCATCTTTGTCGGTGACATTGCGTAAACCAAAGCCGATGCAAACGCAGTCAAAGGTGTTGTCAGCAAAAGGCAAGCATTCAGCATTGACTTGTGCATAGCGGATGTTGCCGGTTAAGCCACGGTTGATTAAGCGGTCACGACCCGTGCGTAACATCGCAGCGTTAATATCAGCTAAAACCACTTGACCTTTTTGACCGACGCGTTTTTCAAATAAGGTAGTTAAGTCGCCTGTGCCACCGGCTAAATCCAGCACCGTATCGCCTTCACGGATATTGGCTAATTGCACTGCTACCCGTTTCCAAATGCGGTGAATGCCCAATGACATTAAATCATTCATGATGTCGTATTGGCTGGCCACCGAGTCGAATACGCCGCGTACCAGCGCAACTTTGTCTTGAGCAGGAACTTGTTTGAAACCAAAGTGGGTAGTGTTTTCGTTAGTCATGTCTTTAATGGTTTATGTTGGGTTTTCGGCTAATGCCGGCCGCTTTTAGATGGTCGAGATAGGTTGCCCATAGCCAAGGAAATTCTAGGCCGAGTTTATACAACAAATCCCATGAATAAATGCCGCTGTCGTGCCCATCGCTAAAATCAATCGCGATGCCATAGTTACCGACAGGGCGGATGTTATTGATTGCTACATCTTCTTTGCCAATTTGCAGGGTTTCTTGGCCTGGGCCGTGACCGACTGCTTCAGCAGATTGGGTATAAACCCGCAAATATTCGCTGGGCAATTCAAAAATGCTGCCATCGTCAAAATGCACTTCTAAAACCGCTGACAGTTTATGCAGCTTGATTTCAGTCGGTATTGAGTTACATGGTGTGATTTTTAGACGCATAGTGTTAGAGAATGTAGCGGCTTAAATCTTCATCTTCCGCTAGTTTCATTAAATGGTTATCAACATACTCGGCATCAATGCTGATCAATTTGTCAGTTAAATCCGGTGCGTTAAATGAAATTTCTTCTAACAGCTTTTCCAAAATGGTGTGTAAACGACGTGCACCGATATTTTCAGTTTTTTCATTGACTTGCCAGCCCAGCTCAGCAATCCGTTTGATGCCATCTTGGGTGAATGTCACTTCAACGCCTTCTGTGGCTAATAAGGCTTGGTATTGTGAGGTTAGTGAAGCATCGGGTTCAGTCAAAATACGAACAAAATCGTCAGCGCTTAAAGCGTTTAATTCAACACGGATTGGGAAACGGCCTTGTAATTCGGGGATTAAATCCGAAGGTTTGGTGAGGTGAAACGCGCCAGACGCAATAAACAAAATATGATCAGTTTTCACCATGCCATATTTAGTAGTCACTGTGCTGCCTTCAACTAAAGGCAATAAGTCACGCTGTACACCTTCGCGAGACACTTCGCCGCCGCCAATATCCGAGCGTTTGCAGATTTTGTCGATTTCATCCAAAAATACGATGCCGTGTTGTTCAACCGCTTCTAAAGCCGATTGTTTAATCTCATCTTCATTAATCAGTTTTGCCGCTTCTTCTTCCTGCAATACTCGTAAGGCTTCTTTGATTTTTAACTTGCGGGCTTTAGTGCGACCAGAATTCATGTTTTGGAACATGCTTTGCAACTGGCTGGTCATTTCTTCCATGCCCGGCGGTGCCATGATTTCGACGCCGACCGATGGCGCAGCAACATCAAGTTCGATTTCTTTATCGTCCAAATCACCTTCGCGCAATTTTTTACGCATTTTTTGGCGAGTCGACGCTTCGGTTTCTGACAAAGTGCCGCCATCAGCAACTGGTAACAAAATGTCTAAAACCCGTTCTTCGGCAGCATCGGCGGCGCGAATTTGGAATTTTTCCATCGCATCGATGCGGGTGGTTTTGACTGCGCTATCAACCAAGTCACGGACAATCGATTCAACATCACGACCGACATAACCGACTTCGGTAAATTTAGTGGCTTCGATTTTGATAAATGGTGCGTTAGCTAAACGAGCTAAGCGACGAGCAATTTCGGTTTTACCAACGCCGGTTGGGCCGATCATTAGTATGTTTTTGGGGGTGATTTCGTTACGCAATTCAGCTGCCACTTGGCTACGCCGCCAGCGGTTACGCAGGGCAATCGCCACTGAGCGTTTAGCATCGGCTTGGCCAATAATGTGTTTGTCTAGTTCGCTGACGATTTCGCGGGGTGTCATTTGGCTCATGGGCTTACTCTTGCGGTTCGGCGTCTAATTCTTCAATACGCAGATTATGATTGGTGTAAATGCAAATCTCGGCGGCAATATTTAAGGACTTTTCGACAATTTCACGCGCGCTCAATTCGGTATTTTCCAATAAAGCACGAGCAGCGCTTTGGGCGTATGCACCACCAGAACCAATTGCCATAAAATCATATTCTGGTTCAATTACATCGCCGTTGCCTGAGATAATTAATGAGGTTTTAGCATCGGCGATAATCAGCAAAGCTTCCAGTTTACGTAAAGCGCGATCTGTACGCCAATCTTTGGCCATTTCAACGGCGGCGCGGGTTAGATTGCCACGATGTTTTTCCAGCTTGCCTTCAAAATGTTCAAACAAGGTAAACGCATCAGCGGTAGCGCCGGCAAAACCAGCGATGACTTTATCGTGGTACAAGCGGCGCACTTTGCGAGCATTGCCTTTCATCACCGTGTTGCCCAAAGTAACTTGGCCGTCACCGCCAATCACGACTTTATCGCCTCGGCGCACAGATAATATGGTGGTACCTCTTATATTCATGCTCATTGAGTTGCGAATTAATCTTGAAAAGCTGGCGATTTTACATGGTATAGATGTTGAAAGGGTAGAAGTTTAAGGAAATGCAATCGGCTTTCTGCGTTGAAATGTCAAATAAAGCTGGTAAAGTGAGACTTGCAGTTACTTATAATTAAAATAACAAATCAAGAGGTTAACTATGAAACTAGCCAAAAATCGGAAAAGCCTATTATTTATCGCCGCTATGTTATTTGCCAGCAATGCGATGGCGGTTAAGCCAGGCGAAGATGATGATAAAAAAGAATGTAAAAAACCGAAGTTTCGTGATTTCGTGCCAGAGCATAAAGCAGAAGTGGCGCCAGGTTCTGAAGTGTCTTTCCATGTTTCGCGTGGCACTCTTTTAACGAGTATTAAAGCGGAAGCGAAAGGCGAGAAAATGGATTTGGCTATTCTGAATCGCAAAACTTATATTGAAGTCAAAACCAAATTGCCGGCTTCAGTGGGTGAAGGTTTCGCTCGTATTCACGTCACAGCGAAAGCAGAAGAAGGCGAATGTGCTGGGCAAGATGGTTGGTTGATTACGGTTAAAGACCCTAATTCTGCTGCTACACCAGCACAAACAGCAGAAACTGAAAAACAATAATTCTGCAGTATTGGTTGTTGCGCTTGTTATCAAAACAAGCGCTTTTAGCCACTTAACTTACGTCATTACCCCTCAATCTCGGTTATATTAGGCACTTTTCTGTTTTTCCTTTGGAGTTGCCAGTGTCACTGCAAACTGTTAACGACTTGCTAAGAAAGCATCGGAGCGTCGAAAGAACGCTGCAAAATCAGCCTATGCAGCGGCAAAAGCTGGTGATGACCTTAGTCCAAAAGCAACATTTGGCAGAATTGCAGGCTTTAATAAAACGTTTGTCTGCGTTTGAGATTGGGCAAATCTTGTCTTCTTTAAGCTTGGAAGATACTCAATTTGTTTGGGAGCAGGTGGCTGCCGAACGTCAAGACGATGTGCTTTGGGAAATCTCTGACACTTTGCGTGAATATTTGGTGGGTGATCGCGAGCCGCATTGTGGCGAAGGTCAATTAAGCGCGTTTCAATTGGTTGATGGTCGATTGTCAAAAGTTGCGATTACTTGTCGGCATGATTTAGAACTGATGCAACCGATTTGGATTGACTTGTTATCGCCTAGTAAAGCGCAGCGATTATTAATCGGCCAACATTATGGTTTAGATTTACCTGACCCTGATGAATTAACCGACCTTGAGGCTAGTGCGCGTTTTTATGTCGAGCATGAACAAATCCATATCCATTCCGATTTTTTATTAGATCGCGAAGGCAAGGCGCGCAGTGTGCCTGTAGCCTTTGTCTTGCGTGGCGATATTTTATTTTCTGTGCGCGGCGAAGAATTGCCGGTTTTCCGTTTACAACGCTTACGCGCTCGTAGTCAGCCGGGCTTCGTTTCCGATAGTCGAGATATGTTGCTCGACTTATACGGTGCCGAGGCCGAATATTCAGCGGATGCTTTAGAAAATATTTACAGCGAATTAGAAACTGTCAGCCGTAAAGTATTAAGCCAAACTATGAGCGATGAAGATGCGGCGCGGATTTTGGCGGATATTGCTGAGCAGGAAGATTTAAATGGTCGGATTCGCCGCAATATGCTTGATACACAAAGAGCGGTTTCATTTTTATTACGCCGCAAATTATTATTGTCGACTCAATTGGAAGATGCCCAACAAATTCTGCGCGATATTGAATCGCTAAACAGCCATACCGCGTTTTTGTTTGACAAAATCAACTTCTTAATGGATGCCACGGTCGGTTTCATTAATATTAACCAGAACAAAGTCATCAAGATTTTTTCGGTTGCCTCGGTCGCATTACTGCCGCCAACCTTAATCGCCAGTATTTACGGTATGAACTTTAATAATATGCCGGAATTGGAATGGATGTTTGGTTATCCATTTGCCTTAGGTTTAATGGTGTTCTCGGTTGCTGTGCCTTATTTATTCTTCAAACGTAAAGGTTGGTTGCGCTAATGATAACGCCTGCTGTCGCCATTTTTGGCGAAGTTTTATTTGATCGTTTTGATGATGGCGTGGAAATATTAGGCGGTGCGCCGTTCAATGTTGCATGGCATTTACAAGCCTTTCAACAAGCGCCGCTATTCATCAGTCGAATCGGTCAAGATCAAGCGGGCGCTAAAATTCAGGCAGCGATGCAAACTTGGGGAATTTCACAAGCGGCTTTGCAAATCGACGCAGAATTTCCAACTGGCGCGGTTGAAATTAGCCTCAACAATGGCGAACCTGAATATCAAATCTTAGCGAATCAGGCTTATGATTTTATTGATGATCAGTCATTGCCATCGATTGATTGTGCGTTGTTGTATCACGGCAGTCTGGCCGCTCGTCAGCCGGTTTCAGGTAAGGCTTTGCAAAACCTAATCAACCGTCATCAAGGCAAAGTTTTTATCGATATTAATTTGCGTCAACCGTGGTGGAATCAAACTGCTGTTGCTGAATTATTGACCCAAGCCAACTGGGTAAAACTCAATCATCAGGAGTTACAGCAATTACAAGTTGCAGGCGACTCACTTGAAGCCAAAATGCGATTGTTTATCGAGCGTTATCAGTTAGAGGTATTAGTGGTAACTTTAGGTGAGCAGGGGGCTTGGGCGATTGATGAGAATGGTGAATTATTAACCGTGCAGCCAGATTCACTTCAAGTAGTGGTTGATACTGTAGGCGCCGGCGATGCTTTCGCCTCGGTTTTATTGTTAGGGATTTTAAAGGCTTGGCCTTTAGCAGTTAGTTTACAACGAGCTCAACAGTTTGCTTCGGCCCTCGTTGGGCAGCGTGGAGCGACGGTTAGCGATTTAGATTTTTATCAATCCTTTAAAGCAGCATGGCTTTAAACGGCAAATAAGTTAGTTTGTTATTAACGAGAAAAAAAATTAGTCATTCGTAAGTACCAATTTGCGATTTGTTTCGTGATAGACAAATTGTCAGTCGAGTCTTGAGTATTATCATTATTTAACATCTGATAAATAGACAAGCACCCTTGGCAGCAAAATAATTTCTCACCTTCCTTGGTTATTAGCTTAAAGCCAGATGAGCTAGGTAATGACTTGCAATAAGCGCATAAGTCAGAGGTTTGGTTCATAGACGTCTCTTCTAAAGTTAATCAATCTACGGTTTAGTCGCTAACCAGCGGTAAGCCCGCCAATCCGAAAATCAAAAATTAGGGCATATGCTACAGCTAAAGTCCTATTTTACGTTAAATAACACAGTTTAATAAAACCCTTCTTGGTTTTGTTTTGCGTTAGTAGCTTTTAAGTATTGATTATAAAGGGTTTTTAGTGGAATTGTGAAAGTTGGCATACTTCCTGCATATAATTATGCGCCAGATCTTGGTACAGGCTTTATTGCCACATAACTAACCTGTTGGAGATTTTTATATGTCTTTTGTTAATAATGTTAAATATTTATTGAAATGTGGTTTTGATAAGTTATTGATTTGATTTTTATAATTAAGTTTTTAAAACGAATAATAAAATTTTTAATCATATAATTGGATGAACTGAATGAAATTAAAAAAATATTTAATCGCTGTTTACATAATAAATTTATTGCTTAATCAATCAGTATTGGCTAGTGATGAAAAAGAAAATAATAACGCCGATGAGCTTGAAACTATGGTGGTCTCAGCTACGCCAGGTAAAGTACAAGCTGTGCGAGATGTTCAAGCTAGTGTTGAAGTAATTACCCCGCAACGCTTAAAAAGCTTATCACTTAGAACCTTGCCGCAAATATTGCAATTTGCAGCTGGAACGGGTTATGTCAAAGATAGTGGTGTTACATCGTCAATTAATTTAAGGGGCTCTTCAAATAATCAAACTTTGATTTTAGTTGATGGTTTACGAAGGACAGGGAAATTCGGAACGACAGATTTAACGGGGTTAAGTATTGAAAATATTCAACAAGTTGAAATTATTCGTGGTCCTATGTCAGCATTATATGGAGCGGATTCGGTTGGTGGTGTGGTGAATATTATTACCAAAACCCCGGGGGAAAATTTTGGTGTAACGGGTAGTTTTCAATATGGACAAGCCGAGCAAGGCCAACGAGATACATTCATAGAGAGAGCTGGTGTTTCAACCGGTGATTTTCATGGATTGAAAAATCGTTTCTCAGCAGAGTTGTTCAATAAAAATGCATTACAAGTTGATAAAAGCATACCAACGACGACATTGAAAGATATTGATCGATATTATGTCAATTATGCCGGATCCTATGATTTAACCCAGCAAAGAAAGCTTAGATGGACTGGGGAAATAATGAATCAGGACGATACAGGAGCTGCTTATAATGGCAACAAAGGTACAGAAAATGAAGAAAGACATCAATTTAGTATGTTTTATGATGATATATACGATTGGGGATCTTTGAAATTACAAGGTAGTTATGGGAAATCAGTTGCCAATGTTGGACGTGATGCGTTAAACCCAAGTATTTTAGAAAAAACAGATTATAACTTAGGCCAAGTTGAAGGGTTTTTAAATTATTTTGCAAGTGATAATTTATCCATTACATTTGGAACCGGTGGTCGTTTTCAGGAGATGGATTTATCAACTTATGACAGAACCAAGTTCCCAGGAAGTCAAACTAGAAATGTATTTCATGCTTTAACTCAGATGGATTGGGATATTGTTAAAGATGTTAAGTTATTGGCAGGTGTGCGATATGACAGTTTTAGTGATTTTGGCGATACATTAAATCCAAGAGCAAGTTTATCTTGGTCGCCTGGTGATTTTAATTTCAGATTCGGCTATGGAACAGCATTTAAGGCACCAGAGTTTGTTAATATGTTTCCCACGTTTGTGAGAACAAGTCGAAGAGGTAACACCACAAGTACATCGATTATTAATGGTAATCCAAATCTAAGAGCAGAAAAATCAGAGTCATTAGAGTTAGCAGGGAAATATAATTTTGAACATGGAATTGTATTTGGTAGTTTTGAAGCGATTGGTCATGTCACTTGGTATGATGATCTTATTCAATATTTGGTAACTAATACATCAAGACCTAATACAAGTACTGTTATTTCTTCGGGTGCTTATTACAATACAGGCAAAGCAAAAGTTCGAGGTACTGAATTAGTATTTAATATCGGCGTCAAAGATTATTACAATCTATATTCTTCTTATGAGTTTCTTGATGCCTATGATACTCAAGCGCATACTCGTTTATTAGATAGATCCAGACACGCATTCCGTTTTCAAAATACCTTCCACCTACATCCCCAGGTTGATTTGTCATTAAATGGCCGTTTTTATGATGGTTATATTGGTCAAAATGCTAGTCGATTAACCGAAACTGCCTGGCATCATGAGTTTGATACTAAATTAGATTATTCACCAACCAAATGGTTAACGACTTTTGTTGGGGTTGATAATGTATTCAATCGCTTGACACCTTATGTAATGGGCAGCCAAGGAACCCCAAATGATCCAGGTGGTCGTTATTACTATACTGGTTTTAATGTAACTTACTAAGAATTAATAGGCTACAAGGAAGTGGCCATTTCTAAGAGTGTATAATTTATGAATAAGTGTTTTTTATTGTTATGTTTTTTGTTAAATAGTGGCTTTGTTTTTGGTGAAGAAAATCAAGCTCACTCTGAACATAATCATGGTAGTTCCAGTATAGCTTTATCGAAAATAAAAACGCCGAATAATATTAGGTATTTTTTACCCGATCTAAGTTTTCAGCAATTGGAAACCACCCAACAACCTAAAGTTGGCCTAGAGGGATATTATGCTTTGCTAGTAGAACATCAGCAAGATAACTTAGTAGAAAGTGAGCTTCAATATGTTTACAAAAATGGTAGACCATTTTCATCGGTGCCTTCAGCATTATTTTCCTTAGAAAAAACGGCATTAGAAATTGAGCCTATACCACATCCAGCTGAGCATAATGTATATAACTCGGGTAAAACTTGGAAGTTTAAGGCTCGTTTTAACGGGCAGGCATTAGTAAATACCTTAATTGAATTAGAAACGGAAAATAATACTAAGAGCCAATTTACCTCCGATGAAAATGGTTTGATCTCTGTCACTTTTCCTGACGACTTTTCCGATATAAAACCAGGTTTAAGAGCAAATCAACCCGCAGCATATCGTTTGACAGTCAGTAAAGAGTTGGATGGCAAGCGTTATGTATCCAGTTTTTTGAGTCAATATCATGTCTCGGCTTCGCATTGGCAAACAGTTGAGGGTGGTATCTGGGTGCTTATTTTTGGTGCTTTATTTGGGATTTTAGTTAGTTTTAAATTATCAAGTAAACCATTAAAACAAAAAAAATATCAAGGTTAATCAATATGAATTTTTCAATTTTACGTAAAACTATTCAGCTATCGGCATTTATTTTACTAGTCTATGGTGGGATTTTACTTGGCCCCTATGGTGCGGATAAGTTAAGCAAAGCGTTACCTTCGCTGAGTTGTGCTTATGACCCTTACAGTGCTGATTATTGTGCATTAATTCCGCTTCAACATCAGATACATCACGGATTTGAACAAGTATTTGCAGGACATATTCCATTTTGGATGGCCTTAATTCCAATAGCCATTACCCTTGGTACTTTTTTAATTCTATTTGTATTGTTAAATAAAGCTTTTTGTGGCTGGATTTGTCCATTAGGTTTTTTTCAAGATATGTTATCTATGATAGGCCAAAAGCTTGGACTTAGAATGAAACCAAGCTTAACGGATTCAACAGTTGATAAAATAAGACCGATTAAATGGTTTATGCTGTCAGGGTTGATTTTTATTTTCCCATTATTATCAGCTGCCGGATATGTTAATGAAACTTGGGGTGCTCCTTTTTGTGCAATATGCCCTAGTCGGATTATGACGACATTATTGACCGGTAGTACTGATCAACTATATGTTGATACGGCATCGAATAGTTTAATGTTTTTGTCGATAATTGGTGACTTTCTATTTGGATTAATGATTGCCATAGGGTTAACCGTAAGACAGCCATTTTGTCGAATTTGTCCAATGTTGGCTTTACATGCGATTTTCAGAAAAGTAGGGTTATTAAGATTAGTGAAAAACTCGACACCGCGTTGTGAAAAATGTGGCTTATGCGCTAATGCGTGTCCTATGGATATTCGTGAAATTCATACAGAAATGGAAAACAAGGATATTACTTTTCCAGATTGTACCTTGTGTGGTCGGTGTGTTGAATTTTGTCCAGACGATAAAGTGATGCAATTCCGTTATTTAGGATTTCCTATATTTTCATCATCAGCTAAATATTTTAAACGAAGAAAACAAGCTCAAACTAAGTGGGAAGCCATTTCGTTAGCGAACTTGAATACTATAATCAATAAAAAATAAAATGATTGATACTGTAACTTTAACAGCAGGCGCGGCATTTACCTTAGGTTTTACCTTTGGTGCCGGTGCTTGCAATATTGCTTGTTTGCCATATTTGGGACCTATCTTTTTTGCTGGTGAATCCGGTGTTAAAAAGGCATGGCCTAAGGTCACTATCTTCTCAATCGGTCGATTAACAGGTTATGCGTTAGTTGGTTTATTAGCGGGTAGTTTAGGTGACTTATTAGAACAATATTTGGCAGAAACTGGGTTGCGATGGTTGTTAGGATTGGCAACCTTATCGGTAGCAATTTCTTTGGCATTTAGTAGTCGTAAAAAACATAAATCCTGTTTATCGGGATACAAATCAAAATCTAAATTCGCTTTGCCTGGTGGTTTGTTTTTTATGGGTTTAGGCATGGCATTTAATCCTTGTGCCCCCTTAAGTACTTTATTAGTGGCTGCGGCAACAACTGGCAGTGCTATAACGGGATTAAGTTTAGGTTTAGCCTTCGGCGTTGGCGCTGTTGTACTACCGACTTTAATATTTACTTTTGGAGTTGCCCATTTTGCCGCTGAATTAAGAGCTAATCTTGGTCGATGGCAAACCCATATTGAGTATATTAGTGCTGCTATGATGCTATTGATGGGGATTGGTACTTTTATGGGGTGGATAACGCCTTAATCTTGTCGATATAAGGGTTGATGAACTCTTGTAATTGTTGATTATTAATCACGCCTAAATGCCTGTTTAGCACTTTGCCAGAAGGGCTAATTAGCACTGTAAAAGGTAAGCCTTGTCGTTGATTGCCTAATTGAACGGCAAGGCTTATTGCTTGATCTTGTCCGATTAATATCGGGTAATTAAAACCATAGTTTTTTACAAAATTATTCACATCATCTATTTGATCAACAGCAATTCCTATCACTTGTAAATTTGTATTTTTAAAATCTGATTGTAGTTTAATAAAGCTTGGTATTTCCTCGCGACATGGTTGACACCATGTCGCCCAAAAGTTAAGTATTACCCATTTACCTTTCCATTCTTCAAGTTTATGACTTTTTTCCTGTAAGTCTATTAACATAATTGAAGTGTCAATACGCTGTTTATCATTATGTTTTATTGAAAATAAAACACCAGCAATCAAGGCTGCAAGTGCTATATGTTTTAGCCAATATGTTTGAGCGTGGCTTAAAGAAAAAAATCTCATCGGTTGTGTTTTTGTTTTATTTAATTGAATTGCGGCTTGTGGTTAGGGAAGCTCTGATTAAATCGCTATCGCGTATTTCGGAATCAATTAAATCAATGGCTTGCACTTCTGTGTCCCTTGAAAACTGCATTAATCAGAGGTTCCTTTGGCGAATTTAAAATTTATTAGCGATAAAAATACCCCTAACCGATAGCCTTAATTTTTGTCGGATCACAATTCGACAAGAGGATTTATTTATAGATTCTGAACCATGTGGTTTCAAGATTTGAATGGCGGCTATACCAATCACTGCGGACATAGAAGGCTGAAATGTCTGAATGGCAGCTTGGGGTCGTTTTTACCTTTGATCGAAACTCTAAAACAACCTACCTTGCTAAAAATTTATACATCTATCTCCATTTCTGGATAGCTAATAGCCAGTTTCCAATACTTCAATAATAGGTGACATCCATTCTGGGGCAGCCTGATAAAGTTTGTGAATCTTACCTTTATTGGCACGCAATATAAGTGTAGCTTCGGCTTCATCAATCGAATTATCGTACAAATACAATCGATCTACCCATGGCGCCACGACTGAGCATTGGGCAATAGAACGGAAATAGCGTGTAATTATTTTTGTAATGGGCACATCGTGACCACCTTGCATGACACGTCTTGCAACGCGTGAGGCATTGATAGCAGGATCAGCCGTCGCAACAAAGAACAGCCTAATAAAATACCCCTCTAAATGAGCTCGATGTAAAAAATCAATTTTGTCAGGTGCAGAAAATACCGTTTCAAACGCCAAGCTCCGACCATTTTCCAAACAGTCTTCACGGCGCTGTGCCGCAAGTTGGGCAGCTTTTAAAATTGCTTGAGGAGAGTTCCAATCACCAAATTCATCACGTGCAATTAAATCAGGATTAATGTAATCGCAACCAGCGAACCATTCATGCGCCAATCCTTGCTCTGTGACTGTCGTTTTGCCAGCACCATTCGGACCTGCAATAACCAAAAGCCGAGGTTTTGTTGCAGTGTTTGAATTCATTGTTGAGATAACTGGTAATCGCTACGAACCTGTTTAACCGTCTCGATTAAATGATTTCGCATCCAATCATCGGATTGTTTTTTTCTAGCCAGAACAAGATTCAAGGCTTCGCGCATAACAACCTGTAATTCCTCATCGGTAGGCTCAGTATCCGGTGACATTAAATCGCGATTCATTGTGTAAAGTGTCATTCAAATCTCCTGATGTTTTCCTGCCAAAATATTGTTGCCATACACAATTACTAAATATCAGCCCAAGCATATTTGCATGCAGTATAAATCTTTTGGAGTTGTAGATTCATTAATCAAAACTAAACGCTGGCCAAAGCATGAATCGTTCGTTTTTCTGTGCGCAAATCACTTTTCCCTATAAACATTTTTTGGCTTTTCGGCCAAAAGCAACCTAACCCGAGTGGCGTCAGCATTGTCGGCTCTGGGGCGCAACAAGACAATCGAACCAAGAGATACCCCGAACGTCAAATACCAACCACTTGTTCGATTTCAATAATAAAGCTGTTGGACTTCATTCCAGCCTCATTTTGCAAATAGCCTTTTAAATTCAATTAATCTGCGATTGTATGTGAATTATCACCATCAGAAACAACTGCTTGTGCTTCTCTCCGCAACAACTCCGCCTTACGCGCCACACCCCAACGATACCCCGACAAATTACCGTCACTGGTAATCACGCGATGACAGGGAATAACCAGTGCTAAAGGATTAGCCGCACAGGCTGCAGCAACGGCTCGTACTGCGCTGGGTTGGTCTATGCGTTTAGCGATGACGGTGTAACTGGCGGTGGTGCCGAGGGGGATGGTTTTTAAGGCTTGCCAGACTTGTTGTTGGAAAATCGTACCGCGTACATCTAAGGGTAAATCTAAGTCTTGTTGCGGGGATTCGATGAAAGCGATGACTGTGGCGAGATGTTGCTGTAATAGCGGCTTGTCAGCTTGTAACTGCGCGTCGGGGTGTTTGTGCTTAAAGGCGTTGATTAGCGAGTCGGCATGATCGCCTAAGGCAATCGCGCAGACGCCATGTGGACTCATCGCCAATAAAACTTCACCGAGTGAGCTGTGACCTAATGCAAATTCAATCGTGTTATCTGAGCTAGGGTTCAATGTGTTCAATGTGTTCAATGGTTTCTTGCTCCTTGCGAATTAACCAGTCTAAAACTAGGGCATAGCTGGTAGCCAATAAGGTGGGGCCAATAAATACGCCAATAAAACCAAACGCCAAAAGACCACCAAAAATACCAAAAACAATTAATACAAACGGTAATTCAACTTCTCTACTGATTAATATCGGTCGTAGCCAGTTATCAATGGTGCCGACAAATAGCAAAAACCATGCAGCAATGAAAATTGCCCAGCCAGTTTCACCGTTGGCTAATAACCAAGCCGAAATCGGCAGCCAGACTAATGTGCCGGCCGCGGGAATAATCATTAAAAAGAAGGCGATTACCCCCAGTACAAAAGCATAGGGTACCCCGGCAATCACAAACCCCAAAATCGCTGCCAAAGCTTGTACTAGGGCGGTGCCTAAAATGCCGTAAACCACGGCGCGTAAGCTGGTGCGGACGATGTTCAAAATGCGTTGGGTTTGCTCGCCAGCTAAGCGTTGTACGGCAATCACAACATGCTGTGCGACACGTTCACCGTCGCGATAAAAGAAAAACAACACCAGGGTACTTAAGCCTAAGTGCATTAATTCTGCCGCCAGATTGATGCTTTGATGTAGCAACCAGCTACTGCCGCTGAGTGCATATTGCCGAGCCAGATTAACCACTCGGCTAGAGTCGTTGCCAAACTTAAGCCAGGCTTCTTCAGCGCTATTACCAATGACAGGTAGCTCGTGGAGCCAGTGCGGTGGTTGTGGCCAAGTGTGGGCATTGTCACCTAACCATTGCAAAAGCCGATTTATATCGTCTGTAAATGTAAATGCCGCGGTTACAAACGGGGTTAAGATTAAAATCGCAATCGGTAACACCATGCACAGCGCGGCTTTGTTGGCACTTATATTGCGCCATTGCCGCAAACGGCTGTAAAGCGGCCAAGTGACGAAACACAAAATCGCTGCCCACAGTAAATCAAACAAAAATGGCCGCAAAACCAGATAGCAAGCAAATAGCAATAAAAACAAAGCTGCCAAGCTGGCTATTTTTTCGTAGCGGGAATTTGAGTTGAGCATAATGGCGTCTAAAAATAAGGGCAGGGGACAATGATTCATCATACGCTGATAAGCGTGTCATGGTTGTGACAATCGTTGGCAATAAAGGTTTAACTTGCTTGCAGCTTGGCGGTTTCCTTAGAATGAGGGCTGTTTCTTAGGAGTGATCGTGTGAATTCACCAGCGTTTAAGTCTCTCAATATCGCCGTGTTAACTATTTCCGATACTCGCAGTTTGGATGATGATGTATCAGGGCAAACCTTAATCAACGGTTTAACTGCCGCCGGTCATGCGGTTTATGATCGGCAAATCGTCATCGATAATATTTATAAAATCCGTGCAGTTGTCAGTCAATGGATAGCCAATTCTGAAGTGGATGTGATTCTCACCACCGGCGGCACAGGGGTGACAGGTCGTGATGGCACGCCAGAAGCGGTGTCACCTTTATTAGATAAAACCTTAGACGGTTTTGGCGAAGTATTTAGAGCCATTTCCTATCAAGAAATTAAAACCTCGACTATCCAATCACGGGCAATTGCGGGTGTCGCTAACGCCACTTATGTTTTTTGTTTGCCTGGTTCTTCGTCAGCTTGTCGCACCGCTTGGGAAAACTTGATTAAAGAACAATTGGATTACCGAACCAAACCTTGCAATTTAGTGCAGTTAATGCCGCGTTTATTGGAGAAATAATGCAGCGTAATATTTTATTTTCGGCAGCGATTGCCGGATTTTTAGCCGTGGCTTTGGGGGCATTTGGTGCTCATGCCCTGAAACATTCTTTATCTGACTATGAGTTAGATATTTATAAAACCGCTGTTAACTATCATATGTGGCACGCTTTATTGCTGGCGCTCATTGCCGCCTTGCCTGCTCATAAACTGCTCAATTGGGCCGCGAGATTGCTAATCATCGGCATCGTGCTGTTTTCTGGTAGTCTCTATCTATTAGCGGTAAGCAAGGTAAGCTGGCTGGGGATGATTACGCCGCTGGGCGGTGTGGCTTTTTTACTGGCTTGGGGACTTTTGGCGGTGGTTGCTTATCAACACAAAGCCTGATTTCCAAATCCTATAACTTTACATCAGATTAAAAAACATCATGCGCGAAGCAAGCCCGCAAACTATTTATTTAAAAGATTACACCTGCCCTGAATATTTAATCGACACGGTTGAATTAGCGTTTGATTTGGACGAACAACACACTTTAGTGCGTTCCAAATTAAGCCTGCGTCGTAATCCACAAAGCGCCATTGAAAATGCGCCATTAGTGTTAATGGGCGAACAATTACAGTTGGTTAGCATTACTTTGAATGGTCAATTACTGACTACCAGCGATTATCTGCTAGACCCAGAAAGCTTGACGATTCAGCAAGTGCCGCAAGACGGCGAGTTTGTTTTAAACATCGAAAACCGTATCAATCCTAAAGCCAATACCGCGCTAGAAGGTTTGTATCTGTCGAGCAGCATGTTGTGTACCCAATGCGAAGCGCAGGGGTTCCGCAAAATTACTTGGTTTTTAGATCGTCCTGATGTGATGACCCGCTTTAAAACCACCTTAAGCGCCGATAAAAGCAAGTATCCGGTGTTGCTGTCGAACGGCAATAAAATTGCTCAAGGCGATTTGGACAACAATCGTCATTGGGTGAGCTGGGAAGATCCGTTTGCTAAGCCGTGTTATTTGTTCGCGTTGGTGGCGGGGCAGTTGGAATGTGTGGCTGATCAATTTACCACTATGAGCGGTCGACAAATTGCCTTGGAGATTTTTGTCGAGCAACACAACGTCGATAAATGCGACCACGCCATGCAATCGCTGAAAAACGCCATGTTGTGGGATGAGCAAACTTATGGCCTTGAGTACGATTTAGATTTGTACATGATTGTTGCCGTTGACCATTTCAATATGGGCGCGATGGAAAACAAGGGCTTGAATGTGTTTAACACCAAGTTCGTGCTGGCGCGACCTGATACCGCCACCGATAGCGATTATGAACACATCGAAGGTGTGATCGGTCACGAATATTTCCATAACTGGACAGGCAACCGCGTCACTTGCCGCGATTGGTTTCAGTTAAGTTTAAAAGAAGGTTTTACCGTATTCCGTGATCAAGAATTCAGCGGCGATAGAACCTCGCGGGCGGTGAAACGGATTGAAGACGTCAATGCTTTACGCACTCGCCAATTTGCCGAAGATGCAGGCCCTTTAGCGCATCCGATTCGCCCCGAAGCCTATATTGAAATCAATAATTTTTATACGCTGACCGTTTATGAAAAAGGCGCGGAAGTGGTGCGGATGTTGCACACTTTGCTAGGCGCAGAAGGTTTTCGTCAAGGCTGTGATTTGTATTTTGCCCGCCATGATGGTCAAGCCGTCACTTGCGAAGACTTTGTGGCGGCGATGGAAGCGGCTAATGGCGTTGAGTTAAAACAATTCAGATTGTGGTATTCGCAAGCCGGTACGCCGGTGTTAAGCGTCAGTCAGAAATACGATGCTGACAGCCAAACCTTGCAACTAACCATTCAACAAAGCTGCCCAGCTACGCCAAATCAAGCGCAAAAATTGGCTATGCATATTCCGGTGAAACTGGGTTTATTGGCAGCCGATGGCTCGGCGGCTGAGATTGTGTTTAATGGTCAACGCAGCCAAGAATTGACTTTGGATGTCACCGAAGCTGAGCAAAGTTTCAGTTTTGAAAACTTGCCGCAACAGCCAGTGGTGTCTTTGTTGCGCGGTTTTTCTGCACCAGTGAGTTTAAAAATTCAACGCAGCTTGGAAGAGTTGGCGTTCTTGTTGCGCCACGATAGTGATAGCTTTAGTCGCTGGGAAGCGGGGCAGCAATTAGCCAGCCAAGTGATTTTTAAGTTGATTGATGATCTACAAAATCAACGGCCTTTAGCTTTGGATGCGGTGGTGGTTGAGGCTTATCGCAGCATCGTTAACAGTGAAAGCAGTGATTTGTCTTATCAAGCTTTGTTACTGACTTTGCCGGAAGAAAGTTATTTATCCGGGCAAATGGCGGTGATTGATGTCGATGCGATTTATCAAGCACGGCAATTCGTTAGAAAAACTTTGGCAGCGCAATTACAAGCTGAATTTAAACAGTTATACCTCCAGCATCATCGTGATGAATCAGGCAGTTTCACGGCAGCAGCTGTGGGCAGACGGCGTTTGAAAAATACTTGTTTAAGTTATTTATTAAGCTTGGAAACTGCCGAAAACTATCAATTGGCAGGCCAACAGTTTGCCAGCGCTGGCAATATGACCGACCAAATGGCGGCCTTGTCGGTGATGGTGAACAGTCATCATCCGGCTAAAGCGCAAGCGTTGGATAGTTTCTACCAACAATGGCAGCAAGAAGCCTTGGTGATTGATAAATGGTTTGCGCTACAAGCGACCAGCAGCTTGCCGAACACCTTTGCTACTGTTCAAGCGTTGATGCAGCATCCAGCCTTTGATATGAAAACCCCGAATCGGGTTAGAGCTTTGGTGGGGGCATTTACTCAAGCCAATCCGTTACATTTTCATGCCAAATCCGGTGATGGTTATCGCTTCTTAGCTGATCAAGTTTTAGTGCTGAATACACTAAATCCGCAAATTGCATCGCGGATGGTGACAGGGCTGGCGCAATGGCGACGTTATGATGTCGCGCGACAGTTGTTAATGAAACAGCAATTGCAACGCATCGTCGATACCGAGGATTTGTCCAAGGATGTCTACGAAATTGCCAGCAAGAGTTTGGCGTAAACAACACAATCACGTAAACTAGGCCGCAAATAACCTACCTGCAACCAGCATGAACCCACGCACAGCACAGGTTGAGCGCAACACGCTCGAAACCCAAGTAAAAGTCGCCATCAATTTAGATGGTCAAGGTACCGCCAGTTTTACCACTGGCTTGCCGTTTCTCGATCACATGTTGGATCAAGTTGCCAGACACGGCATGATCGACATGGAGATTGTTTCTCACGGTGATTTACACATCGATGCTCATCACAGCGTTGAAGATATTGGCATTACTTTAGGCCAAGCCTTTGCAAAAGCTTTGGCGGATAAAAAAGGCATTTACCGTTATGGTCATGCTTATGTGCCTTTGGATGAATCCTTGTCACGTGTCACTATCGACTTTTCGGGTCGTCCAGGTTTGTTCTATGAAGTGAGCTTTAATCGCGGCATGATTGGCGGGTTTGATGTTGATTTGTTCCGCGAATTTTTCCAAGGCTTTGTCAATCATGCTGGCGTGACGCTGCATATTGATAATCTCAAAGGTGGCAATGCCCATCATATTGCTGAAACGGTGTTTAAAGCCTTTGGCCGCGCGGTGCGGATGGCGATTAGCCATGATAGCCGTATGGCTGGCATCATGCCGTCTACCAAAGGCAGTCTATAATTTCCCGTTATCTTTAATCATCTAGCGTTTATGTCATCAGTTGTTGTTATCGATTACGGAATGGGTAATTTGCATTCCATCGCCAAAGCTTTGCAACACGCCGATAGCGGCGTTAATGTGCAAATCAGTGCCGACCCCAAAACCATTGCCGCTGCCGATCGAGTCGTGTTTCCCGGTGTTGGTGCCATGCGCGATTGTATGCAAGCTTTACATGAAACCGGTTTGGCAGACGTCATTAAACAAGTTGCCAATAGCAAGCCTTTGCTGGGTATCTGTTTAGGCATGCAAGCTTTGCTGACCGACAGCGAAGAGGGCGGCAAAATCGAGTGTTTGAATTTGTTTCCTGGCCACGTTCGTCGTTTTGCTGATGATTTAACCGATAGCAATGGCGAGCGCTTGAAAATTCCGCACATGGGTTGGAATCAGGTTCAGCAATTGCCGCATCCTTTATGGCAATCAATACCGCAAAACAGCCGCTTTTACTTTGTCCACAGCTATTTTGCCGCACCGGATAATCAACAAGATTGCATTGCCACCAGCGATTACCCGCAGCCGTTTACCTGCGCCTTGGCTAAAGACAATGTATTTGCCGTGCAATTTCACCCTGAAAAAAGCCAAACGGTTGGCTTGCAACTGTTACAGAATTTTTTGCGCTGGGATGGCGCTAACTAAACCCGCCGTCCATCGGCTTTTAACTAAATGTACTGATTTAACCGCTGAGATTTAACTATGTTGCTGATACCTGCAATTGATTTGAAAGAAGGAAAATGTGTTCGTTTACGCCAAGGTCGCATGGAAGATGACACCGTGTTTTCTGATGATCCAGTCGCTGTTGCTGGTCGTTGGGTAGAAGCCGGAGCAAAACGCTTGCATTTAGTCGATTTAGACGGTGCTTTTGCTGGTAAACCGCGCAATGCTGATGTGATTCACGCGATTGTCGAAGCTTATCCGCATGTGCCTGTACAAATTGGCGGCGGGATTCGCGATGAAGACACCATCCAAGCGTATTTAGAAGCCGGTGTGCAATATGTAATTATCGGCACCAAAGCCGTTAGCGAACCGCATTTTGTTCGCGATGTGGCTATTGAATTCCCAGGCCACATCATCATTGGTTTAGATGCCAAAGACGGCAAAGTAGCGATTGATGGCTGGTCAAAACTATCGCGTCATGACGTGATTGATTTAGCACAAAAATTTGAAGCCAACGGCGTTGCGGCGATTATCTACACTGATATTTCTCGCGATGGCATGATGCAAGGCGTCAATGTCGAAGCCACTGCCAAACTAGCTCGCGCGGTTAATATTCCCATTATTGCTTCTGGCGGCATCACCAATATGGATGATATTCATGCTTTGGGTGCGGTTGCACACGAAGGCATTATGGGCGCCATTACTGGTCGTGCGATTTACGAAGGCACGCTGGATTTTGCCGAAGCCGAAAAACTTGCCGAATCATTTGAATAAGCAATGAGTCTTGCCAAACGAATTATCCCCTGTCTGGATGTCGACAATGGCCGCGTCGTTAAAGGCGTGAAATTTGTCGATATTCGCGATGCCGGTGATCCGGTTGAAATCGCTCGTCGTTATGATCGCGAAGGTGCCGATGAAATTACTTTCCTCGACATTACCGCCACCCATCACGACCGCGATACCATTGTCCATGTCGTTGAACAAGTCGCCAGCGAAGTGTTTATTCCCTTAACCGTTGGTGGTGGGATTAGAACTTTGGACGATATTCGCCGGATGCTGAATGCGGGTGCTGATAAAGTCGGCATCAACAGCGCAGCGGTGTTTAATCCTGAATTTGTTCAGCAAGCCGCTGAGAAATTTGGTTCGCAATGTATTGTGGTAGCGATTGACGCCAAAAAAGTCAGTGCCGAAGGTGAGCCAAACCGCTGGGAAATCTTCACTCACGGTGGTCGCAAATCGACCGGTATCAATGCGGTTGAGTGGGCAATCAAAATGCAAGATTATGGCGCGGGTGAAATCTTATTGACCAGCATGGACCGCGATGGCACCAAATCCGGTTTTGATTTGCCGTTAACCCGTGCGATTAGCGATGCACTCACCATTCCGGTGATTGCTTCTGGCGGGGTTGGTAATCTCGATCATTTAGCTGATGGCATTATCGACGGCAAAGCGGACGCGGTTCTCGCTGCCAGTATTTTCCACTTTGCCGAATACAGCATCGAACAAGCTAAATTGCACATGCAAAGCCGTGGTATTGAGGTTAGGCTGTGAGTTTGGCGTGGTTAGATGAAATTCAATGGACTGATGACGGCTTAGTGCCCGTTATCGCCCAACAGCACGACACTGGCCGCGTGGTGATGTTTGCTTGGATGAATCGTGAATCGCTGGCGCTAACTGTCGAAAGCGGTTTTGCGGTGTATTGGTCGCGATCCAGACAGCGTTTATGGCGCAAAGGCGAAGAATCAGGTCATCAACAAAAAGTCATCGATATGCAGTTAGACTGCGATGCCGATGTGATCCTGCTAAAAATCGAACAACAAGGCGGCATCGCTTGCCACACCGGTCGCCAAAGCTGCTTCTATCGTAGCTTGCAAAATGGCCAATGGCAGGCCACTGAAGCGGTTTTAAAAGACCCGCAACAAATCTACAAATAAGTTCTTATTCCGTTCGTGTTGAGCTGTTTCAGCATGAGCGGAAATCAAATTCCCCGATTAACCCAGTCACTCCACTTTCCTTCAGGCAAAAAAAATCCAGCAAGGTGCCGGATCAGAGAAGGAATAGATAATGCTGCGCATAAGCATTGATGGTAATAATACAGATAGTCTAAGTCTTTGAAAATGTGGCTAATTGTCGCGCGGCAAATTGTCGCAGTTTAGATTGAGTCATTTTTAGACTTAAAAAATCGAGATTTAAAAAATAAATTGACCATAAAATGCAGCCCCAAAAATAAAAACTGCGGCATATGACACACTTTTATCTAAATATTGAGTCATATGACATAGTTTATTTAAATCAATAGCTTGCAATCGTTAGTGCGACAATTAGCCGCATTTATTTAATCCAAAAATCCATTTAACCTACCTCTCAATACTTGTATGCGAGTATTAGTTGCTTGTTCTTTTTAACCGGTCTTTGGCCGGTTTTTTTTACCAAATTAGGAATAGGTTTTCTCCCCTCGAAAACCGACATGGACGTTCTTTATTAAGGCAGCAAGCAAATCCTTATGCAATTAGGTTCAGCTTATCAGCACCTAAATTAAAAACATAAATCGCCTATTCATCCTACTGTGCCCAAACACTTCACTAATTCTGGCCTCTAAGCTGACCTATGCCAGATACACACATTCAAAAGCTTGCAAATTATTTTTCGCTGTATCGTGCGGAATTACATCGATTTTTATTACGTCGAGTTGATTGTGAGCAGATTGCCAATGACTTATTGCAAGATACTTATCTGCGATTTGTTGATTACAACGATCAACAAACGATTGAAAACCCGCGCGCGTTTCTCTATCGCGTTGCTGGGAATTTAGCGATTGACCATTTAAGAACTCATCAACGCCAAAAATCTTTGATCGCTGACTTTGATAATCAAGATAATCACCTCGATCAAGCGCTATTAAACAACCCCGAACACATCATTGATCAACAGCAACAATTACAGCGATTGCAGCTTGCTATCAATCAATTAGACCCCGTCTGTCGCGATGTGTTTATCCGCAGTCGCTTTCAAGGCCAAACCCATCAACAAATTGCTAACGACTTAGGTAAGTCAAAGAGCTGGGTTGAAAAACAAATCGTTCAAGCTTTGCGCCATTGCCAGCAAGCGTTGGAAATTAATCAGCCTTAAAAATCCGGTAGTTGTGGTTTGAATCGTCTTAACTAATAATCCTAATTTGTATTCCCAATCTGTATCGACATGACGAACAGCAAGACCCCCGATTCGATTCAAGAAGCCGCCTATCTTTGGCTAGCTAAAATGACTTCTGGCGATGTCGATCAAGCCCAACAGCAACAACTGCAAAATTGGTTAGCTGAAAACCCCGCTCATCAGCAAGCCTACAATGCGGCAATCCATCTTTGGCAACAGCTTGGACAGTTAAATCTAAGCTCAACAATCCCAACCATTCAAACTAGCAGACGTCGCCGCCGTTATTCTCGGCGATTAATTGCCAGCGCAGCTTCGATTGCTGGACTTTTATTACTGGCTCAACCTAGCTTAATCAGAACCATGCAAGCGGATTACACAACCGCCAGTGGCGAAAGCAAAATGGTGCAATTGAGCGATGGCAGCACGGTTTATCTCAATACCGCCAGCGCGATTGCCGTTGATTATTCTGCCGAACGGCGGGGGATTCGCTTATTAACGGGTGAAGCGGAATTCGTGGTACAAAAAAATCCTGAGCGGCCATTTGTGGTCACAGCCGGAAACGAAACCATTAAAGCCTTGGGTACTGCTTTTATGGTCCGGCATGACCAACAAGACGTGACCGTCACCATGCTTGAGAATCGGGTAGAAATCAGCGTGCCGCAATTAGCGCAAGCGATTGTGTTGAATCCCGGTGAGCAAGTGCATTATCAAAATCAGCAATCTCTCGGTGTAATTCATAAAGTTGATACCCAAAAAGCCACCGCTTGGCGGCGTGGCAAATTAGTTTTTGAATCAACCCCTCTCAAAACCGTTATCGAAGAAATCAATCGCTATCATCCAGGTGTAGTCAGGTTAGTTGGCACTGAACATGCACAATTACCGGTTAGCGGCGTGTTTGATTTACAACAATTGGATCGATTATTAGGCGTGATTGAACATACTGTAGCGGTTAAATCGACACGAATTGGTGAGCAATTGGTGTTGATTTATTAAGTGCCAAAGCAAGCTTAAATCCACCTAGTTTTGGTTATGTATCGCTGTAATGAAAGTTGGCACGAATAAGTCCAGAGTTTCGGGCTGAGAGCGTATTTAAAATCGTTAAAGCTGCGCTTTTCCAGCCTACCAATCCCGCTATTTAAGCTAAGGCTAGTTGGCCTCAATTTATCCTCTGATTTTCCATTCCTTAAGGGTTGGTTAGACTAAAAAGTCATCGGTTTTTCTACAGGTGAGTTAAATAACACTGTTTTATATTTTTAGATGATTAATTATTGGGTCTTAACTTGTTGATTTGTTGAGTTTATTTTATTGCAAGATTTGGGCTGTGTTTGTGAGTGTGTTATTTGCCATAGTGAGGTGTGTTAAATAACACAGTTTATATGTTGTTAATTGTTTGTCCTGTTTTAAGGCGCTGATTCTATTGTAAATATTTTTTTGGCATATTCTTTGCTTTGTATGATTTATACAATTAAGGAGTGTGTATGAAAATCAAAAATTTTGGAAAATTAGCGTTGATGGCGCCGATGGTTACGGTGGTTTTCGCTGAAGAACCTGTCCAAGTCTTAGATGATGTTGCTGTAATAGAGCAAACTAGCAAAATTAGTAGTTGGTTAACTGAAGATTCATCGACTAAACCAATACAAGACAGAACTGAATTAGGACGGTTGACTAAAGTTACCCCGCTTGCCGGTAGTATTGTTGATCAGCAAGAACTTAATACGGTTAAGTATATTGATTTATTGCGGGATCAATTAAGTCGAATCCCTGGGGTTAGTATTGTGCGAAATATGCGAATTCCCGATGGTGGTAAATCTTATACGATGGGAATGTTGGACGGCATTATCCTCGGATCGCCGCTTAATCAAAATACAACAGTTATTGATAGGGTTAATCAACAAGAAATTGAATCCATTGAGGTGGTTCGTGGGCCTAATTCAGTACTTTATCCCAGTAATGGTATTGCAGGCACTCTTAATGTAATTACAAAAGAGCCAAGTAAAACACCGATTTATTCGCTGTCACAAGAATTCGGTAGTCATGATTTCTTTAGAACTCAAGGCTCTACCAGCGGCACAATTAAGAGCGCAATTAATGATATAGGTTATAGCGTTGGATTTAATTTCATGGAAAATAATCCATGGAAAGATCGTAATAAATCTGAAAAAGGTTCAGCAAGTGGCAAGCTGGTATTTCATCCAGATATTGATTCAACCTTAACCTTACGGCTGGAACATGCTCAGACCTACGAAGAAGGACCGGGTGGTCTTACCCAGCAACAGTTTGACAGCAATTGGCAGCAGGCTAGTCCAACCTTAAAAAATGCCTATCAAGATTTTGAATTTATCACCGGTTTAGCTTCCTACAAGCGAAAAATTGGTGAAAAAGGCCAATTAGAAATGACCTTTTCTCGACACGAACAAAATGGTAAAAACTCCAACAGCGGTGGTGGGGCAACAAACAGTTCTGAGCAATTTGTTGATAATGCTGAAAATATTGCTCATACCTTTTACCGGCATGATTTTGATACCTTTAAATCTCGGGTTTATACCGGATTGGATATTATTGAGGGCTATCAAAATACCGATACATGGAATCGCATCACCAATACTTTTGTAATTACCGATAAAGCATCCGGCACTGTTTATAACGAATTTCAGTTGTCACCTTTTATTCAGTATGAGTTTTCACCTCTGGATAGCGTATTTGCAAAAAATAGCTTGTTATCGTCGTTAGATAATTTGCGGTTTAACTTTGGTTTGCGAAATGAAAACTATCAACAAGATTACCAGCAAACTTATATTAAGGGTGGTGGGTCACTTAAAAGTGGTAATAGCGAATACGAGCGCTTAATTAAAAAAGGCGGTTTGAGTTATGAATATAGCAAAGACCATGTTCTGTGGTTTGGTATGGCTGATGGTTGGTTGGTGCCCGGTGCCAGTACTAATGCGACGGCAACCTATCCAAATTATGCGGTTACCCCAGAGTCCAGTGTTACTAAGCAGCTAGGATTACGTGGTTATTTCCGTGACGCGAAACTTAGCTACGATGTAGCTGCGTATGAAACCAATATCGATAACTATATTGCTAATGTTTTGTGTAGTGATAATCCAGCCGCTTGTCCTGGATGGGCAGCATTAAGACCAAGCCAGACTAAAACAGCGGCAAGTTTTTCTTCAAATCCCGGGAGTGTTACCGCAAGAGGCTTTGAGACCAGTTTGGCTTATCAGCCTCATGAATTAGTCAAATTTGGTGTTGCACATACTTTGACCTTCAATAAGTGGGATGAATACAATTCTGGTGCTACTAAGTTACAGGGCGTCACTTCAGCGATTTCGCCAAAACATCATGTTAATGGTCGTATTACGCTTTATCCGGTTCCCAAATGGTCGATAGAGTTCGAGTCTGATTACATTAGTCGTTATTACACCAATGTCCAAAATACCGATACCTATCAACGGCCAATGCTCTTTAATCTGCGTAGTAGTTATACATGGAAAGATCTGACCTTTACCGTTCAAGCTATGAATTTGCTAAATACCAAATACGCTTCTCGTGTCAGCGCTGATGCTGCGAACGTTAAAAACTATCAAACCTTAGCTGGTACAGGTGATGGTCCTTTTAGCTTCCGAGCTGGCATTCAATATCAGTTTTAATCACTACGATTTTCTATTCAAAGTCTTCAGGCACGCTGTTATGGCAGTGTGCCTGCTCTAAAGCAGAACCAAGGATGATCTCAAAAATGATTAAACAACCTCACCGTTTGCAGTGGCTAGGGCTGTTGCTGATTTTATTGACTAGCGCTGCACAGGCACAATTTAAAGTTGGTATATTCACTACACCGTTTGTTTTAAGTCAAAAATTCAAGTTACTGGAACAAGCGGCTAAACAGCAAGGTGTAGAGTTAGCTTGGCTGCAATTAGATAGTAATAGCACTGACTCAGCGATAAAAAACAGCTTAAATGCTGTCAATTTATTGATCATTGATGCACCTCGCAACGAAGATCAATCAGCAATCGATAAAGCGCTAGGTAAAGTTTTACGAGAAAAGAAATTACCTACTTTACATGTCAATGTCATGAGCCCTCCGATCCGTTTTCGTAGCGAAAACATGCCGGAAGCGGAAGGCGAAAAGCTATTTAACTATTATGTTAATGGCACACGCGCCAATCATGATTTGATGTTTAGCTTTATCAAAACCTGGTCGCAAGGTGGTGATGTAAGTCAAATTCCAGAACCGATACCATTACCAAACGGTGGTATTTATCACCCAGATTACCCGCAAACTATCTTTGCGGATTTACCGAGCTATTTGGCTTGGCAGCAAACACGGACAGGTAAAAGCTGGCAGCAACAATCAGTGATAGCGATGGAGATTTCATCCAGTGCTATATCAGATGGTCAAACCCGTGTTTTAGATGAATCGGTTAAGTCGATAGAGCAAGCAGGTGGAATGCCTTTATTGTTTTATCGGGCTTCTCGTATGGCCAGAAGCCAAGCTGAAATCAGTGCCGCTAAATCTGATGGAAAACCAGAAGCGAAACCGCAATCAGCATGGACTAAACCGGTCGAGGCTAAACCAACAGAATCAACCGATAAGTCTGTTAAAGCGGCTGATAAAGACGGTATGACAGCTGGCGCAGGCAATGGCTTTCCCAATCCTAAAGCAAATCGCAATGTTGAGATTAATGAACCTTTGATTACCTTGGATGGCAAATTATTGCCACAAGTACTGTTAGTTAACACCTTTTTGGGGAGTTCGCCTGACACTCGAAAAGCATGGCATCAAGCCTTAGGTATTCCTGCTATTAATGTTCTGGCTTATCGCACCGGTAATAAAGATGAGTACATGAAAGACTTGGCTGGGATTAATAGTTTCTATCTGCCAATGACTGTGATCAATGCTGAATATATTGGTTTACAAGATCCGGTGGTTTTGAGCGCCAACGAAGGTGGCGAGTTAGTGCCTATCCCTGAGCAAATGGCGATGTTGGTTGGTAAGGCGATGAATTTGGCCAAACTGCAAACCCTGTCAAATGCCGATAAAAAGGTTGCCTTATTATTTTGGAATCATCCTCCAGGTGAAAAAAATCAAGGTGCATCGAATTTGAATGTGCCAAGGTCATTAACCCGACTGATTGATGACTTGCGTGCAGAAGGCTATGGTTTTGATCAAGCCAGCGAACAGGAGATTATTGATGCTGTCGCCAATATGTTACGACCCAGTTACCGGCCTGGTAGTTTGCCTGAATTATTAGAAGGTAAAAATTGGGGCTTTGTTAGTTTAGAGCGCTACAAACAATGGTATTCACAATTGCCAGAGAAAGTTCGCCAAGAAGTGGAAGGCGCTTTCGGCTCCCCAGAACAAAGCAAGTGGATTGCCACCCGAAATGGTGAAAAAGGCTTTGTGATTCCACGAATGCAGCAAGGTAATCTAGTGATTATGCCGCAGCCTCAGCGTGGTGAAGTGGCTGACGAACGCGAGAAAAAACTATTCCACGATACCAAAATGCCACTCAACCATTTTTATATGGCGGCTTACCTTTGGATTAAGGACGTTTATAAAGCCGATGCGATTGTCCATTTTGGCACCCATGGCTCTCAAGAATGGACTCCTGGTAAAGAGCGTGGACTTTGGGCTTTTGATTATCCGAATATTTTGGTCGGCAATACGCCAGTGGTTTATCCCTATATTGTTGACAATATCAATGAAGCTATTCATGTAAAGCGACGTGGTCGCGGCGTGATAATTAGTCACCAAACCCCCGCTTTTGCACCAGCCGGATTATCCGATGATTTTATTAAAATTAACGATTTAATCCGTGAGTACCGTTCATTGGATCAAGGTTTGGTCAAAGAAAACAGCCGTAAGCTGATTATTGAGCAAGCGGTAAAAATGAATATTCACAAAGACCTTAAACGTCAGGTCGCTGAACTTGAAAAAGACTTTGATAATTTTCTTCGTGATATTGAAGATTATTTGGAAGAACTCGGTTCAGCAATGCAACCATTAGGGCTACATACATTTGGCAAAGATGCCGAACTTGAAC
>Ga0208223_1000040_pt1 | contig 31759 bp, 82 predicted proteins | sample LakMenE07Oct09ns_FD_150678 | JGI IMG/M metagenome (GOLD analysis project Ga0208223, IMG submission 150678) | Freshwater microbial communities from Lake Mendota, WI - 07OCT2009 deep hole epilimnion ns (SPAdes) | ecosystem: Environmental > Aquatic > Freshwater > Lake > Epilimnion/Euphotic zone ...
AATAAAACACTATGAGCTATCAAACAGAATTCGATTTCGAAACGCCAGAACAAAAAGAACAACGTCTTAAAGATTGGCACGATCAAGAAGCTGAAATAGATAAGCTGTTTGGAGAAGACGATAATTATTATACATATAATAAATATGTAGACAAACTTATTGGTCTTCTACCTTATCGATTGGGATGGGGCTTCAAAAATAATTGGTATGAATTACGTTGGTGGGCAAAGTGTAAGTATCAGAAGTTCCGCTATGGAGTTTCTGATGATGATGTTTTTTCTTTAGAAACTAATATTGCTAAGTTTATTGTTCCTCGTTTGCAATATCTTAAAAAGGTGGGCAAAATGGGTATTCCAATGAAATTTTTGCCTAATGACTATACTTCTTTGTCAGAAGAAGATCAGCGAAAAGCAGAAAAAATCGCTGAAAAAGAAATTGATCGCATCATGGATGAAATTATTTTTGCTTTTGATTATATTATTGATCCTGATAAGTATTTACCTTTTCCAGAGTCATCAACTAAATGGGATCTTAAAGATAAAAACTACTTTAATAGAGAAAAAACTATTGAAGAAAAAGTAGCTTGGGATGAATACATGAAGAAATGCGAGCAATACAACGAACGTAAGACACAAGGTTTACAATTATTTGTAGAACACATGGATATTTTGTGGATCTAAATGAAATTATTTTTAGCAATATTACTTCTTAGTTTAGTTTATGTTATTGGATGGTATCAGATTCATGGACAATTCTTATCTGAATGGTTCAAGAAGTATGAATACTATCTAATATTTATTAGCGTACCAACTACACTAATATCTATTCGCGCCATCAAATTAATTAATGAACATTTTAATGGTTTGATTTGGCCTAATAGAATATTAACTTTTACGATAGGCATCATATTATTTACGTTTTTAACTTCTTTTCATTTTGGTGAAAAATTAAGTTTAAAAACGTTGACATTATTATGTCTGTGCGGTATTATAGTTACACTTCAAGTGATTTGGAAATGAAATTCACACCTCAACAAATCGAACTTTTAATCAAGACTCGCGACGAAATTCGAGATCTGACAGAAAAACAACATAAACTCTACGATGATCTTGTTAAAGAATTGAACGTAACAATATACGCCGAAGATTGGTTGTTTGATTATATTTATAACGAGTGTGGTAGTATAGAAGAATTAGAACAGAGAATGTAATGGACTTAACTTCAGCAATTATAGGACATCTTATTGCAGATTATCTTCTGCAATTCGATTTTATTGCTGAGAATAAGAAAAAGAAGAGTTTAATTTGCGCCCTACATTGTTTTATATGGGCGACGTTGGTTTGCGTAATGGGTGATATATGGAACGTTAAAGTATTTACTGTTCTATTTGTAACACATTATATACAAGACAGATGGCAACTAATTCCTTGGTATATGAAAAAAATTGGGCAAACAAATTTTACCAAACCTCCGTTTGCCCCTTGGTCATTAATTGTTGTTGACAATGTTTGGCACATATTTACTATCTGGATAATCTATAAGTTATGCATCAACCAAATTTTTATTTAACTTTAAATCTTCCAAAAGGTTTTAGTCGTGAAGACGCTGAAAAAATTCAAAAAGATCTCCTTGACTTTCTGGAATCTAAGCGTCATTATGGTGCTAAATATGACGGCAAAGCAGGTATAACTGTCAACGTCATTACCGTATCTACAAATCATGATTGAAAAAGCTATAGAACGCCTTCGCGCATTCAACGATTGGCGCACGGGAAAAGATGAACGCACTATGACTGAAGCTGGAATTGTTCCAGCACAGATAACTGCGGATATCAAAACTGTCTGTGATGAACTCGAAAAACTGATATCAATGTATGCAAGTCGTAATTAATACTTCTCATAGTAATTTTGCTATAAGTCGCGATGCTATACTGTATATTCAAAAAAATATAAAGAGCGTAAAAGCTAAGTCAGAAATAAATGCTTATGCTTTTGATAATGATAGATGTAATCCTTTACTTGTGGAAGCTGTAGAAAAGCTTGGCAAAAAGGCTAATGGTTTATATACTACTTTAAAGATTATTGAAATACCTAATGATATAGGTTGGAAAATAATGTCCGATACTTCTGGCGAATATATTGCTGAAGCGCATCGTACTTGGCGATGAATGAAGCCGCGAATATTAAAGAGAGCAGTTGAAACTGCTCACGCTCTATGCCCTACTAATTGGAAGAATGTTAATAATTCTCATGTAGCTTTTCTTGTTAAAAAGAACAAGATAGTAAAAATTGGTTGGAATAGAAAAAGAACTCACCCTGAAATATCTAAACATCCATATCACGATGGATATGTTGGCACTCATGCTGAATTAGATGTCATTTTAAAATCAGGTCTTGAAGATCTTAACGATCATTCTATGATCGTACTTAGAGTTGATAGAAAAGGACGATTGGCAAACAGTAAACCGTGTCCCGGTTGTTTGAGTTTGCTTAAGTCTTACAATGTCGAAGAAGTTTTTTATTCAGATAGTGAGGGTAATATTGAAAAATTGTCAAATTAACCTTGACTATATCTGAGGCTAGAATATCATAACCGTAATGAAGAAAGATTTATACATGAAGAATCCTAACGAGAAGATTGTTATTCAAAGCGATGATCTAAAATACGATGGAAAGAATATTATTATTCCATCTTATTATGATGGCGTTATTTGCGATTATTTAAATCGTGTAGATGTTAAAGGCATGAATGACGCAGATCATCAAGACTATTTAGCATTTCGCAAATTCTTTGAGGACATAATGGATTATAAAGTTGATAAAGGAGGCAATTAAGATGGGAATGTATGACAGTATAGAATGCAAATGTTTTTTGCCAATGCCAGATGAACCAAAAGGTTATACTGGCTCGCACGGCTTTCAAACTAAAGATTTTGATTGCGCGTTAGATATTTATATCATCGACGAGAACGGTCAATTATTTATTGAACGCCGCGAAACAGAATGGGTAGAAGGAGATCCAAATGCCAAAGGCTTTTTAGATAAAGTAGGACATATAAAAACTAAAAAGACATGGCTTGAATCTGTAAATAAAACTTGCACAGTACAATTTTATGATTTTTTTAGTTCGAATAAAACTGATTATGATTACTGGATTGTATATGATGCTGTATTTATTGACGGTAAAATAAAAGATATTAAATTAACTACTTTCGAAGCCACCGCAAATGGCGAACGCAAAAAAAAAGACATAGAATTCCATAATAAATTACGAGAATGGGACGAATTTAGAAAAACTCGTCGATATAAGTATTTCTTGAATCCATACAATAAGATTCTTAAATTTATTTGCGATAAAGTATACAAAGCTTTGTGCTTTTTATCTAGTAGAGTCTGGCGAGTACATAATTTTTTAATGATAAAGTGAAAGAAGAAAAAGACTCTGAGTTTCTTATTTGCGATTGTTATAGTCATGGGCTTCTTGTTGAGAAGTTCGATGATGAAGAAGTATGCTTAAGTTTATTTGAAAGAGGATTGAGTGGTAGAACGCTAGGTTGGTCAGAGAGATTAAGATGGTGTTGGCAGATACTGAGATATGGAAAACCTTGGTCTGACTTTATAATATTAAACGCAGAGAATCAGAAAAAGTTAAAAGAATTTTTAAAATGAATTATTTTATTTCTTCTTTTTTAGAAATTAAAGATACTCCACTAGGTCTTGGCGTATTCACCAAGATAGACATAGCTCCTCAAGTAATTATAGAACATTCTCCATTTAGTAGTTGTTGGAAAAGTCAATGGAAAGAAACTCCTGAAGATTTGAGAAAGATAGTTTTTTCATTTCCTCAAGGGGAAAACAACTATGTTATTGCGTTAGGTTATATATCTTTATACAATCATAGCGATAATAATAACGCTCATTGGTCAACTTCTAAAAAGGGTATTTACATTCATGCTTCAAGAAAGATCAATGCTGGCGAAGAAATCTTCATACATTATGGAGATAATTATTGGGCAGGTGGATGGCCTAAAAATTAAATTATGAAATTCAAGAATTTTGAGGGTGTAGAATACACAGTTAATTATAATAAACCGCCTACAAGATTTCACGCTTCTGGTTTGTGTGATTCTCCTGATACTGATGATCCTCAAATTTTAATTGATCCAACATTATTGACTCGCCGCCAACTTAATGTATTGATCGAAGAAGTCTTTCATGCACATCTTTTTGAACTGCCTGAAAAGAAAGCTAGAAAGTTTGCCGCCAATTTAGGTAAACTTGTGTATAATAGATTTATAAAGAAATGAATCTTAAAGAACTAATAGGGGACGAAGAAAACTTCGATCCCCTTTTTAAATTACAGTTTCGTAATCATAATATCATTTGTTTTAATAAAAAACTAATGACGTTAAAGCATCCATTTGAGTGCGATTCTCAAGATGATTCCTGTCGCAATCATGTAATTAAATTTTTAAGTGACGAAGGTTATTTAGAACAATGCGAGGACAAAGTAATTATTTTTGATATGTATACAGATCTATACGATGAAAATAGTGAAGAATAATATTTTATTTTTTCACATTTTCTGTTATGATATGTACAATTAGAATATAAGTATGAAAAAATGTTTATACTGTAGCGAATTTATCGACACTGAGAATGACGATTACCAAAAAGTTGGTAAGAAATTTGTTTGCGTGTTCTGCTATGAAGATTATGCTGATGAAATAGATAATAATTTTTCAGACGATGAAGAAGATAATTGTCGTGAAGAAGAATAAATAGTGTAATATATAGTAGCGCAAATATAAACTGTTCAAACTTTGATCTATTGATTAAAAAACAGTAAGACCCGAAGCGCATCAAGCTTGTGTTTGATATCGGGTCTTTTTTCGTCCCCACCCTCTCATTTTTCTCAAAAAATCTTGCGAAGCCCCTTGACAGCACCTAAAAACCTGATAAAGTGGTCGCGTATGGAAAATCCATCACCCAAGATTGGTCGTGGTCGTCCCAAGGGAGCGACCTCCACTGTTGAAATCACGTTGGGCGAGCTTCTCGCGAAGCTTAACAACGATGCGAACGCCACTGTTGTTGTTGGTCGCGTTTGGTACAATAAGTACCAGAACGTGCCTGTAGCTTCAGCGCAAGATGGCGATTCACTTCCTCAAGAGATTCAGAATCAGCTTGACGAGGAGCCTGTTGCAGAGTTCACTATCACCCAGTAATGAACTACTTCGCTGAACTTGTTGGTCAAGAAGAAGTCAAACGCAAGCTTTCATTTTATTTGGAAGCTCATGCTAAGACTGAACTTGTACCGTTTTTGAATTTCGTTGGCGCAAAAGGTCTAGGCAAGACTGCATTTGTTCGCGAATTTGCCAAGAACATTTATAACACCACCGGAGTCAATAAGCCACTGCTTGAGCTAAATAGCTCTAGTATTAAATCGGGGAATCAGTTTTTCGAACAAGTTTTTCTGCCCCACATTCAAGATCAAGAAATTATTTGTTTCTTTGATGAAGCTCATTGTCTGCCAAGAGACTTTACTTACGCATTGCTATCTATTCTCTCTACAGAGAAAGATCATGTAATTGATTATAATGCTGGCAAAGCAAATTATATCTTCAATTTCAAGAAGCATCATTTTATATTCGCGACAACTGAATCAGATAAGCTATTTATTCCGTTGCGTGATCGATTGACGACGATTGAATTTGCAGATTACAATACAAATGAATTGAGGCAAATCTTTCAAAAAGCTCTACCAAATATTGAGTTTGATGAAGAAGCTCTATCAATGTTATCTGAAACTTCCCGAGGCAATGCACGTTCTTGTGTGCTTCGCGCCAAAGAAGTCAAGCTTTATGCTGATCGATTTGAGATCACGCGATTTACCAAAGAAGATGCTGAGAAGTTGTTTTATATTCTTGATATTCTTCCTTACGGTTTGAATAGAATTGAGTGGCAGATACTAAATATTTTGCGTAAAGAAGGTAACTGTACTCTTTCTATGCTCGCTGCAAAAACTGGTTTGTCAAGAACCGCGATTCAAAGGGATTTTGAATTGTATCTTATTCGTAAAGGGTTTATTAGTATTGATAATGTTAGATATATTACTGCAAATGGATGTAAAGTATTAGAAGGTGTGAAGAAATAGTGTATAATATTTAAGTGTGCCTCGCAAGCATAGATGCCGATGCAGGGGTTTTGTAAACCTCAGAGCAGAGTTGAAGTCTCTGGCGAGGCTCCAATTTCCCCCTTGACAATCAGTGAAAGTATGGTAAATTGATCGCGTTCTTTAAATTTTGCGGGTTGGAGAAGAGGTCATCTCGTCACGCTCATAACGTGAAGATCATCGGTTCGAATCCGATACCCGCTAAGTTTCCCCTTGACAAAGGCAACATACTAAAGTAGGATGTTGAAGTTCTTTAAAATGCAATCGTAGCTCAGTTGGTAGAGCAACAGACTTGATGTTATCGCAAGATAACAAGGGTCCATGTATAGGAAACTGTGCATGAGTAAGGTGTAAATTCGGTGAACGGGTAGCAATGACAGATTTCAAAAGAATCTGCAATATGTAAATATATGCCCCCAACGCCGAGCGAAGTTTTAGGCAAACGCTAGAGAAATAATAGAAGAAAGGATTGTGGGTAAATAGGCGCAATAGTGACCTACCATGATTGCTAGGCTACCCGTCTAGCCACTTAATTGTGATAAATTCTATAGCCTCATAATAAAAAACGTGTAGAGACTATAATCACCTATCTAAAATTAGCACGGTAAAGGCATGAGAATCGTCGGGTAAGCTAAACTCGCAAGAGAGGAACCCCTGACAGCTAATTATGATAAAGGCATAGTCCAGACCACAAACAGTAGTAGGGAGAAATCTGTATCCAATGAAGTTTAGTAATTGGTAATTAGTATTCAATCAATTATGTAACAACATTCTACTGGTAGTGAAAACTATAGTGGTAGGTTTAATCTGTGAGTCGCGGGATCGTTCCCCGCCGATTGCACCATTTTTTTCAGTTCTTTTAAATTTTAAGCAGTGAAGTCACTATCATTATAATGTGTGTTATTTATGATAGATGGAAATACGTTTCCCGCTGCTTATTTAATTTGAGTAAAGAGTAAGAATATGTTTGTCATTCGGTAATATATTCTGAAACATAATTGGAATTATACTTTACTCTTTTCGTTCTTTAAAATTTAATATGTAGTAGTTTCTATGGGCCGTTAGCATAATGGTTTGTGCAGCGAACTCATAATTCGTCGGTTGCTGGTTCAAGTCCAGCACGGCCCACAGAGGCTATTGCGTATTTTTAGTGGTCCCGTAGCTTAACATCAAAAGCGTTCTCTTTATAAGGGATTGACTGTGGGCGAAAATCCCACCGGGACTACCAAAACGGTCCATTCGTCTAGTGGTTAGGACAGTAGGTTTTCAACCTATTAACAAGAGTTCGATTCTCTTATGGACTGCCAAATTTTTCCCCTTGACAGGGGCCGCAATCTCTAGTAGATTGTGCGTGTTCTTTAAATTTTGGCGCGATGATGAAATGGCAGACATAGCGGACTCTTAAGGGTCCATACATGAGAAATTGTGTATGAGTATGGTGTAAATTCGGTGAACGGCTCGTTTCTTGATGAAAAGCAGCACTAGTGCGGTAGTGAGAAGTCAGATATTTGTAGGTTTCAAACTCACATTAATAAAAGTCGAAACCTTCTAGTCAAGAGACAACCCAACGCCGAGGCAAGCTAATTGAAGTTCATAAAAAGGACAGATATTAGAAGCTGTAGAGACTATAATCACCTATCTAAATTAATTCGGGGTGAATGCCCTTAAATGGGAGATGTTACCTTTGTAAATGAGCTAAACGAAAGCTCTTCGGATTAATATGATAAAGGCATAGTCCAGACCACAAACAGAGAAATCTGGTAGTGAAAACTATAGTGGCAGGTAAAATCCGCTGGTAGAGATACCGTAAGGGTTCAAGTCCCTTTCGCGCCACCATTTTTGTTCTTTTATAAAATTTTTCCAATAAGATGCATCCAGCTTCCAAGAGCAAACCCATGTTAACAGGACTTGGTAAATCCGTGTTATGGACGGCAGATGAGGAAAAATTGCGGTTTGGGAGTAATTACCCAAGCCGCAATACAATTTTGCAGCAATGAGGGCAGTCGTCTACATAAGACGTAGTTTGGGGTAGCCAGTGAAAAGCCTCTCGGAAAGGATCTGGTACAAATTGGGGCAGAGATCAAATTAAAAAAATAGTGCTTTTCGAACTATTTGGATTGATTGAAGCCGATATCTAGTTGGGAACACATCAAGCAACTGAACGACCTGATCTGCAAAAAACATACAGTGCGCCCAAGCGATCTTGTTTTGAGTCGCTTTACACTGAGTCAACAATGGGCAATAATTTTATTCGATGTCAGCAGACTCACGATGCTGAAAAAAGATACGCCGATTGCAAGCGGCGTAGTCGTGGAGAGTGGGTGGGTTGATCTATGCAAGATATCGTGTTATAGATTATAATAAGCTCTGAAGGTTTTCCCGTAAACCAACATCGAATATATTTCTCATTAGAAGGACAATGGGCTTCATGCCCCGTTCTATAAAAAGACTTACTTCTAGTGGGATTTAATTTGACAATACTATATTAGTGTATAAGATAGTTGTAGATTTTACGTTCCCGTAGCTCAGTTGGATTTAGAGCAAAAGCCTTCTAAGCTTTCGGTCACAGGTTCGAATCCTGTCGGGAACGCCACTTTAAAACTGATAGGTAGAATAATGGTAATTCACAAAACTGTTAATTTTGGCGATGTTGGTTCGATTCCAACCCTATCAGCCACTTTATATTTTATAAGGTAATAAATCAATAACTCCAGCGTGTATTTCAGCGTGACAGTTTCTACAAACTAAAGCGCACTTATTTAATTCTTTTGTAACTCTATCATCAAATTTAGTAAATCTTACTGAAGAAATACAAAAATCTTTTTCTAAAGGATCTAAGTGATGAAATTCTAAAGCGTTATTTGTTTTTTTATAACCACAACAAACGCATTGTCCGCCTTTATAATCAACGCACTTTTGTTTAAAATCTCTTTGTCTTTCAAGAGTTTGAGTATGAGTGCATGGCTTACAGTAAACAGAATTACCAACACCATTGCGGCGATTATAAAATTCAGTCTTTAATTTTTCTGTTTCACATCGTGGACAATATCTATAATCAGAAACTTCTGAGCGAGGTATAGTTTTAATATTGAATTTCTTAAGCCAGTATCTAATATTTGTAGGACTAGTTTTTAATTCAGTTGAGATCTTTCTAATAGAAAGTCCTTTAGCTACTAAAGAATTGATAGTATCGTAGTTCATATTGATAATTACACTTATTTTATCCAAATGAACTAGGAATTCAATAATTATTTTTGGGAGTATCGCATAGTGGTCAATTGCAGGACACTGTAAATGTCCCGGCTCACGCCTACGATAGTTCGAATCTATCTGCTCCCACCATTTTCAATACATTTTAAATCCACTCAAGTCTACTTCATTAATTTTATATCCACTACTTAATGAAGATATTGTATTATTTACTTCATTTATATAACTAGGAATATTTGTTGCCAAGCCAGCCATAGCTCCAAGTGTCATATACCAGCCGCCGATCAATACAACTTCATTATTAATAATAGTAGAAACAATATTGCCGCTATCTCCAACTATCAAAGGTTCAAAATATTGCGCTCTGTTAGAGTCTTTGGAAATATTTATTAATGTATTTGTTGACCCGTAAGTAGTATTGAGAAGACCATTTTCCCCTATTAATGCTTTTTTTTCTTGATCAGAATATAAAATAGGAAAATTAATCTCCTTATTAAGATATTTAAGATAATTGGTTGGTAATGCTTTGTATATCTTTAATGAAGCATCAGCTTCTCTATCAAGTTCACCAATTAATATATCGGTATTGGCGACTTGTTTTGTTTTAATAATTTTATATTCGTAAGAATTATTATTTTTATCTACAAAATAAATAGTTGCTGGTAAAGATGGGTATGGAACATGATTAGCTAATAAAACATGTTTTTTAGTTATCAATGTACCACCGCCCACCCCACCTAAACCCCAAATACCACATGAAGTGCCAGTCAAATCTAAATCTTTAGCCCAGCAATTAATATTTCTTGTCCATTTTATAGGAGTCATAGTGAAGCTAGATATGAGATTTTTTTCTTTTCTATCCTTAATTAAATTATCGAAGTTAGAAGAGATATGAGAAAATAGATCTAATTTATTTGTGGTTATAGATTTTGGTTTGGGCGCATCATTTAAAGCTTCGTTTTTAGCTTCTGCAATTATTTTTTGGATTAAAATTGCGTGATCTGCGACTAGCTGCTGTAAGGTTGTCATACATATTTTCTTACACCGAAAAATGCCGCTTGACAAGGGGAAATTTTTCTGCCATCATGTTCGCACGATTATGAGTGATGCAAATTTTTTCGAATTAAAGGGCCAGATCGTTAAAGAAATAACTGGTTTAGAAAAAGACAGTCCAGAAGTACATATTGTAACCAATCAAACAACTTATAAATTATATCATCATCAAGATTGCTGCGAAAGCGTTTTCGTCGAAAATGTTATTGGAGACGAGAAAGATATTCTCAATGAAGAAATAATCTTTGCTGAAGAAGATGCTGGCGCAAATGATCCTGATTGGTATACTGAATACGATAGACTTTACAGCCACACTTGGACTAAATACGCTTTAAAAACTAAAAACGCCAGTTTAGAGTTTTGGTTTCTTGGCGAATCAAATGGTTATTATAGTGAAAGCGTTAGCATTAAAAAGATATGAAAATAGTAATCAATAAAAAACACGGCGGCTTTCATCTTAGCAAAGAAGCTGTTCTCTTGTATGGTGAGAAGAAAGGTCTTAACATCATAGCTAAACAAGATGAAGTGATTAAAGACCTATACCATTACTATCTAAATGAAGAGAAGCCGGGAAGTGGATTTGCCGAATGGGACATCGAAAGAACTGATCCAATTCTTATTGAAGTTGTCGAACAGCTTGGCGATTTAGCAAATGCTCGTTATACCAAACTGAAGATTGTTGAAGTGCCTGATGGTATCAAATGGTATATTGAAGATTATAATGGGGTCGAAGAAGTTCACGAAGAGCATAGAAAGTGGATTTAATTATGAATAAAATTAATAAATTGAACGCAGAATTTAAAAAAGCAACCAAAGCTCAAAAAAGAGTAATGATTGCTCAAGATGTCCTTGCCCAACTCAAGGCTAAGAGATATGTTGCTGAGAGTGGATGTTGGGTGCGAATACATTACAATCCTACTACTGTGGCAGAGACTGACTCTGTTCAAGAGTTATTCGTAGAAAAGAAAATCGAATCTTGCAATGTGTGCGCTCTTGGGGGACTCTTTATGAGTTGCACAAATTTCAATAATAATACTTTACTTGAAGATCTTGATGATGCTTCAGAAGGATTGGGAAATTTAATTGAAGAAGAACAACTATCTAATAAACTAAATGAAATATTCAGCACCAATCAACTAAAATTGATCGAATCTTATTTTGAAGCAAATGGCGGATTCTTTCGAGATTATGATGAAGATGATCGTATTGAAGTATTTTATAATAAAAATTCATCTGACAAAAAGCGTCTCCAGTTGATCATGGAGAATATTGTAGAAAACAATGGGACTTTTGTTCCTGAAAAGCTGAAGATATGACTTGCTTAAAGGTCAAAAAAGAAGCAAAACTAGAAGAGTGCGCCGTTCCTTGGAGCGGCGACACTATTTCTGTTTGTGATAAATGTCGCATGAGTATTTGGGATTTTGATTTTGATGAGTTTCATATTATGAATGATGGAGAGCCTTTTATTAATTAATTATGAAATACAGAAAAAAGCCTGTAGTTATCGAAGCAACGCAATGGTTTAAGAATGGAGATCATCCAGAAGATGATGTTTATACACCATCTGAAGATACAGGAGTAGCACCAAAACAAGGAAAGATTGTAGGATATTTCAGGCGATCTTACTTCAACGGAGATCATCAATGCAATCATTGTGGCTGTAAGATGCGCTGGCATGGTTGGATTGATACTTTAGAAGGTGGGCATATTGTTTGCCCCGGTGATTATATTATCACTGGTGTCAAAGGAGAACATTATCCTTGCAAACCTGATATCTTTCACGCAACTTACGAAAAAGTAGAAGAATAATATGGAAAATTTCGATAAAAAAATCAAGCAAGCAGAAAACATTTTGGGTTATATTTCTTCTCACGATATTGACGCACCAACTCGCAAAACATTAAATTTAATGATTGAAGCGATAGAATTACTTGCTGATGAAGTCAAGAAGCTTAAGAACGACGAATAATATGAAAAAATTAGAGCAGCTTGGCCTTGCAGGATATAAGACAGGCAATTATTCTGATTATTGTAATAGTCGAGACGGATCAATTGTTTGTTGCGGTCTAATGGATATCCATGAAGATTCAAATAACCTTGGGGAGTTTAAAGACTCAATTTTTAAAGTTGAGCCTCTTTATTGGGATGAGGATGTTGTTTTCGTTTACAAGCCAAGAAGCCGCTGGCATTCTCTTACTAAAGAAGGTTTCCTGAATAAGAAAAGAGTTTCTGGGATTACATATTCTGGTAACGCTTTTTATTTTAACGCTAAAAAATATCATGGACTTGTTCCTAAAAGTATTGCCAATAACCTCAACAACAAAGACTATCTAATGTCCGAAGAGTATTTAACTTTTAAGAAGTCTTGCATGGAAAAAATAACTCCTAAATTAGTTTGGAAATGGCAATAATAAATAATATGAAAAAAGGCGATAAATTTACCCACACTGACATCGTTGGTAGAAAATATGAAGTAACATACACTGGAACTCGGCGCATAGTTAAAGATTGTGAGTTTGAGTTTTTTGTAGATGATAAAGGAGATAGTTGTTTTTTTACTGATACAGAAGTGAAGAAGATGGAGAAGAAAGATTAATATGAAAATGACAGACGAAAATAAATTAAAAATTGTAACCTTAAGCCACAACATTAAAGCCTTGTGCTACATACTTGACAAAAAAACATTCAGTGAACATTGTGTCGCTAGTGGTACTTTTACTGAAATTGATTCTTTGTTTGAATTGGTTAAGGAATTGAAAGAAATGAACAAAGAAGAATAAAAATAATATAACCTTACAATTAATATGGACGTAGTAGCACTCTCTAATCTTTATTCCCATGCTAGTGGAGCTTATAACAAAGCCAAAGACGCACAAGACTTAATCATAATGATGAACGTATTGCATCTTAGACTTGAGCATAATATGGCATATCATAAGATTGCAAAAAGATGTGGTATTAAAGTGAATAAGGTGAAGTTGATTTTATTTAATTATCAAAATGAAAAAGAATAAACAATCATTTAACTCTTTCATTAAGAACCTGCCTTCACTAAAAGAAGTAGATTCTCAAGAAAGATTGCCAAGTTATTTTGACATGATGTGGGATATTAAATATGGTTATCAACTATTTGAGCATTTACAAGCAAGAAATAATCCAGATATTTATGCTGCTTTAGCCAAACATGGATATGATGCAAAAAAAATTAAAGAAAAATATGAGTCCAGATCCTAATTTGTGGAGAGAAATTCCTCAAGAAGTCAAGGACGCAGCCCTGCTTCTTGGAAATTATTTCAAGAAACAAGGTATTGACAACTGGGCCTTGTATGATGTATGTTCGCGCAAGTCAGTTGATAACCTCGAAAATCAAGTCAAAAATCTTGAAACGTGGAAAAATAAACAATTATATGGATTTATAGATTAAATGGATTTATAGATTAAATAATATGAAATTTACTCCAGAAAATATTACTCATTTAGAACCAAATCAAATCTTTTGCTACGGAGCAAACGAATTATTTAGGCATGGTGCAGGAGCCGCAAAATTAGCCTTGCGTTGGGGCGCAAGGCATGGTATGGCTGGCTTGGTAGGTCAGACCTACGGCATCCCCACAAAAGACAAGAAAATTCAAACCTTGCCCCTTGACAAAATCCAAGTTCATGTTAATGATTTCCTCGCAACGGCATTCTCTCACCCTGAGTATGAGTTTCTTGTTACAAAAATCGGGACAGGACTTGCGGCAATACCTATCTCAGACATTGCTCCTCTTTTCAAAACAGTTAAAACAACAGGAGTATTTGAAAACGTAATCTTGCCAGAAGAGTTTCATAATTATATTTAATATGACAATTAAACAATCCGCCGAAGACCTTATTAAAAACGCCTTTGTTGGCAAGAAGTTCATTGGTTCTCAATTTAAAAAAACAGAAGAGTTTCTTTGTAATATCTATAATGAAGATACAGATGTAAAAGTCGCAGACATAACAGGAAAAATAATAAAAGAAGTTGTGATCTCTGATTGTGGTTATCGTGACTGTGGCATTTCAGTAAAATTTGATGAGTTTGATGATTGGTTTTTCTTTTTAGAAGATGATGAAATCACTGTTGAGGAATAATATATGAAAGAAGAAATCCCTCTCTTTTTTATTGGTGCTTTATTCGGCATTTTTTCTTTGTGCTTGATTTTAACTTTTTTAAACATTAATCCTAGACAAATAGAACAAAAGATGCGAAAAGAAGCAATCTCTCATGGTGCGGCGCATTATGAAGTAGATACTAATGGTGTTGTGACTTTCAAATGGAATAAATAATATATGAGTACACAAATAAATATCATTGGCGAACATTGGAAGAGCAAAACAAAAATTCCTATTGAATTCAAATATGCTTTAAATCAAGTTAAACCGGATCATCCTGAGATATTGCGCCCCGCAAGGACAGAGTTAGGCATTAACTCTCCGAAAGAGTATAATTTTATTGATCTGATTTGTAAAAATTATTTATTGGGTTATGATTTAATGTTCGCGTACAATTACGCGGATAATCGGAGTGTAGGATGCGTGTTATACATTGGTCACTTTAATGATGGTGTAGTGGAATAAATAATATGACTAAAAAACTCCTAAAAAACATCCAAGAATATCGCCAATGGGCTTACGATATCAGCATTCTCCATGAGCATTATAAAGTTGATGATGCTTTGGGAGTGGATATTAGTTATGATTGTTGGGATACAAACGACAATGGAGAAAATATCAATGAAGATGGCTCTGTAATCCCAAAGACAACTCCAGAAAATATGAAATTGGAAAATTGGATTAATGATCTTATTTTTCCAGTTGTTGCTGTTTATTGGATTGAGCAAGCCGATGATAGATTTGGTGGAGTGAATATTGCTATTGTGGAGTATGTTTCAATTGGGGAATTTAAATAATCATGAATAAATTGCGTAAAGCCCGATATCTTAACATCTTGAAGAAGGCGGCAAAAATTAATCGCCTTATCAAGAAAGGTTATCTTGTATTCGATCATTACGATTATAGATCAGACGGATTTAAATTTAATAATGGAATTCTTTATCAAGGCGATAATCAATGTAAAATCGTGTGGGTAGGAAAAGATGGCAGCGGTTGGGATTCTGCTCTTGACATTCCCATCGAAAAGTATAATGCTGATCGCTTCGACAAGTGGACAGCAGTTCATCCTAAAGATATTAAAAAGATTTAAATAATATGACAGTTTATCTTGTTTATAATAATAGTGATAGAGATGGAGGCATTGATGCTATTTTCGATACTGAGCGCAAAGCACTTGATTTTATGATAAAAGAATGTTATCCTGATCATTATTTTAAGAGCATGGATTCAACTTCGCTAGATAATCTTGCCCGTAAATATGTTGTAGAAATGACAGTTCATTAATATGAGATACAGACATACAGAAGATATAGTTTGGGGCGCAATATTTGTTGCTATTATTGGTTTAATTATTTATTCTTGGATATTTATTAGAACTAAGAATAATACCATAAAAGTAATAGATGGTTGTCAATACATTCAGAACTATAATGGTCATGGATGGAATCTGACCCATAAAGGTAACTGTACTAACGCTATACATTATAAGAAATGAGCCGTGAACATAAATTCAGAATCTATTCTTTTGTTTCTAAGTATTTTATTTACTTTGATGTGTACGAAGGAGTACCTCAAGGTATCGCTGGCGGCGTAAGTGAGCCGCAAGAATATATAGGACTGAAAGACAAAGATGGCAAAGAAATTTATTGCGGCGACATAGTTGAGCTACATACAGCAGCAAATGATAAAGCCAAAGATGTCAAAGATAATCATTGTGGATTGTATGAAATATACTGGGACCGAAAATACAAACTAAAAGAAATAAAACCAAATTGGTTCTTTAAAGTAATTGACGATGATTGTGCAAGCTTTAATATTATGAAAGTTGTCGGCAACATCTTTGAACATTCAGAACTATTAAACTAATATGAGAGAATTAAAATTTAGAGTCTGGGATGTTAAATTAAATGAATATGTCCCAAAGAGAGAACTTGATAGAAATTTCGGGCTTGATTTTAATGGTGAATTGAGATGTTTGATTGCGTCAAGAGAAAAAGATCCGTTCATATTACAACAATATACTGGATTAACTGACTCAAAAGGAAATCATATTTATGAAGGCGATATCATTAAAGAACATCATTTTGAAGATTGGGGCGATAAAATTGGATATGAGTATATTGGAATAGTTGTATATAAAGAGTATTCTGATGATATTTTATATGCTGGATATAAAACAATACCCGCTAAAAATCAAAATACAAAGTTTAGAGGTAATGCAATTCAATCTGATTGCGAAGTAATTGGCAATGTATTTGAGAATCCAGAGCTATTAAAATAATATGAGAGAACTAAAATACCGAGTATATATACCAGAGTTTAGTAAATATGTATATTTTGGGCTTAATGACTTTGATTATTCTGATAGATATTTAACTAGTGACGAATATCCAATCCAGCAATACACTGGAATGAAAGATAAATACGGCAAACCCATTTACGAAGGCGACGTTATTCGTGGATTATTTGATTTTGGCCCCGCTGGCTTTAAAGAAGAAATATTGCCTGTAACTTGGCACAATGAAAGAGGTTATCAATGGGATTATTGGAGATTGATAACTATTGAAGTTCTTGGGAACTTGAATGAGTGGCCGTGCCATAAGCCCAAAAGCTTCGATCACAACGGGGAGTGTTTGACTTGTGATGGTTGGGCCACAGATTGCCCGTTTCTTAAATTTAGTCCTTCTTCTAAATTAATATTAAAACAGTAACCATTTTTGGGCGTAGATAGTATACTGTTTATACTGACATAAAAAGCAATCTAATATAAAATAATGAAAATTGAAATAACTAAAGGATACATAAGCACTAAATATATAATTATATATCCTAGATGGCATTTTAACACTGTGCATGGAGTGTTATTGGGATTTGAATTCGTTTCAAAACCACACAATATTATTTCTTCTCCAAAGTCTCCTGAAATCTTTAATAAATTTCATATAAATATAGGAATGCTTGTTTTATCTATTCATGTGATAGTTAATTACAAGTTTAAAAAATATAAAAATGGCGATTTATATGTTCATCCTCATCCTAATGTTAAAAAAACATGGTTACCTTGGTAAAGAAGTTATTATTTAAACATGAAAATAAACATCATAAAAGACGAAAAGAATTTTAAATTTTTATTTATTGAACTGCATTTTCCAAGCTTAGGTAAAATCGATGCGTTTAATGAATGGACTGATCAATACTATTCAGGATTTAAAATGAGTTTCCCGACAGAAATTTATTATTTAAATGACCGAGAAGGTTATTGGCATTTTTCCTTGACTTTCTTCGGTTTCGGGGCGAAGATCGTGAATCAAAATGGATATTGACGCGACAAAAGCTCCAAGAACACACGCAACTTGGAAAAAAGCTTATGATGCCCAAGAGCTTGCGAAACTCATGGTTGAGCTTTCTGTGCAACTTGAAGTTGAATTAAATGTTGCTACAGTAAACGAAGTTTTTGCAGAAAATAAAGTACATATTCTTGAAAAAGAATTAGAAAAAGCAAATAATCGCATCAAGCGGTTGGAAGACTACGTTGAAACTCTTGAGGAGTGCGGAGATTCTTTATTCAACAGTCTAACGAGAGATGAAGCTCTGGAAAGATGGAAAAGAGCTAAGGAGGCCAAGCCGTGACACCTGTATCCATAGAACCTGACCCGTACCAACGCGCTCTAAAAGACATTCGCTTGGCTAGGGAGGAACTTCGTGAGGCCAATGAGCGCATCAAGCGACTGGAGGAGGCATTGGCTGAAATCGCCTACGCAGCAAGTCATCCACTAGGAGCGGGTCAATCACTGACGCTTGGCAAGATTGAGTCAATCGCCATCAAAGCCAAGGAGGCCAAGGCGTGAAACGAGTTCCAAATAAATGCCCGTTTTGCGATTCATTAATTATGATTCATGGCGGAAACCCGCTAAGGTCATCAGATGGGGGATTTGCCACTTACGAATGCAAGACAATGCAAGATATCAGGTTGACTAATGATTGGAAAAGGGTTAATCAATCTGATGGCTGTCGTAGGCGTGAGATTGAATTACTGATGAAGCAGCGTGATGCAGCGAATAAACGCATCAATCGACTAGAAAAAGCTGGCGACAAAATGCACAATTGGTTAATGTCTAAAAATCGTATTGGTTGTGATATGGAAATAGCTAGTGAATGGACAAGAGCTAAGAAGGGCAAACCGTGAGCAATACGCCACAAATGAAGCCGCAACTATTTCTGAACGATGATTGTAGCGTATTCCCTGCCATTGTGGACAACTCTGGTCGCGCACTCTGCAACTGGGTATCAGACGGCAAACATTGCCTAAAAAGAGCGTCCCATGTAACTATAAGCTCTCAATGGTTTCTCTGCTGTAACCATGCGAATGAAATAGATCAGAGCATGAAAGTCGAGATGATTGAACTAAAAAAAGAAGGCGAACTATGACTGAAAAACTTATCGACAAACTCTTAGAATATATCGACGCTAGAATTGCTGAGAAATCATGCGAGGCAAGAAATTCGTCTGATGGAGGACTTCTTGAGGCGACGAATACATGGCGCGTTAAAGATGAATTGTATGAAATTATACAATCTATGGAGGATAAGCAATGATTTCTTGTAAACGCTGCTTTTCATACGCAATTAACCATCATTCTCATGGGCGAGATGGAACAGAAAAAGAATTATGCGATGTATGTTATTGGAGGCAACTCGCTGAAATACGCCTTGCATATTTGCAATTACTTGAAAAAAATGTTGATATATTAAAGCCCCGCATTGAACAATTAGAAGCTTTTGTTAATAGGTTTTTAGATCCTGAAGATTTAGGATATACTATTAATAAATGTTTGCGTGATGACGCAAGAGAAGCTCTTGGAAGGAGCCGAGTAGAATCGCCAAGTAAGGAGAATAAATCATGAAATCAAAAATTGTTATTGGATTTTTATTAATGCTGTCGGCTGGGCTTCTTTGGGACTTGACAAAGCTTCATGTTACGGCTTTTTTTATTGGAAGCATTGGGTTTATGTTTTTGACTTTTGGTTTTACTTCAATCAAAGATTAAGTTATGAGCAAAAAAACTTCTAAAAAAGAAAAAGACAATATAAATGTTGTCAAGCTAACAGATGCTCACCTTTCTGTTATTAATACTGCGCTTGAGGCTTATTATAGGTTAAAGTCTGGTCAGATTAGCATGGCACTTGATATTGCTTATGAATATAAATTAACCTATGACCAGAGTCATGCTATTGAAAAGATTGTAAAAGTCATGGCTTTGCCAGAGCTTGCAAAAAAAGGTTGTAATTATGGTTTTAATTCACCGGAAATTGGTAATGGTAAAATCGCTTTTGAGATTAAAAAAACTTTTGAAGAAGTTCTTGCGGTGAAGAGAAATGGCGGCTATTATGGCGACACTGTTGATTTTCATGGTCCGCTGAAGTCGAGTGATGAACCATTGCCAGAGGTTGTTAATTTTGTCAATTACATAGACCATAAATTCACCGACAAACAATCAGATATCATAAATGACTATTATCATTTAAAAAACTTTGAAAAGATGTGGGAATATGTAGATTCTATTACTGCAAAATTACCCCGAGGCGACAAGCGGGAAATAATACCTAGTTTCAGTGGCGTAATCATGAGAATCCACAAGCCAAGAAAGTCTATTGATTCAATATGAAATTCAAAGTATCATATTACGATTTTGACACTGATAAATATGTAACAAAAGAGTGTTATCGTATGGGTTTTTACGACGGGATATTTGAATTTATGACCGTAGATGATCCAATTAAAAGTATAATCATAGATCATCCTATTTTTTCTGTGAGCCAGAATACAGGATTTATATCAATTTCTGTAGTAGGTTATCAATATACAAAAAATGGTTCCTATGAAAAAACTACAACTAAAGTAGAAAATGTGAGAGAAGATTGATATGCGTGTATTTTGGTATCATTACAACAAACCAGCGACTGCAAAATATAAAACGCCTAAATTAACCGTTCATTATAACAAAACCTGCTATATTGTAGATGCAATAGAATGCAATGTGAATACATTTTCTCATAATAAAAAAGATCAACCAAGATTGGTAATAAAAGGAAAATGCAATTCCATTGAGATAGTTAAAAATTCAGGCAAGACAAAATGTATAATTAAATAATATGACTAACCGAAAAATTAATAAAGCTATTGCCAAATATCTTGGCTGGAAAGAGTTTAGTTCTTTTTCTGATTGTAAACAGATCATTGGAAAGCGTCCTTTTTTTAAAAATGGAAAGATTGTATCTTATACGGTAGATCAATATGTTCCTGATTATTGTAATGATTTGAATTTAATGCGCGAAGCGGAGAGGCTTCTTGATGATGATCAGTGGCTTGAATATATGCTTAATTTGCAGGATGTGTTGCAGCGAAATCCAGACAGAGGAAAGTGGGTTGTATGTCAAGATAATATGCACTCCACCGCAGCCCAACGCGCAAAGGCGTTTGTAAAAACAATCGGTAAATGGAAAGAATAGCGTGATTCGACAAACAAAAAAACATATCTTCTATGCGTGGTTACTTAAACATTTGATTTTGCCAAAATGTCTAAGAATGAGGCTTATTAAAAAAGTAAGTGACACTGCTCAATATTGAATATGCATACAAAATATTTAAGTATATATCCGCAATGGCATTGTAGAAATGGCGGCGGATTATTTTTAGGAATCAGACTTCAATTTCCAAAGATTATCTATGATATTGAAGCAATTGACAAACATACTTATGCCTGTTTACGCTTGACATTGGGGCTATTAGTGTTTAGTGTCAATATAGATATAAAATACAATCGTATTAAAATGTTACCACAATGATGACCCCAAAAGAAAACGAAGCATTTGATGAGGGATATAAAGCTGGATATAACGATAACGGAACAAAATGTCCATATCCAGAAGATTCAGATGAAGAGCTTTATTGGTTTAGTGGATATAGTTCTGCATTGGATGGTTATTCCAGAAGTTTTGATTTATAAAATAATATGACTAAATATGTTAAATTGATTGCCAAGCCTGATACTTGGTTTAAGGCTGGAACAGAAGCGTTTGATTATGATGAATATGGCAAACGAATTACGCTTGAGTCATACAATAAATGGCTTAAATCAGGCAGTATCTTGGTTAGAGGTATCCGTGTATGCGAACACGACTATGAACTAAAGTTAGGATATAAACTAGGTGAAGAACGAGAAGACGGCGAATTGTGCGGTATTGATGAATTTGATATGACTATTGTGGATGATGAAAAAGATATTCCTTGGCCTAAGCCATTAGATCCTCCAACTACTACTGCCGAGGCAGAAGCAAGACAAAAAAAGTTTGAAGATAATATCAGGTGTATTCAAGGTTGATATCCAAATGAAAAATAGTTGTAAACATAAAATCCGTGTGCAAGTAAGAATTAGAAAGACTGGCATCGAATCTTCTGAGTGGAGATCTACTTGTGTACATACAGGTACTATAAATATATGCAAATTGTGCGGCGAAATTAATTATTGTTCAAGTGCCACTATAAATAAAAATAGTAAATATGACTGATACCCGCACATATTATTATGACATCTATGGCAAGATGGAACCAGACTATGAAAGTATGGCTGCTTACCTATTGGATGAAGGTGTATTGTTTGTAACATCAGCAATTGATAGATGCACTCAAAAAGAGTGTTTGGGATTGTATATTTTAATCAATGATTACTTTGTTCCCGCTTCAGATGCTGAGTCTATTACTTATAATGAATTGCCAAAGTTGTATGAATTGTATAAAGAAAAACAATGGGATGGCGTGTCTCAATTTGTGGCAGATAAACGAGGCATTCCAGATCTTCATTGGCGAGATAAAAATAGCGCATTTCAGAAAAAACTTGACTTGTTATAAAGTGTGTGGTAAAGTAAGATTATGAAATATTTTAATGCGTCCTATTCTTCTTCTGATGCTTCAAAAGATTGGAGTAATGATGTTCACTTGAATAATTATTATGCCGCTAAATCTATCAAAGATGTAATTCAAAAAGAAAATATAAAAGTGTGTTCATATACTTTGAATAAAGTGAATAAATATGGTGCGCCAATTAAAATTGAAAAATGGAGAACTCCTGCTGGAAAAGGTTATGGACAATGGGAGGAAAATCCAGAGTTTGATTTTGAAAAAGACTTGCCTAATATTATTGCGGTTCGGGATGGTGACAGTTATATCTCAGAAATTAAGATTGACTTTCTATAAAGTGTGTGGTAAAGTATCAAACTAATATGTTCAAACTACTTTCATCTAGCTATCACGATTTAAGTAATAATTATTACATAACGATTCGTTGTTATATATTTAATAAATTAATTTTTACATGTAAAAGAAAGCGCAAATCTAAGCCTGAAGATTGGCAATCACAAAACAATTGGACTTGCATTAAGGAGCTATTATATTTAAACTAATATGAACAGACCAATTAAATTTAGAGTATGGGATAAACGAGAAACCAAAGGAATGTCTACTAAGAATATGTTATATGATGCTCAATTACATCATTTCTGGCAAGACTTTGTAGATTATCCCGGTTATGAATTGATGCAATATACCGGATTAACTGATAAAAATGGTAAAGAAATTTACGAGGGTGATATTATTCATTTAAAATTTGGCGAGTTAAATGCTAATCTTGTGGTAAAGTGGGATAAATATATGGGATTGAAATACCATAATGGAGGATGGACTTCTTTGGTGCATGTTGGTACCCACGGAGAAGTAATTGGCAACATCTTTGAAAATCCAGAATTACCAAACTAATATGAATAACCGCTTTAAATTTAGAGTGTGGGATAAAATCACAAACCAATATCTTCAAGAACTAGGCATCTATTATTGGCATATTCCTTATAGTTTAGATGGTGAGGAGATAACCGGGGAGGCTAATTTGGTTGGTTTGTCTGAGCTATTGAAACACGATAATTTTGTCACTCAACAATATACTGGCTTAACTGATAGCAATGATGACCCTATTTACGAGGGTGATATCTTAAAAAATCATTATGATGTAAGTAATAATATAATTGGACAAGTATTATATGAATCTGACTACGGCGGTTATATCTTTCAGTGGAAACGGCGAGGCCAAGATTATAAAATCACAAATCTAAATTGTGATGTAGCATTTGAGTCCGTCATTATTGGCAATATATTGGAAAATCCAGAACTATTAAAATGATTGTTCTAATCACTTATCTTGATAAAGAAACAAATACCAAAATGGTGAGTCACGGATACAATGTAACTACTGATGATATTGTTATATTGCCATCTGTACCATTGTTTTATTTCGATGATGCCAAATTTGATTCTGAAGTGGGTGAATATATACTAAACTAATCATATTATAAATAAAATGAATACTAATATCAGCACAGAAAAATCAAATACTAGATACTTTTTAACCAACTCGAAAACAAAGGTAGCTAAAGTAAGAATTATTATATTGAAGTAATATGAGTAACAATATTAAAACCTGCCCAAATTGCGGCGCACATGAAATAAAAGGTGGATATCATTCTCTTTTTGGGTGTGGATCTTATTATAGTGATGATAAAGGAGGAAGCCCTACAATTACAGAGAAGCGAGAAGGTTATAGATTTCAAGAAACGCTACAGTGCGCTCATAACAGAATCGCGCTCTTAAATAGTAGATTGCTTAAAGTTGAAGAATGTGTTAAAAAGCAAACAGAAGTTCCAAAAAAGAATTTGAAATCTTTGGAGGAGCATAATAAACAAGCATATATTAATTTTGCCGCAATCAATAATCTTAATTCTGGCTTTGCTTGTCCAAAGTGTGGAGAAGAATTGTATTATACTGCTGGATTAACTTCTATGCTGTTGACATATCCTCCTAAACGAAGTGTGAACTGTAACAAGTGCAATCATACAGATTATGTATACTAATATGAAAAAAGCAATGCAAGAGTATCTACTAAATGTGGATATTGATATCTTTATTAAAGATATGCAATCTGCAATTGATCAATGCCCTCAAGGGATAAATGATGGATCTGCAAAATGGGCATCATACCATAAAGACCGATATTACAGATCATGTCAACCCAAAAATGATTGCATTCAATGGCGGCTAGATTTGTTTACTCTTAGAGATTCAAGAACTTTGACTAGTGACGGATATTTTCAATTTTTGTCAAATAAATCGAAAGAAGTACATCAATACGCAAAAATGTACCAACATCTTGAAAAAATTGAGTCATTAACTTCTTTGTCAAAGTAGATAAAGATAATAATATACTTGATACAGAAGAATATAACAGAGCAAAAGAATATTACAATATATGAACATACTAAATATATTCAAGAAAAACCCTCGGAATCTGAAACATCAAAGATTGAAAGACTGCTTCCTGAGCAGCACTATGTAAAAATATCAAAAGAAAAGCGATTTTGTAAACGCCAGAATAGTATTTAATTATAAAAAGACAAATGAACATTCACGCTCCTGAAGAATTAAAAATCAAATACCCTCAATATGAGTTTCGTGGCAAACAGCGCGAAATTAATGACAGAATCGTAATTGAAGCATACAATCCTGTTACTGAGCAGACTTTTTATTATTCTTTTGAAGAGGATTTTTTTTGGATGGCTGGGCAAATACCTGATTATAAACTGCAAAAGCCTTGAAAAATAAGCTCGCAACCCTGCAAGATCGCCTTGACAACGCCCTGAAAGACGATCATACTGCCCTTCGACAGTTAGAAAAGACTCTTCCATTATCCGAAATCGCAAAGAAAAAACTTAAAAATGACAAACACCCAAGAAACCGTAAATAGTATTCTTATTGATGTCCTCAAAGGAGTCAAAGATGCTGGATCTGAAATGTACGCAACAAGTAAAGTTGGCTTGGCAAAAGCCGTTGACTTTGCTATGGAGCAAGCCCCGATTGTTGTCCAAGAGTTTCTATCTTGGAAGATGGGAGACGCGATATTTAATTGTATTTTTTATAGTATTGGGGTTATTATCCTTTTGGGCGCAATTATTTGGCTCAAGAAAAAGCTCGAAAAGCTAGAATCTTATGAACCTGAAGTTGTAATTTATTCACTTACTCTTGTACTTTGTATCGGTTTAGCAGTCGCCTCAATGATACCTATCAAAGATAACATCGAAACAATCATTAAAATTAAACTCGCTCCCCGAGTTTATATCCTTGAATATGTAACTAAGAAGTAATATGTTCTTCAATAAAAAAAGCCCAAAAATCGCAGCTATGGCTGCTCCAGCTTATGCACTTACAAAAAATAAACAAATTAGTTTAGATATTTCTTATCTTCAAAACGATAAAGCCTATACTAGCTATTATCGTTACGAAGTTAAAGCTAATAGTGACGAAGAGATGAATAAGAATTCAAAAAAGATCAAAGAAGATCTGCAATTGATAGTGGATGATATTTACAAACAATTGAATGATAAAAGTAGCGAATATATTTATATCAAAGAGCAGACGTTTATCTTAAATAAAAAAGATTTCTTGAATTGCCAAGTAACAGTCAAAGATATCGCTTGACGACTCGCAAATTTCTGCCATACTGCCCACATGAGAGCATACTTAGAGTTCAGTTTGATGGACGATGAAGTGGACCACCTCACCAAAATTGGTTTCGGCGCAAAGATTCTTGACGCTTACGAAATGGAGAATGGCTTTGTTGCTGTTGTCGTTGATTGGAATAGTAAAACAGGTAGCCATAAACTCAAATACGCTTCGCAAGGCTGCGTTACTTACAGCAGCGATAAAATCGTGGGCGTAGAACTAGAGTTCAGAGATTATCCATATCAAATCGACGATTGCCAAATGAATCCTCGTATTTCAGTTAAGTTGGATTACGATGATTTTAATAAGAAAATGGATTATGTTTGTTTTCAGAATCTGAAATATCAAGCAGTAGTTTATTTTGCCCCTGACTCATGGAATTGCAGCAGAAAGTCTAAGAAAATCAAATTCTAATTATGACAAAAGAAAGAGAAGTTATGTCCGAAGCAAAGCTAAAAGAAAGAATGGAGGCTAATCTCAAAGATCCGTCATTCATAGCATTGAAAAAAAGAATTGAAGAAAATAAACAAAGAAAGAGAGAAGGCTATAGGCCAATTAAAACGGCTGAAATAGAAGAGCTTTTTCTAAAATGGGTTAAAGTAGATTATTCAAGAAAAAAATATGTAAAAATTACAACAGTAATGGAGCATATTCTCGAAAGAGAAACTAACGCAAGTAAAAACGATGTCGAATATCTAAAAAAGATTGGAAACGAAATTGCTTTTTCCAGTATTTTAGCTAAACTTTGTATTAAGTATAAAGCAAGTTGCAGGAAATTTAATGATGGTAAATTTAGAATCGATAGTGAAGGGCATAAAATGCCTATTTCTTCTAAAAGATACGCTTTAACACTGATATAATTATGCCCACAGGATATACATCAGATATATATAATGGTAAAGAAGTAACATTCAAGGACTTTGCTCTAGGTTGTGCTAGAGCGTTTGGTGCTTGTGTAATGCAGCGCGATGATCCTGCCGATGAAAAGCCAAAGATCATGCCAGAAGAGTCTTATCATACAGAGAAGCTGAAAAATCTTGGCGAATTTAAAAAGCCTACTGAAGCTGAATTCGAATCTTATGTTAAGGAAACGATAGCTGATTACGAAAAAAGCATAAAAGAAAAAAACGAACTAAAAAAGCGTTACTCTGATATGCTTGAAGAAGCCAAGAATTGGCAACCACCCACTAAAGAACATGAGAGACTAAAAGCTTTTATGATTGAACAGTTGACTGATTCAAGTAGTTTTGATTGTTGTGGACTTGATCATTACGAGCATGAGCTTAAAGTCATTTCCGCTATGACTTACAAACATTATGTAAAAAAGAAGCTTGCAGAATACAATAGATCTATTGAATATCATAAAGAATACGAAGCTAAAGATCTTTTTAATATTAAACAGCGCAATAAGTGGATAAAAGATTTATACGATAGTCTATGATAAAAAATCCTACTTTTGATAGCGATGGTGATCCGTCTGATGAAACTCTGGATGCCATATCTTATTGGTATGAAAAGAATGGCTGGAGTCCTAAAGAGTTTCTTGAATTTTGCGAGGGTGCTTTCAATAAATATTCTGGAAGCTGGCAAATTGTAGAAAACTACAATAACTATCTCTTAAGAGATAAACCATTTACTGCCCTAAGAATTGCCACTGGTGGTTGGAGCAGCAATGAAATGGTAATATCTGCAATGCAAAAGACTCTATTTTGGCCTTTATTTTGGCGAGCTTCTGTCAGTGGCGGTTTATACATACTAGATTACGACAAAGTTAAATAAACAATCTAGTTTTATATTAAAAATTTGTTCGTACCAATCTTCAAAAGAAACAAAGCGAATATCCTCGTCACAACCACAAGTTTTGGCGAGGAATCTTGTTTTTACAGCGAAAGGTGCTTGACAGTGTGGGCAGGTCATGCTACCTTATTTTAACCATTGGGGGTTACAACTAAGTTACAGACAGATTAAAATGAAACTAATTATTCTATTGCTTTCGTCCATCGTACTAGGCTTTTTACTGTCAGTATTTTTAATTAAACAATACAATATTGATGTGCCGCCAATCTTTACTGGTGGATTAATTACTGCAATAGGGTATTTTACATTCAAGAATAAGATTGAAGAAGATGAAAACTAATATGCAAAAATACGTTGTTATGATCAAGGATGGCGGCAAGTGGGAGGAGTATGCCCGATTCAAGAGCTTGGACCTCGCAAAGGTCACTTTAGAGCTTGTCAAAAAGGACTTTCCTGCTAAGATCATCGAACTGAAGTAAATATGAGCGATAAATATTCTAATCATTTTTATATCGAAGGCCCATACGACGATCTCGTCAACGTCACTAAGGATCTCGACTTTGCCGAGGGTTCTATCAACTACGATGGGTGGGAGATTGAAGGAGGATCGGCGGTCTTGCACTTTGATGGCTATTTTTGTCCACTTGATGAGGCTGCGAATGCAAGCGTCAAATACCCTTCTCTGAAGATCATCTTCCGTTTCACCCATGAGTTATTGACTGCTGGTTTGTATATCTACGATGGCGGCAAAATCAAGCTGCGTTCTTATTATGATTGGGATACGGGTGAAAGCTCTGTAAAGAAATATGACTAAGCTGATTGTGTAAAATACCTAATAACTTTATCGTTAATAATTACTAAATAATAATTTTACATGATAACTGAGATCTTACTGGCTAGTGTTGGTATATTTGTAGTCTTAATTGTTATATCTGTGCTTGTATCTGCACCATACGCTAATGATGATAATGATGACCAAATAATGTAAGAAAAATAAGCATAAATAGTTGAGATAAATATACTTAAATAATGAGCGAAAATATCCTTAATAATTGGTTCTAAAAATGAGGTAAAAAAGTGTAAATAATATCATGGCCCCCATGTTGTTATTTATAGCTTACTTTATCGTTATTTATTGGGTATTTCTCAGGAAATTAGATAGAAAGAAATAGTGGTTATATACCAGACATACCTAGCCAAATAACATAGACAAGATATATATCAAATATAGATAGAATATATAAGCATAAATAAGATAGAATATATATAAGAAAGATAGTAGGAAATATAAAAAGAATAAATTTAAGACGTATGTGCGGGCTTTTCTACTCTAAAAATCATTATGCAATCATATAGTAAAAAATTTAATCTATTTTTGTTAAGATATGGTACTATATTCCATACTATATTCTTCATAGGGATGTTAATCTATATGGAAATAACGCCAAAAACCCCAGCATTTTGGGCTTTTTTATTAAATCACATTATGTTTAGTTATTTTTTATTTGTCAGAGGTTGCGCCTTGGGTATTACGCAAACAATTAAAATAATTGAGCAAGAAGAAGCCACAAAGGCTATACAAAAAGAACTAAATAAGAATAATTAGTTTTGCGCCGATTTAATCTTCTTTGAAGAAGTTTCTTGACATTTGATCTGCTTTGTTGTATTTTGATATATATAGTATATATATATTATATATATAGGGAATATATAAGATCATGAAAAAACTAGATAAGGAATTCGAAAGCAGCAGCTTCAAATATAAACAAATACACAGAGAAAATATGTTTGCAATATATGAGCGGCATCATATTTCATCTGAAACTAAACATTATGAAGCAATAAAGATACAAAGTCATAACGGATATGAAATAGCTGGTAATAAAATACCGCCGAGCGAATGCTATCCTACCAGCAATAGCTGGGGAACTCAAGGGTATACCTGCCTAGATAAAAAAGCAGCTTATAATAGATTAGATAGAATGATAAAAGAAGATGTGCGAAATAAAGAAATTGCAAATAAGAAAGCTGAACGAAAAAAAGCGAAATAACTAAATAAAAAAGCCGCCCAAAGATGAGCGGCTTTTTGCGTAATACTGTAAAAATTATGGTGTTCCAGTAGGGGCAGGTGGATTCCAAGGAAGAGCAGGTTCTTCTGTTACATAAGTCATCTTATATACCAATTCTCCTGAAACTTTCTGTTCGTAATATTCTTTTCCAGCACCACTAGGTAATGATGTCCAGATCCAGTTCAACACATCATCTTGTGTTAATTCGATAAAAGGCTTGAATGCATAACCAGATACGCTGGCTGCGCCAGTGCCTAGTGGAGTAGCACCAGCAAAGCTTGAGTCATAAGCTTGTCCAGTGGGTCCAAGTGTGGCGGCTGCACAGTTCCAATATGTCTGATAAACATAGTCCTGATAACCGTTTAAATCTTTATAACATTTTACGTTATTTACTTTCCATGTATAGGTGATATCGCTCATACTAAATATATGTACACAGTATTATCAAATATAGGATAAAATTTTCAAAGGTGAATGATATTTTCTTTAATAAGATATATATAGGATATAATAGTATGTGTATATAGAACCAGAAAAATTTGACACAAAAGAAAAAATTGTATTGTTTTTAATAATTTTGTTTATCTTATTTAGCTTGCGAAAATAGTTGTGATGACCCCTTGACAACCCCTCGAAATGTGGTAAAGTGTTCGCGTCAAAGAGATCAACCATGTAACTTGCGAATAAAAATGAAGTGGAAATACATTGGCAACCGCGCTGGCGATGCCACCAAAGGAGAACAATATATCGTCGAAGCTGACGAACTAACTGAAATCTATATGAAAGAAATGCCATATCCCCAGTTCGTGAAGGTATATGTAGTGCAGCCGCCGAGTCCGCGCAAGAACTTTATGACGATGAAGGTCGGCGACATCGTCAAGATTTGTAATCCATATTATGATATGCAGCACTATTCTCATCCTGGTTTTGTCCCTGTTAAAGAGTAAATAATATATATAGTATATATGCTTAATAAAGATCAAGCATTCCTAGTTAACGAATTCATTCGTAAAAACGCAACCCGCAACCTATGGGAAGTCAGCGATAAATTGTATACTCTTCTTTCTGAAATTAAGAAGATAGAAGAACTGCCGCAAAATAATGAAACACAAATTGCCGCCGCATAATATGATCGTCGTAGTTCAAGTTGGGCTTGACTTGTACAGCCTGTCTTATGTAAAGTACATGGACCATGATGTTGTCCAGTACGTCAAGCATGATTTAAATGCAGAAGATATTGCACAATTTCTCGGTAATAATTAAATAAATATATGAAAGTAGTTAAGCTAACTAAGAAGGCGCAAGACATTGTTAATCAGATTATGTCTGCGGACGCAATTGGCCTTGAACACGGCCCAGTTCTTGAACGGATTACATTTGGTAATATTAACCTGCAATATGATAAGCTGGTTCTTTCTGTCGATAACGATGGCTTTGATGAAATGCACATCAAAAATGAGACTCTTAATGAGGCTGTTATTGTAGATGGTATTATTGAAATTAAAGCTGATCATATTAAAGATAATGATTATGGCGACATGACCATTACTCTATATAAGCTTTCTAAGCTCGCCGCAAATTAATTTTTAAAATAGTAGAAGTAAAATAAAGGTAGCTGATATGGTAACAGATTGTCTGCTGTTACTGCCCGTATAATGTTATTGGTGTTTTCATAAATACCTGCGTCGTGACATCATAAAAACGATGCCTTCTACTATTTTT
>Ga0208223_1000041_pt1 | contig 30885 bp, 51 predicted proteins | sample LakMenE07Oct09ns_FD_150678 | JGI IMG/M metagenome (GOLD analysis project Ga0208223, IMG submission 150678) | Freshwater microbial communities from Lake Mendota, WI - 07OCT2009 deep hole epilimnion ns (SPAdes) | ecosystem: Environmental > Aquatic > Freshwater > Lake > Epilimnion/Euphotic zone ...
TAAAGTATTCATAAAATTAGTCCATGCTAATTCGCCATCTGAAAAGGTTGTTTCTTTACCGCGTTCTTTATCCCAAAAAATCCAACCACCTGTTAAAGGTAATGGAAAATAATTCCCACCCCATATAATTTGTTTTTTACTAACACGCATCAATTCATCAAAATATGATTGTTTGGGAATTTCTAAATCCCAATCTTTTTTTTCATGTTTTTCTTTTCTTTTACCGTAAGTTTTGCCACCTGCACCAATCCCATAAGGAGGGTCAACAATAGCCAAATCAAAAGCATTATCGGGTAATGATTTCATATATTCCATGCAATCTACATTATGCAATGTGCAATTTTTAATAATTACAGCCATTAAATGTAATCCTCGTATTTTTCTAGCATTTGGTGTACTTCAGTGTATGGCACAATAACAACCTTACACATGCCTTCTTTAACAATGTGCCTACGCACTAACCATATAAAGTCTATCTGCTCATCGTCTAAGAACACACCAGCAGCTTGTAGTGCATCTGTGGCTTGCTTTTCGTAGTTAGCTATATCTCTGCGCCTACGGTCTGGAGGATAGAAAGCGTAGAACACAGCTAGCCTTCCCTCTATCTTAGCTTTAGCGTCTACAACTATGTCTTGCACAGCCTCTCTAAACTTCTGTGTAGGTTTGCTTAAGAACTTGCGCTTACCTCCGTAGTGGTGTGAGTGATTGGTGCTTGGAGGCCATGGCAGTGTAAGTTTAATCACCTATGCGCTCCTTAGCTACATTAAAATAGTTTTTGTCTAATTCAATACCTATAAAATTACGATTAAAATTTTTGCAAACAACACCAGTTGTACCTGTTCCCATAAAAGGGTCTAAAATTGTACTATTTTCTTTGCTAAAATTATTAATTATAGTAGATGCTAATTCTTCAGGGTAAACTGCTCCATGTTCTTTATTTATTTTTTTCCCTCGTTTAATTTTCCATAAATTTGTAAGAGTTCCACGATTAAAATTTGCACTTTCAAACTTTCTACTTTCTGGTGCAGAATTTTGCAAAACAATTACAGCTTCCCATTGACTATTCATAACGCCATGACCAATTGCTGGTTGTGCATTGCATTTATCCCATACAATAAATTCTTTTATTTTATCGCTGTATTGACCAATTAACTTAAAAAGTGCTGGTTTGTTTCCAGTTAAAAACTGCACATTATAAAAAACTAAATCAGAAATTCGTAAACATTCCTGTAAAACAAGATTATTAAATTCAAAATACTTGTCCATTGGTAAGTTGTCAGAATAATTAGAATATTTAGTTGTTAATTCTTTTACAATTTGTCTTGAACAATATTTACCATTTCTTATTCTTAAATTCATGTTATAAGGTGGTGAAGTAACAATCAAATCAATACTATTACTAGGTATAGATTTCATTACCTCTAAGCAATCGCCATTTATAAGTTTAATCATTTGACCACCAGCATATCATGCTCAATAAAGTATTGCATAGTCATCCTGTGAGCCAAATCCCACATATCCTTACGGTCTTGCTTGTTTAAAGCCATCCCGTTGTCCAGCTCAAAATGGCATCTAGCGCACATAGCGGCAACCATAGCATCGCTGGCCTTAATTCCTGTGCCTTTACCATCACGCAGTTGGTTAGAGTGTGCTGCACATACTGTCCCGTCCATAGCGCCACATGATTGACAAGGTATCTCACGGCATAGCTCTAGCAGCTTCTTGTTTCTGTAATTAGGCACTGTGTTCCCCACTTAAGCTTGATTGAAAGTTAGCTTTATATTTTGAGTTGTCTTTCTTAGGTATTACCCAGTGGCCTGTGTCCAACTCTTTGTGTGACCTAATAATATCTGGACTAATACGACCTTCATAAATTGCATCTTTTAATGCTTGATGTATGCCAGGATAATTAGCGTCAAAGTATGCTCTTTTTAAATTTGTTAAATCTTTACATTGCTTAGGCCATGGGAAGTTATCTTTTTCTGTTGTGTGATACAGCTTTGACCTAGCTCTGCCTTCTGCTATAAATTCAGACCACAAATAGCCTTCAGCTTCAAGATGTTTACAGTATTCCGTAATAATGGCTGGCGTTAAATTCATTTTTATAGCAAGATTTACTGCAACAGATGGCTCATCTTTTAAATGTAAATACACTACCGCCAAATTTAAAGCTCTGTTTTCTTCTTTTAGTTTGTGAGCTTTTTCTAAATTGTTTGGGTTTGCCATGGTTAATCCTGTAAGTAAACATTACGAAGTGAGCAATATCGTTCAACTTCATTCATAAAGTTATTAAGCTCTTCTACGCTCAAATCAGCAGTAGACTTCAATGCATATATTGTTCGTCCATCAGGTGCTGTAAATTCATTGTAACCCAGCCACTGGTCCTTAGCCATTACTTTCCACCACTGGTGCGGATGGTGTAACCCATCTTTACCCTTAAGACTTTCTGCCATTAATTGAAACAACTTATGCAGCCTTGAATTTTGTGGCAACGACCGTCTTTGACTTTGGCCGCACAATTGACAGGCTTTCTGTTGGCTTTTCTGCAACATATAGCGTTGCCTCCTTGTAATTTGAGTCTTCGTATTCTTTTTTCCAGCCTTTACCAATGTAAACCTTGCCATCATTGGTTACAACTTTCCATTCTTCAGCATTGTTGCCAAAATGTTTGTAAAATTCTGTTTCACTAAATTTCATATCTGTATCCTATGGTTTACACAAATAGTTCAAAACTAAACTAAAAGTGTAGACTTACGCATAAAATTAAACTTAAACATTCGCAGACAATGCGCATCAATTCCTCTGAAACCCTTATACAGACTTGATTAGAGCGAATTAAAGTGAAAAAAGTGATATATCAAACGCTAGTCCCAAGATAAGTAGCTTTAACACCATTACTAAACTGCACCTCTACTGCACAGTCTTGTCCTTTAGTTGCATGAAAAAGCTTCCACACACCAAATCCCATAGAAACTACAGCAATAAATAGCAATGTTGCCACAATCACTACGGCTCTATCACCAGCTCTACTACAATTACAGTTACGGCCTTGATTACAGTTTTGATTACATGGCATATCAATCTCCTAAAATTTTAATTGCCACACTTTTTCGTGTTGGCTTCCCTTGTATCGCATAGACGCTGCATCAAACCACAATGCAATCTCGCCTTCCCATTCACCATGGCGCTGCTTATCACATATCAACAAGCAATCAGGTGCGTTTAACTCTTCTTCTTTTGCCTTACCACTACGAATTAACTTTTCTTTTTTCTTGTTACGCCAAACAGTCATCACATTGTCTACCTGGTTAGTAATATCTGCCGAGCCAGCTACATCCATCTTATTAGGTGGGCTAAACTCATCCTCACCCTTACGGCTGTGAGCAATCAAATGCACATGGACATTCAAATCCCTAGCTGCAGCACAAAGCTTATCCAAGAACTCCTTTTGAGCGTTCATGTCATCAGACCTTACACCGCACTTCATTAAGCTGTCAATCACAAAATGCTGCACACCTAGCGTTTCAGCCACATAATACAAAACAGCAATTACACGCTCACCGTTTACAGTCCCTTGCTGGTCATACATATACAGCCTGTTGTCTAGGAATGTAAAGTATTCGCCAATAAACTTCTCGGTAGGCTTTTCTGTGCCTGTGGCCTGTCTAGTCATTCGCTGTAGGGTTGAGTATGGGTGCATCTCAAACGAAGCCACACAGACCTTAAAATCCTGTTGCACGATAGAGTTAATCACTTGGCCCACTAGCTGACTCTTACCATGGCCGTTAATACCCGACCACAGACTTACCTCACCTAAACGCAACCTGAACTGGTCAAAGGTCTTTTCCCAAGGCAGCTTAACACCTTGCATCTGCTCGTCTTTGTAAAAGTAGTCTATAACCTCTGACTGATATTGGCTTGCTGACTTAACATTAGCCTTGTCTTCTTCCCTGGCTTTCATAAAGCCTTCAAAGTCAACCTTTGGCAACATCATGCTTGCTCGTTTGCGTCTAGCCTCGTCTAAAGCTGTAGCGCCTCTCTCTAAGTTACTCATAATCAACCGCCTCTCTAATTCTTTCGTAAGCTAACTGTAAACGCTGCAAGTCAGTTTCGTCAAGCGGTTTATTTTTCTTTAACTCAAACGCAGCTAGGAGAACGATTTGCGACTCATATTTAATAGCTTCTAAGATGTCTGTAGCGTAAAACTTCTTCCTAACTGGCGCTTTGTGATGCACCTGCTCTGGAAACAAGTCACCTATGTCAACACCTATCGCCCCGACAACATCAATAGCGCTGCACCCTGCAAAGCAATGCAATAGTATGTGGCCGTCTGCTTCCTCTTTAATGGATAGGCTAGGGCTTCTGTCATCGTGAGCTGGGCAACAAGCCAAATAAGAATTGCGACCAGTAGACTTAACCTTGTTTAAACGGCTTAATAGGTTATTTATCATAATTAATAGCCCCTGCAAAAATATCCATGTAAGAATCATCGGGATTTTCGTCTTCCCAACGGGCATTGTTTATGTATGTGGCTGCCATGGGTATGTAGCCGCCCTTCCATTGCCTTGATTCTTTTTGCCACGACAAAGCTTCAACAACTGTTTTTAAGTTTGGCTTAATCTTTATCCACGCTTTTAAAGCTTGAGCCTTTCCGCTTTTGTTTGGGTATTCTTTCCAAAATGAATCAAAATCATGTGGAGTCTGAACAATTTTAGTTACATTGTTTTTCTTTTTTTCTACTTCTACTTCTACTTCTACTTCTACTTCTACTTCTTGCTTGCTAGTTGCTTGCAAGTTTTTAGTATAATTATCCCTAAATTTCAATAGGTTAGGGATTTTAACATTGATATTATCAGACTGTCGTTGAACAGTTATCAAGCCAACATCAGAGCAACATTGAAGTAAGAATAAGAACTTTTTTGATGTGATGTTTGTCTGACGACCCCACCTTGACAAGCTGTAAGTAACATCATGCTTGTCAGTTTCATCCATAGCTTCTCCAACAATTTCAAGAAGCTTAAAATAAAAGCCATACCCTTCAAGGCTTGTTTTGTCTTCTAACCAAGAAATTCGCTCATCATTTCTAGCTGTAGAAAAATGTTTAAACCATTTCATTTTTAATTTCCTCAAGCCAAGTAGATTCTATTTTTTGCAATCTACTCCCAAGTTTGTGCATTGTCAAAGACCATTCATTTTCTTCATAATTAATCTTTTTAAGAAACAACTTGTAATCACATCTTAAATATCCTGCTATTATGAAGCTAATCTTATGTCTATCTAAATCACCACCATTGTTATCTAATACAGTTGAAAGCCATCTAATTGGGTCTATTTTATCGTGAAGTTCTTTATGGCATGTTTCGCACAAAACAGAAAGTTGAGCCACACCATACTCCCAAGGCTCTCTACCTTTAATGTAATCTTTATGGTGAACATTTAGTGTTGATTTATCGTCTTTACATGATTCACAACAAAAATTGTTTTTTTGCATAACTTCAAGCCTAAGCTTTTGCCAGCGAGGGTCTTTAAGTTTTTCGTAATAAGTTTTAGCGGCCATATTAGCTCCTATTCAGTAGCGGGCTGGATGATAAGTCCAACAAGTAAAAACCACGCCAGGATGCGCACAGAGTAATTACTGACTCCGCTATTGAATAAAAGCTAATATAATTGTGTAACATTGATACATCCTGTAAATGGAATTGGGTTATCAAACCAATTAACAACAGTCTAGCACAAACCACCCTAAAAGTCCAATTAGTTTTATTTATGATTAACTTGTGATTAATAAAAAAATAAATGTAAATAACGCTTGACAGGTTCCAAGGCTGGAATATAATAAACACATCAACAACGCAATGGAGATTAACATGAATTTAGATACAGCAATTATTTACAGCTCAAACCCACATCTACGAGGCAAAACATTTGATGTGTACTGGGAATTATTAGAAGGTCAATCAAAAGTTATGATTCCCGATGATATTGTTGTTAAGTCTTTAGAAAAACAAGATGACGCAGAAAATCTTTTAATTGGTTTAGATGCACAATCTGTTAAAGATGTAACTCGTTCTGTTTACGATGTAGTTATCAAACGCCATTTAGCTAATTACATGAGCCAATTTACACCTGAGCAACTTCGTGCAAATGATAATGCTGTAGCTGCTTATAACACTTCAAAAGGATGGACAAATGACTGATTACAAAAATTACAAACCTAAAACAGACCTTACACCATGGATAGAAGGCATTTGCTTTGTTGGTGTAGTCTTATTGTCAATTTTCTTATATTTACTATTGGTGGCCTAATATGACATTTCCTAAAAACATAGATTGGGAAGCCACAGAAGAAAAGCATGAAGCTGCGTTTTGGAACTGGTGTTTAGGTGAGGGCTACCATAACGAGGATTACATATTAGACAACTATGGCGATTTGTTTGAGAGTTTTGCAGACGGTCTTAACGAGGAGGACTTTGTATATGAGCCAGCAACAATACCAGGCTGAAGTAATGGACGAGTTAGAAATGCAGGAGTATAATACCAACTTTGGAATAGGAGATAGTAGTGTCAATTTACACGGTAGAAGAAATAGCAGCGCAGATGGGCAAGTCAGGTCGCTGGGTGAGGTATCTTTGCTCACACGGCAAACTAAAGGCCGTTAAGAAAGGCCATTCTTGGGTTATATTGGAGGCATGGAAATGATTACGCATTTGCAATTGGAAGACGGTGTTACTTTAGAAGTTGAATACGATTACGAGCAACCAACCTACGCTTACTTTGGTGATTTGGAAGCTTTAACAGAGCCTAGAGCAGAAACTAAATCAGCTTTGTTTTTGGGTGTAGATGTATTACCTTTAATCCGAGCATTGGGCTTGTATAACGAGCTTAACCTTATCCTGGTGGCAAATATGGAGGCAATAGATGAGTAATGTTTACAAAAAGCTTATGGACGCTAGAATCCAGCTGCAAAACACCAAGCTTAACAAGTCTGGTCATAACAAGTTTGCTGGCTATAAATACTTTGAACTTGGTGACTTTTTACCATCAATCAACACAATCTTTTGGAGCTTAGGTTTGTGTGGCACAGTTAGCTTTACAGCAGACCTAGCGACACTAACAATTACCGACATAGATGATGGCTCACAAATAACTATCACCAGCCCTATGGGTAGCGCAGCGTTAAAAGGTTGCCACGAAGTGCAGAATGTGGGTGCTGTTGAAACATACCAGCGTAGATACTTGTGGGTTTCAGCGATGGAAATTGTGGAGCATGATGTATTAGACGCTGTCACAGGAACGGACACAGGCACACCAGCAAAAAAGCCTGAACTTGAGCTAAAGCAACCAGAGTTTAGCAAAGAGGAAATGGATATACTGCATGAGTTAGCTGATTCGTTTACAGCGTTTGTAGCTGACGGCAATCCACAAGAGGCTAAAGTAACATGGGACTCACTAGACAATGACCAAAAGTTAGTCTTGTGGGGCTTATTAGATAGCAAGACACGGTCAACATTTAAAAAACATCAAAAAGGGAACTAACATGGCACAATACGAGCAACGAGATAACAGCGGCAGTCTTTTTAAGAACAACCGCAAAGAAAAAGATAATCATCCTGATTACACTGGTAATTGCATGGTCAACGGTAAAGAGATGCGTATGTCAGCCTGGTTAAAAGAAGGCAAGTCTGGCAAGTTCTTTAGCTTTTCATTTAGTGAGCCGTATGTTAGTGAGCCAGTTCAAGCTAACAAACCTGAAGACATTGAAAGTGACATTCCATTTTAAGAAAAGGGCGAAAGCCCTTATAGGAGGCAATATGTTAAATATCTTACCGTATTATCCATCAGTAGGCATGATTAATGATTTAAGACTACTTTCACCACCTCCAGAAGGGGTCGTAGAGGCTCGTAGAGAGGCCGTAGAGCGATTAAAAATAGAACTTGATACAAAGTATCGTCTACATCCACAAAACTTCGTTAAACGGGCTAAAACAACATTATGAAAATACAATTAGACTTTACCGACCACGATAATTTGCTACTAGATATTCGTGAAGCTTTGTTTATAACTTTGCTTAAAGCTGAATTAATGGACAGCGAGATGAGTTTAGAAAGGTCTTACCATAAAGATGACAAAGCTATGTTTAAGGCAAACATCAAAGCTTGTAAAGTTTTGTTGACTTACTACACAGCGGAGGTAGACCCTGAATGGAAAAGCTAGACGATAAGAATGTAGAAAGTTTTGGCGAAACTGTGCGTAGAATAGTCTTGAGTGTGCCTAATACGACAAACAGTAACTTAGGCCAGTTGATTGAGAATATCTACCTACGGTTTCAAGGGGAAGCGGAACGAGATGCTAGGGAGGCTAGGAACAAATGATTATTAATGTAAAACACATAAAAGAAAACGATGATGGCAGTGCTATTTGTGAAATAGACATGGATGACGATGCTAAACGATGGTTAATTGAGCGAGGCTTTATTGCCGTGCTAACAGAGGCATTAAAGAAAGACCCAGCTTGGTGGACTGAAGAGGACGAGAAACGCATGGATATTATTGGGCAGAACGGCCCGTCAGGAATAGGGTATGAGTGATGGTATGTCAGAGCAAGCATGGGAAGAGTCTATGGAGCAAGTGGACGCTTTAATGAAACAAGTGGGTGGCAATCACTACGCTAGTATGGCCATACAGCCAGTAGAGTTTATAGTGGCTAACAACCTAACTTTTCTTGAGGGGAATGTGGTTAAGTATATATCCAGGCATCATGCTAAGAATGGTGCTGACGATGTTAGAAAGGCTATTCACTACTGTGAATTAATCTTACGGACGGTATACGATGTTACAAACGATAATTGAGTATGTGCTGTGCTATTCAACAGCTTTTGGGCTGGGTCTAGCTTGTGGTTTGTTTATTGCTTATAAAACAAGTAAGGCGTAGATTTGGTAGTTGTTACATGTAACGCAGAAAGCCGAAAAACTCGTTACTTACTACATCCTCTAATGTCGGCTTAACCGCCTATATATCACTTTTTTGCGTTTAATTATTTATTCATAACATACATAGTAACTTCAAAGCCAAAACGCATTTCTGTAGCTGCTGGAGTTGTCCACATAATGTATCTCCTAATTTACAAAGCATACGAAATGTATACTGTAAGATACATAGTAACAGAATTAGGCTTTTTGCACATCGGTAGGACTATTAATGCGGTCTAGTGAAAATACTGATTAACGAACAATTAATGATTGAAATGGGACATCTAACCCATATACATCTTTACCTTCATCATAGGGAAAAAACTGTAACCTTTGTTCTGGAGTTAAATTTCTCCTAAGTTGAGTTAGCCTAGCTTCAGCTTCACCAGCTATTCGTCTATAAGCATTTTGTTGAGCCATAGGTAGCATTTCCATAGCTTGTTCAGTTGATGCTATTTCTCCGCTTGCTACATCTCTACGCAACATATCTAAAGCAGTTTGACGCATATCTGCAGGGCTTCCACCTCTAGCAAAACCTTCTATATCTTGTATTCCATGTTGCACTTCATGCAAAGCAGATGATTTTTGATGACCAGTTGAAGGGCCGCCAATAGTTATTGTTCGTGTAGCATCGTGATAAGAGCCTTCAGGAAGCGGAGAGGCGTATGCAGTAGTAGAAATATCTTTTATCTCTGGGTATGCTTTATAAAGCTCTTCATGTTGCAATGCTTTATTTAAATCTCCAGTAAAATTTTTATTCTTTTTAATGCCTTCGTATACATTGTCAGTAATTGTTGCGCCAACATCAGAAATTTCTTGCCTTAATTTTCCATCAGCACCACGAACAGTTCCAGTTTGCGACCAAATCTTTTGTGGTGTTAATCCAGCTTTTTCAAGTTCAACAGCTTGTTTTGCTTTTGCTGCGTTCCATGATGGGGAAGTTCTGCCAATAAACATTCCAAGAGAACCAGATTGAACAGGCTTTACAGCCGTTGAACCAAATCCACCGCCCATCATATTTAAACCAAAGTTTAGCGCCTCTTGCACACCTTGAGGAGAATCAACATCAATTTCGCCTTTCATAGCCCTGTATGGAGCTGTTAAAGCATCTATTAAACCTTGAGCTACAGTAGGCATGCCAAAAGAAACTTCTTTTGTTTTAATGTCTTTCTTAAAAGGCAACAAATTACCTCTTATGTATTGAGGCTCGCTTGATGATGTGCGTAAAGCTTTTGCCAAGGCTTGATTTTTATCTGCCATTATCGTCTTTCCAATTCAAGTATATATTTACCAAGCTTTGCTGTGTCCTCTTTGCTTAGACACATACCGCCATCAACCTTTTGGATGTTGAGGGTCGGTTTGAGGGGATACGGCTTTGGCATGGTAGTCGTGCAAGCTATCAAAGTGCTGCTCAAACCAATCAGCAGGAGCTGCCTCAATTTGCTCACTCTCTTGTTGCACATCTTTCTGCTCCCTTTTAGCTGCCCACTCTTGGTATAGAGCAAGCAGCCTATCTATGATTGCTAATAGGTATTTCATTTGTCTGCTGTAAACACGCCTAAAGCGCCTATAACGCTTAAACCGAGTGCGACAATAGCTTCACCTTGCTCTGGTGATAAAGTCAAGCCTACGGCTGTTAAAAGGGCTACTAGGCCCCTCCATGTAGATGATTCTTTGCCACGAGCTAATAAAAATGCTTTCATAATTACTCCTTAAAAGGTTTGTAAGATGGTTTACCGTTTATAAAGGTTGCCGTTAAGAATTGCTGACGCATTTTAGGGTCAAACGATACATGAACCCAAACGCCTTCTTCAATTACTTGGTCTACTTTAATGCCAGACTTAAATAAAGCTTTTACTACATCAATAGGCTTGCCAAATCCAGCGCAAGTAAAGTCAGCAGCTAGACCGTCCATGTGAGCAGAGTTGACAGAGCCGCCTATCTTGCGATTAAGCTCCATGCAACGAAAGGCAGAGCTAATCCGTAATGGATGGCCTAAGAATGTGCGTATTTTCTCAAGGTTGTCAGCTAGTGTTTTTAGGTTGTTTTTAACTGCTTGGGATGGGTTATTGTTAATGCCACTACGAACTGCTGTTTGTGAGAAGGTTAGCTCCTCAAGCGTAAAATGCTCGCTCAACTTCATTTAAGGTTTTCCAACTTGTAGATTAGGCTTAAAAACTCACCGATTACCTCGTCCACGATATTCTGTAATGCAGAGTCATCTTTAGGTATGCACTTGTAACGATTTTTCTCAATGTAAGCTAGTTTCTCAGCTATGCAGTAGATAGGCTCTTTATACTTTTCTTCCTCAGTCAGTATGGGTATCTCTTTAATGATTCCATGACGGCCTTGATAGGCTTCTGTTAGCTTGTCTGCTAACTCTGCTATGTCTTCATAAAAATGACCTAATGCTTTGTGTTGAGAATAACTTTTAGTGCGTAGATGTTCTCTGTGCGCTACATCCCTAGCTAAAAACAATGTTGCTATAAATTCACCAATCATATTTCATCCTCAATATCAATAATTCCAATTAAATCTTCATCGTAAACATTACACTCATGGCAAACATGAAAATCTATGTCAGCATCGTCTATCTCATAAGGCTCACCGCAACACTCACATAGCTTAATCTGTTTCATATTTTACCTACAAAAAAAGCCCCAAAGGGCTAGGCATACTTACTCTTAAGATATTTAAGTGTTAGTGGCAATTCGTCAAAACGGCCATCCTCTACATCATATAGCATGTAGCACCCACGAAAGTGATTGTTGCCTTGAGCGCCTAAGTAATCCTCATTATGCTCGTAGCAAGACCCACAGATAATGGCTGTCATCTCTTGGCCGTTAGCCTTCATAGCGTAAGAAATTTGCCTACCTTGTTGATGACCAGCAAAACAACTCATGTGCTTTTTAGATAGTAATGCTGCACTAGAGCCAATAGGTCTGCCCATAGCACCCGATGTAAAGTAGTGAGCGTAGGCTATACCGTCAATCACTATTACCTCTAAAAATGGGATAACTTCCCAATCTTGATAAGGCAGGTCATCAATAGAGATAAGGCCGTCTAGCTTCCTATCCTCGTTGATAGCACGATTAATACGGTCTTCATGGTTGCCTAAAGTCAGCACCATACGAGGTTTGTATTGTTTGTGTTTAAAACTTTTAGCTTGTTTGTTGTAGTCATATATAGGCTGTAGAAGGGCATCCATAGCCTCTCTAGCAGCCCAAATATCTTTTTGGTAGCTACGACCTTCAAATGACTTTTTACCCACATCATAAGAAGAAAGGGACTCCATATCAGCGAAGTCCCCTATACATATAATTACATCAGGCTTTTTGTCTACAAGGTATTTACCTATGCAGGTTAGGAATGTAAAGTCATTTCCATCTTTAGCCTGAACATCAGGCAACACGAAGTGTGTCTTAGTGGGTTTTGTCAGGAAGCTCATAATATAGTTGTAAGTCCTCATCAGAGAAAAGCACTACGCAAGTGCCATCCTCTGTATACATTACAAACTCATCGTTGTCAATACCCACTTCTTCAATTCTTTGACCTACCAACTTGTCAAATAATGCCTCTAATTTTTGTTGTTGGTTCATTTGTCAGCTTTGTGGTCAAGCTTCTCAAATATACGGTTAAGAACGGCCTCTAAACGGTCTAGCCTAGCCTCTAGGTCTTCCTTACGAACATAAAATGTAGGTAGGTCAACCTCAATGGCTTTTACATCACGCTTAAGGTCTTGAACGGCATCCCATAACTGTCTAGCAAACCAGCCTAAAACAGAAAGAACTGTACCGCCTACAATGTTGATTAAGTTTTGAGTTTCCATCATAACCTCTACAATACTACCCAGCGTGAACCGCCAGGAACGGTTACAGTTACGCCTGAATTGATAGTTATAGGCCCAGTAGTCATTGCATTTTTGGTTGCAGGTATTGAGTAGCTTGTTGTTACTACTTGGTCGTTCTCAATAAACACTTCATCTGAACCACCACCAGTAGCACCACCACCACCACCTATTCCTACTAACTGGAATTGCGTGCCATCGTAAACCACTTGCACAATAGCGTTTAATGTAATGTCACCAGCAACTAAGCTAATTGCACCATTCTTAGTAATGTTTTTAGCGCCAATAGCGTTGATGTTAATTGTCACAGCGCCTGTGTTAGTTCCTGACGCAATAAACCTAAACACTTGACCAGCAGCATAAGCCGTCATACCTAAAGCAGCTGTAGCAACGATAGTATCTGTGCCACTAATGCCTGTTAAGTATTGAAATACAGAATCCTGTATCTGACCTGCTGAAGCTGACTGAGTTCGCAGCGTAGCAGAGCCTACACCTGACAACACATACCCACCCATAGGCAAGTTAGCCGTTGGTGTAGTTTGACCGTCTGATGTAAGCGATGCTGTAAGAGCTGACGCAATATCATTTAATGTATTATTAGCCCAAGTTGAGGAAATTGTAGTTCCCGTAATAACAGGATTACCTACTGGTAAAGAATATACCCCACTGCCGTTTCTTGCCATTATTTTTCCCCTTGGTTTGCATTTTGCATTAACAATTTACCTATTTTACGAGCTTTCTTTGTTTGTGCAGGGTTGTTAAGCGTTTCATTTCTGTTCAATATATCTGAGTCTGTGTTTAACTGATTATATGAAGTTAAAGCAGAAGCCATGGGAACTCCAACAAGACCTTTGTTTGTAGCTTGAGGTATCTTTCCTACCGCTTTGCCTGTTTGATACATCATACGAGCAATTAAGGCTTTAAAAGCATCACTTCTATCTGCCATCATTGCAGCAAATTGAGCAGGATTTCCTGCCAACCCAGCAATACCAGCAGGATTGTTTTTTAACGCAGTATAAGCCCTAGATTCAGCTACATCTAATGCGTTGATTAAATCTCCCTCTTTAGCATTTAATGCAGCTACACTTGGCTCCGCACTAGCTACACCTTCTTTAAGTCCTTTAGCCCCAGCTCTTAATGCCTCTTTAGTAGAGCCGCCGATTTCATTAAAGTTTTTAGTGCCGATTGATTTGTATGTACCTTGTTTTAATTTTTGCGCCAATTGAACTGGTATATCTTTACCTTTAACTAGTGGATGTGCAATAAATTGGTCTTTTACAGCTTGAACAGCAGCCATGTCAGCATCTGGAGCTAAAGAGTATTTAGCTTTTTCCATTAAGTCATCTAAATACCCAATAACCGCATCTTTGCTAATAGTTTTTGTTGAGTTTTGAATAATGCCTGATATTTCATCATTTAGAGCGCCAATTTTTGATTCTAATGTATCTAATCCTCGACCAAGCCATGTTCTGCCTAAAGTCGGGTTAACACCTTCTTCTAGCAATGTTTGAACAGCTCTTTGACCTTCTCCAGATTGCAATTCTTTTTTGCCAGGCTTAATTGCAGACATCATTAACCTATTAGCGCCAGCCTTTAATGGTTTTTCTAACAGTTGTGGAGCGTTAACCGCACCTCCTGTTAAAGTACCAATAGTAGCGTTTTCTAATCTGCTTTCATTACCTAAAGTTGGCTGTAATGCGCTTAATGTACCACTAGCAAGCATACTGCCAACTCTTGTATTAACGCCAGGAACTAATGCAGCAGCTAAACCTGTGCCTACATTACCTGCAATTGCACCAACTGGAGCTTCTTCAGCAATAATCCTGTTTTTCTTAATTTGAGATGTATCGTATTGTTGCCTAGGTTGCGCTTGATAATTCTCAACAGGGTACAATGATGTTTCGCCAGTTTTAGGATTCACATATTGCTGTGGATTCATTAACTCTTGTGCAAGCTGCTTTCCACCTTCAAGCAAATTAGATGGGGCAGTCATTACGCCTTTTAAGTTACGGCTTAACCATGACTCGTTTTGCAAATCAGACCGCAAAGCATCGTTCTTTTGCTTTTGTGCATTTAATTCAACATAGTCCAATATGCTTTGTTGTGAGCTGCCTTCAGGAGCAGTCACCATAAAGCTTTGCCCACTAGGGGATGTAACTTTATATTGCATTAATTTTTGTGTTGGTTGAGCCATTTTAGTTTCCGCTTATCGGTTGAATTGACCATCCAGGCTTATTCCCACCATATTGCGTAGGTGGATTTTTTGAAGACCAAACAGATTCAGCGCCATTTAAATTGCCATTTTGGTCATACCATTTTTGCAAGAAATCAACTTTGGATTTAGCTCTATCGTATTGTTGCTGATAGGTATCGCGAATCTTTCTGTTAGCTTCGCCACCTTGATTTATGTTTGGCAATGATTCTAAATACAATGTAATATCTTTATCAGAAGTTGTACCTGAACCTTCAACACGCTTATTAGGCGCAATGTCAGCAGTAATACTTTTCATTACTTTTTCATCGTCACCTCTCCATGATTCTGGAAAAAATGATGACATAAGCCCTTCGTGAATAGCGCCAGTTCTGCTTTTAGTATTTAAGTCTACAAACTTATTTAATAAAGATAAATTTTGTGCGCCTTTGTTTAAGACTTCATAACTAGCCTCTAATTTCTTTTGAGCAGCTTCTGAAGCTCTATCAATTGCCTTATCTCTAAGAGCGCCTGGCAAGCCTTGTCCTGGAGTTCTCATACCTGCTGGTGCAGTTGCAGCTGGTGCTGAACCGTATAGTAATTGTGAAAAATCAGCCATTATTTAACTCCTTGTACGGCAATGCCTTGTGCTTTAAAGTCTTGTATTACTTGCGTTGTTGATTTGCCAGAATTTCTAGCGGTTTCATTTACATCATTCATCGTAACAGATTTAGGTTTAGCCATTGGCGGTGTTGGACTGCCATATTTGTAAATACTTTCGTTTCTAGTTATACCTAAATTAGCCATTGCAATATCTAACTGCGCTCTTTGTGCGTCAGTCATTTCTGATGAAATGCGTTTCCAATCCTCTACAGAGCCTTGATACCCACCTTTTTGAGCAAACCGATATTCTTTTTCTAAATTAGAAATAGACTCGGAGTCTTGTTTAGGGTTTTCTGCAATAAGACGGTTAGTTCCACCTTCAAAGCGTTTCGCACCAGCAGCAAGCTCGTAAGGCGCATTGCGTTTTCGCATAGTGTCAAAGTCACCTGTCATTAACGCTTCTATTAGTTGAGGTTTTTTAGTGGTTGTTGCGTAATCTATGTAAGCTTGTCTAATAGTGTTTTCATTAGGCTGTACCATTGTTGTCGTAGTAGTAGGCACAGAAGTAACAGCGTTGCCTGTCATGCTTTGTGTGCCATACGGTGATGTAGGTGCAACCATCTCACTAGCATTGCTTGTAGGGCTATAGTTAGGCGCAGTTTGAACTGTATCACCAATAGCCAATTCTTTACCAACGCCTGGAGCGTAAGTAGTTTGAGTTTGTGTAGTAGGCTCAAAAGCTTTACCAAATTTGTTAAGAGCATCAATCATTTTGGTGTTTTCAGCAGTTTTGTAATCGCCATATTGTTTCATGGCTTCTCTCTCTTGTTGACCACCTACATATTTATTAGCTAATGTAGATAAATGCTGTGTCCATGAGGGCGCTACATAATGTCCCGATACCATTTGACCTTGAGGAGTTTCTTGTTGACGCAACGCATCAGCTAAAGCTAATTTGCGCTTTAAATCTATTTGCATCAAAGTATCGTCTTGAGGCATCTCTTCTTGATTACCAAATAAACTCATATTAAACCCCTAACATTGCGTAATTAACAGCTTTAAAGCCATTGTCCATTTCAACAACGGCTTCAGGCATGATAGCTTCAACTTCTTGAGCCATAACACCAATTTGTTTGCCTTCAGGCAAATCATAGCCATCTTTGTAATTGTATGAGTAAAGATTAAGACCATTTTCTAATGAGCCAACTTTTTCAATGTTTGTTTTTAATCTTTCATCAGAATACTTCATAATGCCAGCACCACCAAGACCCATTAACCCACTCATAAAACCACCACTAGCGGCATTTTGTGCATTTACATTAGCTAATTGAGCGTTGTAACCTGCCTGTGTAGCACCTAATATATCAGCGCCAGCAGTTTGAGCTTGATTTGGAGTGTTTGCAAAGCTTGGGTTTTGCACTTGAGAACCTGTGCGCAACGCATTAATAACATTGATAGGTTGCATTTGGTTGTAAGCTTCTTGTTGGAAGGCTTGTTGATTTGCACCTAAGCCAACATTCATGCCGCTTGTAATAGCTGCAAGTTGACGGTCGTTTTGATTCATAGCTAATTGGCGTTTAGCGTTTTGATACGCTTCTGTACCTTGAGCAATACCTTGGTTAGCTAATTGAGCGTCAGACATTTCGCTTTCTTGAGCAATTTGAGGTGCTAATCTACGCATGATAGCGTCAGAGTATGTTTCGCCAGGATTAATGCCGTAAGAAGGCAATTTAGACATATCCACACCAGGCTGACTTAACATTTCGTTAGCGTAGTTTAAGCCTTTATTAGCTGTAGACATTAAGCCTTCGTTAAGTTGGCTCTCTTGTTGGTAAATCTTTTGTTGCTCTGGAGATAGTGTTTGTGTGGCAGTGTAAAGAGTGTTGCCGTATGGGTCAGTGCCTGGGTTAGCTGTGTAAGTAAGATTGCCGTATGGTGTAACTTGGTTTGTACGGTTAGCAGCAGCAGTAGCCCTTGCAGATTCTAAATTGCCAGCAGATGTTTCTTTAGCGGCAGCAGTATAGTCAGGCGCTGGTGGTGCTTTAGCTTTACCGTTAGCCATTGATATGAATGGGTCACGAACACCTTGCAATCTTAATTGCACAAATTTACCTAGCATTTTTTTTACTCCAATTTAACATTTTGCAGTTTTCAGGCCATAGGGTCATTATAAGTAAATCACCGTTACGACCTGCGTCTTTTAAAGTTGTTTCTATTACAAACCCAATCTTATGATTGAGGCTTATTGCTTTGTGGTTGTCGGCTTCTACGGTAGCTGTAAAGCGTTTAACCTTTACTTGATTAAAAATGTAATCTACTACTGTAATCCAGTAACCTTTAGGTGGTGGTGAGTCTATTCGTTGATGGCCAAACATATTGTTGCCGTTCCAGTTTTCAAAAGCCGTTCCAGCAACAATAACACCATCTATTTCCCAACCAAGAGCAGTCATTCTTTCGGTATAAGAGCCTACCTTTTCCATCACCCAACGAGCTACATATTCGCCTTGGACTAGCATTACAAGATTGCACCGCCCTCAATAACAATGTCAGTGCCTACCCAGCTTACATTTAACTGCGCTGATAAAACTTTGACCACAGGTGCGCCATAATAACCAACACCATTTAGACCTTGCCAGTTTTGATACACAGTAGGAGAACCACCAAATGCAGACGCATCCCATATACCACTATCCCATACGCCATAGTTTACAGGCACATAGTTTAAGATTGTAGATGTATCGGTTGTGTCAAAGTCTATATTAACGCCAGCGTAAACAGATGGTGAACCATCAGCCCTTAATATAGGGCGTGACATAGTAAAGCGTTTTAATGTACCTGCGCCACTAAAGTTGTTAAATGCTTGCAAGCCAAACGATTGAATGTTGTTGCCACCGTCTGTATTGCTATTGTAAGCGTGAGCTACATAACCATTACCGCCAAAGTAAGGCTCGTCTTGAAACATCTCCATGCAATTGGAGTTCCAATTGGTGTAGTTACACCATGAGCCTGTAATAGTGTTCATTACATATTGCTGTTGATTTACACCTTCTTGCACAGGCACATTTAACCATAATTGGTTAATAGTTGGCACATACATTAATTGCCAGCCAAAGTTAGTAGCATAGTTAGTTACAGCTTCACTAATAGCAAACTGTATTTTATCGGTAATGGCTACCCTAGGTTGAACTCTAGATGATTGCAAAGCACCTGATAATGGCACTACACCATCTTGGCAAATAATAAGCATATCGCCAGCGTACTTGTATAAGCTTCTAGGGCCTATTGGCGCACCAATATCCCATACACCTACCATAGACCATGTTGTAACTGATGTAGGGTCTATGCCTTGATACACGATAATTTGACCTTTGTTGGTCATAATTACATAGTGGTCGTTTACACCTTGGCCAGCATCAATTGTCCATGTGCCGTGAGCTACAATGTAACCGCCCTTGGTCATAAATGAAGCTATGTCTACAGCAGCCGCAGCACCAGCAATAGAATCTACTGGTAGATACCAAACTTTAAGGCTGTTTTCTTGTATAAAAAACTGTCTTTCAGCGTAAAGTATAGGGTCACGCAATGTAGTAGCCGTAACGCCTGTTATAGCAGGTGTAGACCATGTAGAGCCATTATAGTTACGAGGTGCATCTACACCATTAGCCATAGATAGGAAATTGCCACCAGAGGTTGCAATGTTGCAATAACCCCAGCGTGAATTAGTTAGCCCAGACAGCACAGCAGCCCCTACAGCGCCTGATGATGTTACATCGTATACTTTGCCATCAGCGATAGCAAATAATTCGTCTGTAGAGCCTCCAGAGTAGGCCATGATGGTTTCTACTTGACCTGTAATACCTGTAGCGTGTTTTGTGTAACCTTTACGCATTACACATTCTGTTGTAGCTGGAAACCAGTTATTTAACACAACTGCGTCTAGCGGACTCATTGCTGCCAATGAATCTCTAGCGTTCCATCCACCTACTGGTGCTGGTAATGATACTGGCTGTGATACAGCTCTTTTAGCTATAGCCATTGTTAAGCTCCGTAGTTAGCGTCTGGAATGTTCTCCCAACCAATTAGGACATTGGCTGTTCTTGGTGCTAGTGATAGTGTAGCAGAACCTGCATCGTTTGCTTTGGCAATGTTAAGTTGCATATCATAATCACGCTGGAATGATGATGTATCAAAACCTTTTATCTCAAAGTATTTCTTTTTAAGCGCCAACACCATCAAACGGTTAGGGTAGATACAAGTATCAGTGTCCGCTAAAAATTGTAATTGTGTTGTGCCTGTGGCAGATGTTGCCCAGTTTGTTGAGATGTACTCAAAGCTTAGATATTCGTTAGTAGATGTAAGTGGCCATATTTGAAACTTCTGACCCATGATACGCCAACGAATACGAGGGCCAGTTGAAATGTAGCTAGACTTGAGCCATTGCCATTGTTGTGGTGTTTCAGGGCCTAACATTTCCCAGCGTTTAGATTTGTCGTATTGTGTGCGGTCTGTAATACGGTCAAAGCCTGTAGGCAAGTCATACATAACTTGACCAAATACATAGTTGCCTGAACCATCGCTAGTCGCAGCACTATTGATTGTAACGGTAGTTCCAGTAGCAGACACCACCTGTGTGCTTTGAATGACACCTTCACCTTGCACTTGGAAGTTACCTGCGCCAGCTGCATTAATAAACGCTACTGTAGCAGGGTCTACACCTGTAATTACGCTAGTGCCATTAATGATAGCACCATCTGATTCAGAGTATTGTGAATACCAATCGTATTCAACATTTAGAGCTTCCCATGGATACTCTCTCGCAATTTCGTTACCAGCCGCATTAATCAAGTAATAAAGTTGGGTAACATCAGCAGCAGTATTGCCTACCACCGCATTGGGGACAGCCAAGCCCATTTCTGCTGACGCTTGTTGCACTAATTCCAAGAGAGTTGTTGCCATATTATTCCTCTAATTCCTCTGCTTTAGCCTTCTTAGGCGCAGCTTTAGGTTGATTCATTTTCTGTGCTAACTCTGCTAGTTGTGCCTTGACTGCTGATAGCTCTTCATCACGCTTACGAAGTTCGTCTGCTTGTTGTTGAACTAATGCTGTGCCTTTGGCGCTAGATAAGAAAGCTTTTGCCTTGTCACGCAGAGCTAGTGGTGACATACCTGCTGCCATACCCATTGCACCTAATTGAGCGTCAGACGCTTGTGCTACTTGCTCTACTGTGTAAAATTTAAAGTGTTTTAACTCTGCCGCTGAAGCTGCATTTAAAACTGGCCAATCGTGAAGCAATGTGCCTTCAATATCGCCATCTGTTTTTTCGTTTTGATACCTTGCCCATTGTATAGGGAAGCGGTCTTTATGTTCTTTAGCCGCAAAGGTGTCAATTACTGTGTGAGTGTTGCCTGGGACTTCTATTAAAATAAAGTCTGCCATTTCCATGATAGGACGGCCTTCTAAAGCACTCTTGAACTCGTTACTTACTGCTCGTTGATAGAACTTCACATTCAATCGTGAATCGGGGTTATTTACATCGGTATTGTATTGCATTTGAATCTCCAAAGTGGTTTGGGGTTTGTAGATAGCTCTCGGAATGAAAACTACCTAGAAACCCACCTCCGAAGAGGTGAGAGTCTTTTATATTACACTGAAGCTTCGCTGAACCAACCGTAATCGCCAACAACCATTGCTGTTGCTGGTGAATCGTATGTACCGCCAACATTAGTTGCTGCAAATGTAGTTGCATCTATAGAGCAAGTTGTATCTGATGCTGCAATAGAATCACTTGCTTTTGCAAAAACATAACGACGACCGTCTGAACCCCATACTTGAGTACCAAGTAAAGCGTTTACAGGTGCGCCAGCAGCAATTTCTACTGCTGTAATCGTGTCAACCAAATCAATCCCAGCAAGTGGGGTTACTGAATATGCCATGTTATTTCCCCTTAAGCCTTAAGAACGCCACTGAATTGTGGACCAGAGCTAGTTAAGTTACCAGCCCAACCGATTAGTTTAACTACAGCGTCTTGGTTTACAGATTGACGCTCGCCACCGATAGGGGCAAAGTTACGGTCTGTATGTGGACGGAAGTAGATGTAGTTAGTGTTCAAGAACCACATGTGGTTTGCAGTTGCTTGAGAACCAATACCACCACCTAATACTACGTCGGCAGATGTACCGCCACCGTAGAATTTCAATGATGCGAAACCAGCAGCACCTTCATCAGCAGATGTTACACGCTGAATAGCTTGCAATGAGTTTACATACAATGAGTAGTAGTTGTTGTCAGCTACAATCAAATCAGCCTTATCTTGACCACGAACTAATTTAATAGCTAGTTGAGTCATGTAAGATTGAATGTTAGCAGCAGAAACAGCAGCACCGCCATTGGTTACGCCAGAGAAAGCTTGGTTTTGCCAGAATGACCATGTTGCACGGTTAATACCACCGTAAACACCAGTTGAAGGACTATCTGCAACAGCAGCAGCCAAACCAGTTAAGTTTTTACCACCGTTACCAGTACCGTCACCGTAGATGTCAGTTTGGATACGATTCATCAATTGACCTTCAGCAACTTGTACACGACCTTCTAACAAGTCGATGATTGCCTCTTTAGAACTGTTTTGCAACATTTCCAAGCCAGAGATGGTAACAGCAGACGCATATTGAGCGATAGAGAATTGAGCTGCTGAGATTGGGCTGTTAGGCGCAATGTTCAGAGTTTCGTAACCGCTGTATGAGTTAGTGTTGTTTGTATTGCTGTCGTTGTACATGATTTCTTCTAAAATCACGTTACCGCCAGAGAATGGGCGTACGTTACCACGTTTGCGTAAACGGTCTAAAACCGCATTGTTTAATGTTACGTTGTCAGCCAGTTTGCCACTACGACTTTGGATGGTAGTTGCAATAATGTCTGACACGGTTGAATTGGCAAAAGCCATAATGTCACTCCTTATTTATTGTCAGATTAAACCACTAGAGTGCTGTTCAAAAGCTTGCATAATTGCATCTCTAGCGGAACTTGCGGACTTACCACCACTAGACATTGACGCTGTAGGCGTTGTTGACTTAGGTGAAAGTACCTTTGCTTTTGCGGCTGCTACCTTTTCTCGTTGAGCTGCCTCGGATTTCTGCGCTTGTGTAGCGTTTACTTTCTGAAATACATCATCGTTTAATCGGATAGCTTTGTCATAAGCTGATTGAAGGTCGTTTGCCATTCCGCTTTGGAGTAATCCAGCCATGGTTTCACGAACTTCCTCAAAATAAGGCTTGTCATCTTTAAATGACGAAATCTCATTCTGCAATTGGGCTTGCTCTATCCGCTCTTGAGAGCTTTGAAAGCTAGTCCATTGATTCTTTATTTGATTCAACTCTTGTGCTAATTGTGAGAACTGTGGGTCGTAACCTTGGCCAGTTATAGAGCCTAAGTTAATGCCATAGTCATTAGCAAGCTGAGCAAACATTTGTTGCTTTTGCTCTGGCGAACCCATAGCTAGGGTTGCATGAGCTTTACCTAAATTACTTATCCATGTAGATGGCTCAATACTGTGTTCTTGCAATAAAGGCATAAATGGCTCTATCGCATGGACTAATGGTTGAGCCATGTCCCACTGATTCTTGTAAGTTGAAACGCCTTTAGCGTAATCAGCTTCCCTTTGCTGAATATAATCCTGCAAAGTTGGGTCTAACTTACCCCAATGCTCTTCATAGTCCTTTTTCCAAGAACTAGGACGAGGTTTTGTAGTTATTTCTGCTACATTTGTATCATTTTCTACAACATTGTCATCAGATGCCTCTGTAAGCTCTTTTGAAGCGTTTTGAGAGGTTTTAGCGAATTTACCTGACTCATCCCTAGGGCGAGAAGTTTTATCGCTTTCTACAGCGTCCTGTGAGGTCGTATTTTCTGTTACTGCTGATTCTGTTGATTCAATAGCATTTTCGATTGTATCTCGAAGGCTAATTGGCTCTTCCAGAGTAGTCTGGTTTTCCATTTTGCTTTCCTTGTGTTGATGAAACTGTTTTTTATCGACATGAATGGTTTATGTGTCGATTACTTAAACTTAATAACGCAATTTGTTGTAAACTTCTCTTGCTATATGCTCTTTCAAATTATCCTTAGGTCTTTCGGGATTCTTTATAGGCATATCACCTGCCTCTATGCAGTTGTTACGCTTTAGATGCTCTCTGTGAGCTTTCTTGCCCTCTATCATGCGACCATCAATCATTGACTGATAGGGCTTGTAGTCTTCACGAACATAAGGCAACGCTACAGTGCCTTGTCTGTACATCATGGTTAGCTTTTCTTGCCAAACCTTTTCGCCTTCTTCACCACTAAGATTCCATCGCTCTAGGAAGTCAGCTTTCATTGTTACTAAATCGTCTTCTTGCTCGTCTTTCTTTTCTTCTAACCTTACTGTGCGGTCTATCTTGTCGTAATTGTCATCAAAGGTTTTACCCTTCATGCGAGTCTGTATAGAATCGCCTGTTATCTCGTTGATTGCTGCCATGGTTACATGAGCATTAGTAGTAATGCCTCATCCTCCTGTTCTTGTTGCATTTCTTTAAATCTGCCAATAATCCGTTGCACTAGCTCTGCGTCTTGAGCTAACTTACCGTAATCAATGGAATGAATAGATAAGCCTTGTGAGGGCTTAACATACTTAGCGACTTCTTCTTTTAACTCTGCTGCTACTGGCTCTGCAAATAACTCTTTAACATGGTCTTGCATTTCAGACCTAGCTGACTTGCGTATGTATTCTTTCTTTTTCTTACCTATACCGCCTTTAGCACCCCATACAAATGGTGACGGTGGTACAACTGCTTTTAATAGTGAATTAAACGCTGTAGATGCAAATGCGTTAAATCCAAACATAAATTATCCTAATAAGCTAACGGTAACAAATCCTACTAATCCGCCTAATGTAGTTGCCACCCAATCCCAAATGTCTGCTGTGTGCTTGTCAGGATGTAGTGCATCGTATATCTCTTTAAGTAGCGCAATGATAGCCACGACAACAACAGCGTAAAAGCCAATGAAAGGTGTCAACATAGCAGCTATAATAAAGCCACAGATAAAGTGCATTTGCTTGTCACAAGGTACTTTGCACACGATGCAGAATTGGCTTAAGAAAGCGTTAAGTTTAGCAATTATTTTTTCCATTATAGTTCTGCCGATACACCAATTAACATAGTGCCACCAAGAGCTGAAGTACCCCCAGCAGCGGCAAGACCTGATGCGCCACTAGATATAAGACCTAAAGCAGTTGTTGTTGCTGTATTTAAAGCAACACTACCACTACCACTACCCGCTGCTGTGCTAAATTGTAAACTTCCAGCATTTAAGTTTGTAAATGAAGTAGGGGCAATACGCATTGTGCATACAAGAGGTATTGTAGACCTTGCATCTGTTGTACTAAAGGTGTTTCCTGCATAGCTATAAGTAAACATTTGAATTGCTTGAAAGTACCTTTGACACATAGCTAACTCACGACCATAGTCACGCACATCAAACGATGTAGCCACAGCACCTAACTCTAACTGAGGTTTACTTAATGTTCCTTCATTAAACTCAACACTCATAGTTGTGCCAACAGTTTGACCAGTAATTACTATAGGACTAGCTGCATAAGAACCTGAAGGTGTTGCACTATTAACTGCGTAACGAGCTTGAGCTGTGCCTGTCCAAGACAATACAAAGCTAGTGCCGTTTACATTCTTATCTTCCACCACTTGAATTAAAGACTTTCCTGACGCAATGGTAATGGTTGTGCTTGTAGCTAACTGTGTAAAAGAATAGTTACCACCACTAGCTCCAGCCTTCCATCTGTCGTGACCGTAAGAACCTGAGGCAAGCGTAGCGCCTGAAACATAAGCCCGTTGATTGATTGTAAAGCCAGCGTCAATAAGCAGGTTTTTATAGCCAAATGTATTTGGGGTGTTTATCCCACTTGTTCCATCTAAAACTATTGCCATGTTAAGCTCCTACTTTCGCTACCTGTTCTTGATAAGCTGCTACAACTTCCTCTGTCCATGCTGCGTTAGCAATGGCTGCTACATTAGCAGGAACGCCAGTTAAGTCTGATGCAGGGGATAGTGAACTACGGTGATAGGTTTGTGCTATCTGCGCACCATCTTTTAAAATGCGAGTAGCCTCACGGTATAGGATAGTGCCGTTTTCCGTAACTGTGATTTGGTCTATTGTCTTTGTTTCTGTTAATGCCATTTCTGTTTCTCCTTTGTGTCCGACTACACTAATATGGTGTAGTTAATCGTAAGTAATATAACTAAAAATATAGGTTTTTGAACCTGCAATTGAAGCATAAGATGGAATAAAAAGATATGCGTTTACTGTTGATACTCCAGAATTTCCTACATAACCAGCTTTAGAATCAGAATCATTAGCACAAGTACCTGCTCTATTATTAGCAGCATTTTGGGTAAAAGGTAATGTAAAATTCATATAAGCTAAAGTTGAACCTGTTGTTACATTTATAGTAAAAGTGCCATTTAATATAGTTTGCCTACCTATTTTTGTATATGTACCATTTGCTAATGTTGGTGTGCCTGTAATGTTAATCAACGAGCCAACAGTTGTAGTCCAAGTACCTTCCTCATAATCATCTAGCGTATTAGCATCAGCACTGGCTGATTGTGTGGCAGGGAATGTGATACCTGCGCCTGATGCACTTGGAGTAGCTCCACCGACACCGATGGTTGTCGTAAAGCTAGGTGTGGTTAAAGTAGCCATAGTGCCACTAGTTGTAGGCAAAGTAATAACCGTACTTCCTGATACTGCTGGTGCGTCTAGTGTGACACTACCACTCGTGTTACCAGCTATAATTACACCCGACATATTATTTAACTCCTTCTAGTGCTTCTAATCTTGAGGTTAGATTAGTGAGTGATTCTTGCAAATCAGTAATGATTTGTTGTTGTTCTTGGATGGCTTTAATAAGAATAGGCACAAATACAGAATACTTAACCGCTTTGGTTGTTGTACCTAAATCATTATTGTCTTTATCTTTATCTTCTGTTTCTTCAATTAAAGATGGAAATACAGATTCTAATTCTTGAGCAATAACACCAATTTGTTTTTGGTCAGGGTCAATTTTTAAATTATAGTTACGGATTTTAACTTGCAGCAACTTATCAAGTTTAGGAGTTGCATCAATTATGTTTTCTTTAAGTTTAATGTCTGAAATTGCGCCATAGCTATTGTTGACATTTTGTATATTACCATTGCCAACAATTTTAAACCGTTCTGAACCAAAGTTACTAGACCAACCTTGAAGAAAATTAAATCCTGTTCCTGCTGTTGCTCCTGTAACTAAACCAAGAACACCAGAATTATAAGCAACATTTGTTGCGTTTATAAGACAAACACCACCAGTACCACTATGCTCAGCATAAACAGAATTAAATGAACTATTTGTTTGATATGCACTTAATTTAGCAGTGCCTGATGTAGAGCCAACCATCAAATTCCCACTAGAGTCAATACGCATTGCTTCAGCACCACCCTCAGCAAAAGCGATAGTGTCAGCCGCAGGAAAGAACATACCTGTGTTAGTGTCACCAGTAGTAGTAATAGCAGGTGCTGCTGCTGTACCTGCAACAAAAGCTGCTCTTTGTGAAGCATCTATAGTTACTGCAGTTGTCCCTGCCGTTTGTATGTTTAAGATACCAGTATTATCTGCTGTGGTAATTACACCACCAACTCCCGAGGTCGAAGCATTTATCGTTGAAGCCATATTTTTTCCTTTATAAAACTACCCATCTTGAGCCACTAGGCACGGTTACCGTTACACCACTTGCTATCGTTACTGCGCCTACAGAACTAGCAGAGTAGCCTGAAGGGATGGTATAGCTTGCACCAATTGTCATGTTGTTTATTACTAAACCGTTTGTTGCTGATACTACTGAACCTGTTACCGCAGCCGTTGCTGTTAAGTTAGTTGAGGTAACTGAAGTCAAGCCAGCTAGTGTAGTAGAGCTACTGCCTAAGCTGATTGCTGTCGTACCTACCGTTACAGCAGAGTTAGTTAGCTGACTGTTACCAATGCCACCTAGTGTGCCACCTAATGTTAGGTTGCCTGAGCTAGTGACAGTGCCTGTTAGCGTAATACCATTGACTGTGCCTGTACCGCCTACGCTAGTAACAGTGCCAGTAGTATTGGATTTATTGTTAAAGGTATTCCAATCTGTGCTAGACAAGTAACCGTTAGTGCTTGTAGTAGCCTGGCTAATGCTGATAGCAGGGGTAGCACCACCAGTAGACGCAATAGGCGCTGTGCCTGTTACGCTTGTTACTGTGCCGCTAGGTGTCGTGATAGTGAAGTTAGGGTAAGTCCCTGTCACTATTGCACCACCAGCACCTGTAATGGCTACTGTTTGGTCTGGAGCTGAGTTGGTTACAGTTACTGCACCAGCCGCATTGCCAATAGATATGCCTGTGCCAGCAGTTAAAGGTGCATTTACCCATTTGCCAGAAGTTTGATTGCGTATTAGCAAATCACCATTAGCAGGTGTTGTTACTTGCACATCGCCTTCGTATTGGCCTAGTATGCCACCAAAGGATGGTCGTATAAACAATGAGCCATTAGATGCAGCGTGAACTACAGCACACACTTGAACTTTAGGATTAGGCGCTGATGGTAAATTTTTTGTCAATCCACCAGCAACAGTAGGGTCATAATAAAGTATTTGACCGTCAATCCAAGCTTCTGCTCCACCAGTAGTGTTAATGCCGCGAACTAAACCAAAGCTAGTTACATATATCCAATCATTTAACGCACCGCTTTCAGTAGCTACGCCCATGACATAAGACGCAGTAGAGGCAGTCAATCCTGTGGCTGGAGCGCCTGTTAAGCCCCCACTAGCACCAACAGTGCCTGTAACCATTACCACTTGGCCTTCCGTAACGGCGGCAGAACATTTAATTCTGTAGTATTGCTCTTGGCCTATTTGCTGAATGGCGTTACCGCCTTCCATAACTAAGCTTAGTGTTTGTGCTGCGTCAGCGTTATCCCAATACAATGTACCTTGGGCTGTTGGCAATGTTGTAGGCGTAATGTCAAATTCAACAGAATTAGTGTTAGCTATATCACCGTTGTCGGTAACAGTTACTGTAGAGTTTTGTATTAATTTGCCTGTCGTTAAATTATAACGAGCTATGGCATTATCCGTAGCACTTGCAGGGCCTACTACATCACCACCCAATGAAGGTGATGTGTTGCTGATTGTAAAGTTAGGGTATGTGCCGCTTGTGCTTATGCCTGTGCCAGCCGTTAAAGCAACTACTTGGTCAGGCGCTGTGTTGTTAATGGTAAAGTTAGGATATGTCCCAGTTACATCAATAGCCGTACCGTCTGTTAAAGCTACAGTTTGGTCAGGCGCAGAGTTAGTAATTACACCTGTGCCACTATCGTAGCTTATGCCTGTGCCAGCACTTACTGATGCTCTAGCCTTAGCTGTCGTAAAGTATTCGTTAGTGCCTTCTGCTATGTCTGTCGTAGTTAGCACCACAGTGCCTGTAAAACCGTTTACAGAGGTTACAGCGTCAGTGTTGTCTATCTTTTCCCATACAGAGCCGTTAAACACAGCCCAATCGCCTACTTTCCAATCGGTAATGCCATTTAGGTTAGTAGAGCCAGCAACTGACACGACATAGTAAAAGCCTTTAGTGCCAGCAGAGCTAGTCAATGTAGGCGTGTTAGTAGATGCGTTCCATGTGCCTTGATAGTTTAAGTCACCCATTTGTGGGATTTGACTTGTTGGCACTTTACCACCAGCGTCTAGTGTCGCAACGCCGTTAGCAGAGCCAGCGTCTAAGTAGGCAGCAGTGCCTAAGTCACCTGGTTGGATAGCAGTGTCAGCCAATGTACCTTGAGCGGCAGTAGCAAAGCTAGAAGCGTTATAGCCACTATCCTTGATTAGCTTGCCTGTGGTCATGTTGAACGCAGCAAAGTTGTTAGCTACAGCACTAGCAGGGCCAGTTACATCACCAGCACTCAATAACACAGCCTCTGATGGTAAATCTAGGAATATATCCTTGTCACCGCTACCAAAATAGACCAATGCACCACCGTTAGATGATGACAGCACTGTGTCACGAGAGATGTAGTTACCTGCTGATACATAAGTACCAACACCCACTTCCCACTCGTTGCTTGTATTGTCTACAATCGTGTAGTAGGTAGTAGAACCATTGCCGATTACGGAGAATGGTTGATAGTTTGCTTGAGCGCCTGATAATGCAGCGTTCCCTGTACCAGCGACAGTAGTCGTTTCTAATACTCTATCCGCTAGGACTAATGCCATTATGCCACCCCGACTATTTTACCGTCTGCGCCTCTTACCACTTGCTTAGGTTTAGTTAATTGTTGCACTAAGTTCTCGTGAGCCATTTGTTGTTGCGTCAATAGGTCAGTGTTATGTTGAGCTTGTACGGCCACCATAGTAGCCATGTTGTTGTTGATAGCCTCAACCAAGCCTGATAACGCAGATGTAGGTTGCTCAATGCCACCAGGAGTGATTTCAGTAAGACCTTCTTGCTCTTTGCCAGCGTTAATATCCAATGACTTAAGCTGTAAGTCTGTCTTAGCGTTAATCTCGGCCACAACAACCCTAGTTTGGTTATCTAAATCAGCTTTGTATTTCTCAAACTCTAGCTTTTGACCTTCCAACTGCATACGCATTTGCTCTAGTTGAGCTTCCATCTGCATCTTTTGTTGTTCAGCCTGGGCTTTAATCATTTCGGGGTCTGGAGCTGGTGGTTGTGGGTTAGCAGCCGCTTGCATTTGTTTTTCTTTCTCTGCATCAGCAAATGTATCAAACTCACCCTCAAGCGTACGACCAACACGGAAGCCTTGTACACCAAACTTGAGCAAGTCCATCAACAATGGAGTCAACTCAGGCACAGCTTGAGCGCCTTGTATAGCTTTCTCGATGAACGAGCTTGTTGCTTGCAAGAACTCTACACGGTCTTGCTTCTCTTGGGCTTCATCAGCGTATAGCATAGAGTCAGTAGCAATCTCAATGCGGAATGTACGCATAGGGCTGTCTTTTAGCAACTCAATAGCTTGTGGCACTAATTGTTGGTCTGTTTGACTTAGCAACTCAGCACCACCAATTTTGATGATGGTTTCAGGTTGGAAGTGTTGACAGATAATCTGTGCTTTAATTTTAAGTATTTGTGAGGCAAAGCGGGCCACTTCGTCTTGGTAAGTCTTAAGACGCAATGTAGCGTACTGACCTTTGATTTGTTGAGCAGTAG
>Ga0208223_1000046_pt1 | contig 28321 bp, 22 predicted proteins | sample LakMenE07Oct09ns_FD_150678 | JGI IMG/M metagenome (GOLD analysis project Ga0208223, IMG submission 150678) | Freshwater microbial communities from Lake Mendota, WI - 07OCT2009 deep hole epilimnion ns (SPAdes) | ecosystem: Environmental > Aquatic > Freshwater > Lake > Epilimnion/Euphotic zone ...
CCTTCGACATCGCCCAGCGGCATTAGAAACAAACGATTATCTTTAAAACCGACTATTTCAACATCAAGCCGGTGACCATTCGGTAATGGAATATGGCAAGGTGTGCCAATTGCTAACTTTAAGCCTACCGCTTCCATCACCAAACCGGCGACACGCGTGACGCGGCCATAGGTCTGTAGGGTTTCACACTGCTTAAGCTGTTGCTTGCAGTTGTTTAAATACTGAGTCCAAATATTATTAATTGAGCTCATGACAGCATCCTAGACCAGCCAATCCGTATTTTGATTGAGTGTTTGTTGGATTTGTTGCCAACGGCTTTCTAAGCTGGCTTCCATTTCATTGCTTGCGGTGTCAATTTTGCAGCCGCCAGGCAGCATGGAAGCATCTTCTAAAATTTTCCAACCCGACTCAGTTAACTCATCACCCATATGTTTGATCACTAACTGGGCATCAGTGGGGTGGAGAATTAGGAAGGCTGGCAACTCCAGCATTGGCAGCGTATGCAATACGTGGCGAATTAAATCGAGTATCAGTTCCGGTTTGATTTGCAACGAGGTCTTGATCATCGCCTGTGCTATTTCAAGACTCAGTTTTAATATGTCCGCTGCAATAGCTTCGCGACTGTGATTAAGATCAGATTCAAAATGAGCAATCAGCGATTGTATATGTCGTTTTTGCTCTAAAAAAATAGGTCTACTATCGTCATAAGCTTGTTTTTGGCCTTCTTGTAGACCTTGAATTAGGCCTTCTTCAATGCCTTTTGCCAAACCTTCTTGGTAACCTTGTTGAAAACCGGCTTCACGAGCATTGAGCTTTTCCAATTCAAGCGATTGTTCTGCCGTGATCTGTGTATCGTCAAATTGTTCTTCAATGATTTTGCTGTCCACAGCACTAGCAATCTGCAAGGAAGCGGGCTCCCAAGCTTGGTAGTGTTGTGTTGAATGAGCAGGTTTATGGTTAGACAAGGTAATCCTTCTTATCGAAAAGTAATGAGATTCTGCCTTCGTCAGCCATTTGTCTTACGATTTGTAAAATGACTTTTTGATGATGGTCGATATCTGACAGGCGCACAGGGCCTTTGGCATCAAAATCTTCCCGTAGCATATCGGCTGCTCGGCTGGTCATATTCTTGAAGATTTTGTCTTTTAATTCGGTTTTAGCGCCTTTAAGGGCAACCACCATTGAGTCCTGTGGAATATTGCGGACTAATTTTTGTAAATCGCGTTCTTCTAAATGCACAATGTCATCAAACACAAACATTTGATCGGTGACTTGTCGCGCGAGATCAGGATTAAACTGATGTAGTTCTGTCATCAGTTTGTTTTCAACGTCGCTTTTGACAAAATTCATGATTGAAGCAGTGGCACGAACCCCGTCAATAGGTTTGCCTTTAATCGCTTCATTGCCGGTTAATAATCTGGCAAGCACATCATTAAGCTCATTCAAGGCAATCAGTTTGATACCGTCCATGGTGGACATTCTCAACACCACTTCGGAGCGAATGGTGTCGGGTAGTTCGGTTAACACTTCACTAGCGTGTAAAGGTTCGAGATGCACCAAAATCGTGGCGATCACTTGTGGATGTTCGCTTCTAATTAATTCTGCAACCGATTTGCCATCCATCCATTTCAAGCTATCGATTCCTGTCGAATCTCGGGTAACCAAAATACGGTTGAGCAGGTTATTGCCTTTATCGTCACCTAACGCTTTGGTTAACACATGACGAATGTATTCTTCAGAGTCGATACCATAGGAAGTATGTACTTTTGATTCTTCTTTAAAATCCAACAAAACTTCGTTTAGCTCTTCAGTTGTAACGTTTTTCATGCTGGACATAGCGGTGCCTAGTTTTTCAACTTCACTTGGGGAGAGAAATTTTAAAACTTCGGCAGCCTCATTTTGTCCTAAGGCAAGCATTAATATTGCAGCTTTTTGAATACCCATATTACTCTTCGTTTAACCAGTTTTTGATAACAGTCGCGATGATGCGTGGATTTTCATTAGCCATGCGTCGTGCGATTTCAAGATCCGTTTCAGGGCGTGGTGTTTCTGCAGCAAGGTCTGGTGTTTGTTGTTCACTGACCGCGGTTTGTACGGTTTCATTGCTAATCGGCAAGCGTTTAAGCAAGGGTCTTAACACATTAAATGTTAGGTAATAAATCACTAACAATGAAATTAGGTACTGAACCAGACTTTTAAAGTTATCCATTGTCAGCAAGTCTTGCCAAAAGGGTTTGCTAATCAGCTCTTGTTTATCCATCGGCTTAAATGCAATGTTCACAACGCTGATAGAGTCACCGCGCTCAGCTTTAAAGCCCATCGCTTCCTTGATCAAATTGGAAATTTGATTTTTTTCCTCTTCGGTTAAAGGGCGGGTGATGATTTTATTGTTAGCGTCGGTATCGGTTTTGTTATTAATCACAACCGCAACCGTCAGTCTTTTAACACTGCCTCTTGGGTTTTGGATGTACTTAACGGTTTTATCAACTTCGTAACTGTTGATGGTTTCTTGTTCTTGATTGTTTTGGCTTTCGTTAACCGCGTTAGGCGTGTTGGGTATGCCCAATTGCTCTAGCACTTGCGGTTCATTTAAGCGGCCAACTTGATTGGCTGCTGCACCCGCTATAGCACTGTTTTTGTTGATGTCCGAAGAACTTGAAGATTTGATGTGTTCGCTGCGTTTAGCCGCATCTTCAGGATTACTATTGGGTTTGTAGATTTCTGCCGCTTGCTCGCTGGTTGAGAAATCAATTTCTGCCGTCGCCTCAGCGCGAATGTTCTCTTGACCCAAAATCGGGGTCAGAATCGAGTCAATTTTTCTGACGATGTCGGCTTGTAAATCTTGAACGTACTTGAGTTGAGTGGGATCTAGTTGATTGGTTTTTGCGCCCGATTCTAAATCGGTCAGTAGATTGCCGTTTTGATCAATTATCGTCACATTTTCAGGGCCTAGATCTGGCACGCTACTTGAAACAATATGAATGATGCCACTTACTTGTTGGCGATCTAAAACTCTGCCCGGACGTAAATTAAGCAAAACCGAGGCTGTAGGTTTTTGTTTATCTCTTACAAACACCGTTGGTTTTGGAATCGCTAAATGAATCCGAGAGGCGGAAACGGCATCAATGGTGTCGATTGATCGCGCTAATTCGCCTTCTAAAGCGCGTTGAAAATTGACTTGTTCCAAAAACTGCGAAGAACCAATTTTTTGGTTTTCCATTAGCTCAAAGCCGCTGTTACCGCCTTTAGGTAAGCCTTGGGTTGCGAGTTTCAAACGTGCATCATGGACTCTTTCTGAGGGAACCAGAATGGCATTACCACCTTCAGAAAACTCATAAGGGATGTTGAGCTGTTGAAGGGAGGCTATGACCGCGCCACCGTCCCGATCAGAGTAATTTGAGAACAGTACCCGGTATTCTGGGCGATTGCTCCACATAAAAATCGACACAATCATTGCGACTAACAGCGATACTGCTGAGCCCAAAATTAGGTTTCGCCCAATTTGCGTTTGAAAGAATCCGTTTAAGAGACCTGTATTATCAGTTCCTGAAGCCATAACCATGCTTGTGAGTGTCAATTTGTTTTACTATAACAAACAAATGTAATAAAAAGTTAAATTAGTTTTTAACATTGATCCTAACGACTACGGCAGTGTGAAAATGTCAAAAAACCTAAATCAGGATTGCTAAAAGTACTGATTTTCTAGGTTTATGCAAGTATTTGTGTATGTTGATTTGTAACAAAAAGTAAAACTGATTGATGACTTAACATCAATCTTCTATATTGAGTCCATAAACGGCATTTTTTAGGAGTAGCAATGATAGTTCCAATTGATCCAGGTACGGTACAAGCGGTATTAACACAGATAAGAGGCGCTGTTTCCTCTGTCAAAGATAGTGGTGGCGTGTCTAACAGTACGACTGCTAACAAAGTCGAAGGTTCTGATTTTGCTTCTGTACTTAGAAAACAGTTGGATGAAACCAATAAGCTACAAGTACAAGCCAAGGATTTATCGAAAAAGTTTACCTTAGGCGATGACTCAGTGAATTTGTCGGATGTGATGATTGCTTATCAAAAATCAATGATCGCAACTCAAACCACAGTGCAAATGCGTAATAAGCTAGTAACTGCTTATCACGACATTATGCAAATGCAGATTTAGATATTTCTTGCTGCCTACAATGTAGGTGGAGGAGTGGCCTTTTCGATCCGATACAACCAAGCCAACAGCTCGGCAACCACTCGATATAGATTGGGTGGTATTTCCTTATCCAAATCTACATCCATCAGCATCGCTACTAATTCCCTTGATTCGTGGACATAAACGCCGTTTTCTTGGGCAAGTTTGATGATGTTTTCAGCAATAAGTCCCTTTCCTGATGCCACTACTTTCGGTGCTTGTTGTCCAGCTGTGTAGGCAAGGGCAACCGCTTGTTTAAAGGCATCGTTATTTGGATTAGTCATGACTGTGAGCCGCTATCGATTCTAAAGTGATGCCCGCACTAGCCAGTGAGTTAGCTAGTTGATCAGAATGCGCTTTTAAATTTGCGCTAGTTTCAGGGTTAGTTGCACTAATATCGAATTTTGCATGATCGCCTTGCAAGCGAATACGGGCAGTGATTTCACCTAAATTCGGCAAAGCTAATTTTATCGAGGTTAGCCAGACCGGTTTTTGATCGCCATCTAATGAGGCTTCTTCCGGTGGGGGATTTTGTTCTTTGCTTACGTCCCATTCCATATCTTGATCAGGCCAGATTGGGCCGAACCACATCAGGTTTTTATTTTCCAGAACCCCCAGTTGCATCGGTATCATCGAATTCGGTAAGTCTGGATTATTAATTAAGTTTTGTGGTTCTTGACGAATCTGATCAATTGAACGCCCGCCATCATTCCATTGTTTAAGATGTGATTCATAAAAAACACCACTATTTTCGATAGCTTTATGTAATTGGCCGGCTAACTCTTTAGTGTCGGGGTTTGGAGTGGTAATGATAGGCGTGGTGTTTTGTATCGCACCGGGTTCGGGATGGTTTTCAATAATCTTGGTTAAAAATAATCCCGTAGAACTTAGCTCAATAGTATCTTGACTAGGTGCTAATAAACTGACCGAAAAAGTGGGCTTGTTGCCATCATTGGACAGCAAAGTTAATGAAATCTGATCACCGACTTTAAAGCCTGTCGGTAGAGGAATTTTTAGATTGCCACCTGTTTGATCACCCGCTGCAACATTGACTAAGGCCGTACCATCTTTAGTGATGGATATGACCTTAGCCAGTAAAGTTTTACCTAAAAGGATTTGATCAAGTCTTAAATTGGTATCTTGAGCTGGATTGCCAACCGTGCTGGTAGAGCCGACCTGAGTAGGTGGGCTAATCGGGATGTTGTTAGTGAGATTGATGGTATTAACCATAGCGATTAGAGGCTTTTATAAGCTAGCTCAAGTTTTTTTTGCGTACTGGTATTCTCAATCTTAGCGGTTAAATCGGTCAACGAGGCATCGACATGATGATAGATATTGCTAATCTGCGATTGGATCGATTGAATTAATTCAGACACAATTTCTTGCTCGTCTGGATTTAGATAGTTTGCCAATGGAACAGCCTGCAAATGCGATAACTCTAAGTTTAGATGATTTTGGAATTCCAAAAAACGATCCCAATCTAATTGCTCAGCGGCTGTTGTCATTTGTCCTGAAATGCCCAAGATTTTTTCATAGCTTGCGATAATGTCACGGCTATTCATCTTAGGTAGAAATGGTAAAAGATTGAGTAGCTTGGCTTGGGTCTGTTTGTGTATTTATTCCAATCGTAGTCCAAGCGTCTTTAATATCAGTTAATAAACCGTACACTTCGTCTAATAACTCAGGCTGATTGTTCAAATGAGCAAGCATTAAACGATTAAGCATGTAGTTATAGAGATCATCTAAGTTTCTAGCCAGTTCTCCACCTTGTTCCAGATTAAGACCGGCGCGTAATCCACTGTCGATGAGTAAAGTCGCTTTAGAGATCGCTTCATTTTTCTCTAAAATTTCCTGACTAATCATGTGCTGCTTAGCTTTAGAGATAGCCACTAAAATGCCATCAAATAACAAAGTAATTAATTGGTGAGGGCTAGCACTGTTAATACCAGTTTCAAAACCAACATTGGCATAGGCTTTGATTGCATTTCTGTTATATCCAGCCATGTTTTAAGTGCCTCTATTTATTTTTGTTAGTGTTGCTATTTGGTAGAGAGTTTAACTGCTGTGTCAAAGAAGTCGATGTTGAATTCATTTGCGACATAATGCTATCCAGCTTACTGAATTGATTTTCGTAATATTTTTGCTTAGTACTTAGGCGATCCTGCATTTTGCTAATGTTATCATTAAGCTTTTTGATTGATGTATTAATACCGTCTGTACGTGCAGTGATTAAACCATTAGAGGCTGTAAAGGTGTTAATCATTTGGTTCAAATTATTAGCAATCCCCGAAGAGTAACTAACAGAACCGCGATCGCCTAAACTACCACCAGTTACTTTAATGCTTAAACCTTCGCTATCGTCACCACTGTCTCCAACCATAGACTGCCCATTTGCAGTAGCGGTCTTGCCGTTAATTTTGCCTATTAAATTAGCGCCCGCAGTTTCAACACCGGTGCCACCTAATATGGAATCAGCCCCATTACCGGCTAAGCTAATTGTTGAGCTAGCGCCAAAACGATTAGAAGTAATTTTAATTAAGCCATTCGCTACCGATACCGTGACGGTATAGCCTAAATTGGCAAAACCTGAATAACCGTTAATTTTTGATTGAATCTCAGAAGCTAAAGCGGCAATAGAAGAGTAGGTACCAGAAGCTAAATTAACCGTTGCCGTTAAACCATTCAGAGAAACCGCCAAACTGTCATTAACCCCATAATTGATCGTTAATGAGCTAGGCGCGGCAGCGGTTAAGCTACCTTGGGTCGCTAACTGGGTGACATTTACCGCATAAGTGCCGGTTTTTGTCGCATTGCTCGCACTGGTATAAGCGATTTGACTGTCTGTGCTGCTTGCAGTGGGAGCAAATAATTTCGAAATTTCATCCGAATTGCTGTCTAGCACAGCCTGCATTTTGCTAGCGTCTAAGGCTAAAGTCCCGTCTTTTTGGAACGCAATCCCGAGCTGGCTTAACGAAGTATATTTACCAGTCCCTTGAGGTACAACCGATGTTAACAGTGATCGAATTTGGTATTTGATTGACTTTAAAGAGGCTTCACCGTACAAGGTAGCGCCTTTTTTTTGGGCAACATCGTATTTAGTCTGAGTATCAATAAAGCTAACTAAGCTGTTGTACTGGGACACCACCGTCTGCAATTTGGTGCTCAATGCCGAAGTGTCTTTAGAAATATAGATAGAGCTTGGATTGCCTGTGTTGACTTTATTAAGCGTTAACGACACACCTTCAATCGCATCAGTAATGGTATTACTCGGTTTTGAGATAGATATACCATCGACTTTGACATTCGCATTTTGTGCTTTACGGGATTGGCTAAAAGCTTGGCCATCGTTTTGGCTAGGGTCGTAGTTCAATAAATCAGAAAGCCCAGTACTACCAGCAGCCTGATTGCCAACAGAGATTTTCATACTCTGTGTTTCACCGGTTTGATTATTGGTAATCACCAAGTGATAAGGGCTGTCGCTGCCATCGTTGACGATTGAAGCAGTCACACCAAAACCAGAGGCATTAATCGCATTTCTAATCCCTACCAGTGTATTGTTCGATGAATCGATAGTAATGGTTTTGGTCGGGCTACCGTTATTAGTAAAGCTAGCGTCTTGATATTTACCATCGCTATTTAAAGTGCCGCCGCTGACGCTACCAAAGCTAAAACTCACAGTGCCTGTCCCAACAACAGCGTCTACGCTGGCTTGGCCTTGGCCAATCAACTTTTGGCCTTGTGCCAGTTGATTGACTTCTACGCTATAAAATCCAGGAACAGGTTTACCGGAAATACTTGAGGAAATCGATGATGGGTCGTTACTGGAGAGCGAGTAGTTTTGAAAACTCTGAGGCGTACTTAAAGCCGCTATCGCAGTTTTAAATTGGGTTAGATTGGCATTAACTTGGGCATAAGCGGTTAACTTAGAGTTAAGATCGACTTTCTTATTATTCAAAGAGTTAAGCGGAACTTGTTCAGCTTTCATTATGCTTTGAACAAGCGCAGCGGCATCTAAACCCGATCCAACCCCCAGTGATGACAGTCCCATGATATTGCCTCTAAATAGTATTCGTTATGCTTCGGTACGCAAAATAACCCCTTGAGTACTATCCAGGGTTTTACGTATCTGCAAAGTTTGTTCAGTTGGAATTTGGCGAATCACCTGTTTGGTTTCGGTATCGACTACCTTAATAATCAATTCACCATCATCTTTATTAACTTCAAAGTTCAAATTGACTTTTAAATCTTTCATTAAATCGTTCAAATGTTCAGTAATTTTTTGAACTTCTTGAACGGGTAGCGTTGCTTTTTCTGTAACAGCTTGAGTGGCTTGAGTGTTGCCAACAGTATTAATCTTATCGGTTTGATTAGGATTTTGTTGCGCTACCGGAGTCGATTTAGGACTTTTATCAATTGATATCGTGGACATGGACAATGCTCCATTTTTTACAATTAACAAAAGGAGTGCCGCTTTAGCGCAAGGCTAAAGCGGCATTTGCCATCAAATTAACCTTTCAACAAGGTCATGATGTTATTTGGCAATTGGTTGGCTTGAGCCAACATCGCAATACCTGCTTGTTGCATGATTTGGTTACGAGCCAAAATCGCAGTTTCTGACGCATAGTCAGTATCCATGATATGGCTTTTCGCGTTGGTCAAGCTTTCGGTTGATGAAGTCAGTACCGAAATAACCGCAGTTAAACGGTTTTGAGTCGCACCTTGTTGGATCTGTGCAACGTTCACTTGAGTCATCGCCGCATCAAGCTGATTAATCGCATCTAATGCATCAGCTTGAGTCAGGATGTTTACGCCAGAAGCATTACCAACGATAGCTGAGTCTGAGCTTTGGGCTGTTTGAGATGTGGTCAAAACAGGATTTAAACCTGTTGGGGTCGTTTCATCATCAGCGGTGTATACAAATGATCCGCCTGCTAATTTTGTGCCAGCGGCCAAATTATTACCAGACGCATCTTTATAGACAGTGTTCGCAGCAGTAGGGCTGCCAGTGCCAGGGACTGTAAATTCAGTACCATCTTTAACCTGCCAAGCATAGTTTTCGTTAACCTGAACTTGTGGATTTTCAGGTGTTGCTTGGGTGGTTGATACAGATTTAGTTCCACCGTACTCGATGACAGAGCGGATTGCTGCACCAGAATTTAAGTCATTCCAAGTGCCGCCGCCCCACAAATGCACGCCATCTTCATTGCCTGAATTGTTTGGTTCACCGCCACCAAAGTTTTTGTAAACCATTGCACCAGTCTCAGGTGCTTTAGTGCCACCGTAAACAAATGTGCCCTCAGCATCTTCGTCGTTACCATTGATCCAAGTCCATGTACCACCGGTTTTGTTAGCAACGAATGCATTTTCGCCAGCATTGGTAATAGTTGCTAGGTAACCGCTTGCACCACCAAAAGTTGATGTTTCTGCATCGCGAGTAGCATCTGCAAGGTTTTTGTTAGTGGTTACTAACTCATAGACATGGCCGTTGCTTTCGTTAAAGAACAAATTGGCTTTTCTAGTATGATCAGTTATTGCAGCCAGCGCTTTGTCAAAGTCGGCTCTTGTAAATGTGGTGACAGAAGATTTTGGTGCGTTAGGGAAGCTAGATAGCTTAACAACTTTCGATAAATCCATACCTTGCACAGTAATTTTGTCGTACTGTGTTGTGCCAGCGCCAGTTTGAATGTTGAATGACTGGTCACTCAAAGCATCCATACCGTTGAATTTGGTGTTGTTGCGGATACGATCGATCTCTTGTTGTAGTTGGTAAAACTCAGCGTTTACCAATTCTCTATCTGATTGACCGTTTACACCGTTTGATGATTGAACCGCTAACTCACGCATACGTTGTAAGTTATCAAAAATTTGGTTCAATGCGCCTTCAGCGTATTGTGAATAGCTGATCGCGTCATTGGTGTTACGTACTGCAACAGTTTGACCACGAATAGTGGATTCAATACGGTTAGCAATAGCTGAACCAGACGCGTCGTCTCTCGCGCTATTGATACGTAAGCCTGTTGAAAGGCGTTGAATAGATTGTGCTAGGGCGCTTTGAGATTTGTTCAGGTTTTTCTGAGTATTCAAAGACACCATATTGGTGTTAATAAATGAAGACATAATTTTCTCCTTGTTAAAATTGGATTGGCACCTGCTACACCGTTAAATCTATGCTCAATAACGATGTTGTAGTTATTAACGGAGCTAATTTTTAAAACTTTAATTTTTTGTAAAAAATTTTGTTTTCGATTGGTAAGTTGAGTTTTTGCTGATTTAGGGTATGGCTTTATTCAAGCTGTAGGCGCGAATAAGCGCAGCGTTTCGAGCAGAGAGCTTATTTCACAACCGAAAGCCTGCGCCAGAAACGCTGCGCTTATTCCGGCCTACGCTTGGTTGATTTGTAGTGACGAATAAACTCGACCTGACAGTGTGCTTAGTTATTTAGCCTTCGACTGATCATTAGTGAAGTCTGGTAGATCAAAATCAAAGCCAAATTCATCATCTTCTAAATCGGTGTGCTGAGTGTCGGTTGTTGCTATATGTTCATCCGCTTCAATTGCTTCGACTTGTTTCAGTTGCTGCATTCTTGAACGCAGCAATTCTTCAAATAACGCGACATCATTAGCAATCGTTGGTGTTTCAGATTGCGGTTCAACTTCTGCAACTAAACTATCCTGCAGCGCTTGATATTTATCATGAGCAGCCGCGTTGTTTGGTTCTCTCTGCTTTACTGAGTTTTGTTTACCCGAGAATAATTTCTGCAGGATTAACATGCCCAGAATGCCAGCTAGAAAGGCTATCAGAGTAAAGGCGTTTTCTTGAATCCAACTTAATTTTATTTGAGGTAGGGCGGCAGTGGTTGGTGTTGTGGCGATGACCGTAGCGCTTGGTTGTTGGATTGGTGTGTTATTGATTGGGGCTTCAGTTGGCAATGGTTGATTGTTGGCGATAGGCGAAGTTTCAGGTTGTGTTGTATTTACATTGCTTGAGTTGTCGATTGGCTTTTGCTGAACGGTATTCTCAGGATTTTCTGGATTTGGTTTAGCTGGCGTTGATGGCGATAAAGCCGGTGTCAGCGATCTTTTTCGATAGTATTTTTTAATAGGCTGGCTTGTTGCCTGGGTTTTATCATCGCTGTCCTTAGGAGAAACAATCAACGGTGAATCTTCACTAGCCCGACTTAAATCAATCGAAAATTGTTTGTATTGGGTGTCTTTATCTGTTTTAACTTCTAAAACTAAGTCTATACGCGGGGAATGAATCGCTTGTTTAGAGGTGAGTTTAAGTCTGCCGTCATCGCTGTTAATTTCAATTTGCGGCGTTGCTTTGTTATCTGTGTTGCCGTTGCGGTTTTTGCTGGAAATGATTTTTACCCGCGTGTTGGCAGTGCTTTCATTCGGCGCTAGGTTAAGCGGGATGTCTGCATTGAGCTTTTGATCAACACCGGAATTGATTTCCATATTGCCCAGTTCTGCCGCCTGAGCCCAATGACAGGTGGTTATTAGTGCAATCAATGCTAAAGGTTTAACTCTGATATGGCTCATAAGTGGTCTCTGAAATGGCAGAAAATAGTTTTTACTAATTTAGATTGTGCTTTAGCGATTTGATGTCATTGCTTGCTTGGTCAATATCGTCAGCCAGTATTTTTAGTAATACACGACGGTTACGCGCTCTGCCGACTTCGCTGTTGTTATCAGCGATGGGATTATTCTCGGCGTAACCTAAGGCGGCTAAACGCTCTGAGGCAATGCCTTGCTGGATAAAATAACGCACTACGCCACTGGCTCTGGCACTCGATAATTCCCAGTTGGAGGGGAAATTGCGATTTTTAATCGGTTTGTTGTCGGTGTAACCTTCAATCCGAATTGGGTAGGCCTCAGCTTTGAGGATACTGGAAATGGTGTTGAGGGTTTGCCGCGCATCTTGATTAAGATCAGCATCGGCAGAGCCAAACAGAATGCTGGCATTAATATCGATACTGATACCCCAGTTAGATTGGAGTATCTGCACTTTGCCTTTATTAATCATCTCTTGCAGTCTTTGCTGGAGCTGAGTCGCGATAGCGCTGATTTGGCTATTTTGTTTATCTAAATTAATTTTTTTGCTATCGCTTGGACTTGGGCTAATGGTTTCGCTCGGCTCATTCAATAAATTAAACTGTATCGGTGTTTGAGCCGGTAATAGGCTGGTTAAAAGCTGATTATCAGCACTGATCAATGGATTGTTGCTTATGCTGACTTGGTTGTTTAGACAGGGCAGAGCGTTTGGCGTTGGGCTGGTTTGTGATTTAAAACTAGCAGGCGTTTGAGTAGTGTTGTCTTTATTGGCTTTTATGGTGTTCATTGCGTAAAGCACCACAAAAAATGCAAACATCAGGGTAATAAAATCGGCATAGGAGATTAGCCAGCGGTCGTGGTTATTCCTAAAGTCGGTATTGTCTTCTTGATAGCGTTTACGCGTCATGCTTTTCCACATGATTCCAGTAACTACTCATACGTTCTTCAATCAGTTTTGGGTGTTCGCCTTCTCTAATAGATAAAAACGCATCGGCTAACATTTCGCGCTTTAAAAGCTCAAGCTGTAGGTGTTGTTTTAATTTATTAGCTATCGGTAAAAAGATCAGGTTAGCGAAACCGACACCGTAAATCGTTGAAACGAAGGCTGTGGCAATACCTTGGCCTAATAAATCTGGTGATGAAATATTTTCCATCACATTGGTAAGTCCTAAAACCGCGCCTAAAATCCCCATGGTTGGCGCATAACCGCCAGCGGCTTCCCAAATTTTGATGGCAAGATGTTGTTCGCGTTCGTAGCTATTGATGTCTATATCTAAAATTTCGCGCATTTTTTGAACCTCAACACCATCAACTACCATTCTTAAACCTTTAGCGATAAAGGGGTCGGGGAAGTCTGAAATTAGGTTATCGAGTTTTAAAAAGCCTTCGACGCGAGCGGTAGAGTTCCAAGAATGGATCGAGCGTTTGAGTTCCTCGTAAAAGTCATCATAAGGTTTGAAGGCACGATTAAGCATTCGAATGCCGGCCAGCAAATTCGGTATCCCGTTTTGTAAAAGTACCGCGCTGATGGTGCCACCTAGCACCACAATTAGTGATGACGGTTGGACGATAGAGGCAATGCTACCGCCTTCCATCGTTTGCCCAAGAACGATGGCTAGCAGTCCAAATGCCAAGCCGGCTAAGCTTCCCCAATCCATTTTTGCTCCTTTAATAACGTTCGTAAGCGGCTGATCGCTTGGCTATGAATCTGCGAAACTCGTGACTCTGAGACATCCAGCACCGCGCCAATTTCTTTTAAATTGAGTTCTTGTTCGTAATAAAGCGCCATCATCAGTCTTTCTCTTTCCGGCAGTTCGTCAATCGCTTTGGCTAAGGCATCTCGGAATCCTAGTTCTAATAAGGATTCAAGCGGGTTATCGTTTTTATCGGTTTGATAACGGTCTAAGTAAGAATCGTCATTCTCATTGGTGACAAAATCTTCTAAATACAGTAGTTGGTGTCCGCTATTTTCGGCCAGAAACTTTTGATAGTCCTGAATTGAGAGTTTTAAATTGTCGGCGATCTCATTTTCGGTTGGATTGCGGCTAAGTTTCTTTTGCAGTTCGAGAATCGCGTTTTCAATTTTGCGCATGTTTTCCCGAACACTGCGCGGCAACCAGTCCATGTTACGTAATTCATCGAGCATGGCACCGCGAATGCGGAGCGTGGCATAAGTCTCGAATTGAGCTTGTTGGGTGTCTTCGTAGCGATTTAATGCGTCTAAAAGACCAATCATGCCAGCTTGAATTAGGTCGTCTTCTTCAATATTTCTAGGTAATTTTGATTTAAGTTGATAAGCAATTTTTTTGACCAGATCGATATGGTCTTCTAATTGGGTCTTAGTGCTGCGTCCTTTAGGGTTATACATATCAAGTTCTCAATCAAATCCGAATCGCTAAGTATTTATCCTAAAGAGCTATTGCCGGTTTCAAAAATCTCAGCAATTAAGTCTTTGGCTATATTCATTAGAGCAATAGTTGAGGAACTGTTAGGGAAAGTATCGATAACTGTTTTGCCTGCTTGTACAGCCGATAAAAAATAGGGATCGTGCGGCAATATCCCCAGTAATTTAATCTCAAGATTCAAATATTGTTGTGCGGTTTGCTGTAGGTTTGCATAAGCTTGCTCAGCTTGTGATTGGGTGCCATCCATAATCATCAAGCTAAAACGGCAGTTGGGGTGTAGGACGCTCAATAATTTTAATTGTAAGTAAGTTGCTTTAATCGCCTCTGCGGTTGGCGTGGTGATTAATATCATTTCGCTTAATAACATTTCCCCAATCAAGAAACTGCTATCGTCGTCTAGCTGTATATCAAGGAAAGATAAGTCCGAATCTTCAAGTACAGCTTCAATTTTGCTGATGATTTTGTTGGTTTTGATTGGATCTTTACTAATCTGGCTGATTGGAGCATCAGTCAGTTTACTGATCAAAATCCCATCGTCATAAGATGCTATCGAAGACGCCTGTGGAGCAGACGTGAAATTAAACAGCAGTGGCGCAATTGCCGACCGACTTTTACTGCTAATACCGTTGTGCTGTTGGTTGACATCGATCAGATGTACAGATTTATTGAGCTTAGTCACAGCGTAAGCAAGATTAATCAGCAGGGCGTTTTTTTGGGTAGCCGGTAAGGATGCAAAAAAACACAGTAAGCGGTTATTGCTGTTAACGGCCAATAATGCTCTGAGTCCATGCGCTTGATCGAGTTTTTGCTTAGGGTTCATAGGCTTAAAGTCCTAAACTATCATCGTCAAAATTATCATCCATAATCAGTGCAAGCTCATCGTCTTTAAGGCGTGATGCGCTTTTTGATTGACGTCGTAGGTAAGCGGTTTCGACTAATTGCTTGGCGTCGGCAAGTTCCAAGTCTTCTGGGACTCTTTGGCCGACGGCAGTGTAAAAAATTTTCAATTTGTGACGAAGTACTACATCTAAAGCATTGCTAATATTCACTGCTTCATCGAGTTTTGTCAGGATGCAACCGGTTAAGCCTGCACCTGAGTGGGTTTCGATGACTTCGTTTAAGGTTTCGATCGAGCTGGTGGTGTTTAAACAAAGCAGTCGATTAATTGCTTGGCCTTCGCGTGACAACATAGCAATTTGTTCGGCAATGTTGAGATCGCGTTGACTCATGCCAACTGTATCAATTAAGACGCAATGTTTGTCTTTCAGCGATTCAAGAGTGTTTTTTAGATCAGCTTCATCGCGTACCGAATAGACGGAAACGCCGAGGATTTTGCCGTAGATTCGTACTTGTTCTGGTGCGCCGATTCTATAGCTATCCGTGTTGATCAAAGCCAGTTTATTGGCACCATGACGTAAAACAAAACGGGCGGCTAACTTAGCTGTGGTGGTGGTTTTACCAACACCGGTTGGGCCAACTAAGGCAAATATACCGCCTTTTCCTAGTACTTCGTTTTCGTCTTCTAGGGTTTTTAAATTATGGATGAGAGCCGCTTTCGCCCAGTTTAAAGCCTGTTCTTCTGTTAAATGCTGGGGTATGTGTTTGACCAAATAGCGACAAAGGTTGGAACTAAAACCAATCGCCAGCAATTCTCTAAAAACAGCTGATTTTATTGGGTTTTTGGGTTGTTCATGTGAGCCGAGAGCGTTTAACTGCGCTTCAAGAGAGCCTCGCATCGCCCGAATCTCAGACATCACTTTGGCCAGTTCTAGCTCAGACGTGTTGGTTTGAGGTGTTGGATTCGATACTTTTGAGCCGCTATCGCTTGGCTTAGCGTTGGTGACAGCAATCGATGAATTTAGGATATTTTCACTGGAAGCAAGGATTTCTACGCCTTCAGCAGTATCTCGATTGGAGAGTATTACCGCATCATCACCCAGTGCTTCGCGAACTTGAATCAAGGCTTCTCGGGAAGTCGGTGCTACAAAGCGATTAACTTTCATTTTATAGAGCTCCAACAAGGTTTGTTACCTTGATGTCAAATGTTTCAGGGATTTCTGCATAAGAAAGCACCTTCAGTTGCGGTGTGTTTTTGCGTAAAAACTTCGACAACATCGGTCTAAGTACTGATGAAACTAATAAAACCGGTGGATGCCCCATCTCTTCTTGTAAGGAAGTGCCTTTGATGGTTTGTTTGGCTAAATTGTCGGCAAGACCTGGTTCTATGCCAGCGCCATCTAAGCCACTGGTTTGTGCGGTCTGAATCAGCAGTTGTTCTAAGCGATTATCCAGCGTCATTACATTTAGCTCATTGGTGCCTTGGAAGATTGATTGGATAATCGATCGTCTTAAACCAATGCGGATCATCGCAGTGAGAATGTCAGGATCTTGGGTTTGCGGCGCATATTCGCAAATGTTTTCAAAGATAGTCACCATATCCCGTAAATCAATGTCTTCAATTAATAGGTTTTGTAAAACTTTTTGCAGTAGTGAGAGCGGTATTACTTTAGGTACTAAATCTTCGACTAATTTTGGATGTTCTTTAGCAATATGGTCTAACAAAGCTTGTAGCTCTTGACGACCTAAGAATTCTGCAGCGTTGGAGAACATTAAATGATTTAAATGGGTGGCTACGACGGTACTGGCATCAACCACGGTGTAACCCATCGCTTGAGCTTGTTCGCGAAGACGACTTTCTATCCAAGTTGCAGGTAAGCCAAAGGCAGGATCGGTGGTTTCTACGCCATCTAATGGGCCGGTGACCATGCCAGGATTAATCGCTAAAAATTGTCCTGAATGCGATTCACCAGTGCCGACTTCAACCCCTTTTAAGGTGATTCGATATTCAGAAGGTTTTAGCTCTAAGTTATCTTTAATGTGCACGACTGGTGGTAAAAAACCAATGTCTTGAGCAAACTTTCGACGCACGCCTTTAACCCGTCTGAGCAATTCACCGTTTTGATTTTGATCAACCATGCTGATTAATCGATAGCCAACTTCTAGCCCTAGAGTTTGGATAGATGAAACATCTGACCAAGTGACTTCTTCCAGTTCCGGCATCACCATAGAGCTTGGCACTGTTTCAACAAACATTTCAGGCTGGCGTCGTTTGTTAGCGCTATAAGCCAAACTGCCGATCATGGCTGATAACAACCAAAATGATAGATGAGGCATCCCAGGAATCATGCCTAAGCCACCAACAATCGCCGCTGTGACATATAAAACCTGAGTTTTCATGAGTAGCTGGCTGACCATTTGGCTACCCAAGTCTTGTTCATTCGCTACTCTGGAAACCACGGCACCGGCAGCAATCGAAATTAATAATGATGGGATCTGAGCAACCAGCCCATCACCAATTGCCAATAGGGTATAAGTTTCAATCGCTTCGGAAAAATTCAGCTCATGTTGCACCATGCCGACGATTAGTCCGCCGACCATGTTGACGATAACAATAACGATGCCTGCGATAGCGTCACCGCGAACATATTTACTCGCGCCATCCATTGCCCCATAAAATTCAGCTTCTTGTGACACTTCGCGACGACGGTTTTTTGCTTCCTCTTCGCCAATCAGGCCGGAGTTTAAATCGGCATCAATCGCCATTTGTTTACCGGGCATAGCATCTAAAGCAAAACGGGCACCTACCTCGGCAATTCGGCCTGCACCTTTGGTAATAACAACGAAGTTAATAATGGTCAAAATAATGAAGACCACACCACCAACTAAATAATTGCCACCAATTAAGAAATGGCCGAAAGCTTCAATCACTTTGCCTGCAGCGTCAGGGCCGTTATGACCTTCGGTTAAAACGATCCTAGTTGATGCAACGTTTAGCGACAGTCTTAATATGGTTGTCACTAATAACACCGATGGAAACACCATGAAATCCAACGGCTTAACGGTGTAAAGCGCAGTGAGGAGTACGATGATTGATATAGAAATGTTGAAACTAAAACAAAAATCGAGGGCGAATGCTGGCACTGGCAAAATCATCAGTGCTAGCATGATGATCACCAAAATAGGTGCGGCTAATGCTTTGCTATTAATTTGATTAAGCAGATCCATAGTGATTAGTTTTGTGATCCATTAAGGGGATCAAGTTCTTCAGGTACATGAATTTTGGTAGGAAACTCTGGTTGGTCTCCACCCTGTTTTTTCCAATCCCGCATTTGAAATACATAGGCCAACACTTGTGCTACAGCTGAGAACAGTGCTGTCGGTATTTCTTGGTCGATATCGGTGTGTTTGTAGAGTGCTCTGGCTAGCATCGGTGATTCTACGATCATGATTTGGTGCTCTTTAGCAATGGCCTGAATTTTAAGTGCCACTTCTCCCAAGCCTTTGGCGACGACGATAGGTGCAGAATCAGTATTTTCGGGATAACTGAGTGCTACCGAATAATGGGTTGGGTTAGTAATTACGACATCAGCCTTAGGAACTGCTGCCATCATTCTTTTTCGTGCCATTTCTCTTTGGATGGAGCGAATTTTTGCTTTGGTTTCAGGATTACCTTCAGATTCTTTCGATTCATCTTTAAGATCCTGCCGAGTCATCATTAATTTTTTGGCATAACGATGAAGTTGGTAGGGAACATCAAGCATTGCGATTATAGCGAAGGCTGCTGAGATAGTGATGAAGCATATCAGAAGTATCTGGCCTTGATTATGGCTGGCCATCTTAAATGGTTGAATTGACAGGGCTAAAATGTCATGGATCATCGATTTTGTTACAAACCAGCTGACGATGCCGATTAGAATGGTTTTTAAAATCGATTTCAGGAGTTCTACTAAAGAATTCTTGGAAATAATGTTGCCAAATCCTTTGATGGGATCCAATTTGTCTAGCTTAGGCTCCAATGATTTGCCGTTGAATATCCAGCCACCAACTAGAATGGGGGAGAGAATGCCGATCAAAGTGACAATGGCAAAGAAGGGTAAAAAGTTAATCGATAGGTTGATGATTTCACTTCTGAAATCAACGCTAGTTTTGTTGGTGTTTTCAATAATTTGAGAGTCAAACTTTAAACCAGTTATAACAATGTTTTGTAGTTGGTTAATGATTTGACTACCTGTTAGCCATAGACCTAATGCAGCGGCCATCAGGCCTGCAAAAGTTGATAATTCTTTTGAGCGTGGAATATCGCCTTCTTCACGAGCTTTTTCCAGCTTTCGGGGCGAGGCTTCTTCGGTTTTTTCGAGATCGCTTTCTTCAGCCATGGATGATTAGGTTTATTAAGTGGATTTACCAAGTCTAAAAAATGTGAAGTTAATCTCAACGCAGTTTTATAGTTTAGCAATCATTTAGAAATATTTTGTTAAAAATTGTAATTCTCCTGGCTTATTTAGAGAATAGGGAGTGATTAAACTTAAAAGTTTCTGTACTCAGACGACAGACGCAGGTCAGAATAACTGGTATGTTTCTGGCGAAGGCTTTAAGAAATCTCTGAAAAACTAAGGCTTCGCAATCAAATTGGCATCAACGAAGGTACCCGCTTTTAAAAAAAGCCCACGCTTAACCAGCGTTTGGTTGATGGCGTTGAAAATCTGCTCGGTCGAGTTGTGTTGTTCCAGCAAATGCCGAAACCGCACAACTGATTTATTGGTAATGATCCATCAGGGGGGCGCAAAAATGGATTTGTGCTCAATTATCTTGTGGGCGGGTTATTAATCAGAGGTTCCTTAACGGTTTTAAATGAGCTCTCTGCTACATCAGGCTGACAGCCTTCAGCCTGATGTTTTAAACTAGTCTTTTAATCGGCGCAGGCTCGAATGGATTCGACTTACCGCACTCAGGCCAGAACGATCTCACACCAAGGTAAATTCCATGCCACATCGCATTTTTCGTACCAGCAAACCTAAATCGGACATTACCCAATTACCCAAACTGGGCTTAGCTAAAAAGCATTTAATTGCCGATTTTAAACACTATTACAGCCATCGTTTAGGCCGTGATGAAAATTGCCGCTCTGTGCATTACGCCTACCAAGCCTTGTCACTGGCTATCAGCGACCGTTTAGTCGAGCGCTGGAAACAAACCTACAACACTTACCGCGATAGCGATTGCAAAAAAGCTTATTACCTGTCGATGGAATTCTTGATGGGCCGCTCGTTAAGCAACGCGATGTTGAATTTAGGTGTTGATGATGTCGCTAAAAAAGCGTTGTACGAAGTGGGTATTGAGTTAGAAGAATTATTGGACAGCGAACCGGATGCCGGTTTAGGTAATGGCGGCTTAGGACGCTTAGCGGCTTGTTTTATCGACAGCTGCGCCACTTTGCAATTGCCTGTGACTGGTTACGGCTTGCGTTACGAATACGGCATGTTTTCCCAGCATATCGTCAATGGCGAACAAGTCGAACGCCCCGACCATTGGTTACGAATGGGCAATATTTGGGAAATTGAACGCCCTGAATACACGGTAAAAATCAAATTCGGTGGTCATACTGAAATCCATATTGATGAGCATGGCAAGTCGCGAACCAGTTGGGTAAACACTCGCGATATTTTGGCTATGCCTTATGACACCCCAGTCCCAGGTTATCAAAACGGCACCGTCAATACCTTGCGTTTGTGGAAGGCGATGGCCACCGACGAATTCAATCTACAAGAGTTTAATGCCGGTGATTATGCCGAAGCGGTGGCGCAGAAAAATACTGCCGAAAACATCACTATGGTGTTGTACCCCAATGACGCCAATGAAAACGGCAAAGCGCTACGCTTACAACAACAATATCTACTGGCCTCTGCCAGTTTGCAAGATGTGGTGGGGCGCTGGGTTGCGATGCATGGGCAAGATTTCAGCCAGTTTGCCGCCAAAAACTGTTTTCAGCTCAACGACACTCATCCGAGTATCGCGGTTGCCGAATTAATGCGGATTTTGTTAGATGTCTATGGCTTAACTTGGCAAGTGGCTTGGGAAATTACCCGCAACACCATGGCTTACACCAACCACACCTTACTGCCAGAAGCCTTGGAAAAATGGTCGGTTAGCCTGATGCAACATTTGTTGCCACGGTTGATGGAAATTATTTATGAAATCAACGCCCACTTTTTAGCCGAAGTGTCAGCGCATTGGCCGGGTGATGGCGAGCGTTTGGCGCGGATGTCGTTGATTGAAGAGGGGCATGATAAAAAAGTGCGAATGGCTTATTTGGCAATCGTCGGTAGTTTTTCGGTTAATGGTGTGGCGGAATTACATACCAAATTGTTGAAAGAAGGTTTGTTCAACGATTTCTATCGACTCTGGCCGAAAAAATTTAACAACAAAACCAATGGCGTCACGCCAAGACGTTGGTTAGCGGGCTGCAATCCTGAACTAGCGGACTTAATCACCGATACTATCGGCGACGATTGGATTACCGATTTGGCGCAATTGTCGAAATTAAAACCACATGCTGAAAACGCCAATTTCAGAAAAAAATGGCAACACATTAATCAAAACAGCAAACAACGCTTGGTTGATTTGAAAAAACTCGAACACGATATTGATATCAACGTAAACGCTTTGTTCGATGTGCAAGTGAAGCGGATTCACGAATACAAACGCCAAATTCTCAATGTGTTGCATGTGATTCATCTGTATAACCGAATCAAACGCGGCGATATTGAAAATTGGGTGCCACGTTGTGTATTGATTGGTGGTAAAGCCGCACCGGGTTATGTGATGGCGAAGAAAACCATCAAATTGATCAATAACGTCGCCGAAGTGATCAATAACGACCCTGAAATTGGCGATAAATTGAAATTAGTCTTTATGGCTAATTATCGAGTATCAGCGATGGAAGTGATTTGCCCCGGTGCCGATTTATCCGAACAAATTTCTACCGCTGGTAAAGAAGCTTCTGGCACCGGCAATATGAAGTTTATGATGAACGGTGCCTTAACTATCGGCACTTTGGATGGCGCTAATATTGAAATTCGCGAAGAAGTCGGTGCTGAAAATTTCTTCTTATTTGGTCTAACCGAAGCCGAAGTTGAAGCCTTGCGTCCCAACTACAACCCACAAAGCTACATCAACCAAGACAGCGATTTACAAGCGGTGATGCACTTATTGGAATGCGGTCATTTCAACCAATTTGAGCCAGGTATTTTTGATGACATCATTGCTTCATTGAAAAATCCTCACGATCCTTGGATGACCATCGCTGATTTCCGTAGCTTTATCAATGCTCAACAACGAGTCGAAGCCGTTTATCGCGACCAAGAACTGTGGACCAAAATAAGCATTCTCAACACGGCGGCCAGCGGCAAGTTTTCCACCGATAGAACCATCAGCGAATATAATCGCGACATCTGGCACTTAACGCCGATTGATGTCGATAAAAAATAACAAGGAACTACCATGATTGATGTTGTGTTGTTTGAGCCGGAAATTCCGGCCAACACCGGCAATATTATCCGCCTGTGCGCCAACACTGGCGCGCATTTGCATTTAATCCAACCGCTAGGTTTTCAGCTTGATGACAAGCGTTTACGCAGGGCAGGGCTGGATTACCACGAGTGGGTCAATATTCGGCAATACGCCAATTTACAAGACTACCTTGAACGCGCCCAGCCTCAGCGCTTGTTTGCCTTAACCACCAAAGGCAGCAAAGTGTTTAGCGACGTCAGTTTTCAAGCCGGTGACGCTTTAATCTTTGGCCCAGAAAGTCGCGGCTTGCCTGCGACGTTTTTAGACCAGCACCCCGCCGAATTGAAACTCTATCTACCGATGAAGGCGGAAAGCCGTAGTTTGAACTTATCTAATACAGTGTCGATTGCCTTGTACGAAGCTTGGCGGCAATTAGGGTTTGATGGGGCGTTGATTAAATAGGTTTTTTCGGTCAGCTGTGACCATCAGGAATGCAACAAGATGAGATTAAAAGAAAAACAAATTGAAGTCGGCCAATTATATTTCACCTCCGCGAATCAATATCGTGCCGTGTTAGCGATGAAGGGTGAATTTATGATTTACGCACCTAGTTCGGAAGGCATTGAACCGCTGGCGCCTGATTTTAAGCAAATGCCATTTGAAAATTCGCCATTTAAAAAGTGCCAAATCGTTACTTTTGCTAAAAAAGACTATCAAGTATTTAGCTTTAATGGCACAGAAGCGATTCAGCATCAATTGAATCAAGCACAGCTAAATGAATCGATAGATCAGTGTAATGCGAAAGCGGCGATTGCGGGGTTATAGTCGAGTTGAACTGACCACCCTTATGTCAGGATAGTTTGCGTAGGACAAGCTTAGGAAAGACTGGTTTAAACCCCGTCTGAAATAGTTATAGCCACTTTAAAACTCTGTCTTGCTGTTAAATCAATCAGCAGAGAAGGGCCGCGAAAGCGGCCCTTTTTTTTGCGAGGTGTTTTGGTTTGGTAGGGATGTAGGATGTGCTAAGCGATAGCGCAGCGCCTCATTCGCGAGCGATGCGCTTCACGTTGTTCAGTACATCCTACGTTTTGTTTTGCTTTTAATTTTTTATGAGTTATGCAGTACACGGTTAAACCTCATCTTGTTGCGATTATTGCGACTACGACTATTGAAGTTAATCAATCAGGGTTACCTCTTATCTCGATTAGAAAACCATGCCTCACAAGGGCATGGTTTTTTTTGATTTTTTGCCTCAAATTAACCAACTGCAAAACAGCAAATCTAGTTTGTACTTAGCCTCAAGAGGTCGCTAATCACAAGGGCTGTTAGTGTTTAGGCTGAAAATTATCTACAGCCCAAACTCATCGACACATACGATCGTAGGATTTTCAGCTGTTTGTAAAAAAGTAATAATTGTTAAAAGTCGTAAAGCCACCAATTATTATTTTGAGGTTACTCATGTCCGTTCTAATTCTTCGTAAATTCCCAGCTGTCGGTAAAATTAACAAACAAGCTGTTGAACACGAAACACTGAAACAATCCAAGTTGATTGCATTAGCTCAGAAAGGCATTGTTTATCAAGTGGTTGAGCAGGAAACCAAACGACCTCCAAAAAATTTAATACTACGCCGCAAGGGTAAATCGCTATTGGTAGTAGTTGATGATCAGGTGGTTTTGGAGTTAGAACAATTTTTTGATGATCCATCGGCAGCCGACAGACCGGCTTACTTGATTGATGATCAATGTCTACAAGATGATGAGCTGTTTGATCGCAGCACTTTACAAGATGACGACTTGGTGACGGCTACAAGCCAGCAATTACAAAACGAAGACAGTGAATTTGCGGTTGGTTTAGAGAGTTGTGAAGCGGGTTTAACGACTGGGAATAGTGAGGTATTTGCCGGTTTAAGTGCTAAACAATTGTTATGGGCTGGCTTGGGCTTATTGGGCGCAGGTGGTGCTGGTGCGATGGCGTTGGGTGGTTCATCGTCTAAATCACCGGCGGCTGATAGTGGTAACAAAGTCACATTAAAGCTTAACGGCAAATTAGCCGCAGAAAGTGATAGTGGTACCCAAGGTGACAACATCACTAACGATGCAACACCAACCATCACCGGTACAGCGACCCCAGGCGCTACAATTGAAGCGACGATTAATGGCAAGGTTTACACCGCTAAAGTCGCGGCGGATGGCACTTATAGTTTAACCATTCCAAACAGCGATGCTTTACCCTCAGGCACTTATACCCCTAAGCTAAAAATCACTGATACTCAGGGTAATGTGGCGATGGCGGATGGAACACCGTTTACCATCGATACCGAAGTGACTGCACCGCCGGCGATGATCAGTTCAGAAAGTCAGCGTAATGGATCGATTTCACTGGATTCATTCACCTTGACCGATGATCAAGGCGAAGTCATAGGTTATGTAGCTAATAACAGCATCATTGATGACACCTTGCCGCAGATTGACGGTATGGGTGCTATGGCGGGTGATGTTGTCACGATTTTTGATACCCGTATGATTAATGGTGTCCCGACTTTCGTCGAGCTAGGTACTACCGTTGTCGCAGCCGATGGCACTTGGCGATTTACCCCAACCACGCCATTACCGTATGGCAGTCACACCATTAACGTTGGTTTTACCGATGCTGCCGGTAACAGCAGTATGACCACCCAGACCGCTAACTTCACGATTGTAGCGTCCGATACACCGACGATTGCGATTACTCGCACTGGCACTGCTAATCCGTTAACCAGCAGCGAGACCATTACCTTCACTTTGTCAGAAGCCAGCACGAATTTTGAGCAAGCGGATATTGATGTGTTTGGCGGCACGCTAACCCATTTCTCAGCGGTGCCGACTTCAGGAACCGCAGGCGCTGGCTACACGCAATACACCGCGACTTTTGTGCCGAACCTCGGAGCAGGTACCGGTACAGTCGGTGTTGCGGCGGGCAAATTTACCAACCTAGACGGTATCGCCAATCTCGATACTTATGTGGCAGGGGCGCATTTAGAAGCCAATAACCAAGTCAGCTTGGTTTACAACACCGCACTGGCCGACAGTATCGCGCCAGCTATTGCGATCACCCGCGGCAGCCAATCGCCATTGGTAGCCGGTAATACTGAGACAATTGTTTTCACTTTAAGCGAAGCCAGTAGCAATTTCACGCCAACCGATGTGGTCGTCAACGGTGGCACGTTATCGAATTTCCAACCGGTTGCCAGCTCAGGCTCACCACAATCCGGCTACACCCAGTACACAGCGACCTTTACCCCGAACGCTAATAGCAAAGGCTCAGCGACTATTAATGTGGCGGCTAATCAATTTACTGATGCTGCCAACAACGCCAATACCAGTCCGGCAAGTTTGGCAATTGCCTACGACACCACCAAAGCCGACACGGTTCCGCCGACTATCGAAGTCACTCGCTCAGGCACTGGCGCAGTCAGTCATCAAGAAACCATTTACTTCACCTTATCAGAAGCCAGCACCAGCTTTACCCAAGCGGATATTGATGTCACAGGCGGGACGCTGTCTGACTTTAAACCCATCCCGGGCTCTGGTGATGCGACCCATGGTTACACTCAATATACAGCGACCTTTACTGCTAGCGCAGGCGAGTTGTCAGCCTTAATCGGTGTCAATAGCTATAAATTTAAGGATGCCGCAGGTAATGACAATTTAGATACCTATAGCTATCAGAACAATGCTGATGTATCGATGCTCGAACGCAATAACTGGGTCGAGTTCAATATTGATACCAATGCCAGCGATGTCAAAGCGCCAAGTATTTCGATTACCAGCGATAAATCGCTGTTGTCTGCCGGTGAAACCGCACAATTAACCTTCACCTTATCAGAAGCCAGCACCGATTTTACTTTGGCTGATATTGTCGTGGTTGGCGGTACCTTGAGTAATTTCCAAGGCAGCGGCACGACCTATACAGCGACTTTTACACCATCACCGACCAGTGTTGTTAATGCGACGATCAGTGTGGTTGCTAACACCTTTAGCGATGCCGCTGGTAATTTCAATCGCGAAGGCGGGGAGGTCAATAATCAAATCCAATTGCTGATCCCAACTCTACCGATTACCGCCACCAGCGCATTAGCGACAGTCAGCGACAGTGGTGTGATGGGGGATAACAAAACCAATGACCCGACACCGACCTTGAGCGGAGCGGTGCCAGCCGGTTCAACCGCGACCATCAGCATTAACGGTCAAAGCTATCCGATTTTGGTTAATCCTGACGGTAGTTATAATTTCACTGTCCCCACTAACTTAGCGGACGGCACTTACACGCCAATCATTACCGTGACTCCGCTGGGTGGGACGCCGGTATCGATCAATGGAACGCCATTCATCATCGATACCGTTGCACCAACCGTCGTTATTAGCGCTGACCAAGCGGATCTAACCCTTGGTGAGACCGCGGTAATTACCTTCACATTAAGCGAAGCGGCCAAAGACTTTGGTGCCGCCGATGTTGCTGTGAGCGGTGGCACTTTGAGCAATTTTGTTCAAAGCCCGACCAATCCATTGGTCTACACCGCGACGTTTACCCCAACGCCTAACAGTAGCGAAACCAGTGTCATCAGTGTTGCTAGCAACAAATTCAGCGACGCGGCTAATAATTTTAATAGCGTTCCAGCGGCATTAGGCTTGCCGACTAATACCAACAGCGTTGGCGGAACCGCGTATCTATCATCAGCCAGCGATAGCGGTATCCAAGGTGATGCAAAAACCAACGACACCACACCGACTTTGCAAGGCACCATCATTGGAGCGGCCAGCGCCAGTGTTAATATCAACGGTGTTGATTACCCGATTACCTTAAATTCAGACGGCACCTATAACTTCACCGTGCCAGTCAACTTGCCAGACGGCACTTACACCCCCGTGATCACTGTTAACCCAGTCGGTGGTGGTTTACCGGTGGTCAGCAACGGCACCCCGTTCACCATTGATACCGTGCCGCCAACCGTTACCATCACCAGTGATCACAACACCTTAAGCACTGGTGAAACCGCGACAGTGACTTTTACCCTTAGCGAAGCCAGTGGCAACTTTACCGCCAGCGATGTCGCTGTGACAGGTGGCACCTTGAGCGGTTTCGCCCAAGATCCGTCTAATCCCTTGGTTTACACCGCGACCTTTACCCCAACCCCAAACAGCACCGCTAACAGTATGATTAGCGTGCCTAGCAATAGCTTTACCGATGCCGCAGGCAATCAAAATAGCACCGGTAGTGGAACGTTGAGTATCAATACCAATACTACAGTCCCTGATACCACTGCACCAAGCATTGCTATCACTGCAGACCATAGTAGTTTGTTAGCCGGTCAAAGCGCAGTGATCACCTTCACACTCAGCGAAGCCAGTAGCAACTTTACTGCCAGCGATGTTGCTGTGGCAGGCGGTACCTTGAGTGGCTTCATCCAAGATCCGTCTAATCCATTAGTTTACACCGCGGTCTTTACACCGAATCCTAATAGCACCACCGCTAGTGTGATTAGTGTTGCCAGCAACCAGTTCACCGATGCTGCGAACAATTCAAACACCACCGGTAGTTCGCTAAGCTTGCCGACTAACACCGTACCCGGTGTCGTCACTGGTGCACTTGCCAGCAACAGTGATACCGGCACTGTTGGCGATAATCTAACCTCAGACAACACGCCAACTATTACCGGTACCGCATCGCCTAATTCAACTGTCAAAGTCACGATAAACGGCGTCGATTACACCACCACCGCCGGTTCTGATGGTCAATACGCCATCAACGTACCGACTATTTTGCCGGATGGTGTTTACACGCCTGTGATCACTGT
>Ga0208223_1000047_pt1 | contig 28267 bp, 23 predicted proteins | sample LakMenE07Oct09ns_FD_150678 | JGI IMG/M metagenome (GOLD analysis project Ga0208223, IMG submission 150678) | Freshwater microbial communities from Lake Mendota, WI - 07OCT2009 deep hole epilimnion ns (SPAdes) | ecosystem: Environmental > Aquatic > Freshwater > Lake > Epilimnion/Euphotic zone ...
ACTTCAAATTTTAACGAGTTGTCTTGTTCGCTGGATATAATTTAGCCAATTAATAGTTTTCTCACATTTTAGGATTTGTAATGGAAAATAAAAAAATATTGAGTATTGCTGGTGGCGTAGGTGTCGGTTTTGCGATCTGGATTGGCGCTAGTATTTATGTCGCAAAAAATACCGAGTCCGAAATCAACGCCATGGTGGAGAAAACAGCTGCCGAATGCGATATGAGAATTACGAACCTACAGCATGAGCAAGGATTAATCGCATCCGCTGGTCAATTCTTGCTTCATGTTGGTGACGAATGTAATGCCGATCAATCGCAAAGAGATTGGCTAGTCGCTCAGGTTGATTACAAAATTAATAACCTAATTTTGCCTCATGCATTGATGCGGTTTGATTGGACCTTAAAACAAGTATCAACTGATTCAGGTGCTTCAGAACCGCAGATTCAATTTGAAGGAACAGGTAAAGCCTCGTTAACTAAAACCATTTCTTCTGACATTAGATCTTCGGAAATTGCCGGTTCATCTGGCGATCAAAATTGGCAAATAGATTCTTTTGTCGGCAATGTTGAATTGGCTAGTGATTCAGTGGTTTTCAATTTAAAAACCCCACGCTTAGTTAGTCGAGGTGGCGGAAGCGCGATTGATTTGCAAGGCGTTGGCGTTCAAGTCGATATGCAAAATCGTGAGCTAGGGCTTGGTAAATCGGCCTTTACGATTGACAAAATTAGCGCTAGTACCGGTACTGCTGAAGGTTTAAGTTTTATCGGTGAGACCATACAAAATGCCGATCGTTTAGAAGCAAAGCTGACCTATGGATTACGAAATCTCGAATCATTCGGCTACAACGCCCATGATTTGGCGATGGAACTAGTGATCAAAGGTTTATATGCTGACAGTGTTAAAAAGTTAGCGAAAATTACTGATCAAGCCTCATTTCAAAATTTGACTGCCGACGAACAAGCCCAATATCGCGCATCATTACGTCAACTCATTGATCAAGGTTTGTCGATGGGTATATCAAAACTAGGCGGTGTGGTCAGTAACGGCGTTGAAACTAGTAATCTTGATGGCAGTTTAATGGTTAATGTTCGTCCTAATAGCAATCCGAATCAGGCCAATATTCAATTAGCTAAATTACTGGAGTCTTCAGGGCAATTAATGATTAATGGTAAAGCGATTGATCCCGCGCAAAAACAACAAATAGTGCAAATGGGCTTTGCGACTGCTACGCCCGAAGGATTAAAAGCCAGTTATGAATATTCCGCAGGTATTCTAAAAACCAATGGACGGATTATTGATAGCAGCTTTATAGAAGAGCAATTAATCAGTGTTGATAGTCAGATTAAGGATTTCTTGTCTGGGACAGTAAAAAGTACACCACCAGAAGAAGCCTATCAGGCTGATGCGGCAATTGTTAGTCAACAAATCGCCGAGATGCAGTCAGAAGTAGAAAATCTGCCCCTGCCTGAAATCAATGAAAATTTAGCTGAAAGCCAAGAGGTTGCGGAACCTGCAATTGTTACCGAGCCGATTAAACCGAGTTTTGATTGTAATAAAGCCTCAAGCACCGCTGAAAAATTAATTTGTAGCTCAAGCCAATTATCGATTCTTGATGTTCAATTAAATGGATTATTCAAACAAACTGTTGCTAATGCCAGTGATCAGAAGCAAGTAATTGCATCGCAAAAAGCATGGATCAAAGAGGTGCGTGGATTATGTAGTGATGTTGAATGTATGGTTAACGCTTATCAGCAACGCTTAGATAAATTAGCAAAGCTTAGTTCTTAGTTTTTGGTTGCGTGAAGTTTTCAAGCTGGGTTTATGCTGGCGCTAACCCCAGCCATCCTTCGATGAAGGAAAGTAGCGGATTGAGGTTATACTAACGCCCCAGCCAAGCCTTCCAGCAGCTGAATCATTCAGTAGGTAGGGCGGATAAGCGTTAGCGTCATCCGCCGTTAGGTGCCTGGTATTTAGCTCCCTTTGCCAATATCAATAGCTCGCCGCTTTTTACGCTTAACCCAGCCACTCAATTTATCCAAATACAAATAAACCACTGGCGTGGTGTACAAGGTCAAGGCTTGACTGACCAACAAACCACCGACAATCGAAATTCCCAACGGCTGTCTTAGCTCGGCACCATAGCCTGAGCCTAATGCCAACGGCAAGGCACCAAATAAAGCCGCCAGTGTCGTCATCATAATCGGCCTAAACCGCAACACGCAGGCTTTATAAATCGCCTGTTCCGAGCTTAAACCTTGTTCCCGTTCCGCATGTAAAGCAAAGTCAATCATCATAATCGCGTTCTTTTTGACGATACCAATCAGCAAAATCACGCCAATTAAAGCAATTAGGCTAAATTCGGTGTCACAAACCATTAAGGCCAGTAAAGCACCAACTCCCGCTGAGGGTAGGGTGGATAAGATGGTCAATGGGTGGATATAGCTTTCATACAGAATGCCAAGCACGATATAAATCGATACCAAGGCCGCCAAAATTAGCATCGGTTGGTTGTTGTTGGATTCTTGAAAGGCTTTGGCCGAGCCTTGGAAACTGCCTCGTAAACTGTTGGGAGCACCAAGCTTGGTTAACATCTGTTGAATTAACGGTGTCACCTCAGATAGCGAGCTGCCCTGTTTCAAATTAAACGAAATCGTCGCCGCCGCGAATTGGCCTTGATGATTGACACTTAACGGCGTGTTACTGGCTTTAAATTCAGCGATTGCTGCTAACGGTACTTGAGTGTTGGCAGTTTTGGGATCGTTGCTGGTGCTGTTGATATACAGCTGTTGTAAGGTCTGCGGGTTTTGCCAATATTCCGGTGCTAGTTCCATTACCACCCGATATTGATTCAAAGGATGATAAATCACCGATACTTGGCGTTGACCAAAGGCGTTGTTTAACGCGGTATCAATTGCCGCTTGGCTGATGCCATAACGCGAGGCTTTTTCTCGATCAACCACTAAAGACACTTGCTGGCCTTTGTCTTGCTGATTGGTGTTAACGTCGGTGAGTTCTGGCATGGCTTGCATTGCTGCCAATACTTTCGGTGTCCATTCGCGCAATTCAGCGAGGTTATCCGATTGCAAACTGTATTCAAACATCGCTGCCGAGCCACGGCCACCAATTCGCAATTCTTGCACCGGTTGTAAAAACAGATTGGCACCGGCGATATTGGCTAATTTTTCCCGCAAACGTCGAGTAATTTCACCGACTTTTTCTTGGCGTTGATCGGGTGCTGTCAATACCGCAAACAGCTGGCCACTGCTACTTTGACCGCCCGCAAAACCAACGACAGTGGTAATTTGTGGGTCTTGACCGAGGATGCCAGCGATTTCATGTAATTTGCTTTGCAAGGATTGGAATGAAGTGCTTTGGTCGGTTTGCAAGCTGCCGCTGATTTGTCCGGTGTCCTGTGTTGGGAAAAAGCCTTTGGGGACAATGATGTATAAATAGATATTGAGGCCAACGCAAGCCGCCAACAGCAACATCATTAAGCGTCGATGCTGCAAAGCCCAGCTTAAACTGTGTTGATAGCCGTTTTGCAGGCTGTCTAAGCGCCGATCCCACCACAGGATTAAACGATTGGGTGTTGCTTCCGATTCATTGCTCAGCCAGCGGGCGCACAGCATCGGCGTCACCGTCAACGATACCAATAAAGACACTAAAACCGCTGCCGATAAGGTCACGGCAAATTCTCTAAACAATCGCCCGACAATCCCGCCCATTAATAAAATTGGCGTAAATACCGCAATTAACGACAAACTCATTGCCAACACGGTAAAACCGACTTCACTAACCCCACGTCGAGCGGCTTCTAATGGTGATAAGCCGTTTTCAATATGGCGGCTACTGTTTTCCAGTACCACAATCGCATCATCAACCACAAAGCCGGTGGCGATGGTTAAGGCCATCAGCGATAAATTATCGAGGCTGTAATCCAGTAAATACATGATGCCGCAAGCGCCGATTAACGATACCGGCACAGCGATGATCGGAATCAGCGTCGAGCGTAACCGTCGTAAAAACAGTAAAACCACCATAATCACCAAGCCAATCGCGATGATTAAGCTGTGTTCGACTTCATCGACCGAGGCGCGGATGGTCATCGAACGGTCAATCGCTATCGATAAATCAATCGCGGCGGGTAACAGGGCTTGTAATTGTGGCAGCATGGCTTTGACATGCTCGACGGTGTCGATGATATTGGCGCCAGGTTGTTTATTGATGATTAACAACACGGCAGGCTTGCCATTTTTGAGACCGGTATTGCGTAAATCTTCCACCGAATCAAGCGCTGTGCCTAAATCGGCAATCCGAATCGGCGCATTGTTGCGATAGGCGACAATGAGCGGCAGATAATCTTGGGCTTTGTCGGCTTGATCGTTAGCTTGAATTTGCCAATGTTGATTATTGAACTCCAAGGCACCTTTGGGCCGATTGGCATTGCTACTGGCGATGGCGGCTCGGACTTCATCAAGGCTGATGTTGTATTTGGCTAATGCGTCTGGATTGAGCTCGATTCGCACCGCAGGCAAAGAACTACCACCGACCGAAACTTGGCCAACGCCTTCAATTTGCGAAATTTTCTGTCCCAAAATCGTGGTAGCGGCATCGTGCATTTCGCCACGGCTGACGGTGGTGGAGCTTAAAGCCAAAATCATAATCGGCGAATCGGCCGGATTGATTTTGCGATAGCTAGGCCGGTTCGGCATATTAGTGGGTAATAAACTGCTGGCGGCGTTAATTGCTGCTTGTACATCGCGAGCTGCGCCGTCGATGTCGCGGTTTAAGTCAAATTGTAAGGTAATGCGAGTCGAGCCGAGATTGCTGGAGGAAGTCATCTCTGTAACCCCAGCAATTCGACCTAATGAGCGTTCGAGTGGTGTCGCAACGCTGGAAGCCATGGTTTCTGGGCTGGCACCGGGGATATTGGCTGAAACCGAGATAGTCGGGAAATCGACTTGCGGTAATGGCGCGACCGGTAATTGTAAAAAGCCAAGCAATCCCGCTAAAGCCACGCCTAATGTTAGTAGGGTGGTGGCGACTGGTCGAGAGATGAAAATATCGGAAAAACTCATGGCTGGATTGGTTGGTTAATAGCTTTTAAATAGCGAAATAAGACGTATCAGGTGGGAATGAAAAAAAAACCAGCGACGTAGGCCCGAATAAGCGTAGCGTTTCGGGCAGAGTCCTTCAAAATCACGAAAGCCTTCGCCGGAAACGCTACGCTTATTCCAGCCTACCAATCACTACCGTTAAATTAGGCCGCTCGCCTTGCTCAGCCTAACACCGCTGAATAATCACAAATTCCTCAACCGCCGCGACAACCGATCTAAACTCAGATAAATCACCGGCGTGGTGTACAGCGTCAATAATTGGCTAAACAATAAACCACCGACCATCGTAATCCCCAACGGCTGCCGCAATTCCGAACCAACGCCACTGCTCAACATCAACGGCAACGCTCCTAATAATGCCGCTAAAGTAGTCATTAAAATTGGTCTAAAACGAAGCAAACACGCTTGAAAAATCGCTTCTCTTGGCGCTAAGCCTTGGTGACGTTCAGCTTCCAAAGCAAAATCAATCATCATAATCGCGTTCTTTTTGACAATCCCGATCAACAAAATAATGCCGATGATGGCGATAATTCCTAAATCATTGCCGGTTGCCATCAAAGCCAATAAAGCCCCAACTCCCGCCGAGGGTAGGGTGGATAAAATCGTTAGAGGGTGGATATAGCTTTCATAAAGCACACCCAGCACGATGTAAACCGTGACAATCGCCGCTAAAATCAACCATAAAGTATTACCCAGCGAAGCATTAAACGCCTGTGCCGCGCCTTGATAATCGATTTGGATATGCGCGGGTAATTCAATGTCCTGTTTGGCTTGGTTAATCGCTTGAATCGCATCACCCAAAGCCGCGCCATTGGCTAAGTTAAATGAAATGGTGCTGGATGGAAATTGGTCTAAGTGACTAATTGCCAATGGGGTTTGGCGTTCGGAAACCGTGGCTATAGTCGATAATGGAATTTGATTGCCGTTGCTGGACGGAATTCGTAATTGATTTAAGGCTTCGGGGCCTTGTTGATTATTGGGATCGACTTCTAACACCACGCGGTATTGATTGGATTGGGTGAAAATCGTCGAAACCAGACGTTGTCCAAAAGCGTTGTACAAGGCATTGTCTATCGCAGCGGTGCTAACCCCTAAGCGGCTGGCGGTCGCGCGGTCGATGTTGATATAGGCTTGTAAGCCTTGGTCTTGCAGATCGCTGGCGACATCTTGCAAGCTAGGGCTGTCTTGTAAGCGTTCCACCAGTTTTGGGCTCCATTTTGACAATTCGGCAAAATCAATGCTTTGCAGGGTAAATTGAAACTGGGTTTTGCTGATGCGGTTTTCTAAAGTTAAATCTTGAATCGGTTGTAGGAATGCTTTAATGCCATTGACTTCGGCAAGCTTGGGCCGCAAGCGCTCAATCACTTCGCTGGCGGTTTCGCCGCGTTCGGCTTGCGGTTTCAGATTAATCAAAAACCGTCCGCTGTTAAGGGTCGCGTTACTGCCATCGACACCGATGAATGAGGATAAATTATCCACAGCGGGGTCTTGGAGAATTTGTTCGGCTAAAGCTTGTTGGCGTTCGGCCATTGCCGCAAAGGAAATGCTGGGCGGGGCTTCGGAAATACCTTGAATCAGGCCAGTATCTTGAATCGGGAAGAAGCCTTTGGGAATCGCGATATACAACACCACGGTTAACACTAAGGTGCCGATGGCAATTGCTAAAGTCAGTGATTGACGGGCTAAAACCCATTCCAAACTTTGACCATAAGCGGCGATGACACGATCTAAAAACTGCGGTTTTTGCTGGTGATCAGCTTGATGAGGGCGCAGCATTTTCGCGCACATCATCGGGGTTAAAGTCAGTGAAATGACTGCTGAAATTAAAATCGACACCGCCAAAGTAATCGCAAATTCTCTAAATAATCTGCCGACTACATCGCCCATAAACAACAAAGGAATCAGCACCGCGACCAGTGAAAAAGTCAGCGAAATAATGGTAAAACCAATTTGCTCGGAGCCTTTCAAAGCGGCTTTATAAGCCGATTCGCCGCGTTCGATGTAGCGGGAAATATTTTCAATCACCACAATCGCATCATCGACCACAAAACCGCTGGCGATGGTTAAGGCCATTAAGGTCAGATTGTTGATACTGAATTCAGCCAGATACATCACCGCAAAAGTCGCTATCAGTGATAAAGGTACGGCGATGCCAGGAATAATGGTGGCGGGGAGATTGCGTAAAAACAGGAAAATCACCATCACCACTAAAGCTACCGCCAACATCAACTCAAACTGCACATCATGCACCGAAGCGCGAATGGTCACGGTGCGGTCGCTTAATGGCAACACTTCAATCGATAACGGTAGGGCGGATTTTAATTGTGGTAACAGTTTTTTAATCCTATCTACTACCTCAATCACGTTAGCCCCGGGCTGGCGCTGGATGTTGAGGATTACGGCGGCAGTTTGATTGGCCCAAGCCGCTAGTTTGACGTTTTCCGGTGCATCGATGGCGTTAGCAACTTCAGCTAAACGCACTGGTGAGCCGTTGCGATAGGCGACTATTAAATCCCTGTATTCAGCAGCGGAACGTAGTTGATCGTTATTGTCGATAATCGCCGATTTTAATGGCCCATCGAACATGCCTTTGGGTTGATTGACGTTGGCTGCGGCGATGGCTAACCGTAAATCTTCCAGACTTAAACCGTAAGCGGCGAGCGCTTGATGATTGGCTTGAATCCGCACCGCTGGCCGCTGGCCACCGCTGATACTGACTAAGCCAACCCCAGGTAATTGGGCGATTTTTTGGGCGAGGCGGGTATCAACTAAATCTTCGACTTTCGATAGTGGCAAGCTGTTGGAACTAATCGCTAAGGTTAAAATCGGCGCATCGGCGGGATTGACCTTGTTGTAAATCGGCGGCATTGGTAAATCATTGGGCAAAAAGTTGTTAGCGGCGTTAATCGACGCTTGTACAGTTTGCTCGGCAATATCTAAATCCAGCTTGAGATTGAACTGCAAAGTAATCACCGAAGCCCCGCCGGAGCTGGTCGATGACATTTGTTTTAAGCCCGGCATTTGTCCGAACTGGCGTTCTAAAGGCGCGGTTATTGCCGAAGTCATTACTTCTGGGCTGGCACCAGGGTAAAGGGTAGTGACTTGAATGGTTGGGTAATCAACTTGCGGTAGCGCCGAGATTGGTAATAGCCGATAAGCCAAAATACCTGCCAGTAATAAGGCCACCATTAACAAAGTGGTGGCGACTGGGCGTTGGATAAAATGGCTGGAAGGGTTAAAACGATAGGTGTTATTGAAGTTATCGGCCATAACTAGCGAGGGCGGCGACGTTTGGATTCGGGATTGGCATTTTCTGGCCTTGCTGGCGGGGTTTGTCCGGCAATATTGACTTGGCTGCCTTCACGCAATTTATCGGCGCCATCAATCACCAATTTTTCATCAACGCTTAAACCTTCGCTAATCACGGTGTTATTGCCATCGCTGGCAGCAGTTTTAATCGCTTTGACGGTGATGGTTAAATCGTCTTTGACCACATAAACAAATGCGCCATTAGCGCCGTGTTGAATCGCTGCGTTCGGTGCCAGAATTACTCTTTGTAAGGTGTCCAGTTTCATTTTGATATTAACGAACTGGTTAGAGAACAAGGTGCGTTGTTGGTTTTCAAACTGGGCTTTCAGTTTTAGGGTGCCGGTAGTGGTGTCGATTTGGTTATCGACTGCCAACAATTCACCGTCCGCTAGTTTGCTGTTGCCTGCGCGGTCGTAGGCTTCAATCGTAATATTGTTATCACGATGCCAGCGTTGCATGACGGCGGGGATTTGATCTTCGGGTAAGGTAAACACCACGCTAATTGGTTGCAGTTGGGTAATCACTGCTAAGCCGTTAGCATCGTTGCTATGAATCATATTGCCTTGGTCAACCAGTCTTAAACCGATACGGCCTGAAACAGGGGCGGTGATGTGGGCATAGCTGAGTTGTAATTTGGCGTTATCGACCAAAGCTCGATCAATTTCGACCGTGCCTTGATATTGTTTAACTAAAGCTGCTTGGGTGGCAGTTTGTTGTGGGGCGATTGAATCTTGTTCTAACAGAGTTTGGTAGCGTGAGGCGTCAATTTGCGCGTTTTTCAACAAAGCTTCATCGCGCATTAACTGGCCTTGGGCTTGTTGCAATTGCACTTGATAGGGGCGAGGGTCGATTTCAGCTAATAAATCACCTTGTTTGACCAATTGGCCTTCGGTGAACGCGACTTTGATTAATTCGCCATCAACCCGCGAACGCACGGTGACGGTATGTAGAGCGGTGACCGTGCCTAAGCCGTTGAGATAAATCGGCATATCGCCTTGCTGGCTATTAGCAACGGCAACCGTCACTATTGGGTTTTCGCCTTTTTCACCTTTAAAGCCTTTGAATTTGCCTTCGCGCGGTTTTGAATCGGCGCTATCGTGTAATCCCCAATAAGCACCGCCAGCAGTTACGGCGGTTGCTACAACTAACCACGGCCATTTTGCGAGCCAGTTTTTTGAGGTTTTAGGAAAATCATTTGCTTGCTTCATGCAGGTGCTTTTTATTGATTCGAGTGTAAATGTGTCGGGTAGGCTAGTGCTAACCCGACCAAAATTATTGCTAGTATTACTTTTCCATTGTTACAAACGCCATCTTCGAAATTCCGGCGTGTTGTACTGTTGCCATCACTTCGGCGACTTTTCCATAGTTAACATCTTGGTCAGCCCAAACGTGAATCGCTATTTCAGGGTTCTGCGCTAATTCGTTTCTCAAACGAACATCCAAAGCATCCAAGCTTTCAATAGGGGTTTTGTTCAAAGTGATAACCCCTTTGGCATCAACACCCAGTTGTAAGGGTTGCTTTTGGGTGTCTGGCGTGGTGGAAGCGGTTTTGGGTAAGGCGACATTCACCGATTGTGTCATCAGTGGTGCGGTAACCAGCAAAATAATCACCAGCACCAACATCACGTCGACTAAAGGCGTGACGTTAATTTCGCTAACGGCATCATCGTCATCGGAATTAGTTTTAAAACCCATCTCAATTCTCCTTAGGCTTTGTCGCTGAAAGCAATGTGTAAAAAGCCGTCTACAAAGTGTTCCAATGAGGCTTTGTGTTGTTTTGCACGGCGGATGAAAAAGTTATAAGCCAAAACTGCTGGCACAGCGACCGCAATACCAATTGCGGTGGCAATCAAAGCGTCACCGATAGGGCCGGCAACCACTTCCAAGCTTGATGAGCCGCTGGCGCTGATTTGGTGCATAGCGTGCATAATGCCTAAAACTGTACCGAACAAACCGACGAAAGGCGCGGTGCTGCCGATGCTGGCGAGCATGGTTAAACCGATTTCCATGCGGTTTTGTTCTTGTTGGGTTTGTTTGCGTAGGGTTTGTTCTAATAAATCAAGTGGTTGGCCACGAAACTTAAGGCTGCTGGATTTTTCGGAACGGCGTAATTGCGCTAACCATTCAAAACCGACATGAGCAACGCGTGCTTTTGCGCCTTTGGCTAGATCTTCAGATAAGTTTTCAGCCGCTTTAAGATCTGCTGCATCCCAAAAAGCCGCGCTATATTGCTTGTTGTAGTAACCGGTTTTCGCAAATTGCCAGATTTTGAACAGAATCAAAACCCAAGTAATCACAGAAAAGCCAAGCAATGTGTAGAGGGTGGCATCAATGATGATGTTGGGGTCTATATGATGAGGCATTGAAATCTCCTGATTTTTAATAAGTATTTATTGGTGGTTCCGTAGGGTGCATTTTATGCACCAATAGTTCTTGGCATAATCGGTGCATAAAATGGCACCCTACGCCAAAATCCCGGCTGCGTTAATCTTTCAAACTAAACACTATCGGCACAATTACCGCACTGGCTACTGCAGTTTCGCCTTTTTTTGCTGGGATAAATTTCCATTTTTTAACAGCATCAATCGCTGATTCATCTAGCATTTCGTGACCACTGCTGGTTTCAACTTCAATCGAGGTCGCAGTCCCTTCTGGTGAAACCTGCACTCTTAACATTACTTTTCCCGTCCAACCGCGACTTTTAGCAATCGATGGATATTCGGGTTTTGGGTTAGATAAATAATTAGCTTTGAAGTTTGCTTCGGTAAAGTGCTCGACTGTTGGCGCTGAAGGAGCTGGTGAAGCGGCAGCAGGTGGCGTTGGTTGCGGTGCGCTCACTGGTTCAACGGGAGCAAAATCCGGTGATTTTTGCACTATCGGTGGCGCTTTTTTGGTAATCGGTTTCGGTAACGGTTTTTTCGGTGGTTCGACCGGTTTCGGCGGCGCAACCTGCGGTTTTGGGGCCGAGATGGTGACCATGGAAACTTCCATCTGCAAGGCTTGAGCAGGGGTAAATTTTTCTTCAGGCGCGAAAAACCACATCAAGGCATAGACGTGGATTAATAGCACTAATATCGTCAATAAGCTGACCATACTGCTGGGCTTCTCTTCGCCGAATAATTGAGCTATCAATGTTGAGCTATTGTTAGCTGATGATATTTCGTTGCCGGAAATAGGGCGGTCGTGCACAGCGTTTCCCTTGCAAATGGATAAATGCGTAGAAGGTTAAAAAAGGTTTTGGCTTAGTGTTTGCCTTCCCAAAACAGTCGATTCTATTTTGCGAAGGTTTTTAATGATTACAAATCAGACAAGGCTTTGAATTGATAGCCTTGACCGGTTTGCCATGACAAATACAGCTCGTCACCATCGCTAATCAGAAAACCATCGTCAGCGCTTTCGCTGGTACTGGCAACGGTTTTTGCGGCTGACCAAGTTTTGCCGCTATCTGCTGATTGAATTAATTGCAGTAGATTGTTTTTACCATTAAATTCAGACCAGATAATCGCTACATGGTGACCAATAGCCATCACACTAGGATGTTTTGCACCTTGGTTGCCGAATGGATAAGCCGCTGAAAAGCTTTTACCTTGGTCATTTGAATAGCCATAGAACAAGCCTTGGTGATCGGCAGCACCGCTAAACCAAACCGAGTGATAAGTGCCATCGTCGGCAATCGATAGTGCTGGGCCGTGATGTGGACAGGCTTCGATCTTCCAGTTGTCTTGGCTGGCACGTTGAACAGGGCCTGGTGTGTTCCAATCTTTAAATTTAACTAAAGCTTGATCGCGAATTTGGCCCTCAAAAACATGACGCCAAAGTACGACAGGTAGATTGTCGTTATCAATCGCAATCCCCAAACGGCAGCATTCGCAGCTGTGTGGAGCTAGTGGTTTGTTGGGATAAAAACTTTGGCCACCGTTATCTGACCAAGTGTAATAAACCGCTGTGCCTAAGAATTCTTGTTTTTTTGATTTGGCGAGTTCTTTGTCACGAGAATCTAACCATGCGATAAAAATTTCGCCGTTTTTGCCAACTTCCAAAGCGTCAAAACGGTGGCCGATAATATCTAGGTTGTCATTAACGGTAATCGGTTTAGAAAAACTTTTACCGCCATCGACTGAACGACTAAAACGAATGTTGCCTGTGTGGCGTTTTTCCAGATTTTGAGTCCAAGTTAAGTAAATCGCGCCATTACTATCGAGTTTGATTTTTGGACGGTATTCGCCATGAGCAGCAATCGATTCAGCTTCGGCATTGACCTGTACTGGTTGTGAAAAATGTTCGCCTTGGTCAGTGGATGATTGTAGGTAAATATGATCATTATTAACCCAAACTACCCAAAGTTTGCCTTGGCTATCGAAGCTGGCGGTGGCTGTGTCAGAACAGCTGACAGTCGGTAAATGTTTAGCATCTTTACACAAGGTTTTTATATCAACAGCCGAGCTTTGATTGATAGCTTGTGTGTCGGATGGTTTGATAGATTGTTGGCTACACGCGTTGAGTGCTAAACCAGCTAAGATCAGCAGAATAGGGGTTACAGTTTTCATGGATACTTAAAAAGACAAAATTTCGCGAATGATAGCGGTTTTTAAGGTGGCAATGGGGGAATTAATTAAACTGTGTTATATGACATAACAATTTGTTTTTATTGTGCTATATCACACAGTTTAAACGTATTAAATCACCTTACTTTTCCAAATCTTCCACTCGGCTTTCCAGCTTTTTAAACTTTTGTAACAACTCAGGTAATTTGCTGAGCGCGGCTAATTCTTTCCACGCCACTTTGCGATCTTTAGCAGGACTACCAAACACTTGCGTACCAGCAGCAACATCTTGAGAAATACCACTACGCGCCATTACTACTGCTCGCGTGCCGATTTTTACATGGTCAGCGACGCCTGAGCTACCTGCCAAAATCGCACCGTCTTCAATGGTACAAGAGCCGGAAATGCCGGATTGACCGCAAATAATCACATTGCGACCGACGATATTGTTGTGACCAAGCTGCACCAAATTGTCGATTTTGCTACCCGCGCCAATTTTGGTTGCTCCTAACGCGCCTCGGTCGATACAGGTGTTAGCGCCAATTTCGACATTGTCAGCGATTTCGACATTACCAACATGCGGCACTTTAATATGTTGGTTGTTGCGGAATTTATAACCAAAGCCGTCAGCCGCAATAATCGCACCGGCATGGATAATCACGTTATCGCCCAAAATGCTGTTGTCATAAATCACCGCATTTGGGTGAATCAGGCAGTTTTTGCCTAACTGGACGTTATTGCCAATTCTGGCACCGGCATGAATAGTGCTGCTGTCACCGATAACACTATGCTGGCCGATGCTGGCAAAAGCGGCGATATGGACATCGTTGCCAATTTGGGCACTAGCTTCAATCGCAGCTTGTGAAGAAATTGAACGGATTAATTGTGGTTCGGGATGTAATAGTTTGACGGCATTTAGAAAGCTTATTTCAGGGTCTTTGCAAACCAACAAGGTTAATTGCTCAGGAATCTCGCCATCAATCAGCGCTTCAGCAATAAAACAGGCTGAAGCTTGGCTGTCTTTAAGGTATTTCTTGTATTTACCATCACTTAATACGGTGATTTGCTGGGTTTGTGCCGACATGATGTCCGCTGCGGATTGAATATCAATGCTCGCGTTTCCACCTTGAATTTGTGCATCGCATAATTGAGCTAGTTCCGTAATTTGCATATCAGTTCCTATTTCCAAATGCCAATAATATGGGTGAAATCATCCGTCCACGGCTGTAAACCAAAGGTTAGCGGTAATTTTTGCCAATGACCTAAACGGCTTTGTTGTAAACGCTGTAGACGATCTGGGTTTTTACTAATCACAACCCAATCGGTTGCTACCACTAAAGGCTGTTCAGTTTCAGGTTTGAATTCTTGTAATAAAGCCGCCAAGTGCATGGTGTTGACATGATCGGCTAAGACATTTTTGATGGCTAGATGGCGATTGGTGATGTGAAACGCCAGCAAACCGTTGTCGTTTAATTTTCTCAGATATAACTCTAAAGCCTCGCGAGTCAGTAAATGAGTCGGGACGGCATCAGAACTGAAGGCATCCATAATCAATAAGTCGAAACTACCATCGTCTTCTTTTTCTAATGATAAACGGGCGTCGCCGACGATCATTTCGGCTTTTTTATTACAACGGTTTAGATAATTGAACCAGTTAGGATTTTTCGCAACTTGCACCACTAAAGGGTCAATTTCGAAAAAGTGCCAATGCTGATTGTCTTTGCTGTAACAAGCCAAAGCACCGGCCCCCAAACCAACCGCACCGATCACCCAATTTTGATTCTCGCCATCAAATTCACTGAAAACCTGACCAATTGGTCCGGGGCGACTGTAATAGGTGAGTGGGGTAGTGATGTTGGCGGCAGTTAAGCGTTCTGCACCATGTTTGGTAGTGCCGTGATAGAGTTCGCGCACGGTTTCGGGATTTTGGTTTTCATCAGCGATCACTGTGTTGCGTACCGACAGCACGCCAAAAAAGCTGCGTTGTTGATACAAAGTGCTAGACGCCATATTGTGCAAGCTAATGGTGAAAATCAGGATTACCGCTGTTAATAAGCCAATCGCTAACGGGCTTTTTCTAAATGAATAGGTTAAACCGGCTAATAAAATCAGCGCACCACCGATTAAATCGAAATAATCAAACAATTGATCGCTGCCGAAAAAAACCGCCAAACCACCGATAAACACGGCAACGGGGAACATGCTTTGCAGCCACCATTGGCCTTTAAAAAAGCCGGGTCTTAACAACAAAGCCGCCACAATCATGATTGGATATTCGTAAACCGCGTTGAACACAAACGGCGCGACGAAGGTATTGAACAAGCCACCCAACATGCCGCCAAACGACATAATTAAATAAAACTGGGTTAAATGGCGTGTAGCTGGGCGATTGCGAGCTAGTTCACCGTGGCAAACCATTACTGCGATAAAAAACGCTAAGGAATGCAAAATCAAATCCAACCAAAACGGCAATACCGCAGGGTTGATAAATGAATAAGCAATAAATACCGTCAATAACGCGGGTTGAACGGCAATCATCGCTGGATGAATCCGGTCAGCCCATTTTGAAAACACTAAGATGAAAGTCAGTAAATAAATGGTTAGCGGCACAATCCACAACAAAGGCACAGACGCGATGTCGGTGCTGATGAATTGGGTTAAGCCCAGTAATAAACTGGATGGCACAAATGCCAAGGCTAACCAATGTAATTGTTGTTTTGTGCTGATTGGTGCAGTGTCATCTAATTCAATTTCAGCGATATCATCTTGATTATTAACTTGAGTTTTCCACATCAATACCGCACAGCCGATAATCAGCAAGCACAAACCACCATAAGCAAAGCTCCAAAGCAGACGCTGGCTGGCAAGGCCAATATTCGGTTCAATTAAAAACGGATAACTCAATAAGGCTAATAAGCTACCAGCGTTACTGGCTGCATATAAATAGTAGGGGTCGTGACTACTGGCATGACCGCATTGCGAAAACCATTTTTGTAGCAAAGGCGCAGTGGTCGAAACGACAAAAAATGGTACCCCAATCGCAATGAACAGCGTCCAGATTAACCACAGGGTTGGATTGCTGTCGGTTGGTGGGTTAATGTTGTTCGATAAGCCAACCGGCAGGGCAATGAAACTGAAAATCAGCAAGGCGGTGTGAATTTGAATCTGCCGCTGATGATTGCTATGTGTGCTTAAACGGTGCGCGTACAGATAGCCCAAAAACAGTAATGTTTGGTAAAACACCATGCAAGTATTCCAAACCGCCGGCGTACCACCCAGCAACGGCAACAAGATTTTGCCGAACATCGGTTGCAGAATAAACATCAATGTTGCGCTTAGAAATAAGGTGCTGGCAAACAAAAAAACAGGTGAAACGGTGTTTTTGGTTGGGGCTTGTTGCATGTTATTCATTGTAATTTTTGGCTATGGCTTAAACGGCTTAAGCCCAATGATAAAACATTTAGAGGGGGTTGTGCCTGGGAATTGGCTTTTTATTGCGTTGTGAACTAAGTGTTAAACCTAAGTTCTGTGGGAATTCAAGATTAGATGTTTTGAATATCAATAGACATAAAAAAACCCGCTAAGCCTTATGACTTGCAGGTTTCTGTATTTCTTAGGACACCCTAAGATTTTTCTTTGGTACCGAGGGTCGGAATCGAACCGACACTCCTTTCGGAACCGGATTTTGAATCCGGCGCGTCTACCAGTTTCACCACCCCGGCAAAGAAAGATTGCATTATAGGGGGCTTTTTATATTTTGCCAAGCTTTTTATTACGCTGCTATGACAAAAGCGGCTTTTAGCTTTTTCATGGCGTTTTGTTCAAGCTGTCTAATCCGTTCCGCAGAGACGTTGTAACGCGCGGCTAAATCATGCAGGGTAGACTTTTCTTCACTTAACCAACGGCTGGTCAAAATGTCGCGACTACGATCATCAAGATTTTCCAAGGCATCCATCAGCAAATCTTCCTGACGATTTTCCCAGTTGCTGTTTTCCAGAATTACCGCAGGATCAGCACCGTGTTGTTCTAAATAGGCAATAGGCGCGATACTGGTGTCATCGTCATCACCACTTGGCTCTAAGCTGACATCATGCCCATCCAATCGGCGTTCCATTTCATAAACGGTTTTAACATCAACATCCAAGTTTTCCGCAATCGCTTCAGCATCATCAGGTGACAAGGTGCTGGTGTCTTTTTTCATCTTGCGTAGATTGAAAAACAGCTTACGTTGCGCTTTTGTGGTCGCCACTTTCACCATGCGCCAGTTTTTAATCACATATTCGTGAATTTCGGCTTTGATCCAATGCACCGCGAAAGACACTAAACGCACGCCCATATCAGGATCAAAACGCTTAACCGCTTTCATCAAGCCAATATTGCCTTCTTGAACAATATCCGCCAACGGCAAACCATAGCCAGAAAAACCACGCGCAATGTGCGCCACAAAGCGTAAATTGGACATAACCAATTGCCGAGCAGCTTCTAAGTCTTCGTTGTCACGATAGCGTACAGCAAGCTCATGTTCTTGCTCGGCGCTCAGTCTTGGCATTCGGCCTATTAAATTAAGGTAAGAATCAAATGTTCCGACCGATAAATTGATCGGCAACGCTAAAGAATTGTTCATTGTGCCTCCGATTTGAATCAAAAATAGTAATGACCGAATTCTAGCACTCGTTAGCATTGAGTGCTAATAGTTTAATTAATCTCACCGAATCATTGAATTATCTGGGCTTTAACCAAGGATGGCGCTTTGCTCAGAGGCGCCAAAGTCGCTAAAATGGCAGCATATTCTCTAAACTCTAGGCCAAAATCATCATGTCAGCTCCTGATAGCCCTGTTTCATCGAATTTTATCCGCCACATTATTGCTGCTGATTTGGCGTCCAATAAAAACCAAGGCAAAGTTGCCACCCGTTTTCCGCCAGAGCCAAACGGCTATTTACACATCGGCCACGCCAAATCGATTTGCTTAAACTTTACCTTAGCTGCCGAAAATAACGGCACCTGCAATCTGCGTTTTGACGATACCAATCCCGAAAAAGAAAGCATCGAATACATGGAATCGATTGAGCGCGATGTCGCTTGGTTAGGCTTTAAATGGGCTGGCAAATACCACGCCTCAGATTATTTCGAACAACTCTATCAATACGCCGTACAGCTAATTAAACAAGGCGATGCCTATGTTGATAGCTCAACCGCCGAACAAATGCGCCTTGATCGCGGCACCTTAACCGAGCCAGGCGTCGAAAGCACCGACCGTAGCCGTTCCATCGAAGACAATCTGAATTTATTCGCCCGTATGCGTGCCGGTGAATTTGCTGATGGCCAATACGTGCTACGCGCCAAAATTGACATGGCATCGCCCAACATCAATCTGCGCGATCCAACTATTTACCGAATTCGCCGCGTTCATCACCAACGCACCGGCGATGCTTGGTGTTTGTACCCAATGTACGATTACACCCACTGCATTTCTGACGCCATCGAAGGCATTACTCATTCGATTTGCACCTTAGAATTTGAAGACCATCGCCCGCTTTACGACTGGGTTCTGGACAAATTACAAACCCCAGCCCATCCGCAACAAATCGAATTTGCGCGTTTACAGCTTGAATACACCATCGTCAGCAAACGTAAACTATTGCAATTAGTCACCGAAAACCACGTCAACGGTTGGAATGATCCAAGAATGCCAACCATTGCCGGCCTGCGTCGTGCAGGTTTTACCCCAGCCGCGATTCGCGAATTTTGCGAGCGTATTGGTGTCACCAAAAACAACTCATGGATTGAAATGGGCGTTTTGGAAAACTGCATCCGCGAAGACTTAAACGCAAACGCACCGCGAGCCATGGCGGTGTTAAGACCATTAAGAGTGGTGATCGAAAACTGGGAAGAGGGCAAAACCGAAACTTACCAAATCGCCAACCACCCACAACAACCAGAGCAAGGCCATCGTGAAGTACCGTTCTCAAAAGTGATTTTGATTGAACAAGACGATTTTGAAGAAACCCCGCCGAAAGACTTTAAACGCTTAATTCCTGGCGGCGAAGTGCGTTTGCGCGGCTCTTATGTGATCAAGTGCGAACAAATTATTAAAGACGACAACGGCAACATCGTTGAATTGCGTTGCAGTTACGATCCAGCCACCTTGGGCAAAAATCCAGAAGGCCGCAAAGTAAAAGGCGTAATTCACTGGGTTTCCGAAGCTCATGCAATTCCTGCCGAGCTACGTTTATACGACCGCTTGTTCAGCCACCCAAACCCAGACACACTCGACAACTTCCTTGATGGCATCAATCCTAATTCGCTAGAAGTATTAATCGATTGCCGCGTCGAAGCCAGCTTAGCTAATGCCAGCACAGAAAGTCGTTTTCAATTTGAGCGTACCGGCTATTTTTGCTTGGATGCCGATAGCACGGCTGAAAAATTGGTGTTCAATCGCACCGTTACCCTGCGTGATAGTTGGGGCGGTAAATAAGCCGTTGAATGGATGATTTAATCCAACAAATCGGTTTAACAACCGGCAACAATCTTACTCACCACCGCTTAACGCCAGTTAACGGTGGTGACATCAATAGCGCCTATCAACTTCAAACTGCCGAACTAAACTGGTTTATCAAACTGAATCGCGCTGATTTGCTTGATATGTTTATCGCCGAAGCAGAGGGTTTACAAGCCTTAGCGGCGACTAATACCGTGCAAGTGCCGCAAGTGATTAGCGTTGGTAGTCATCAACGCTATGCCTATTTGATATTAAACTTTATCCCGCTCAAAGCTTTGCGTGGTCAATCGGCAATCACGTTTGCCCAACAACTCGCTCAGCTACATCATCAACAACGGCAAGCCTATTTCGGTTGGCATCGTGATAACACCATTGGCTCTATGCCGCAGTCTAATCAACGCCATCAAGATTGGCCGTCGTTTTGGCAGCAACAACGACTTGGCAAGCAATTACAACTAGCCGCCGATAATGGCTATCTCGGTAATTTGCAAAAACAAGGTGAAAAACTTTGTCAGCAACTACCTGCATTTTTCAAAAATTATCAACCTCAGCCAGCCTTGTTACACGGTGATTTATGGGGTGGAAACGTTGCTGCCGACACTCAAGGTCAGCCGGTTTTATTTGATCCGGCTTGTTACTTTGGCGACCGCGAAACCGATTTAGCGATGACCGAATTATTCGGTGGATTTAATGCTGATTTCTACGCCGCCTATAACGCGGCTTATCCTTTGGATACAGGCTATAAAACCCGAAAAAACCTCTACAACCTTTATCACATACTCAATCATTTGAATTTGTTTGGGACAGGGTATTTGCAACAGGCGCAACAAATGATCAATCAATTACTTTCAGAATTGGGCTGACAAAACTTGTCAGGTAAGCGAATCATTAACTACGCTTCTGCTAGGTTTTTAAAGCAGGATTGATTTATGAGCATCAAATTGATTTGTCTTGTCGTAGCTCTTAAGCTACATTGTCGCCATGTATGAGTTGAAACAGTACTCAGACGCCAATGGCAATAATTTATTTGCTGAATGGCTAAACAGCCTAAAAGATAGGCAAGGTTTGGCAAGAATTGCGGCAAGATTGTTACGCTTGGAAAATGGCAACTTCGGTGATTGTAAATCGGTTGGCGATGGTGTTTGGGAGCTGAGGATTGATACGGGGCCTGGCTATCGAGTTTATTACGCGATAGAAAATAAAAAACTCGTTTTGTTATGCCATGGCGGAGATAAAAGTAGTCAGTCAACTGACGTCATTAAAGCCATTTCACGCTGGAAAGATTGGCAAACGCGAGGTTAAAAATGAAAACAGAAAACACACATGATGATTGGTTGTTTGAGCAGCTTAAAGACGCTGAATTCGCGGCAGATTTTTTGAATGCGGCTAGTGAAGATGATGATCCTGCCACCTATTTGTCTGCTTTAAGAAAAGTAGTGGATGCCAGAGGCGGCATGGCTAATATTGCAGAACAGACCAAGCTATCTCGCGAAACGCTTTATCGCACCCTGTCACGCAAAGGCAATCCGACCATAAAAACCCTGTCTAGCATCTTAAAAGCCACAGGTTTAAAAATCGCTGTTTCAGCACATTAACAATACATCTGTCTCCATTTCAGCGAAAATACCCACCTTTTAACCGCAACAAACAGCTATGTACAAATACGAGGGCTTGGTGGTTTACCAAAGCCACGATGACGAAGGCATCATCGAGATTGTTGATAAAGACGGCGAACGAGCTTTGCATTTTGGTTCCGAATCACGGCAAAGCAGTATGTTGCTGGCCGAACCTAATCGCCTGCATTCTTTATACGCCCGCGCCATGATGGCCGGTTTGCTGTTCCAGCCGCAGCCACAAGAAGTATTAATGATAGGTTTGGGCGGTGGCACCACGGCTAAATTTTTATTACATCAATTCACCGACTGTCGCTTAAAAGTCATCGAATACCGCAGCAGTGTATTAAAAGTCGCTCGTAGTCATTTTGGTTTGCCGTTTGATGGTCGATTAAAAGTCAAAATTGGTTGCGGCGCTCAGCATGTACTCACCGAAAGCCGCCAGCAGAGTGAGTTATACGACTTTTTAATGATCGACGCTTACGACCACGCTGGCATGGCACCGGAGGTCAGTAGCGAGCTGTTTTTCGACAATTGCCACACCTTACTCAGCAAACAAGGTTTGCTGGTGATTAATCTTTGGGGCACCGACAAGCCCTTATTTCAACAAGTGGCATGGAACCTAAGCCGCGTATTTGATCAACGCGTGGTATTCTTGCCAGTACGTAATCGCGGTAATGTGATTGGCTTTGCTTTTGGTGCTGATATGCCAAAATTTAGCATCAAAGCCTTAATCGACCATGCCAAACAACTGGAACAGCGTTACCAGTTAGATTTTTCCAGCTATCTTCAAGACATCAAACGCCATAACGCCAGCGTTCTTAATCGGGTAATAAAATCGTGAATCACAACGCCGCCAATATTTTCGGCTACAAAAAATACTGGGCTCATCGCTTTGGCCCTGCGCCGGAATTGCCAATGACTTTGGCAGAAATGCATCAATTAGGCTGGGATGCTTGTGACATTATTTTGGTGACTGGCGATGCTTATGTCGATCATCCTAGCTTTGGGATGGCGGTCGTGGGGCGGGTTTTGGAAGCGCAAGGGTTTCGAGTCGGGATTATTTCGCAACCGGATTGGCATAGCGCCGAAGACTTTAAAAAGCTCGGACAGCCGACGCTGTTTTTCGGTGTCACCGGCGGCAACATGGATTCGATGGTCAACCGCTATACATCCGATAAAAAAATCCGTTCCAACGATGCTTACACTGCCGATGGTGCTGCTGGCAAACGCCCAGATCGCGCGGTCAATGTTTACGCCCACCGTTGTCGCGAAGCTTATAAAAATGTGCCGATCATTATTGGCGGCATTGAAGCCAGTTTGCGCCGTATCGCCCATTACGATTACTGGTCAGACAAAGTTCGCAAGTCGATTTTGCTGGATTCCAAAGCCGATTTATTAGTCTACGGCAACGCCGAACGGCAAATTGTCGAAATCGCTCATCGCTTAGCCAAAGGCGAGCAAATCAGCGATTTAAAAGGCATTCGCGGCACTGTGCACTTTGTTAAACAAGTGCCACAAGGTTGGGTAGAAAAAGACTCCACCGATATTGATAAACCCGGCGCGGTCATCGTTCATCAAAACCCCTATCAAGAACAACCGGCTTGCGACAGCAAACCGGACAATGACAGCGGCGAACAAACCATCCAGTTCAAACCGATTGCCAACAAACAACGCGCCCAAACCGTGATCCGCTTGCCGGAATATGACGCGCTAAAAGACGATCCAATTTTGTACGCCCATGCCTCGCGAGTGATGCACGGTGAAACCAATCCTGGCAATGCTCGTGCCTTAATTCAGCGTCACGGCAATCGCGAAGTGTGGATTAATCCGCCGCCGCTGCCGTTAACTACGCCGGAAATGGATGGGGTGTTTGATCTGCCGTATTCACGCTTGCCGCATACCGGCTACGGCAAAGCCAATATTCCCGCGTTTGAGATGATTCAACATTCGGTGTTGATTATGCGCGGCTGTTTTGGTGGTTGTAGTTTCTGCTCGATTACCGAACACGAAGGGCGGATTATTCAAAACCGTTCAGAAGATTCGATTATTCGCGAGATTGAAGCGATTCGTGACACTTCACCGAATTTCACCGGCCATATTTCCGACTTAGGCGGCCCAACTGCCAATATGTGGCGCTTGGCTTGTAAAGATCCGGCGATTGAAGCCTCATGCCGCAAGCCGTCTTGTGTTTACCCTGGCATTTGCCAAAACCTCAACACCGACCAAACCCCGCTGATTAAACTTTATCGTCGGGCGCGGAAATTGCCGGGGATTAAAAAAATCTTCATCGCTTCCGGTTTACGTTACGACATCGCGGTGGAAACCCCTGAATATGTCAAAGAACTGGTCACGCATCATGTCGGTGGCTACTTAAAAATCGCTCCCGAACACACCGAGCAAGGGCCGTTGTCAAAAATGATGAAGCCGGGCATGGGCACTTATGACCGCTTCAAACAAATGTTTGATAAATTCTCCAAAGAAGCTGGTAAAGAGCAGTATCTAATTCCCTACTTCATCGCCGCCCATCCCGGCACCGAAGACAAAGACATGCTGAATTTGGCGCTCTGGCTAAAACGTAACGGCTTCCGCGCCGACCAAGTTCAAGCCTTTTTGCCATCACCGATGTCGATTGCTACCGCGATGTACCATTCTGGCAAAGACACTTTGCATAAAGTTGGCCGCAACGTACCGGATATGGCGATTCCAAAAGGCATCAAACAACGCCGCTTACACAAAGCCTTTTTGCGCTACCACGACCCAAAAAACTGGCCGTTATTACGCGAAGCTTTAAAAGAAATGGGCCGGGCCGATTTAATCGGTAACGGCAAACAGCATTTGATACCGAGCTTTCAACCCAAGTTAGCGGGTGAAGCAGGGCAGGCTAAGCCAGCGGTTAAAGCCAAGCCGTTTGCGACTAAGTACACTGGGTTTAACAAAGGTAAGGCAGGCGATAATCGTAGGCCGAAGCCCAGTGGCAAAGGTCGTGGTCGTTAATTGATTTCTGTATCTAGCTCTCAATCTGCTGTAGATAGAGGGCTAGATAAACTTTTACCCAGAAAATCCCCCGATTCAATCACTTCAAAACCGCTAACAGAGCGGTTGTACAAATAAACCCAAGCGCTAATCTCATCACCGTTAGCTAAATAAATCGTTTGCAACAATCGGCGATATTCAGTGGGCTGAGCAAAGCTTGGGCTGCATTCTTCGTAATCATCCAAGATTGACCACAAATCAGCACTGAACAGCTGATAAACCTCACCATACACTTTATCCGTCGGATTGCTGGAAGCGATAACCGCAGGATAATCAGCGACTTTGTAAAGTTTGCCTTGATAGCTGGCTGGGCCTAGCAATTTGGCTTGTTGGTTTAAATGGGCGGCCATTGGATGCGAGGCTGCATGTCGCAATGTGCCGTAGACAAATAAATAACTGGACATGCAGGTAGAGCAGGAAAGTTGGTTTTGCTATTTTAAGCGAACCGAACAATAAGCGAGGATTAACCTTTAATGGTGTGACCGGGAGATTTGTAAGCATTTAGACCGTTGGGGCCGTATAAAGCTTCTTGTTGATTATCGCCTTTTAAAAAAGACAAATATCTTTGGTTACGGAGGGCTAATTGGTTGAGTAAAAGGCTGTTGGTTGAGTTGATCTCTTTAGCTTGGCTAGTTAATGACATTAAGTCTCCCCAAGTGCTAGTGAGTAACTCATCGTTTTGATTTTCAAGCCAAACTGTAAAAGATTCTGAATGATTAAGGTTTGAAAAATCAGCCAGTCGATGTTCATTAGATTGTTGCAGCTTGTTAATAATGTCAGCTTTTACTGGCGTTAACTGTTTAATCTCTTCGAGATTGTCAGCAAGCAGAGCAATTTCTTCTCGATGCAATAGATCAAGCAATTGCTGCATGGCGTCGATATCGGCATTAACCGAGGCATTGATGGTCGCTTCAAGAGTTAACATTTATCGTTTGCTAGATTGAGTATTCAATAAGTCATGAGCCGTAGCAATCAAGTTATCTGCTATGGCGCCAGAGTTGATTTCAAAACGACCTTCTTCAATGGCTGCTTTGATTTGGTTAACTTTTTCGCTATTGAAAGTCGCTTTGCTATGCGATGTACCTTTCAGTTTTAGTAACGACTGAGTAATTTCAACAGAGCTGCTAGCATTAACTGGTGAGCCGTTGACGTCTGGATTACGCGCTTGCTTGCTCGTAATTGAGCTAGGCGCTTGAGGTTTAATGCTATTAGATAGGGAGTCAACTTTCATAAAAAATGCCCAAAACAGTTAAGTGCAATATCAGTCAGAATCATTAACGGTTGGTTTTTGAAAAACTTTAGTTAATTTGCAATTTCAATAGTACCTGCAGCTACAGCTTTGCCAGTGATTACCTGTTTATTCGGTAGCTGAACACGGACAGAACGGCCTTTGGTCGCGCTATTTAGCGATTTCCCAAAAGTGGTCACTGAAAAACCATTGCTATTGTTGATGATTTTAACTTGTTCATAACGAGTCACTAAGATCGGCTCAATTAGGTCGTTTTGTCGGAGTATTGTACCAATTTTAATATCATGTGCCGCTGCTAGATTATTTAGCTCCTCTAGTTTAGTGGCAACATTTGAAACTGTCGATGCTTTACTATCATAGCTTGATTGTAGGTCTTGTGTGGTAATGATTTCACCCCGTTTTAGCGGGCGACGGGTAATAAAGTAATGTTGCTTTTGTTTAATTGTGGCATTAAGAAATATTGTCCAGTGGTCAGGGGTATTGCAGTTTGCTAATAACCTTAAACTTGTCGATTTATGGTTGTTAGGTTTGACTGAGAAATTAATATCCTTGCAGGACTCAAAGTTATATTGACCAACGACAGGGTGTATCGTGATGTCAGCATCTTTAGCAATAAAAGTTTGAGATTTTAAAAACTTGATTGCTAGTTCAATGTTATTGGCATAGGTATTGATAGGTAATCCAATAAAAATAATTAGATAGGCTATAGAAAAAAACCTAGGTCTAATCGAAGTTAAATGTCGAGTGATGATTCTCATAAGCGTGTTTTTAATTTTCAACTTTTGCATTGAAAAATAACTCTGTATTCCCTAGTATCTTGGGTTTTTATTTCAATTAATTTCGCATTGTGCTGTTCGGAAAATTTTTGCACCAGTCTTAAACCAAGTCCGGTATTATGGGTAAATATTGGGTCGGTTTTGTAATTAGACAGGATAATGTCTTTATCTATAGGATTTGAAACTACAATAATTATTTCTTTCTCATTCTGGAACGTTGATACTGTGACATTACCATTGCCAAATCGACAGCCATTATCGATCAGGTTGTAAAGTAAACGGGTTATTGATAATGGTTTTAACATTAAATCTGTTAGGTTTTCACACAGGTTAAGATTGATGTTGATATTGGCGCGTTTGTATTTTCTATCTATATCTAAAATTAAGTGGTTAAGATTAGATAATTCCCATTGTTCTTTTACTTCAATTTCAAGACGAGCGAGTTCATTGAATTGTTGAATGATATGGTTCATTTCATAGATGTCTTCTAGTAATTCATCTTTGAATGATGGTGTGTTGAAGGTTTCCAGTTCTACTGCAATACGGATACGGCTTAAGGGAGTTCTGAGGTCATGTGTTACCCCAGCTAGAAGGCTCTCACGTTCTTTGATAGAAGAGTCAATTATTTTACGCATATTATTCAGCGTATTTGCGAGTTGTTTGATTTCAGGCAGGCTGGCTTTATCTATATGAATTGAATTAGATTTATCTGTTTTCGTGAGCATTATTGCTGATTTTGCGAGCGAATCTAATGGTTCTAAAATCCTTAAAGAAATCCAATACGATGCACATATGCTAATCAATATAACAAGCAGAAATGAGTATCCTAAATACTTTTGAGTAACCATGCCACCTTCGAATAAAACCATCATTGATATAATTGGTTTTTCAGTCGTTTGGATAATAATTCTATTTTTTGATGTTGGAATAAAGCCTATTTCAATTTTTTGTTTATTTGAGTTTTTTAGGGTCTTTCCCATCATTTTTAAGCCAAAGAACTGCCAAGGTATATTTTCTAAATCATAATGTTTGTTAGAAATAACAATAGATGGATAGGCTTGCGAAATTTGTTGGAGTTTATTCAAACCATTTGTCGGATCGTTGGTGTCGATTATTTTTGCAGCTTCTAATGTTACGCCAAAGATTTGTGATAAGTTGGTGGCTACTGGTCTAATTAAAACGAAATGAAAAATCGTAAATAGCAAAATCTGATTAACAATTAGAGCTAGTAAAAATGTTAGCCAAAAACTGCTGTAGTAGGTGCGAAAATTGATCAATTTCATGGTCTTCAAATCAGTAATTAACCTAAAAACATATATCCAATGCCGCGAACAGTCTTAATTATGTTAAGGTCTTCTTTATCATCTAAAAGGTGTTTACGCAGGCGAGAAGCTAACATATCAATATCTCTTTGATCTGGTGTGTGTTCGCGGCCATAAATTCGATGACACAATTGGGTTCTTGATAACACTTGTCCCTTGTTTTGGATCAAAATTTTTAGGAACGTGAATTCATTGTGATTAAGAGGGACTAATTTATCTAAGTAGGTTAGTTGTTGCTTATCACCATCAAAGACATAACCATTGAATTCATATCGGACAGCTTCCGAATCGACTGCAATGAATTGGGTTTGGTTGACGCGTCTAAGCACCGAGTGGATTCTTGCTAGTAGTTCGCGAGGGTTAAACGGTTTAGGTAGATAATCGTCAGCACCAATTTCCAAACCGGTAATCCGATCTACATCTTCGCTTCGTGCTGTGAGCATAATCACAGGTGTTACGTCACCTGATGCGCGAAGGTTTTTACATATTTCCAAACCATTTTTGCCTGGCAAATTAATGTCAAGCAGGTAAAGTTCAAACACATTTCGTTGAATTTGACGTTGCAATTCTACAGCGTCAGTCGCCGTGTAGACTCTGAATCCATTCTCACCTAAATAGCGTGCTAGTAGATGCTGTAAGCGTTGATCATCATCTACCACCAAGATTTTCGGCGCCATTTTTTACCCTCCTATGTGAAGGGTTGTAATGTTACAGAGCGTTACAAATATTCGATTCATTGTCAGCATGAAATAGATTAGTTTAAGGACGATTTTGTGAGTTTTCAGTTTTAAGGCATTG
>Ga0208223_1000049_pt1 | contig 28181 bp, 29 predicted proteins | sample LakMenE07Oct09ns_FD_150678 | JGI IMG/M metagenome (GOLD analysis project Ga0208223, IMG submission 150678) | Freshwater microbial communities from Lake Mendota, WI - 07OCT2009 deep hole epilimnion ns (SPAdes) | ecosystem: Environmental > Aquatic > Freshwater > Lake > Epilimnion/Euphotic zone ...
AACAGCCATAGATGGCATTAAAGCGATGAAGATAATTCAAAGCTTCCCGTTTCATAGCTGAGCTTATCGAAACGGGAAGCCTAAGCTGTGTTATTACAAATGAAGCGAGCTGATTGTCTTGAAAACTCACTCATTAACAGCTTGTAGCACCTGATTAATCACCGCTTGTGAAATTCGAAAATCCGAGCGGTGTAATATTTCAAAAACTGATCGGGCAGAAGTAATCAATCCTTGCTGCTTCGCTAAGCCAATAATTGCGGCAGTTCCAACCACTTTTAAGTCTTTTTCTTTAGCAACCGCTCGACCCAATCGCTCATCCATAATCAACAAGACATCCTCGACGCGACTTAAAGCTAAATTAATACAATCGGTTTCGCCTGGATCAAGGTCAATATCGCTATAAGATTCAATTAGTTCTGGCCATACAGTTAACCAGCCCAAATCAATAGCATTTGCAATCGCCGCTTTGCCTTGCGCGGCTTTATCGGGCAATACTTCTTGTTTAACTGATTCAGGCAGAACCACAGTCCCAAATAAGCTTGGCAACCATGCCAAACCGTCAACCATAGCGAGACCAATTAAAGGACTAGAATCGATGATGACAATACGCGCCATTCAAGTTAAGCCTGATTCAACCATTGTTGCAAAGTATCCATATCCTCCTGAACTTCTTCGGCAGCTTGATTAATAACCGGAATACCTAATCGAGAAATATGCGCAATAAAACCGGCTAAAGACATTTCGGCTAACTTGGCAGAACGCGCCAAGGATAAATCGCCATCTTTGAATAAGGCAGTTGCCAAGGCTTTGCGTACACCAGGCATCTCAATGATTTTGGCTGATTTCAAACCTATCATTAAGGCATCAGGTTCATTTCTATTCATCACCAACACCATGTCATCATGCGCCATTCGCAAGGCTTCACTGGGATTGTTTTTCAAACCACTGACATTGACCGTTTTCATGGGCTCACCTAATAGGAGGATTACATAGGCATATTATAAGGGCTATTCGAGTTCATGACGCTCAAAGCGCCCAAACCTTAACAATATCGCTGGCAACAACAGCAAATTCAGCAAAGTTGATGACGCCAAGCCGCCGACAATAATCGCCGCCATTGGCCCCATGATTTCACGACCGGGGTTATCGCTATTAAAGGCAATCGGCAGCATTGCCAGCGCCGTCACCAGTGCAGTCATTAAAATCGACGGCAAACGCTCTTGAGCACCACGCAAAGCGGTTTCTAAAGACCATTGCTGGCCTTCATGATCGACTAAATGCTGGTAATGGGAAATCAACATAATGCTGTTACGAACTGTAATGCCAAATAGCGTAACAAAGCCTACAAACGAACCAATAGATAAAGTTCCATCCGTCAAAACCACCGCCGCCACGCCACCTAATAAAGCAAATGGCAGATTGACCAAGGTTAAGGCGACATTACGGACACTGCCCAAGGCGATAAAAATCAGCAATAACACCCCAGCCCCAGCCAATAGCGCATGTAAAATCAAGGCCTCGCGGGCTTTGGCTTGCTCTAATGCCGCGCCAATAAATTCGGGATAACTGCCTTGTCGCCAATCAATTTCGCTGGTGACACGTTGTTTTAGCTCGTTGATAAACTCATCCATATCGCGCTCATCAATATTGCAAGTAATGGTTTGCACGCGTTGTGCGCCTTGATGAAGGATGTTGTAACGGCCTTCGCCTTGCTGAATATCCGCCACTTCGCCTAACAACACCCGCTGACCTTCAGCATTCTTTAGCGGCAATTGTTGCAAGGATTCCACTCGTTGCCGCAACTCCGGTGCCAACGTCACTGCAACATTAAAAATCCGATTACCTTGCAGATTTTTACCGACAATTTGCCCTTCATAAGCAGTTTGCAAAGCCGCCATCACTTGCGCGGGACTAATGCCGCGAAACTTGAGTAATTCCAAATTCAAATCCACTTGCAACATCGCCGTCGCCGGTGGCGAACGCAGTTGCACGTCATCAGCGCCAGCAATGGTTTTGATTAACTGCGCCACCGCTTGGGCTTTTTCATCTAACAAAGCGAAATCATTGCCATAAATATTCACCACCACCGCAGCGGTATAGCCGGAAATGGTTTCATCAACCCGTTCGGTTAAAAAGGTATTGGCTTCGTAATTAATCCCCGGAAACGCATCCAAAATACTGCGCAAGCCATCCAATACAGCTTGCTGCTCGGTGCCGGACAAGGGCTTTAAGCGCACTTCGTATTCACTGTAATGACTGCCGTAAGTATCAGCCCCCCGTTCCGCTCGCCCCGCCCATTGCGACACCGATTCAACGCCGGCTATGGTTAAAAATTGTTCGGTGAGTAAGCTGCCAACGCGAATTGATTCTTGTAATGAGGTTCCCGGTACGCTGGCGGTGTGGACAATAAAATGCCCTTCGCGCAGCTCTGGTAAAAATTTGTGATCCAATTGCAAAAACGCCAGTGTGCCCACCACACAAGCCAAAATACTGATCAAAATCACGCCTTTAAAATGCTGCACCACCCACTTTAATTGACGGGCATAAATCGGTTTCAGACGTTTAATCAGTGGCGGATCAACTTGATCTGGAATTTGCCGATTTAACAGCAGATGACACAACGCTGGCGTCAAAGTCAGCGCCACCAATAAAGACATCAAAATCGCCAAAATATAGGAATAACCCAACGGCGCAAACAAACGCCCCGCCACACCGGTCAAAGTTAATAAGGGCACAAACACCAAAGCAACAATAAAGCTGGCATAAACCACCGAGCCACGCACTTCCATCGAGGCTTGATAAATCACTTTCACCAAACTATCGGGCTGAGCTTTAAATTGATTTTCCCGCAAGCGCCGGAAAATATTTTCGGTATCAATAATCGCATCATCGACCACCTCACCCAAGGCAATCGCCAAGCCGCCCAACACCATAATATTGAGATTAACGCCGTTCTCCAGCAACACAATCAAGGCCGCCATCAACGATAAAGGAATCGCCAACGCCGCAATCAGCGCGGTGCGTAAATTGAATAAAAATAGATACAAAATCAGCAACACAAAAAAACCGCCAATCAATAAATGGCCGGACAAATTGCTGACAGAGGTTTCGATGTAATCGGCAGGGCGGAACAAGTGCGAGTAGAAATCAATAGATTGTTGTTTGAATAAAGGCTCGAACTCGGCCAGCACCGCTTCGACCTGTCGGGAAACCGATAAAGTATTAGCACCAAACTGACCAATCACCATCATCACCACACCGGGTTTGCCCATGATTTGCGCGGCGCTAATCGGTGGCTCGGCGGCATAGCTGATGTCAGCCACCTCGCCCAAGCTAATCGTGCTGCCATTTTGGCGTTTGACAATCAGGGCTTGGAATTGCTCTGGGGTAATTGGCTGGCCGCTAACTTCTAAGGTAAAGCGTTGATTGTTGTTTTCGACAAAACCCGCGCCATTCAACTGCGCGGCACTGGCGGCAGCAGTGACCACATCCTCCATCGCTAAATCAAAGCGTTGCAAGACTTCCGGTTTAATCTGGATTTGCAATTGCTGAACGTCTCCACCAAATACATTGACATCAGCAACCCCAGGAATCGACAACAAGCGCGGCGCTAAAGTCCAATCCACAAAGGTTCTCAGCTCCATCAAGCTTTTGCTATCCGAATTTAAACCAATAGTCAGCACAGTGGCTGATGATGACGATAACGGCACCGCGACCGGCACGCCAATTCCAGCAGGCAAACGAGCGCTTAAACTCACCAATCGCTCACTCAACAGTTGGCGGTTACGGTAAATATCGCTGTTTTCGTCAAAAGTCGCGGTGACGATAGACAAGCCCTGAATCGACTGCGAACGCAAAGTCTTTAAACCAATCAAGCCGCTAATCGAGGTTTCAATTTGCTGAGTGACTAATACCTCGACCTGTTCGGCGGATAAGCCTTGCGCTTCGGTTTGGATAATCACTTGTTTCAGGGCAAATTCAGGAAAAATATCCAAGCCCGCTCCGGAAAACCGATAAGCACCGTAGACTAAAACCAACAAAGCCAAAGCAACCACAATGCCGGAAAAGCGGATGGAAAAACGAACCAGAATTGAAAGCATGAAATCGTAGAGGGGATTTGAACAAAGGCTATTGTGCCTTGCTGGGTGGGTTTGGTCTATGTTGGTTAGCTTATTTTAAGCATCCGACAAATAACGGTGACAACGTAAGTAGTTAAACAAAAGTAAACAGGGAACCAGTCGAGAAATCTTGCTTGCCACTTAAGCCGTTCGTGCTGAGATTCTATGGTTTTTTTCAAGCTGCATTTTTAAGGCAGCCTATTTTTTGTGCATCGAATTTTGCATCGGCTTGTTGCCAAAGCGAAAATGCGATGCGTAATAATTTTCTGGCTAGAATCACCAGTGCCTGAGTAGCGGAGAATTCTCTGGCACGTAACGATTGGTAATACGGTTTCCAAACTGCGGTTTTAGCCGCTGCTTGAGCGCAATTGTACAGAAGTCGGCGCAACTCACCCGGCCCACGTTTAGACACCTGCCGACGGCCTCGCTTTTGACCAGAATCACTCGCTCTGGGATCAAGTCCGACAAACGCAACGGCAGCATCGCTACGGGTTAACGCTACTCGATCAAACAACACAGCCAGTTGTGTTGAGGTTTGTCTACCAATACCGGGGATGCTTTCGAGACGTCGCGCTTCGGCTTTAAGTACAGGTTCTAATTCTAATAAATCATTCAATTGATGGTCGATACGCGTCAGCAAGGCATCTAAAGCAACCAAAGTTTCTTGTAGCGGTTCTGCCAACTCGCTCACGCTCCGCAAGGCTTTTTGCAGTGCTTGGCGATGTTTGACCACCGTTGCACGTCGTCGCTGCAGTAGTGCCAGTTGGTGTTGTACCATCGTAGCAGGTTGATAGGGTCGTAAATGCTGCCGTTCAGCAGTAATAAAACGCCGAATCATTTGAGCATCAACGCGATCTGTCTTGCCGCGTCTGCCCAAGCCTAGCGCATAATGGCGCATGTCACGTGGGTTAAGTACATAGACGATTTTGCCCATAGAAACCGCACGGTCTGCCAAAAGTTGATGATAGGTGCCGGTCGCTTCCAATCCGAGATAACTCACGGTGGGTAAACTTTTTAACCAAGTATCAATAGCTTCTGCTGTATTGGAAACGGTTAGCGAGCCCAGCTCCGAATCAATGACTAATTCATCTTTCGCGACATCAATACCAAACAATATTTCACTTGTCATACATTCTCCACCTGTAGAAAATAAGAGAGTCGGGGTGGTGCGTCTGCCGAGTAAGCTTGTGCACAAATCGGCGGTTTAACCGCTAGATTCTTCATCGACTCTGGAAGACGCGATGGGATGAATTCTCAGTGAGGTCTGTCTTAGCAGATACTTGTCGACGTCCCTCCATCCCGACCCCCAAAGTTTCCCCGATTCTCTTAAGCTTTACCATACAAGCTTGTCGAAGCATGATCGGGATGGTTGGCGACCGACTCGGCTTTCCCGCTCATCCTTCGACAAGCTCAGGACGAACGGAAAAGCCTTAACTTGCTTGCCAAACGAATTGCACTATTGCCGATTTACTTTTGTTGTAGTACTTAAACGCTAAATTTTTGCAATACAAAAGGTTTGGATACAATCATAGATATTTTATTGTGCAAAGGTTAAAACAGTGCCATTCATCAAACTGTTAATTATCAATCCCTTCAAAGAAAGTCTAATTGACATCGCTGCCTTAAAACTTTGCGGTATAGAGGTAGTTTTTGTTGAATCGAATCAATTAATGGCAATGACATCAATCGATTTCGATACTGTTCTACTTGATGACAACCCGAACCAAGATATTCTTACCATCATTAACCATTTACAATCTATCGCACCTAACAGCAAAATAATTGTCACACTCAGGCATTCTAGTGCTAAGGCTGTTTATTATCTTCAAGTAGGTGTGACAGGTCTCCTAGATTCGTTGGATACCTCAGAACGGTTAGCAAAAATTATTCACCTGGTTTTTAAGGGGGAATATTTTCTCGACAAAAACATTGCCCAATTATTAGCAATGCGACAGATCAAAAAACTGTTAACTCCCTTTGCCGCACTAAGCTCACGAGAATTTGATGTTTTTTGCCTGTTAGCCGAAGGATGCAGCCTGAAAACCATCTCTGAACAATTGGGCATCAACTCCAAAACTGTGTCTAATTGCCAAACACTAATCAAACTCAAACTAAAACTCGATAATAAACAAGCAATAAAAAAAATGGCTAAAACCCATGGTCTCATTATGCACAAAAGCGTATAATTCCCGTTTGTCGGGAATTTTTCCTTTTTTATTAAGGTGTATTGTGAAAAAAATATCATTAAAACTTGTTTTATTATCTAGTCTTAGTTTGACTTCAATCAATGCTCTAGCAGCTGATCAAAACTTAGAAAACTGCATACAAGCTATCAAACAACAAAAATCTGGTGACTTGATTAAGCTAGAAAAACTGGATGTTGCTGGCAAAAGCACTTATGAATTGGAACTACGTGATAACAACCACCAAGAGTGGGAATTCATGTGTGATGCGGAAAGCGGAAAAGTAACGGAAAAAGAATCTGAAGTTTCAAACCCTAACACCCAAGCCTTCAAAAAAAATGTCAAATTAACTGAAGAAGATGCCATTGCTATTGCGATAAAAGCTAATCCTGGGACTATACAAGAAGTAGAATACGAAATCGAAGAAAACGGCGCATCCTCTTACGAATTCGATATCGTTAACGATAATGGCGTGGAAACCAAAATAGAGGTCGATGCTGCTAATGGTAAAATCATTGAAACAGCTACCGAATTATGGGAAATCGGCGAAGAAAATGATGAGAAACGTTAACTAATTAGGATTATTAACAGGTCAGTATCTACTGGCCTGTTTGCAGCCTGATCACTAAGCAGGCAATTAAGTAAACAAACTACTTAAAAAACAAATGCTATAAAAAATCGATAATCAAAAATAAATGAAATATACCCAAACAGTAATATGAATTAATCCCAAGAATAACCAAGCATAAAGCTGGATAATCTCTCTCTTTAAGTGGAAAAAATATGAGAAAGATTACTTTATCATTGATGGTATTTTGGTTGACACTACCAGCTTATGCACACGGACCAACTCCCCAAAAAGCCAAAGAGTCGATAACAATCAATGCACCCCTAGCAAAAGTTTGGGCGACAATTAAACAGTTTAATGCAATTGCTAACTGGCACCCTGATCTAAAAAAGAGTGAGGGAGATGATAAAAATCAGTCAGGTGCAATGCGGACGCTAACTTTCAAAAATGACGCATCTATAGTAGAAGAACTTGATTACTATAATGAGCAGGAACACGAATACAGTTATCGGTTAAAAAAAGAAAATACTGCGGCATTTCCAACTAGTTCCCACACTGTTGAGTTTAAAGTCAATCAAGGTGATACTGCGGAAACGAGCATAGTAACTTTAAAAAGTCGTTTCTACCGCGGCGATACTGGCAATACTCCACCAGAAAATCTTAATGATGAGGCAGCCGTAAAAGCGATGACTCAATTTTTCAAAAACTGCCTCAATGGTCTAAAGAGCAAAGTTGAGTAAATAATCCATCACTACCCGATCTAAACGGGTAACACCTATAAATGGATTATTAGCCACAACATACATAACAAAATGCGACTAAGGGGGCTAAGCCCCCCTTTTTTATTTTTCAAGTTATCTTTTATTTAGGATCTGCGTCTTTAATCAAACCCTGTCGTGTTGCCAGCAAAGTCAATTCCGACATGGTTTTAACTCCTAATTTATCCTTAATACCCGTACTGTAATTACATACCGTCTTGTAGCTTAAGCAAAGCTTTTCGGCTACTTGCCGACTACTCAAGCCATTAGCTAATAAACAAAAAACATCAAATTCTCTAGGAGATAACAATTTAATTTTATCGCTTTCATCTTGATCAATAGCGATATTAACCGCAATTTTTTGCGCCAAATCCGAATCAATGTAACATCCGCCCTCTGCTATAGTACAGACAGCTGAAACCAAAGCTTCAGGCGCATTACTTTTAACAACATAACCCTTCGCGCCTGCTTTTATCGCACGCGTCACATATATCAGTTCATTATGAATACTGAACACCAAGATTTTACATTGCTGATGACGACTAATTAATCTACGGATACTTTCAAATCCACCAAAACCTGGCATTGATAAGTCCATTACCACTACGTCAGGTTTTTCTCGATCATATAACTGACAAGCTAACTCTCCACGATCAGCTTCGTATATTTCACCTATACGATCAGACAGCGAAAGAAAGGTTTTGTATCCAGTTCTGACTACAGCATGATCATCTACCAATAAAACGCTAATTTTACGAGACACACACAAATTCCTCAAACAAAGCTAAAAATCACATCGATAAACAATTAATTATTCATGATGACCTCTTTTAACTTGTTAAACCATGGGATATTTTCCCTATTATTAATTTCTCACACTTAATTTGAATCAATAAGCACGTGGCAGGAATTTTTCATTGGTATTTTTCGTAATTTTCCTGGTTATTGAAGGGATTATTCCGTAACGCTAAGCAAGCTTGCTTCTTTATCATTTACCGCAGTGCGTATCCCTCAAGCCTATTACCTGTGATGCGGTTATGATCAAGAAATGCTGGTTTCAGAAAATCTGCTTTAGCTAAAGGGATACGCCTCTTTTCAAAGCTATAAAAATCCTGGAGGAATCATGCAACAAAGAGATATGCTCATCGCATGGAAGACAGCGGCACTGGTAGCTAGTAGCATTCTAGTGGCCTCTCAACCGGCACAAGCCAATAAAGAGCTAGAACAGCTATCCAAGCAAAACACCAATTGGGTGATGCAAACTAAAGATTATAGTTCGACTCATTTCAGCGAAATGATCGACATAAACGCCAATAACGTCAAAAATTTAAAAGTAGCTTGGTCCTTTTCAACAGGCGTATTGAACGGACACGAAGGTGGTCCATTGGTAGTTGATGGCATCATGTATGTGCATACCCCATATCCAAACAATGTATTCGCAATCAGCTTGGATGAACCAGACAAAATTCTTTGGCAATTCAAACCTAAACAAAATCCAGCTGCCCGAGCAGTTGCTTGCTGCGACGTTGTCAATCGTGGTTTAGCCTATGCACCAGCAGGCAAAGACTATCCCGCTACTATTTTCCTAAATCAGTTGGATGGCCACGTCGTCGCACTGAACGCCAAAACAGGTCAGATGATATGGAAAATGGAAAACTCTGATATAGCGATGGGATCAACCCTAACCGTGGCTCCTTTTGTAGTTAAAGACAAAGTGATCGTCGGCACTTCTGGTGCCGAATTAGGTGTGCGCGGTTATGCAACAGCCTTTAATATCAAGGATGGTAAACAAGCATGGCGGGTATACGCAACAGGTCCAGATGAGGACATCAAACTAGCGAAAAATTTCAATGCCGCTAATCCTCATTACGGTCAATTCGGACTGGGTTTGAAAACTTGGGAAGGTGATGCGTGGAAAATCGGAGGTGGTACCAATTGGGGCTGGTACGCTTACGACAGTGATCTAGAAATGCTCTACTATGGATCAGGAAACCCAGCACCATGGAACGAAACCATGCGCCCTGGTGACAACAAATGGACTATGACCATCTGGGGTCGGGATGTAAACACTGGCGAAGCTAAGTTCGGTTACCAAAAAACACCTCATGATGAATGGGATTATGCAGGTGTCAACTATATGGGGTTATCAGAACAAATGGTCGATGGCAAGATGACCAAATTACTGACCCATCCTGATCGTAATGGTTTGGTTTACACACTTAATCGTGAAAATGGAACCTTAGTCAATGCATTCAAAATTGACGACACAGTCAACTGGGTAAAAAAAGTTGATTTAAAAACTGGTTTACCAGTCCGCGATCCAGAGTATTCAACACATATGGATCATCAAGCCACAGGCATTTGCCCATCGGCAATGGGTTATCACAACCAAGGCATTGAATCTTACGACCCAAACAAGCAATTATTCTTTATGGGCACCAACCATATCTGCATGGATTGGGAGCCTTTTATGTTGCCATATCGTGCCGGTCAGTTCTTCGTTGGGGCAACTTTGAACATGTATCCTGGTCCTAAAGGCACTTTGGGCCAAGTTAAAGCCATGAACTCTGTAACAGGCAAAATGGAATGGGAAGTCCAAGAAAAGTTTGCCGTATGGGGAGGAACTATGGCAACAGCCGGTGACTTGGTTTTCTATGGCACATTGGATGGCTATATCAAAGCACGCCATTCAAAAACAGGCGAAGAGTTATGGAAATTTAAACTACCTTCTGGCGTTATCGGTCATCCGATTACTTATAAACATAACAATAAGCAATATGTTGCGATTTATTATGGTGTTGGCGGCTGGCCTGGGGTAGGTCTGGTATTCGACCTAGCAGACCCTACTGCTGGCCTAGGGGCTGTTGGTGCATTTAAGGAACTTGCACATCACACCCAAATGGGCGGTGGAGTAATGGTATTCGCTCTATAAGTGATACGTAGGGGTGAGAATTTTCACCCCTTCTGACTCAACTCACTCATCATTTTAGAATAATATCCATGAAAACATCTATACGCTTATTAACAGCTTTAACCTTAGGTTTCGGATTAGCACAAGCCCATGCTGAACAGCCAATACTAAAAATCTGTACAGCAGAAAACGAAATGCCTTATTCCAACAAGAAGGGCGAAGGTTTCGAAAACAAACTAGCGGATTATATTGCAGATCAACTTGGACGCAAGCTTGAATTTGTCACATGGAGCGATCCCCGTTATTTCATTCGCGATTATGTCGACAAAGGTTTGTGCGATTTAGTAATGGGGGTCGATCACAATGATCCTCGCTTATTGACCACTGTACCTTACTATCATTCCAGTTACGTTTTCATCACCCGAACGAACGATGACATCGATGTAAGCAATTGGGACAGCATGGCGTTGAAAAAAGCCCAGCGCATTGCATTCATTCCTGGAACACCAGCAGAAACCATGCTGAGAGCAATAGGTCGTTATAACGACATGTTCAATTACCAAAATGAATTGGCTGGATTCAAGTCAAAACGTAATGAGTATGTCAAATACGAAAATAACAAACTGGTTAACGAAGTTGCTTCAGGTAAAGCTGAAATCGCCGTTTTATGGGGCCCTGCTGCTGCGCGTTACGTCAAATCGGCTTCAACACCATTGACAATGACGGTTATACCAGACAACAACAAGCGTGCTGATGGCGAAAAAGTCGATTTCCATTACAGCACATCAATCGGAGTGCGAAAGGGTGAAGTCGCTTTGTTAGAACAATTAAATCAATTGATCAGAGATAAGAAAGACGATATTGCCGAAATTTTAGAAGCTGAAGGAATTCCGCTGCTTTAAATCCACTGAGATCGGACTTCCCATCGAATAAATAGGAACCACACAAAGATGAAATTTAAAACTCTACTCAACAGTGCAATGTTGAGCTTAACAGTATTGGCGATTCCGACAGCTCAAGCCGATATAACCTTACGCAATGCATTGACGGGTGAAACATTGGATCTAAGTTTTGCCAAAAAAGGCGGTCATACCGAAAAATTCAAGCAATTTATGCAAACCGGTAAGAATCCTTACAACGGTGACCAAGAAGCTATCAAAAAAGGCGAAAGCCTTTACATGACTGGTTGCTCTGGCTGCCATGGCCACGAAGCAGAAGGCAAATTGGGACCTGGTCTAGCCGATGATTATTGGACCTATCCACGCAATTCGACAGATCAGGGGCTGTTTGAATTATTGTTCGGTGGTGCCAACGGCATGATGGGGCCGCAATATGTCAACTTCAGTACTGACGAAATGCTACACATCATGGCATTTATCCGCCACATCTACAAAGGCGATCCGAAAAAAGCCGATTGGTTGAAATAAACAATAAGGAGATAAATATGAAACAACTATTAACACCTAGCTTGGCTGTTTTAGCAGCCTGTTTATCGTTTTCTGCATTTGCTTACGATGGCACAAAATGTAAAGAACCTGGCGTGTGCTGGGAGCCCAAACCAGGCTATCCGGACAAGGTAGCTGGTAGCAAATACGACCCTAAACATGACCCAAACGAACTAAACAAACAAGCTCAATCAATTAGGGAAATGGAAGAACGTAACGCTAAGCGATCAGATTTACTATCTAAAACAGGTAAATTTGTTTACGACGTAGACTCAAATTAAAGTTAGAAACTTGCTTTTTTTCGCGCTGGATAGCGAAAAAATAAATATAGACCGTTTTGGCCTATACATATCGACATCTACCACAACGGAGCTTGTTGTATATGTCACTCCCCTTAAATAGTAATAAACCTAACTTCTCCGACAAAGTAATGCGTCGGAGTTTTTTAAGAAAATGAATATAGAACATCAACTGAGTGATTGGCGCGAAAAAGCCTTGCGATTCGAACAACAAATTAACCATATAGTTATCGGTCAAAACCAAGCTGTGCGAGACTTATTACTAGCAGTTTTTGCTAGAGGTCATGTATTGCTCGAAGGTCAAGTTGGTGTTGGTAAAACCACTTTATTGAGGGCAATGGCGCAAGGCTTAGGTGGCCAATACCAGCGAATTGAAGGCACTATCGATCTAATGCCTTCAGATTTAATTTATTACACATACCTTAATAGCGATGGTAATCCTCGTGTCGATCCGGGCCCATTGCTAAAACAAGGCGAGAAGTTATCGATTTTTTTCTTTAACGAAATCAATCGCGCTAGACCACAAGTGCATTCCCTGTTACTTAGAGTAATGGCAGAGCGAAGCGTTAATGCCTTCAATCAAGATTATCAAATACCTCATGTACAAGTATTTGCAGATCGCAATCGAGTGGAAAAAGAAGAAACCTTCGAACTACCAGCAGCGGCTCGGGATCGTTTTATGATGGAAATCAGCATAAACACACCGATCGATGACACGGTACTTGATCAACTAATGTTCGACACTCGATTTCACGACGTTGATAGCCTTATATCCAATATTGATAACAATATCGCCTACTACCAACTTAATGAATTAGCAATACAAATCCAACTAAATATACAAACCAGCACTACCTTACAAAGTTATGCCCTAGCACTATGGAAAGCCAGTAGCCATCCAGAACAATTCGGAATCCAACTAAATGATGTGAATATGGGACAGCTAATTCAGGCTGGGGCTAGTCCGAGAGGCATGAGTTATTTAATTCGGGCAGCAAAAGTTCGAGCATGGATGGAAAACAGAACCATGCTGTTACCAGAAGATATACAAGCAGTTTTCAAAGTATCGATGGCCCACCGTATATTTTTAAACCCAATTTATGGCTATCGCAAAGAACAGTTGATACCAGAATTAGTGAATGAAATTTTAGGCAAAATTGCGGCACCTTAACTTTAGACACCCTGTTTTAGATTATCCATACAAGATAAATTCACTATGAATATTAAACCGCTCATTACAAAAATCATCCCAAAGGCGGGGCTAAGCCATTGGTTAGAAACTTATTTAACTTGGTCTGGTGTCGGTCTAATTGGATCCTTTGTTGCGACAAGTTTAGATAGACAAGCAGAGTTGGCTTATGCTGCTTATTACACCAATGCAGTCAATGACGCTGTAGGTTACAACTTCTGGATATTGTTGGCTGTGATTGGCTTATTACTGTTTTGCATAAGCCTACCGGTGATTTATTTAGCGCAGCAAATACCACAAGCACAAGTAGTCGCCAACCATTTACGCCGACTCAGTTACACTTTTTTTTTAGTCGCTTTTGATGAAGGCGGGTTGATGATAGGCATTTTGATCGCCAATTTCATACATACCAGTGACAAGATGGGATTACTCTCAGACAAGTCATTTCTATTCAGTAATGTTGGAATTTTTTCAATATTAGCTTTGGCATTGGTTAATTCCTGTTTGTGGTTATTAGGTGAATCAATCTATAACCGCGAAGACAAAAGCTATTCAGGCATAGTTAGTATGTTGATGCGTTCACCATTAAAATATCTGGCACCGCTCTATCTAACTTTTACCAGCATCGTGTTGTATTTGATCCTTCATCAATAAGCATCATGAATCAGCACATAGAAACCTTTGATTACCGCGTATATAACCCTGGTTACAGCGTATATTCAGGAGCTCACCCAGGAAAGGTGGTTGGTAACGGCCAGTTATTCAAACTTCACGAACCATTATTGGCTAGTCCAGATCCTCGTCGGATTGATTTGCGAGCCAGTTTATTTAATCCATTTCAACAATATCAGGTTCGAGTGTTTAAACAACACAGTAAGCTGAATGTGTATGTCATTGCGGATTTATCAACATCGATGCATACAAAACTACCAACTCTCGGCAAATTTATTTTGTCAGCGGCACAATCAGCGCTACAACTTGGCGATAACTTCGGTTTTATAGGCTGCGGACCAAGGCTAGATCATCAGTGGCTCCTACCTGCCGAAAAAAGTATACAACCGATTAGAGAATTAGTTAATCGCCTTATGATATTTCGAACTGAAAATACTGGAGACAGTTTGTCAAAAATTAGTGCGGTATTACCGGAGAAGCGCTGTTTACTGTTCTTAATTTCCGACTTTCATTTCTCGACAAACCGCTTGCAACAGATCCTTCAACCCTTAACGCAACATACTGTAGTACCACTGGTATGTTGGGATCCAGTCGAATATACCGATTTACCAAACTGGGGCTTAGTAAGATTTAAAGATGCTGAAAAACAACAAAGTCGAATATTGATAATGCGTCCAGTGCTTAAACAAAGAATTATTCAGGCCTTTGAAGAACGATGTGAACATTTAAAGCATAGCTTTCGAGCAGTCGGTATGGAACCGTTGTTTTTACACACGACTTATCAGACAGAAACCTTATCTCGTTACTTTCAACAACAAATTTTATGATACGGTTAGTTTTAGTTTGTTTTTTTTGTATATTTCTAAGCGCTTGTGGCTCTCTCCTCTCACCAGCAATACGTTATTTTGAACTGCAAACACCACGACCTTTTGGCTACGTGATTGGCGATGAAATAAGTCACCGTATTATCATTGAGACTCGCAAAGACATGCGGTTAATCTCGGATAGTATCCCCAAAGAAGGAGCTATTAATCGCTGGTTAAATCTAAAACACGTTACTGTTGATAGTAATAACGAAAGTGGCTTGATGACAATAGATTTGCTGTATCAAGTATTTTATGCGCCCAATGAAGTCAAAATGCTAACTGTTCCCAGTTTCATTTTGCGTTTCAACCAGGCAGGTAAAACAGTAGATCAACTGACTCCAGAATGGCATTTTACCTTGTCACCGCTCAAGGAATTAGCTGACAGAAAGGATAGCAATGGCCTTAATTACATTCGTCCAGATGCCTTACCTCCGCCAATACCAACTAATGATGATTGGTTAGTTGTCTATATTAGCCTGGGTCTGTCATTTTTAATCGGTATTTATCTGACCTATTTATACAGTTTTTTCCCTATCTGGAATAAACGACGCATATTCAAACAAGCGCTCCGAAAATTGACATTTAATTCGCAACAGAATATTGAAGCCGATTTATTGGTTATACACCATGCGTTCAACATATTGAACAAGCAACCATTATTCAAACACCATTTGTATTTGTTTTATCAAAACCACCCAGAATACAAGATTGCTTCTCGTGATATAGGATGGTTTTTCGATTTTTCAAATCAAGTGCTATTTGCAGGAAAGCGTAATTTCGTCAACGAAGACAGGCTAAAACTACTTGAATTATGTCAAGTTTGTAGCGAAATTGAGTTAGGCAGCCGATGAATAATCTCGGATTTGAAACACCTTGGGTGCTATCAGGCTTACTATTGATATTTATACCTTTATTACGTAGCAATACAAAATCAATAGTATACCCTTGGCTAGACATTTTACCTTCCGACTCCCTATCGAGAATAATAAGCTTAATAATTATGCTATTGAACATAGCCACATTAGTAGCTTTGTTTTTAGGTTTATCGGGAATTCATCTAAAAGAACAGCAAGTCGAAAGAATTGGACATGGCGCTAACATTGTTATGCTATTAGATCGTAGTAATAGCATGGATAACAGCTTTGCAGGCAAAGCGCCTAGCGGATCAGAACAATCCAAGGCCGAAGCTGCTCGATATTTATTAACCAAATTCATCGATCATCGCCCTCATGATTTAATCGGTATCGCTGAATACAGCACTTCACCGCTTTTCGTGATGCCATTAACCGAAAACAAACAAGCAATTCATGCAGCAATCAACGCCACCACGAGCCCTGCTCTCGCCTATACAAATATTAGTAAAGGCTTAAGCATGGCCCTATCATTTTTCGATCAACCATCTGTCAACGGCTCACGCATCATATTATTAATATCAGATGGCGCAGCAGTCATAGATCCAGATAGCGAAGCTGCAATCAGGGTCCTATTCAAACAACAACAAGTACGCTTGTACTGGCTATTTCTTCGCACAGACAACAGCCCAGGAATTTTCGCCAAACCAGAAGATCCCCGTGATGACAATGCGCAATCCATGCCAGAACTATATTTACATCGATTTTTTTCAAGCCTAGATATTCCCTATCAAGCTTATGAAGCAGAAAATCAAGACTCAATGCAAAAAGCCATCACCGAGATAAATCATCTTGAGCAATTACCTTTGCATTATCTTCAATCGATTCCCAAACAAGATTTGTCAGGTCTTTGCTATCGATGGTTATCTGTACTAATTAGCTGTTTATTAGTCGTCAAATTTTGTGAGGTCCGAATTCGATGAGAGCGCTAAAACATCGCATGATTTGGGGTGTGTTATCTATTTGTTTACTATCGGGATTAACCACGTTATGGAACATATATCAAACTCATCGAGAAAATCAATGGCTGTTTGAATTAAACAACGGCCACGACATCCCACTTGATAGATTAACTAACTCTGGATTTCAACTGCGTTTGGCTAGAGCCGTCTATTTGCACCAAAAACAACGTTACAACGAAGCATTAGACACCTTAAGTTTGATTACCGAACAAGGCAATAGCGAACAGCAAGCTCAAAGCCTTTATAACTTGGGTAATGTATATCTGACTATGGCAATGATTGAAGTAGAAGCAGGACGCATCAATCAGGCCTTGCCATTACTGGGACTTACAAAACAGGTTTATCGAAAAGCATTAGCTCTTGATAGTCATTTCTGGGATGCAAAATACAACCTAGAACTAGCAATGCGTTTGCTACCTGAATTCGATCGAATTAGCCAATCTGACACCGAAGAGAAATCTGTTAGACCATCACAACTATGGACCACTGTGCCGGGTTTTCCCAGGGGATTACCATAAATAGCGCAAAGTTAATTATCAAAAATCTAGCTTTTAAAATAGGAATAAATTAAATATGTCCAAATCAACACAATGGCTGTTTTTATTAACAGCGGCAGTATTACCTAACATTACAGTCGCAGACCAAGTTTTTGTCTCATTAGAAAAAAATAATGCGATTGCCGTGATTGATACTGTTAGCGGTAAATCAGCCAAATTGATTGATGTTGGGAATCACCCAAGACAAATTGTTCTGAGCAAAGATCAAAAACAGTTGTATGTCGCAGTAAGTGAGGAAAATGTTATTAGACAAATTGATTTAGCAACATTGACAGTAACAGAAGCTTACCAGTGTAAAAATCCAAAAACATTTGGCTTATCACCCGACGGAAGGTTCCTATATGCCAGCAATGACACTGATAATAAGCTAACAGTCATTGATCTTTCAAAAAAACAGATCATAAAAGAGTTATCGATTGCAAAAGAACCTGAAGGGATTTCAGTTAGTCCAGATGGAAAATCAATTGTAAGTACCAGCGAAAAAGAAAATATCGCGCAATGGATTAATACAGATACATTGAATATCACCTCATCGACTGAGGTTTCATCAAGACCTCGAGCGTCGCAATTCACACCTGACGGCAAACAATTATGGGTTAGTGCAGAAGCCGCCGCCTCTATAACAATTATCGATGCTGCAAGTAAACAAGCCATAAAAACATTGCAATTTGAAATTCCAGGTGTCAATAAAGAAAGTATTAAGCCAGTCGGAATTAGGATTGATAAACAACAACGGTATGCCTATGTCGCCCTAGGTCGAGCCAATCATGTAGCAATAATTGACATACAAAGCCTAGAAGTCATTAATTATCTTGCCGTTGGTCAACGAGTATGGCATTTAGAGTTTTCACCCGATCAAAAAAGACTCTATACAGCTAATGGTTTAAGTGGCGATATATCGATCATTGACCTAGAACATCATCGTGTACATCAAACTATTGCTGTAGGAGCTTTCCCATGGGGCATAGCTGTTGCACCATAAAAATCCGCATCAAAATAGCTATGGATTGGAGTCGAATTTGAAGCTAATTTTTAAAGACTTTCGTTTTTGGTGCTTGGTCTTATCAATATCAATATTAATGACCATGGCTTTATTTCCAACGCTATTAAAAAAACAGCAGGTTTATAATTTGATGGTTGTAGTAGATATCACACGGAGCATGAATGCCGAGGATTATCAACTAAACGGCCAACCGATTAGTCGTCTGGAGTTCACTAAACGAAGCCTGCGTGACCTCATCGGCCTATTACCATGCCAGTCAAAATTAGGCCTCGGTGTATTTACTGAACGTCGATCAACCATTCTCTTTGAACCAATTGAGATTTGCTCTGGTTATTCCGAACTTGATAAAGTCATTGCTTCATTAGATTGGCGGATGGCTTGGGCTGCTGACAGCCGTATAGCTAATGGTTTACTTAACACTATTCAACAATTGGCCACTAAGGATATGTCGTTAATATTCATCACTGATGGACAAGAAGCGCCGCCAATCAATAGTCGATATCGCACCGATTTCGCCGATATCAAAGGAAAAATAAAAGGTTTCATTATAGGTGCCGGTGATTTGCAACCAGTAGCAATCCCCAAATTCGATAATAAAGGCCAACGGATTGGCGTTTATGGTCCTGAAGATGTTCCTCATCGTTCTTCATTTGGAGAATCCGATCTTAATCCAGAAAAAGTCGAAGGCTATGACCCGCGTAATGCGCCGTTTGGAAAACATGCGGCCATCGGCAACGAGCATCAAAGTGCTTTAAATGAAGCTTATCTACAACAACTTGCTAATGAAACAAACCTCAATTATCACCGCTTGCAAAGTAGCGAATTATTATCTGACGCAATTCAAAAATCAGAACTTGGATCAGCTGCCAATTTAAATACCGATATTCGAGCTTATTATGTTTCACTGGTATTACTATTGTTATTAGCGATATTTATCTAACATCAACCATAGATAATTCAGGTAATGGACGCTATTTGGACAATACATAGCCAGCCTTAATCAATAAGCCTTGAGCTGTGTTTGGATAATCACTTGTTTCTGAGAAAATTTAGAAAAATATCCAAGCCCGTACTGGAAAAACCAACCAAAATTGAAAGCATGAAAATCTTAGAGGGGATTTGAACAAAGGCTATTGTGCCTTGCTGGGTGGGTTTGAGCTAGTACAAACCAAATTTTCTAACCTGACTAATTCAATTCTGTGAAAATGATTACCGATTTTATTAATGACGCTTATTCATGCCTTTGAACACTTATTTTGACCAAAACTGCCGCGAATGCCCTCGCCTTGCTAATTTCCTAGACGACGTTAAACAAAAACATCCCGATTACCATGCTTTACCGGTCGCGCCATTTGGTGATGCCAATGCGCGTTTATTAGTCGTTGGCTTAGCGCCAGGAATGCATGGTGCCAATGCCACGGGCAGACCGTTTACCGGCGATTATGCGGGGCTGTTGTTGTATCAGGCTTTGTATGATTTTGGTTATAGCAATCAGCTACAGTCTACGGCGTTAAACGATGGTTTAAGCTTAAACAACTGCCGGATTACTAATGCCGTGAAATGTCTGCCGCCGCAAAATAAACCGACTGGCGATGAAATTAAACAATGTAATCCCTACTTGGCTAAGGAACTAAAAACCTTGCCGCCTAAATCAGTGATATTGGCTTTGGGTAATATTGCTCACCAAGCCGTGTTAAGGGCTTATGGCTTAAAAATTACTGCGGCTAAGTTTGGTCATCATCAAAGTTTTGAATTGCCGGATGGTAACTATTTAGTCAGTTCTTATCATTGCAGCCGTTACAACGTGCAGACTAAACGCTTGAGCATGGCGATGTTTGCTGAAGTGTTTGCAACCATAGATCAGTTATTAGCGAAGTAATCGTGACCGAAGCTGTTATTGAACCTAGCTTTGATGTTAAAGCCTTTTTAAAGACCCTCACCCAGCGCCCGGGCATTTATCGAATGCTCAATGATAAGGGTGAGATTATTTATATTGGTAAGGCGAAAAATCTAAAAAATCGGGTTTCCAGTTATTTTAGAAACCAAAACGCTTCGCCCAAACAACAGGCGATGGTGGCTAAAGTGGCGGGGATTGAAGTCACCGTCACCCACACCGAAGGCGAAGCGCTGTTATTAGAAAGCCAGCTGATTAAGCGCCACAAACCCCGCTACAACATCAGTTTGCGTGATGATAAAACCTATCCTTATGTGTTTATCTCCAGTTTTCACGATTTCCCGCAAATCACTTTTCATCGCGGCGCTAAAAAACGCAAAGGTCAATATTTTGGCCCCTACCCTAGCGCCAGCGCAGTTAAAGAAACCTTGCAGTTGCTGCAAAAAATCTTTCCGGTTCGCCAATGTGAAGATTCTTATTACAACAGCCGTTCACGACCTTGCTTACAACATCAAATCGAACGCTGCACCGCGCCTTGCGTGGGTTTGATTGATAAAGCCAGTTATAAAGCCGATCTTGATAACAGCATTTTGTATTTGGAAGGCCAAGGCGGTTTGTTGATTGATCGCTTGGTTGCAAAAATGGAAACCGCTTCTAATCAGTTGGAATTTGAACAGGCTGCGGCTTATCGCGACCAGATTTTTCGTCTGCGGGCGGTGATAGAAAGTCAGTGCGTGGAAGGTGAGCGCGGTGATGTCGATATTATTGCTTGTGCCAGCAAAGGCGATGTCGCTTGTGTGCAGGTGTTTTTTATCCGCAATGGGCAAAATCTCGGCAATCGCCAGTTTTACCCGAAAATGGGCGAGGACAATGATCCAGCCCAGATATTACAAGCCTTTATCAGCCAATATTATTTGGATAAAGCCGCGCCTCAAGAATTGATTGTCAGCCATGCCTTGCCGGAAACCGCTTTGCTGATTGAAGTGTTAAGCGCACAAGCCAAGCGCCAAGTAGCGATTAGTAGCAATGTCCGTGGCGAGCGGCAGAAATGGCTACAGATGGCGTTGACCAATGCCGATAACGCTCTGCAAACCAAGTTGGCCGATAAGCAAGGTTTATATGCGCGATTTGTCAGTTTGCAGCAAGAACTAGGTTGCACCGAAGTCCCCAAACGCTTGGAATGTTTTGATATTAGCCACACCCAAGGCGCACAAACCGTGGCATCCTGTGTGGTGTTTGATCGAGAAGGGCCAGTTAAATCGGATTATCGACGTTTTAATATAGAAGGCGTGACTGGTGGCGATGATTATGCGGCGATTCATCAAGCGGTATTTCGACGTTTTAAGCGTTTGAAACAGGGCGAACACATTGCACCGGACATTTTGCTGATTGATGGCGGCAAAGGCCAAGTCGCCGAGGCCAAAAAGGCTTTGGCAGAATTGCAGATAAACAATGTTATGATAGTCGGCGTCTCAAAAGGCCCAGATCGTAAAGCCGGCATGGAGAAAATTATCCTGCCTGATCAAGATCAGCCTTTAGATGTGACGCCCAATGCCGCTGCCTTGTTGCTGATTCAACATATTCGCGATGAAGCGCATCGGTTTGCGATTACTGGCCACCGTCAGCGTCGTGGCAAAGCTCAGAACAAATCGGTGTTGGAAGATATCGCCGGTCTGGGCCCCAAACGCCGACAACTTTTATTAAAACAATTCGGCGGTTTACAAGGAGTATCCGGCGCAAGTGTCGATGCACTGGCCAGTATTGAGGGCATTAGTCGGCAATTGGCACAACGAATTTACGATACATTCCACCACCAAGATGGCAATTAAATTTACTCTACCCACCTACCTGACCTTACTGCGAATTGTCTTAATTCCCTTTTTGGCGGTTGTGTTTTATTTGCCTTGGGAACACGCTCGGACTGCTTGCACTATCATTTTTATGATTGCAGGTTTTACCGATTGGTTGGATGGTTATTTGGCGAGAAAAATGAATCTGGAAACGCCTTTTGGGGCTTTTTTAGATCCTGTCGCTGATAAATTAATGGTGGCGTTTGTGCTGATTTTGGTGGTGCAAGCGGAAGCGAGTCCTTATTTAGCCGTACCTGCTGCGGTGATTATTGGCAGAGAAATTACCATTGCCTCTTTACGCGAATGGATGGCTGAAATTGGTCAACGAGCCAAAGTCAAAGTATCGCAATTAGGCAAATGGAAAACCACCGCACAAATGGCAGCGATTACCCTGCTTTTGTATCGCGATGATTTATTAGGTTTACCTATCAATCAGATAGGTTACTGGCTGTTATACGTTTCAGCCATATTAACGCTTTGGTCGATGGTCAATTATTTAATTGCCGCCTTATCGACTATTAGAGAATAACAAGAACCGTAGTCTAAAAACTACGCACAAAATTAGAGAGTCAACAGCAGGTAAAGCTGTACATAAGAGCATGGAACAAGAATTAGAACTAGAAACTGCATCCACGCCGATTAAAACCGTCACTCAAGACCAAGTTTTACAGGCCGCCTTAAAACTTTTCGCCCAAAAAGGCTATTTCAATACCTCACTACCCGATATTAAAGACGCCGCCGGCATCACCACCGCCACTGGCCTGACTCAGTTCTTCAAGACCAAACAAGCCATTGCTCTAGCCTTACGCGAACATATTCTCGATAGCCTCAGCATTTCGATTGACGATATTCGTCGTCGCAACCGCAAAGCCTCTGAGCAGTTACGTGAAATTGTCGATTTGTTGTTTAAGCTGACCGACGATGCACCAGAAGTGATTCAGTTTTTGCTGTTCATGCGTTCTGAAGAATTTTTACCGGAAGCGACACCTTTAATGGATACGCCAGCTTTCACCAAAATTAAACGCATCATGCAAAACGGCATCAAAGAAGGCGAAATTCGCTCGATTGATCACGTATTAGCCTTCACTTACTTTTTTGGTGTGATTCAATTCACTTTGAGCATGGTTTTGAACAAAGGCCTACCAAAAAGCGCTGATAGCTATCAATCACAAGCATGGCTGGCTGCTTGGAGCAGCATCGTTAAAAAATAAGGTTGGTCATGAAAGTATTAGTCACCGGCACAGCGGGTTTTATTGGTAATCAACTGGCATTACGCTTGTTGGAACGCGGCGATGAAGTCATTGGCCTTGATAATCTCAACGATTATTACGATGTCAGTTTGAAAATCGACCGTTTAGCACGGATTAAAGACCACGCGAATTACACCGATGTTCGTCTTGATTTAGCTGACCGCGCTGGCATTGAAGCCTTGTTTAAACAGCATCAACCACAAAAAGTGGTTAATCTGGCCGCACAAGCCGGCGTACGCTATTCAATCCAAAATCCTCATGCTTATATCGACAGCAATATTGTTGGTTTCATGAATATTTTGGAAGGCTGCCGCTACAACCAAGTCGAACACTTGGTTTACGCTTCCAGCAGCTCGGTTTATGGTGCCAATGAATCAATGCCGTTTTCAGTGCATGACAATGTTGACCATCCATTAAGCCTGTACGCGGCATCGAAAAAAGCCAATGAATTAATGGCTCACACTTACAGCAGTCTTTATCAGCTACCCACCACCGGCTTGCGGTTTTTCACCGTTTACGGCCCGTGGGGACGGCCTGATATGGCACCATTTTTATTCGCTAAAGCGATTTTGGCTGGCAAAAGTATCGATGTTTTCAACTACGGCAACCACCGCCGCGATTTCACCTTTATTGATGACATCGTCGAAGGCGTGATCAGAACTTTAGACCATACCGCCCAAGCTAACCCTGATTGGAGCGGTCTCAACCCCGACCCAGCCACCAGCAAAGCGCCTTGGCGAATCTACAACATCGGCAATCAACAGCCGGTAGAGTTAATGAGCTTTATCGAAACCTTAGAACGGTTCTTGGGTAAAAGCGTCGAAAAAAATCTGCTGCCGATGCAACCGGGCGATGTCCCGGACACTTATGCCAATGTGGAAGCCTTGATTAGCGATGTCGGCTACAAACCTAACACCAGCATCGAGCAAGGTGTCGAGCAGTTTGTGAAATGGTATTTAGAGTATTACCCGTTGTAAGCAACCGCGGCCAGCCATCTCAGGCTTGAGCCCTATCCAGCAATAAAGTATAGTTTCGAGCCATGAAGATTCAGACCATCAATTCGCATCCGCTTGTTACCCCTACGCCAGTCATTGGCCTGCTATTGTTGTGCTTATCGCTTAGTCTATTGCCCTGATGGGCACTTACTCTATCTTATTAAAATACCTAACCTTTTTCTGTTTTTTCGGCTAAAACGCCGAACGTTTCATGAACGGAGTTCTCATGAAAGATAAATTAATCATATTTGACACAACCTTACGCGATGGCGAACAAAGCCCCGGCGCGTCGATGACTCGTGATGAAAAAGTCCGCATTGCTCGGGCTTTGGAACGCATGAAAGTTGACGTCATTGAAGCGGGTTTTCCAGCCGCCAGCCAAGGTGATTTTGAATCGGTTCAAGCCGTTGCTGACGTAATCAAAGACAGCACCGTTTGCGGTTTGGCGCGCGCTTTAGACAAAGACATCGACCGCGCTGGCGAAGCATTACGTGGCGCAAAAAGCTCACGTATCCACACCTTTATCGCCACTTCACCGATTCACATGCAGAAAAAACTCAATATGACGCCGGATCAGGTGATTGAGTATGCAGTCAGAGCGGTAAAACGTGCCCGTCAATACACCGATAACGTCGAGTTTTCACCTGAAGATGCTGGCCGTTCCGAAGAAGACTTTTTGTGCCGGATTTTGGAAGCAGTGATTGATGCCGGTGCTCGCACTTTAAACATCCCTGATACCGTCGGTTACAGTATGCCGCAGCAATTTGGCGCGACTATCGCCAACTTGATTCAACGCATCCCCAATTCTGACAAAGCGATTTTCTCAGTGCATTGCCACAATGACTTAGGCTTGGCGGTTGCCAATTCCTTGTCGGCGGTCATGAACGGCGCGCGCCAAGTTGAATGTACTATCAATGGCTTAGGCGAACGGGCGGGTAATGCGTCATTAGAAGAAGTGGTGATGGCAATCCGCACTCGCCAAGACTTTTTCACTTGCGACACCAGCTTGGATACACGCGAAATCGTCACCTGCTCAAAATTGGTGTCGTCAATTACCGGTTTCCCAGTTCAGCCTAACAAAGCAATTGTTGGTGCCAATGCTTTCGCTCACGAATCCGGCATTCACCAAGATGGCGTGTTGAAAAATCGTGAAACCTACGAAATTATGCTGGCAGAAGATGTGGGTTGGGCAACCAATCGCATGGTGTTGGGCAAACATTCTGGCCGCAACGCTTTCAAAACTCGGATGGCTGAATTAGGCGTTGAATTTGCTGGCGAAGCCGATTTAAACGATGCGTTTTTCCGCTTCAAACAATTAGCCGACAAAAAACACGATATTTTTGATGAAGACTTACAAGCCTTAATCTCCGAACAGAGCTTTGAAGCCGAAGATGAACACATCAAATTAGTCGCGTTGAAAGTCTGTTCAGAAACGGGCGAAATTCCTAATGCCACCGTCACTATTCGCGTCGATGGCAAAGAACTGACCGGCAGCGCCCAAGGCGGCGGCGCGGTTGATGCCAGCTTGAAAGCGATTGAAAGTCTGGTTAAAACCGGCGCCAGCTTAGAGCTGTATTCAGTCAACAACATCACCACCGGCACCGATGCCCAAGGTGAAGTCACAGTTAGATTAGAAAAAGCTGGCCGCATTGTTAATGGTTCTGGTGCCGATACTGACATCGTTATCGCCTCGGCCAAAGCCTATATCAACGCCGTCAACAAACTACAAAGCGCGGATCAAAAACAGCATCCGCAAAAAGGCGAAGTCTAAACGGCAATGGACGAAGCCACTCGGTTGCAATATTTGCAAGCTATGGGCATTGATGTCTGGGTTCCCAGACATCAAGCCGATAGCGAGCCAATGGCGACTGAAAGCAATCCAAATGATTCACACCAGGCATGGACTGATTTACAACATCAAGTCAGCCAATGCCAAGCCTGCGACTTATGCAAAACCCGCACTCAAACCGTATTTGGCGTTGGTAATCATCACGCCACTTGGTTATTAATCGGCGAAGCACCGGGACAAAACGAAGATTTACAAGGCGAGCCATTTGTCGGCAAAGCCGGTCAATTACTCAACGAAATGCTCAGAGCAATTGGCCTTGACCGCGAACAAGTCTATATCGCCAATATGCTCAAATGCCGCCCCCCCAACAACCGCGACCCACAAGCCGATGAAGTCGCTGCCTGTAACGGCTTTTTGCAACAACAAATTGCCTTGTTACAACCGAAAATTATCTTAGCCGTTGGTCGGATTGCCGCGCAAAACCTGTTAAAAACTCAACAACCGCTGAGCCGTTTGCGTGGCACTCAACATCAACTCGATGGCATTCCGCTGGTGGTAGTCCATCATCCGGCTTACCTATTACGCTCGTTAACCGAAAAAGCCAAAGCTTGGGAAGACTTGCAATTTGCTTGGTCGATTTATCAAACCGTTTAAAAAAATAACTATGTGGAAATTGCTACACAATCTAAAAGACGCCCTGTTCTACAATGCCGACCGCGAGTTTTACGCCAAAGTATTTCCCGACTCGGTCAAAGGTCACGATCTGATGCGCATCAGACGTATGGATCAGGTTGATTTAGACAGCGTGCTGGCGATTGAAAACCAGAATTACGAATTTCCTTGGTCGCAAGGCGTGTTTGAAGACTGCTTCCAAACCATGACCTACACCAACTGGGTTTGCGAAGACGCCGATGACACCATCGTTGGCTATGCGATTATTTCCGCCATCGTCGGCGAAGCGCACATTATGAACATCAGCGTTAACCCCCAATACCAAGGCCAAGGCGTAGGCCGCAAAATGCTTAATCACCTAATCGAATACGCCCGCCCTCGCGCCGAAAAAATCTTCTTAGAAGTCAGACCCAGCAACCTCAACGCCATTCATCTTTATAAAAGCAGCGGTTTTAAAGAAATCGGCATCCGCAAAGGTTATTACCCGGCTAAAGACGGTCGCGAAGATGCGATTATGTTTGAACTGGATTTAGTGCCAATGTTGGGGAATTACTCGACCCCGTAATGTTTTGCAAAGCAGCCGTAGGCGCGAATAAGCGCAGCGTTTCGCGCAGATGGCTTATTTGATAACTCGCAAGCCTTCCCTCCGGAAACGCTGTGCTTATTCCGGCGTAAGACTACTCCGCCGCCCGCTGGTATCGTTTATGCAGCTATTTTCACAAACGCGGCAAAACCCAAGACATTATGGACGTCAATCAACAAACCGTAATTGACGTCATGCGCCAGCACCAATGCCAGCTATTAATCCACGGCCATCCCCATAGACCGAATCGACATCAATTTATGATTGATGGGCAAGCGGCGACGAGGTTGGTTTTGGCGGATTGGAAAAAACAGAGTGGTGAGGTTTTGTGTTGGGATGGTGGAGAATTTAGGGTGGAAGCAGTTTGAGTGTACTGGTCTTCATTGGCATTTCATACAAAAGCTGAAAAGCCAACCGGAACTGGAATTTTGATGCATAAAAAATCATTTCTACCCACCAAACTTTGTGCCGCTTGCAAACGTCCGTTTGTGTGGCGTAAAAAATGGGCTAAACAATGGGATCAGGTTAAATATTGTTCCGAGCGTTGTCGCCGTCAACCCAAAAAGGCTGCTGAAGCATGACTACCCTTCGACTAATTTTAGGCGATCAACTCAATCCGTTAAACAGTTGGTTTACCAATACTGACAATCAGGTGATCTACACATTAATGGAAATCAGGCAGGAAACTGATTATGTTCTGCATCAT
>Ga0208223_1000051_pt1 | contig 27873 bp, 24 predicted proteins | sample LakMenE07Oct09ns_FD_150678 | JGI IMG/M metagenome (GOLD analysis project Ga0208223, IMG submission 150678) | Freshwater microbial communities from Lake Mendota, WI - 07OCT2009 deep hole epilimnion ns (SPAdes) | ecosystem: Environmental > Aquatic > Freshwater > Lake > Epilimnion/Euphotic zone ...
ACAAATTGCAAAACAGGCAGACATAGAAGGAGGTAAAGAAGTGTCAGAAAATACAGAAAACGTAGTTGCAGAAGATGCAGTAGCACCAGAAGCAGCCGTAGAAGACACAGCAGTAGTTGCTCCCGCAGAGGAAGCACCAGCTGTTGAAGAAGCTCCTGCAGAAGCAGTAGCAGACGCTTCTGCCGAAACTCTAGAAAAAGCAGCCGACGTATCAGAAGTTATGGTTGATGAACCTGATTTTGCAAAGATGCTTGGCGATCTTAAGGGATTTTTCTCAGAGACATTGAATAAGGCTTCAGAAGCAAATGCAGCACAAGTTTCAGCTATTAAAGATACAGTTGAAACATTTAGCAAGAGCGTAGATGGTCGAATTTCAGAGTTGGCAGAACAACACTCAGCCCTTTCAAAGGCTGTAGAAAACATCAAGAACACGATTGATGGTGTAGAAAAGCGTGTCGATGCAGTAGAATCAGAGACTGCAATTAAGAAGTCCTCAGACCTTGGCGGGTCTCAGGAAGTAATAATCAAAAAATCAAAGTGGAACGGTTCTTTCCTCGGTTCCGTGAACGAAATTTTTAACTAAAAATAAGGTAGGTGAAATATAAAATGAGTAATGAAACATTAGAAAAAGCAATCGCAGCAGGTACAACTGCTACAGGTACTTTTACATCCGCTACAGGTGGATCTGGAGTACACCGTGCTTCCGAAAACGGAAACGGTGGATTGCTTAATGCAGAACAATCAGCTCGCTTCCTAGACTACATGTTCGACGCTACCGTAATTGGTAAAGTTGCACGTACTGTCCGAATGAGAGCAGATACCACTGAGATTGATCGTATGTCAGTTGGCGAAAGACTTATGACTGTCGCAGCTGAAGGAGACCAAACAGGTGCAAACGCAGCTGTAACTTTCTCAAAGATCTCTCTAACAACAAAGAAACTCCGCATGGATTGGGAGCTTTCAACAGAATCTCTAGAAGATAATATCGAAGGTGCAGATCTTGAAGATCACATTGCACGTTTGATGGCAACACAGGCAGGTAACGATATTGAGGATGTAATCCTTAACGGTACAGGATCTGGCTCAGGACTGCTTTCAGCATTCCAGGGTGTAGTTGCAAAGTCAAAGGCTAATGGACGTGTTGTTGATAACAACGGTGCAGAAATTAGTCGTGAAGCATTTAATAAGGCTCTTAAGGCAATGCCACGTAAGTACAAGCAACGTCGTGGAGACCTTCGCTTCCTAGCAGGATCAAACTTGATTCAAGATTTCTTGTACAAGAACAGCATCACTGCAGGAACAGCTAATCCAGAAGATATCGCATCAAGCGTTATCCGTGGACAAGGCGTATCAGCACTAGGTGGAGCAGCAGGATTTGTGGCACCATTCGCATTCGGTATTCCGATTGTTGAAGTACCACTACTTCCAGAAACTCAAACTGGTGACTATTCAAATCCAACAGGATCACACGGAGATATCCACTTGACATTCCCAAATAACGTAGTTATTGGTATCAAGCGTGACGTAACCGTATATCGATTCTTCTGGCCACGTAAGGACTCTATCGAGTACACAATGTATACTCGTGTAGGATGCCAAATCGAGCAAGCAGACGCTTGGGTCGTAGTCAAGAACGTTAAGGTCGCTTCCTAATTATTAGGATTTAGATCCCCGAAATGCCCCCTAAATTAATTTTTGGGGGGCTTTTCATTTTAATTTAATAATGCTATAATTGCTATAAGTAGAAATAGGAGATTTACATGTCATTTGAGACATTAAAAGTATCAGAACTAAAGCAGATCGCAGAAGATTTTGCAGTTGAGACAGAAGGCCTAAAGAACAAAGCCGATATTATTGCAGCCCTCGCAGAAGAAGGCGTAACTTGGTCTGTATACAACAAGACCATTGAAAAGATGGAAGAGGATTCTGAAGACATGGCAACAGAGGTACTACCTAAGTTTGATCCAAAGGCGGATCAGCCAGAAAACACAGTATTAGTAAGAATGACTAGAGATAACTTTAGGTATGATATTATGGGATTCACGTTCACAAAAGAGCACCCATTTATTGCAATGAGCAAGGAATACGCTCAAGAAATTTTTGATAAGGAGGACGGCTTTAGATTAGCAACTCCAAAGGAAGTCCAGGAGTATTACAACTAACTAAGCCTACACTATGGAGATTTACGTAGGGTCTACAGCAGGAGTAAAGCATAAAGTTTATTGGAGGGGTGAAGAGCAAGACTCTGATAACCTACCAACAGTATTAGTTTATGACATAACAAACGATCCAATTAATCCAGTATCTCCTACCACAATTCAGGCAACATTGACAGCAGAAAAAGTCGAAACAGATGTTGGTGTATATCAGGTATTTCTTCCTCAGAATGTAGTTTCAAGAACTAGAACATTAAAATTACGTTGGACATATAACGTAGTGGGTATAGCTCAGACAAGAGAGCATAATCTCTATGTCGTAAAGTCTTATACTGATTTAGAGCAAACTCGTGAGGAGCTAAAATTTGGCGGAGACAGATCAGACCCTAATTATAAATCGTATTCAGAATTAGTCTTAGCTGAAAGATATGCTCGTAAAGTAATTGAAAACTATACTGGTCAAAATTTTTATCCCTATGACCAGACGCACTTAGTGTATGGAAGCGATTCAGACACTTTAATATTTAATTCTAAATTAATTCAAGTACACAGAATGTATGCTAACGACTACCTTCTGTTAGATTCTTTAGCTACCCCTAAAGTTAATAACTGGGGAAGATCGGTAAACATTACTGAGAACGGCTTTGGGTTAAGGATAGATAGAACGTCTGCTTTAGACAATACAGTATATACTGCCAATGGCATGATTCCTCCTAGCATTCATGACTCTGTAGACTTTTTTAAACAAGGTGACAGGTATCAGGTATATGCAAGATTTGGATACCAAGAGGTTCCAGACGAAGTAGAGTTAGCATGTATAGAATTAATGAAAGATTATTTTTCAAAGGATTTAGCCTGGAAGAATAAGTATATTAAAAAGATTTCAACATTTGACTGGGATTTTGAATACTCTGGAGAGGCAACCTCTGGAACTGGTAATTTATATGCAGATCAATTGCTATCTAATTACGTAATTTCTCAGGTCATGTTGTTGTAATGAATGAGTTAATAGAGTCAGTTCTTTCCATGTACTTAGACGTTTATCGTCAGTCAGATATGCAAGACCCAGATACGGGAGCTATTAAAAGAGAATGGAATTATTATAAAACAGTTAATTGTCACGCCAAGGGCGTAATTAGTAATTCTGCAACAACCAGATCAAGCGACAAACAGGTGTTTAGCAATAAGTACCTTAATGATCAGGTTATTCAAGTTAGAACATCTGAGAGGCTTATAGCAAGAGAAAAAGTTACAAACATTCGTGATCGAGAAGGTAACCCAATTTGGACAGAGATTAACTTTCCAAGTGAAACCCCTACGGTATTTGAAGTTATAGGAACAACTCCAATCACAGACCCCTTTGGCAGAGTCATAGGATACAATTCTTCAATGAAGAGATCGGAGAACCAACAAATTGGACAATAGCGGATTACTGGTTCAGGTATCAAGCGGACTAGAGAGAATGATGTATTCAAACCAAAGCGGACCTCTTAAAGACAGTACAGTAGCTCAGATATCAGCTTTTGTATATTATGAGGCAGCAGTAATATCTAAATTAACAACAAACAAACAATTTCAAAATGCATTTACTAAAGTAATGTTTGATCAGATAAATTTAGATTTTGGAAATTATATAGACGCATTAGCTAGATCTAGGCCTAAGTCCTTACACCATGTTTATGAGTGGAAAAAGACTGGTAATAAAACAGCAAGACTTTTTAAGCTTAACAAGTTGTCTGCAGAAGGATTGTCTTTTAGAATAGACTATGATCTGCTTCCTTCAACATCTATGGTTCCTTCAGCAAACGGAAAAAGAAGACACGTATTCGCAAACAAGGCTTCAATTATGGAAGCAGGTAAGCCTTTAGTAATTAGACCAAAAAATTCTGAAAGATTAGTTTTTGAAGCTGATGGAGAAACAGTATTTATGCCAAAGGGTATGCCAGTTACAGTAAAAAGACCTGGTGGATCTGGTGCACGTAATCAATTCACGCTAGCTCACTCAAGATTTTTTAGCGGAAGATTAGTAAATGAATCTATTAAGAGATCTGGATTCCAAAAAATATTTAATTCAAGCATGACTAAAGCACTAAGAGTTCCTTCTAATATTAAAAAAGTTCAGTATTCTTTTTCTGCAAATGCTATTAGGTCTCAGGCAGATGCTGCCCTTACAGCGTCATTTGGCGGTGTAATGTGACAGCAAACTATAAACTAGATGCAATGATAGAGTTAAGAAAGTACCTCTGGAAAGAGCTGTATACTAGAAACATATTTGATGAGGATGACTACTGGTCAGATAATTTAAATGAAAATATTATTCCAATTATTCCAGTTCAGCAATCAGCAGAAATGAATCAATTTTTGAGCGGGAAAAAGCACATAGTCTACGACAAGATAGGAATGTCTTATGAGGACAACTGGCTAATTTGTTGTGAACAGATACTTTTTACAATATACTCAACGGATATATCCGAAATTAATGAAATTAGAAACTACATGACAGATGAGTTCAGGCGTGTTGATGAGTCTGCTAGAAGCATCAATAAATGGACTGGGCTATCAGATAAGTTTAAGTTCCACGCAGTTTATATAGCCGACATATCTCCAACAGCCCCCTCAGAGGAGCTACAGGGATTCTTTGCAGCCGAAGTCATACTAGAAATCAAGTATTCGAGAATTACAGACGGTCAGGGCAGGTTCCTTTAAGGTTTGCCTTTTTACCCATTATGGAATAAACTTATCCTAAGAGGAAAGAAGCCTAGCCAGCTTTAATTTAAGATTTTAAGAAAATATATATATATTGAAATATAGGAGGTAAGAAACACATGGCACAAAACGCAGGTAATGCTAAAAATATTCTCGTAGGTGCATCCCCGTTGTTCATTTCAAACATTGACTCAACAACTTCAGGATACGCAACATATGAGAATTCCGAGCCAGGAACAACAAATGCTTCAGCATTTGCTACAGGCGTATCTTATACAGATACTCTTAACGCAAAAGATTCTGGAACATTCTACTACAGAAACGTAGGTTTTACAAACAACGGTTTGCAGATCACTTACAACCCAACATATGATTCAGTAACAGTGGATCAGCTTCTTGATACAGCTAAGCTGTTCAAGTCAGCGATGGAGGTTATGATCGCAACTGAAATGACAGAAGGTACACTAGAGAACGTTCTAGTTATTTTTGGTCAGCCAGATGATCCAGCTAACAATAGCGCAATTTCTCAGAATAACACAATTATTTCTACAGGAACTGGTACATCAAAGAGAGATACCCTTGGTATTGCAGCAGGAGCTCTTGGTATTGCACCAACAGAGCGTCAGCTTATTGCAGTTGGTCAAGCACCAACTACAGCAGGTGCTCAGGTAGAGCGTGTATATTATGCACGTCGTGTTTTGTCAGTGCAGCAATCAGCTTTCACATTGGCAAGATCAGCCCCAACTACATTCCCAGTAACATTCCGTCTACTCCCAACCGCTATGAGCGGCTACGAAGGACAAGAATACGGTAAGATCGTTGACCGTGTATTGGTTGTATAATAATTAAATAATTATCTACAGGGCCCCCAAGAAATTGGGGGCCTTTGTGGTTGTATTAGTATATTTCTTTTAGTATAATGATTAGGACTAGATCCAAGGAGGATTAAATTGGCAACAACAGTATATGATGTAGAAGAGGTACAGCTACAAAACGGGCAGACCGTAAAGCTAAAACCACTATCAATTAAAGAACTTCGTAAGTTCATGGTAGCTATCAAAAAGACAGCAGAATCACAAACAGAGGATGATACACTTAATATCCTTATTGATGCATGTGCAATTGCACTAGAAAAACAACTACCAGAGTTGGTAGCAGACAGAGAAGCATTTGAAGATGCTATTGATGTTCCAACAATGAACCGCATTCTAGAAGTTTGCGGAGGAATCAAACTTGACGACCCAAACCTACTAGCGGCAGCGGTTCTGGCTGGTCAGAACTAGATTTAGCCGCTTTAGAAGGAGAAGTTTTTCTTTTAGGACATTGGAAAAATTACGATGAACTTGAAGAAAATTTATCAATGCCAGAACTTATTAATACTCTAAAAGCTTTAAAGAAAAAGGATCATGAAGACAAAAAGTTCTTTGCATCCTTAAAGGGAGTGGAAATAGGTGAGTACGAAGATGATAAAAAAGGAGGCCCTAGTTTCGAAGACATTCGTTTGAGAGCAGCAGGTATAAATGCCACTAGCAACGATGTTGTTTCGCTACAAGGAAATTTCGCAGCGCAAGCTGGATTTGGAATTGGAGCGGGATTAGGATACTCCAGGGAGTAGTTTAATATAAATGGCTGACGAAACAATCAGTACCAAGATAGTCGCTAATGCTGACTTTTCAGCCCTTATTGCCGATGTGCATAAGGTTACGGCTAGCCTATCTAAATTACAGGAACAATTAGCTAACTCAAATAAGATGATGGCAAATCAAATTGCCGTCATGAATAGATCATTTTCAGATACCCTTAGAAGTACTGGACAGTTCTCAACACACTTTGTAAGTCTACAATCAGATGTAGAAAAGTTTGGAAAGAATTTAGATGGCGGAAAATTAAAGCTAAATCAATATTTTAATACTTTTAGGGATCATGCTAGAACTTCTGGCGGACTTATAAGAGATTTAGCAAAACAACAGGTAGCTCTACAGAACTCAGTATTACAACCGCTAGGCAGAAATGCACAAGGACTTATGCAGTTTAATGTGCATGTTCCAAGAGGTCTGGATGAGGTAAAAAATAAAGCAGCGCTAGCAAGACAAGAACTTCAGATAATGAATAAAGTTCTTCAAGATGGTGCTGGACAACTTATTAACTGGGGTAAAAATACTCAGTGGGCAGGCCGTCAGTTAACAGTCGGATTAACGGTCCCACTCATGGCTTTTGGAGCATCAGCTGCTAAAGCATTTAGAGAAGCAGATCAAGAATTAGTTCGTTTAACTAAGGTTTATGGAGATGTTGCTGGAACCTCTGCTCAAGAATTAGGAAGAGTTCGCAGAGAAGTTACAGACACTGCAAAACAAATATCTGCAGCAATGGGTGTTAGCTTTAAAGAAACAATTGGATTAGCAGCGGATATTGCAGCAACTGGAAAGACTGGTAATGAGTTACTAGGTTCAATTCAAGAAACTACCAGATTAGCGGTACTTGGTGAAGTAGATCGTCAAGAGGCTATGAAAGCAACACTAGCTATTCAGTCAGCGTTTAAACAAAATACAGATGAGCTTTCAGAATCAATTAACTTCTTAAACGCAGTTGAAAACCAAACATCAACAACTCTAAACGATTTAGTAGAAGCAATTCCAAAAGCTGGTCCAGTTATTCAAGGATTGGGCGGAAGCGTACAAGATTTAGCTCTTTACTTAACAGCGATGCGTGAAGGTGGAATTAACGCATCAGAAGGTGCTAATGCACTAAAGTCAGCACTTGCTTCTTTGATTAACCCAACAGATGTTGCGGTAGGTAAATTTCAAACTTTAGGAATTGATCTTCTTGGGATTGTAAACAATAATGCTGGCAATTTGACTGGAACCTTGATGGCACTACAGGGAGCTTTGGATAATTTAAATCCGCTTCAAAAACAACAAGCAATTGAACAATTATTTGGTAAGTTTCAATTCTCAAGACTTAACGCATTATTTGAAAACTTGGGAAGACAAGGTAGCCAGACACTACAAGTACTAGATTTAATGAAGGCCTCATCTTCTGAACTGGCTCAAGTTGCTGATCGAGAGTTGTCAGCAGTAACAGAATCCGCTTCTGGTAAGTATAGAAGAGCATTAGAAAGCCTTAAGGCTTCGCTGGCCGAAGTAGGAGAACAATTTTTAACAATAAATACAGTATTAATTCAGGTTATAGATAAAGTTGTTCAGTTTGCAAACAATCTACCTAAACCAGTTAAACAGATACTTGCTTTGTTAGGCGGATTTACTGCAATTATTGGACCAGTAATTATGCTTACGGGCGTGTTGGCAAACTTCTTTGGATATTTACTAAAGGGTGCTTCACACATGAAGGCATTCTTTAAAGGTGGAGAAGGATGGAAATATCTAACTCCAGAAATGCTAGCAGCAGAAAAAGCTGGTAAATTAGTTGAACAGTCTTTCTACAGCGACGCTAAAGCGGCGGCAGTACTACAGCAAGCTTTAAGAAACCTACTCGATGAATTTGCAATGCTAGAGGCAAAAGCAAAATCAGGAGCAATGGCAGTAAATCCAGCAGTTAGCACAATGGCAGGCAATTTAGTAATGGCTGCAGGCGGACAAAGAGTTGTTAACAAAGATCACCCACTAGCTGGAGATTACGGAACAAGAGCAAGTTCTCATATGGTTTCAAGAGTTGGAAGAGATCCAGCATCACAGACAATGTTTGGAATGGTTCCAGGAGCAATTCCAGTAAACGCAGCAATAGGTCAAAATCCACAAATTTATATGAACGAGCCTTTGCCAAATGTTCCTGGATTAACAACAGTAAAGGGAGTTTCGACAGGTATTGTTTCTGGAGAAGCAGCCCGATGGCATGCAATGATGGCAACATTAGGTATGCAATCAAAAGCAGAAATTGAAACATTAAAGAAAACAATTGCTGCAACTGGAACCGTAAGCAAAGAGTTTATGATGCAGTTCGATGACATTTTGCCAGTTGTTTCAAAGCTTACAGATAACGCAGCAAGAGAGTCCGCAATGATTGTAGCAGAACTTCGTGCAGGCAAATTAACGGTTGAAGCTGCTAGAGCAAAGATTGTTGCTCTTAATTTACAAACTGAGCAAATGATTGCTTCTTCTGTTTCTGCATCAGCAGCATCAATGGGCAGAACAATTAATCCTACAATGGTACCTACTTTAAATCAGCCAGTAGTAGATGCCGCTGGTAAGTCTAATATGAGAGAATTATTTAAAAAGGGTAGGACAAGAGATTTTATTAATAGAATTGCTGGCGTACTTGGTGTAAGAACATCTGGCGCTGGGTATAATATTGAAACAACAATTCCTAAAAAGTTTTCTATGGGTGGCCCAGTATATCTAAACAGCGGAAGCGATAGATATAGACCTTCTATGTCAAGACAAGTAAATAGACTACTAGCAGAGAGGCAGCTTGCACAAGCTCAACCTTCTGGAACAGATGTTGTTCCAGCAATGCTTACTCCAGGAGAGTACGTTGTTCGTGCATCATCTGTAACACCACAAACATTACCCCTACTCGAAGCCTTGAACAAAGGTGGACCAGAGCATTTATCTGCTCAAATGCTTTGGCAATCTACAGCGTTAAACCAGGGCTTAGAGGGAAGGAGTGTTGGTGGAAATGCTCCTATGGTATTAAGTGGAAGAAACATTGCATCAGACTATAGAGGATTAAGATCTTCAGGGTTACCACCAGTCTCATTGCTTTATCAAGCAGGTCAAGAACTTGGATATGATAAAAATAAATTACGTTTTCATTTAAATAATTACGAAAAGGCATTGTCTCAAAGACTGGCTTCATATGGAAATCGTGTTTTATCTAAACAAGAACTAGAATTTATGCAAGAAAATCTGTTAAAGAGACACGCTGCTCAATTATTTAGAGTAGACCCAGCATCAGGCGCAAAAATTAATTTCTTTCAAGAAACTTCATTAATGGGTTCACGTAGAGTTAACGGAAAAGGCGGAACAGGTTTTGTTGGCGGAATAATGAGAGCGCTACTAGGAACTTCTAGCGGGTTCAGCGGTGGACAAAACGAAACACATTTAGGGATAGCGCAAGAGTTACTAGATAATCCAGTTTATTCAATTGATAAAGACGCTGGAAAAATGACCCATATTCCTAGTGGAACAACCACAGACCCAAGAGCAAACAAGATGACCCTGGGAAGAATGTTTGGCGTACAAAAAGGTCATTTAGGATCAAAGATGTGGGGATCAGTATCAGCAATTTTAGGTAAGCTAGGGCAGGTAAGAAGGGGTGTTCCTTTACAAATGTCTGCTGGAGGAATGGTTCCAAGATATAACATGGGCGGAATGGTTCCATCTCCAAACGGACAAAAATATAATATGGGCGGAATGGTTCAAGGATATAATCGTGGTGGCATGGTTAGAAGTATGCTTGGTGGAACTGGAATTGCAATTGGCGGACAGATGCTTGGTTCTCAAATAGGTGGCGGACTAGGAACAGCAATATCAATGGGCTCTGGCCTACTTGGGTCTATGTACTCATTTGGCGGAATGAGCGGCGGAGCAGAAGGCGGTCAAAGAGGAATATTTGGAAGACAAATGGATAAGATTCCAGCACAGCTAAAACAACCTGTTGGACCACTTAATAGTTTATCTGCAGCAGCATCAAAAACCGCTGGTAGTCTTTCAGGAATTGCCAGAGTATTTGGACCACTGCTTAAAGGATTTAGTTCACTTCTAAGGCTTACAAGCCCACTAGGATTGGGTCTGACTGCTGTTGGAGCAACTGTGGGATTCCTTATTAAAAAGCATAAAGAGCATACAGAAGAATTAAGAGTGAATAGAGCGGCATTTGGAATGACTGCAGATGCAGCTCAAAAAGCTGGATATAAATATACTGATTATAATAAGCAAATAAAAGGAGCAATAGAAGATGCTAAGGCATTGAAGGCTCAAAATAAAATGATTTATGAAAGCATGACAAATGCTAACGTTCCAATTAAAATGACTATTGAGCAATACAAGAAACTCAAAGAGCAAGTAAAGTCTACTATGCAAGACTACATCAAACTATTTGATCAAACAGACAGAAAAGATGTTGGTCAAGTAGCAATTCAACTTAAAGCTCAATTTATGGCAGCAGGAGATTCAGCAGAAGAAGCAACGGCAAAGATATACGCTTTAATTGCAGAATCTAAAAATGCCTCATTGGCTGGAACTGCAATTGGAAATAAAGCTTTCCAGGGAATACAAACTCTTCAAGATGCAGCAATTCAAACAACAAAAACATTTGAAGCGGCAATGATTGCTTCTGACACTAAGGGTCAGGCATCAGCAATACTAAACTCATTTGAAGCAATTAATGGGTCTATTTCTGAAACAATTAGAAAGAGCGAAGAAGCGGCTGCAAAAAATAAATCTGCAGTAAAAACAGTAGGAGAAGCAACTACTGAACAAATAGACAAGATTAATGATTCTTATAAAAACCAAACACATCTTACAAGGGGAGTAATTGATGAAATTGGAAAAACCAGCCCAGAGTTGGCCAAGACACTAAACTCTACAGACACCCTTGTTTCGGCGTGGGCAAAGTATCAGTTGCTTGTTCAAGGTGTTAATATAGATGTTTCTACTCTTAGCGGCACAGCAGCAGTTGCTGCAGCAAAGCTTTCTTCAATTATTACAAGTACTGTAAAAACAACAGGGGCTGTTGGAGCACAGTATAAAGAGTACGATAGGTTAAAGGGAAAGATCAAAGATCTTGAAAAGGCACAAAGAGGCCAGTCTGCAAAGGCTCAAATAGATAGCAGAGACGCAATTGCTGCTCTTAACAAACAAATAGAGAAAATTAGAAAAGCTGCTCAGGATAAAATTAATGGAATTCGTAAAGCAACTGAGGCGGAAAATACTCAATTAGAAATTCAAAAAGCTCAACTAAGAGCCCAGCAAGCACTTGCCACAGGAAACATGACGGCATATGCAGAAGAGCAGATGGGAATAGAGCAATTACTAAATGATGCTAATCGTAAGGCGGCAGAAGAAGCAATTCTAACTAAGGCAGAACTTGAGATTAAACCTCTTCAAGATAAGATAGATAATCTTTCTAAGAAAAATCAGGACCTGGCAGACAAAGCAGCCCTTGCAGGCGATAGTCTAGTTGGACTACAAAAGAAGGCTCAGACCCTTAATGATAATTTAACCACGTACACAACAAATCTTTCTAATGTTATATATGGTTTGCAAACCATTCCTAAATTTAAAGATAGCCCAGAATACAAAGAAGCCTTGGTTGCCCTAGGAGAGTTTGGTAAAAAACTTGGTATTACAGAAAAGCCAGAATCTATAATTGATCAAATGAGCAAAGCCCTTAAAGAAATTCATGCAGATGAAGTTACTCTGTATACTGGTCAAATTAAGACTGGAAGAGTTTCTTACACAAAACAAAATCCTTTTAGTCCAGTTGATGAAGGAATTACTGGATTAACAAATACAAAAAATAAAGCAGGAATCTATGTGCTAGACGACCCTAGTAAAAGAAAAGTTGTTCAAGAAGGTAATTTAGACGATGATGATATATTCGTTTATCAGGGCAGATACTACAGAGTAAAAAATGCTGACTGGAGAACTGATCCAACTACTGGCAAGAAAATGCTGGTAAATGATCCAGACGTTGTTGCTGGAGACAGAACAAGCAAATCCCTTGGAGGCCCATTTGCGGCAGGAGATAAGCTCTTAGTAAATGATAGAAGAAATTCTTTAGGTTATCAGCAAGAGGGTATTGCAATAGACCCTAATTTCTCAGGAACTGTATATCCAAATATTGCTACTATGCCTAGATTTGATCTTCCTACACAGACTAAGTTTAATGGAGTTAATATATCAAATAGCCCAAATAGCAATAATCTGTATAATATAGATATTAACTTAAACGGAACAAACGTAACTGCAGATGATGTGATGCGTAAGTTTAAGCAAGAGCTTGCACTAGTTAGTGCTAAAGAAGGACCTAGCAAGTACGTAGGAGGAGCAATATAATGAGCATGTATCTACCTAGAGGATCAATTTTGAGCATAGAAGCCAAAGACCTACTAGCCACTCCTGCTGGAACAACTAAAATATGGAATAAGGTTACTGAGCATAATAGATCAGATTTAGGTTTTTCTATTGATAGAATTGAAAAAGTAGTAAGAACATCTAACGGAACTTTAAGAAAAAATTACATAGCGGATAAAAGAAAGTTCTCAGCTTCTTGGTCTATGTTGCCTTCATATAGGACATTAACGGTAGATGGAGCATGGGGAGCAGAAGACCTTAGATCATTCTACCTAAGCGAAGAAGGGCAGCAGTCATTTAAAATTAGAATTAATTTAGCTAAAAATGGTACCGATCAAACATCTTCTGGGTATGAGGAATATACTGTAATATTTGGAGGCTGTAATTTTTCAGTTGTTAAGCGTGGACTACAACCACACTGGAATGTATCTATTGAGTTGGAAGAAGTATAATGATTATTGCCCCAGCTGTCAAAACATTACTAGAACAAAATACAACTGTTAAAACAAATATAGGATGTACCGTAGAATACAATATGAATTCAATGGTAGACAACATTATTGTTACTGGTTCAGAATATACTAGTCCAGATGGATCAAAGCCTTATAAAAAATTATTTCCTGCTTCTTCTGTTATAAAACCATTCAGACCAATTGGCGCTGGAGTTAAATACGGAGTGTTTGGAGATGTAGATTTAAATACATGGAAGGATCCTAAGAATATAGATTATCCATTAAGCTATAGAACTTATTATGCTGGCTCAGATACTTACTATAAGTATTGGTTATCTGAAAGAAATTCTGGAGCTAATGTAACTATTACATATCCTCAAACAGTATTAACAAATAAGATAGTTGTTAGATTTGAAATATCTCATTCTATTCCATCTACATGGACTATATCAAAAGAAGGCGGATCAGCTTTAGCTACAGGAACTAGTGCTGATATAAAGCCATTCACAACAAGCGGATCTAAAAACTATGATGCTGGAACATTAACTATTTATTACAATGGCAGTACCTGGACTACAACCGAACCAACTACATTGTCAACTCCTACTTCAATATCAGCATTGTCATTATCAACCTCTGGAACTTTTGGCTTACACGTAGGAGTAATTGAACTGTCTCCTAGATGGGTTGCAGATATAACCCCACACATTGTAGACTTCTCTATTGCACAAGAGTCTTCAACCAGCCCAGACGATATTCTTCCAGTAGGTAAAGTGTCGGCAAACTCAATGTCAGCCAGTTTAATTTCTTACGAGTCTGCAAGAAAAATAATTTCATACGAAAAGGGAACAGCCTTTAATTCTTCCAACTTATATATGTACAAGAATGTAGAGCTAAACCCATATATTAAAGTTTATTATTCTGGGGCTCCGTTATCTGATACTGGAGGAAATTATGAAAAGGTAAAGCAAGGCACTTTCTATGTAAATAACTGGACCACTTCTGAATTTGGAGATATTAATCTAGACGCACTTGACGGAGCCAAGATTCTTCAAGATATCATTTCTCCTGGATTAGTATGTAAAGATACTTCTGCCATAGGTATTATTAGAAAACTATTAGACAATGTTGGATTTACAAGCTATAACATAAAATATAAAACAGACCTTACTGGTAAAATAACGGACAAATCAATTTTAAGTCCTATATACTGGTGGACAGATGATTCTAAAAACGTATGGAGCTGCATACAAGAAATTTGTAGAGACTCTCAGATGGTAGCCACATTTGATGAAAAAAATATTTTGCAGTTTTATACTAGAGACTATTTGGTTTCTCAAACCACACCACATTGGAATTTTAAATATGCAAAAGATGGGAGCACCCTGCCCAACATTATATCTCTTCAGAAAAGAGATTTGCCAGCAGCTAATCAGGTAAAAATTTTATGGAACCCAACAACAGCTAGTGAGTTTCTAGGAAGTGCACAGCCTTTATGGAAATCTGGATCATCTTATCTAGGAGCATATTCTTTAAACACTCCACTTTCCTCTACATCTGCAGCTGGAGACTGGATAAGCTTATCACCTATTACAGTTAACCAGCAGACTAATCAAATTATTTATAACTACTCTGGTTATTTAGTTATTGATTCTGAAATTATAGAGTATGATGCAATCGAGTATCAATATATAAATAAGCTAGGCACAATAACAAAAATACCTATAGAAAAAAATAGCGATTTGCAAAAATTTGCAAATGATGTATCTTTATTAATTCCAGCAAATAAGGCTTACGGACAAACTGGTCGAGTTAGAATAAAATCAAGAGGAGCCTTTGGAACAACCGCAGCAGCACATACCGCAGCTGGATCTGGTGCAGCTTCTGGATGGAATGGCTACAATAATATTTTTAAAACTAATTCTTCAACAGATACGACAACTGTTAGCAGTACACCATCAAACGTAGCTTGGTCAATTGCAACTCCTCCAACACTAGAGTCTACTCCCGTAGAAACAACTACCCCTTCAGTTAAAAAAATTCAAAAATCTTTATTTCAAATAACATGTGATTCTGTAAATAAAAATTTAAATTCTGTAGCCGTAAAAAATTTAGGCGCAGATGTTACTGGCAAATACTACACATTTGGCACAGGAATGTTTTTTAAAAGCACCGTAAAAGATGTAGATGCTGCTGGCGGAATTGGATTTTTTACTAGCAATAATGGGATGACTGGATACTATGTTTCTATGGAAACAACCAGCAACCTAGCCGACAGTGGATCAGACAGGGCTCTTGGAATATTTAAAGTAGTTAACGGCGTAAAAACTCCTTTAACAGATTCTCAAAATGAAAAACAAAAAACTCTTAATTATATTGCTGGTTCTATTTCTTATAAAGTAGATATTCGTGTAAATTACGATTCAGTAGCAGGTGCTGTTCTTATAGATGTATTTATCAATAACTTTAAAATATCAGCCCTAGATACAACTAACATTATATCTCCAACTTCAAATATAGCAATTTATTCAAGTACTGGGTCGGCGTTCTTTGATTACGTATATGCCGTCCCATTAAATGAAGAGCAATATAAAAATGGTATTATGCAAGATCAATACTATGGTCGATTTGGCTCTACAACATTAAACTTTCTTTATGGAGAAAAGCTTACTAGTAATTTTGAAAAATCTACGCTACCAGGTGGAAAGGTAGATGAATTTGGTACGGTTGCCAGAGAACTAAGAAAAATTAGTATTAAATATGATTCTCGTCCTGGTTTTCCAATATTTCCAAGTACTGGGCTAAGCCAGTATGTAGAGGTGCTAGGATCAAGACTAACATCATTTGGGGCAGAGGTATATGTTTTAAATAATGCGGGCACATTTGTTCCCCTAGACGATTCTCAATTTGCATCATTTAGCATTATTGGAAATACAGTGGTTCAGTCTGGACAAAATGAATACTTAGATAAAACCATTAATGAATTTAGTAACCCAGAGCAAGTGACTTTTGAATCAACATGGATTCAAACCGAAGATGACGCTAAATCATTATCTGATTGGATTAAAGATCAATGGTCTAAAAAACAATCTGTATGCGAGCTAGAAATATTCTCCAACCCCTTGATTTCGGTAGGAGATCTTGTTACAATTAGCTATCCCTCTAATGGTTTAGATGGAACGCAAAAATTTATAGTATCCAATGTAGACACTAGCTTTGATGGGGGGATAAATACCAAAATAACTACTAGATCAATTTATAGTTAATAAATGGTATAATAAAAAAATGGCAAAGCAATCCAAGACTTCTTCCAGTTCACAACCAACGGCAGCTCCGCTAGCCACGGTTGCAGACTCTCTTTTAGCCAATACTACCAACTCAAACTATCTAGCTTTTCTAAATGCTAATGCAGCGGCGGCCAGATTGCTTGGACAGCAATCAGAAAGCAATTTGAATGTTTTAGAAGAAGTTGAAGAAGAAGAATTTAATCCAGACGATAGAAATACAGATGATGAGACTAGCGGAAACTCAACACCGTTGCTATCTGATATCAAGGTTTTATCTAATACAGTAGTATACGATGCTGCAAATAATCCTAGCGTTAGAGTTGTGTTTAGGGTTACAAATAGCAGCGGAAAAGTTCTTAAAGGCGTAGATGTTAAGAGGACAAAACAATGATAACTAAATTTGGAAAAAGATTTTTAACTAATTCTTTGGCTGGAAACAACTTGATTTCTTCCAAAGAGCTTGCATTTGGAATAGGGTCAACAACTCCAAACATTAAGGGAAATGATACAAGACTAGAGTTTGAATTCTATAGGCTTCCAGTAGAGTTGTCTAGTATTGACATATCTCAAACTGGAGTTGATGTAGACGGGGATGCAGTTTTTTCTTATGGAATTATTTATAAAGCAACAATACCTCAAGATATTTCTGGAGTTATATCTGAGATAGGATTATATCCTGGAGGAAGATCTTCTATAAATAACTTTGATAGCCAATTTGTTACTTCATTTACAAATAATTTTAATTGGTTTGACGGCACAAGCAATCCAGTTCTTCAAAGCAATACTCAAGATTCTACTGGGGCATATACATTTTTATCTAAAATCAGTGACTCTACTGTAAGAGTAGACGCAGCATCGGGAAGCACAAAAGAGTACACAAACTCTTTAGTATCTTATGATATATCTGGATATAGTGTTAATGATTCGATCTCGATTGCTTATAAAAAAGCGGACACCAATCTTTCTAAAATTCGTATTAAATTTTACAGCTCACCAACAGCGTATTATCATATAGATTTTACTCCATCTTCTGGAACTGGAGATAAAATTCAAAATCTATCTTTAAGCAACTTATTTGCAAATTATACTGCTGCTCCTAATTTACCAGATCCTTCTTCAATTACTAAAATTGGAGTTGAGGTAACAGCAACTGGTGGAGCGACTACAGTTTATTTTGATGGAATTAGACTTAATGATGAGGATACATTTGATCCTTCATACGGAATTATTAGCAGATCTATATTATCTACGCCACTAATCAAAAAACCTGGAAGACCAGTGGACATAGAATATAAGTTATTGTTGGAGTTTTAAATGGTTTTAAAAGCATTTGAAGAAGGCGGCGGCAAGGTAATCCAGCCAGACTTAGCAGGCAAGACACAACTAACAACAGATCAATTATACTTTGATGTTCCAGTTACTGGTTTATTGCTAGATACACCATATGCATTTCAATTTCAATGGATATATGAAGATAATACTAGAAGTGGTTGGTCTCCTGGATTTAAGCTAACAACTGCTAAAATCCCTACTTTAACTGCACCTAAATTTTTAAATACAGACTTAACTTATTTTAATGGCCAGCTTATTATTTCTTGGAACGGTCAAGATGCCAATGGAAATGCCTATACAAAAGCATTTGATAGAATTAATGTTTATATAAAAGACGAAACATTAATTGGCTCACCGTATAGGCTAGTTGGATTTTTAAAATCTGCTGGATCCATAAGAGTAGCAGTGCCGCCAAGGGCGCACAGTGTTAAGCTAACAGTAGTTTCTGTTGACGGAGTTGAGTCTCCATTCAGCACTGCCCAATTTGAAACTCCAAAACTTATCCCAAATACTTTACCAACTGCATTATCAGCAGAGTGGATTGGTTCAAATTTTAAATTAAATTGGACACACAATCCAGCAGAAGAATTTTTTAGTTATTATAGAATAACATTAACCTCAACAAGTGGTAATACTTCAAGGGTAGTTGAAATTGTTCCAACATCAGGAGTATCTGCTCAATCTTATGTTCTTAGCTTATCTCAAAACAAAGCCATGTTTGGACTAGTTCAAAGGAATATATCTGCAACAATAAAAACTGTAAATATATATGGGAATGAGGGAGCTGCTTTATCGTTTCCATTATCAGCTTACGCAAGCAGTCTTCCAGCTGCAACAATTACTGCTTCTCCAATAAGCAATGGCTATAGCGTTTCTTATACTATACCAACTAATGCAAATTTTTCTAAAATAGAAATACAAGAAGTTGAGTCAAGCGCTAGCACGGCTCCAACAACTGGATTTTCAGATATATTTTCTGGATCAACTAACCCAGCAGTTGTAATTGTTCCAAATACAAATAAGCGATGGGTACGTGCAAGATTTATGGACGACACCGAAGCATTTGGTAGCTACGGGGCTGCCGTACAAGTAGAGCCAACAAGCCCTGTTGTTGTAGATAACACTGGCCCAGACAATGTTTCGTCAGTAACAGCAGTAAGTGGAATTGATACTAGCGGATATTTAGGGTTTAATGCATACGCAGACATATCTTGGCCAGCTGTTACAGGTGGCGGATTACGTGGATATAGAATTAGATTTAGTAATGATAACAATACAACATTTTCTTATGTAGATTCTCCAGGATCTGGAACTACATATAGGTTAGGCGGACTAGCAATTGGCGCAACTTATAAGATTGCAGTTGCTACTTATGATGAATACAATAATACATCAACATCATACGTTGCAGGCCCAGATGTTTTAGTCACTGGAACCCCAGCGGTTACTAATTATATTACTGGAGGCCCATTTCAGTTTGGCGTAGGAGTTGGAGCACCAATAACAAGTACACAGTTTACTGTAACTAATAATGGAGCAGGCTCATATTCAGTAAACGGCACACAGTCAGCAACCTTAACTCTATCTCGTGGAGTTACTTACACATTTAATATAAATGCCCCAGGGCATCCATTTTATATTCAAACTTCGGGAAATGGATATAATGCTTTAAATGTATTTTCTAGCGGAGTGTCTTTAACTTCTGGCACAAGAGACTCTGGTGTAATTACATTTCAGGTTCCACAAAATGCACCTGATATTCTTTATTATCAGTGCCAATTCCATTCATCGATGTATGGTCAAATAAATATAGTTAATTCAAATACTGGAAATAAAGGATTATATTTTGATGACAGCAACTATTGGTATTTAAACGCAGCTAATAGTGCAAGGCTTAAAGTTGGCGGATCAAACAGTAATTACCTATACTGGGACGGTAACACGTTTGCAATAGACGGAAACATTACAGCAAGACAGGGAACATTTAGCGGAAACGTTTCTATTGCCTCTGGAGGATCTTTATATTCTGGAACCCTTACTCCACAGGGTGCATTAAGTGGTTCTGGATACATATTAAATAATTTAGGTCTTACATTTAACTCATCAACTACAAATGGTATAACAACAATTAATGGATCTACTGGCCTTCTCACAACAGCAAGTGCAAACATAGGTGGCTGGAATGTTAACTCTTCTTCTATTAATAAAACTTCTAATCAAGGAACAATAACTTTAGATTCTTCTAATTCTCAAATAAGAGCTTCGAGTGCTAGTTATACTGCAGGAATTGCTGCCCCAGATTTAAATAACGAAGCGGATATCGTTATTTGGGCAGGTGGACCTAGAAGCACCTCTTCTAATTTTTATGTACAGGCAAACGGAACAGTAGTAATGAAATCAGCTATTATTACTGGTTATGCTTCTGCAGACGCTGTAGCAGGACTTGCTAAAACAGACATGAGTAACGTTACTACAATTGATGGTGGCAAAATAACTACAGGAACAATTAAGAGTCAAAATCATTCTGGAACTAATGATGGGTCTGATTTCTCTACTGCTGGAACAGCAATCAATTTAACTGGCGGAGGAATATCTGCAAAGAATTTTAGATTAACGTCTGGCGGAGATGCATTCTTTAATGGAACAGTATTTTCTAATATATCTCTTTCAGCTCCAAGTATAACTGGTGGAACAATTGGTGCAGCAACAATTACTGTTTCAAATCAAATTACCTCAAGCGGTTTAGTAGCTTATTCAGATTCTGGGTTAGACGGAGATTCTGACGCTAACTCCGATGGCTCAAATGCAAGCAGTGGGGGACTAACTTTAACACCCACCCTAACCATTGCTAACGGTAAGATTTCATCAGATCAAATACTTAGGCTAGAAAGCACTAGTACGTCTGGATATACAGAAATTTTAGCTGGAGGAACACAATCTGCAATGTTTTCTAGAACTAAGTCATCTCTTTTGTTTACAGAAGGACTTTATCTTGGAGACTTATCAAAATCAAGCACTTCTTCTGTTCAAACAACAAACACATCTCTTAGAGTGCCATGGATAAGCATAGACGCAAGTTTACGTTTAAGAAAAGGAGCACCTTTAGTGTATCCAGGTGGAACTACTGGTGCATATGTTAGAAATATTTATATTAAACAAACAGCAAGTAACCCATCACCTACGACAGGTAATGTTGGCGATATTATGATCACGTATTAGGAAAATAAATGGGTATTCTTTCTAAAGTTGCTAATACTGGTTCTTCAACAGACTGGAGAGTTACAAAAAAAGTATGGGCTAAAGTAAACTCTGGATGGGTATCGGCAACAGGTGTTTTTAGCAAAACAATAAATGGCTGGACAAAGATGTGGCCAGGAAATCCTCCGTCCGTTGATTTAGATGATCCAATTAGAATAAGAATTGGAGGATTCAGTGGAACAGGCAGTGGTGTGCCGCCATTGTATGCAGCAACCAGCCCACAATTATTTTGTAGTACAGATGCTGGAACATCTGGAACATTTTTAAAGCTATGGGGAGATGATGGTTCATTTAATGGAACAACTCCAATTACAAAATCAAATTACAGAATGAAGGCATCTACTAATATTGATGGTTTAGTTGACAGAACAACTTATTCTACTACCGACACAGTAGATTTTGCAACAGAGAGTCAGGAAGACAGGGATCAAGCAGAAGGATACTACACGTTTTATCAATTAACGGCAAAAAACGTAGACGGAGAGTTAGTTGCCTATTCTCAACCGATTAAAGTTATTAAAAGAGAACCAGCGCTAGTTAGCTATACAGTTCTTTCTAAAACAGGTGGAGTTTTACAAGGGCAAAGCGGATTTTCTAGTTTTGATGTTATTGAATTAAATGCTCAAATACGCTGGGGGTGGTGGATAAAGCCAGGAGGGTACCTTGGGGGAACCCCAGTTTTAAGATGGTGGAAAAATACAAGCAAGTCTCCAGGCGGCACAAAATTAAAAGAAATTAATATTGAAACTGGATACGACTATGTTTCTGGATCATATGACTCAACTTATTTATCTGATACAAATACCTCAAATGTTTTAACAATATATAGTAATTATGGGGTAAGCACTACGCCGCTTCAACCAGGAGAATATATTGTTGCTGAACTTTATTTAGAAAATTCCTATACTGCACATTATGCAGCACCCGTTAGCTATTGGGGTTCTACTGGCGCAACTCCTACCATAACAAGCGTAAGTTTAAGAACGTATGATGGTCAAGTAGACACCGTAATGGATAATCAATCTGATCCTAGAATTGTATCCCAAGCCTACTTTGAGATAGTTGCTCAAGTGGCAAATTATGAAAGTGGAGCAACTTTTAATTTTGAGCCAAGGATTTATAAAGCCGACACTGGAATATATTTAAATTATGATAGCGGTGCTACTATAAGTGGAGGATTCCCCACAGATGTTTCTCCATATTCTGTATCACAATCTGGAACATCTGCTACCGTTATATGGAGAACTTATATAAATTCAAACTTTTTAACTGGATCTCCAACATACGGAGGAGGCCAAGCAAAGTACTGGTTTGAGTTTAGATTAAGTGCTACAAAATCTGGTGGGGGCACATCCTATTACACAGGAGTAGTATCTTCTAATCATGGGAATACCAATCTATCTGCAACTTATTTGCTTGGATCCGCTGGGGGATCAATATATATTCACCCACATACACAAAGCGTACTGTCTGCTAACAATTATACAGTTGGCTCCGCTCCTCAAACAATAAGGTTTTCAGTTACTGGAGACTCATATCCTTCAGGATACGCATCGTATCCAAGATCATACGGAATAGATTTTGGTGATGGAACTGTTGAAAACATTGCATGGCCCACAGGAACAAGCAATCCTTCCTATACAACCTGGGATCATACCTATACAACCAATGGAGCATTTACTGCAAGATTGATTACCGTTCCACAAGGATTTACAAACATAGGTACTAGAGAAAGAGTAATAAATGTCGGTGCTAGTATTCAAAGCCCAACATTTCTTACTGCAACAACAAATAGAACAGACGGAGTTAACTTAACATTTGGTGGCTCATCTAATGCAACTGGGTACAATATATTTTGGAATACTTCTCCAAGTGGAAATCCTATAAACAATGTAACTCAAGGAGATTTTTTAAACAAAACTTCACCATTTTTAGATACTACAATTGGTTCTGGAGTTACAAGATGGTATTGGGTGCAAGCAAGAGGTGCGGTTAGCGACGGATACAGCACAGGAGTAAGCCCTTGGTATCCAGTTGGAAATGGTGTAACTGGAACAAGAGGTGCTGCAGTTACCCCTACAATTACAGCACTAAGTGCCTCTGCACCATCTACAGCATCTACTCAATTAGTTACAGTAACGGTTAATTGGTCATCAACTAACCAAGCATCATATTTTTTAAATGTATTACAAACTCAAGTGGCAAATTATCTAGATTATGGAACAACAGAAACATCATCAAATACATCGGACTCAGGAAGCAATTTTAATGTATATTCTGGTGCTCCTGTAACAATTACTTTAACTGTTTATGGTGGACCAAACCAGACTGGAACATCCGCTACAAGCCAAATAACATATACTCCACCTTTATTACAAACAACATACGGACCCTGCGAATATTGGTATGAAAACACTACTTACGAATGCTCTGGAACATTTAATAGAAATGTAACTACAACATATTATAGAAGAAAAATTTATGTAGGCGGATCTTGGGATGGAAGCAGCTATGATACTTCTGGATGCTCTAGCAGCACAACATATGGCTCATATGTGCTTACTAATGGAAGATGTGGGCACGTAGATGCACCATATCAATACCACTGCAGAACAAATTACTATCAGGCTGGAATTCCTGATGATACATTTACTTCTAGCTCAGATGTGTCTGAAGTAGTATGCTCAAGCTATAGAACTGTTTGTAGTTTTAACAACACTGGAAGCTATCCTTCAGCCTCTAATCCACCAGCTTGCCCAACTACTACCTGGTATTGTACTGAGTCTTATCCTGGAGGAGGAGTAGGAAATTGCGGATATTCTACATCTACATTCAATAACTCTGCTTCAGGATCTGGTTATTCTAGATCTTGTAGCACTTCAGGATATCCTTCCTGCCAATCTACAAACCCAGCACCACCAGTATGTATCTCATATAAATACGTCTGTAAATATTATGATGCATATAACTCAAATAGTAATAATTATTCTACTTGTTATTATGAAGGAGAATGTGCTGCTAACAATAACTCAGATGGGTCTAGGTCCACATGCTGTGCAGCCTATTCTTAATAAATTATAGGGTATTTACAAAAATTAATAAAATTGGTATAATGACTATATGATTATTTTAGATTTTGAAAATTGGAATAACCTAGGAGTCAAAAAAAATAAATTGGCTATTGGGGAATCTGCCAATATGATCCTTTTTGTAATAGAAGAAGAGATTGTAGAGATTATAGGAGTTAATCAAGAAATTACAGAAAAACTAATATCTGCTACAAATTTTGAAGAGTGTGAACTTCCCCTTCCAGTAGAAGACAGATTTTGCGTAAAATTTGATTGCTCTTATGGGGTAGAAAGAATTATCGTAGATGAAAAAATGTATTCAATATTGCTTTCAGATCCTCAAATAATTAAAGGTGATGAGTCTATACACAGGCATATACAAAAAGTAGGGTTAAATTGGTTATATCGAGATGGTCAATTTATTGTTCCAGGAGTGTATGAATAATGTCTAAATGGAAAGAGTATAAAGAAAAACTCGGAGAGACTAGACCTTGGGATTTAGTTAATCCAAATTCAGAATGGGCGCCTGCAGAAGAGGCCGAAAAAAGGTATTCTATTTGCCAATCCTGCCCAGAACTTATAGGTTTGACAAAACAGTGTAAACAGTGTGGCTGCTTTATGCCTGGGAAGACAAAGCTTTTAAAGGCTTCCTGCCCAATCCATAAGTGGTAGTATTGACTAATTAAATCTAAATGATATAATAATGGAAGGAGGTTAATATGACAATTGAACTAACACACGAAGAAAAACTTGGGATAGTAGACCAGCATATAAAATCAGTCAACTATGCCCTATATGGCTTAGAGCTAGATTTACTAGAACTTAATGCTATTGCTAGTCCAGATGCTTCACAGGTCTCAAATATTAATACTAGAATTACTGCTGCAACAGCAAAAAGAGCAGCCCTTGTCACGGAAAGAGATTCCCTGACTTCAAATACAGAAGAGTAAGGTAAATGACAGATAAAGCTCAATTAGTGATAACAGCACTGCAGCAAAGAATAGGCGAAATTGTTTCAAATTATGAAACTCAAATTGCAATTTTACGTGCAGACTATACAAATATTACGGAACAGCTAGTGCAAAAAGAGAAAGAAAAAGATGCTAAATTTGAAGCGGCAGAAGCCTATTCAGAAAAGCTCGATAACATTACCAACTAATTTTCCTTCAGGTATCGCTGTTAAAACAGATAAAGATACATATTGGATAAAAGATGGTAAGAGATATAGATTAATTTCGGATAGAGCCGCCCAGTCTTGGTGCTTTACTACGGTATTGGCAACTGAAGCGGCGTTATCAGGAACTAAGCTTGTTGGAAAGCTGGGATTCAGAGACGGCACCTTAATCAAGAATCTAGCAGATGGTAAAATGTATCTAGTATCACAAAATAAACTAAGACACATCGTAGACCCAGACTCGTTTAATCGATATGGTTTAGATAGGTCAAAAATGATTGAGGTTTCTGAAAAAGAAATTTTGTCTCATGATTTAGGAGAAAACTTGTAATGGCAATACCTACATTTAACGATGGCGATCCAATTGACGCATCCGTAATCCAGTCCTTGGCTCAAGAAGTTGCTAAGCTTCAGGCCAGTATTCCAAAAACAACAACAGCTGGAACTACAATCAACTTTGAAGCATCTACAGCAGGAGATCTTACAATCCCTAAATTTGTTGCTGGAATATCAGACACAGTAATACTAAAAGCTGGAACATGGACTCCATTTACAATTAATATATCTGGACTAGGGGCTAAGCCTAAATCAATTATACTTACCCAATACTATTCGGGAAAAAATCAAGCTTTAATTTATGCTCCACAGGTTGTTTCATTAACTGATACTTCAGCAAATTGTAAAGTTAGATGCGTAGGCGGAGATGCTGCATATGGCGGAAACTGCAAATTCTACTACCTAGCATTTGCATAATACTTATTGACAACCTAGCTTTATATGCTACAATTTAGATAATATCAAGGTCACGACTCCGTGACCCTTTTTTACGCAGGGAAGTTAAATGACAAACGATTTAAAATGGATGTTGTCATCCGATCAGCAATTTCCTTATCAGGATGATAAGATGATTGCGCTATGGTTTAAGGTAATGAAATGGTTTAAGCCAGATGTAGTCGATTATCTAGGCGATACAGATGACCAGGCTTGCTATAGCAAATACACAGAAGGAAGATCTGCAGAGTTTCTTCAACTTCATAAGGACGACAGCCGTGATTTAATTGTCCCAATGATGCGCCATGAAGCAAAAGGCGCAAGAGATTTTTATGCAAAGACAAGAGATATGCTTCCAGATGCACAATTATTTTCAGCACTAGGAAACCACGATATACGTATCTTTGATTATATAGACAAAAAGCTTCCAGACTATGCAAAAGATGTTACTCCAGAGTCACTATGGTCTTTAGATTCATTAGGTTACGAATATATTTATTATGACTCACTCCCTAAGCGCCGCTTTGGAGATGTTCACGTACACCACGGTATTTCTATTGCAGCAACTGGTTCAGTAAGAAAAGATATGGAAGACCTACAAGTATCATTAATCCGTGGCCACTCGCACAGAATTGCTTCTCATATGGTAACATATGAACTTAGAAATGGTGGCGAAGGAGAAACTCTTCGTGGCTATGAAATTGGTCATATGTGTGATGAAAAGGGGCCAGGCATGAAGTATACTCAGCACCACGATTGGCAAAAAGGTTTTGCTATTGCACATATTGTAAACGATTATCCTCATATTCAAATGATTCATATTGCTCCAGACTACTCATGCGTTGTGGACGGAAAGACATTCACGCTATGATGAAATGTCAAAGGTGCGGTGGAAGAGTGTTTGTAGACAGAGTTTTTTCTCAAAAACTACACACGGAGTTGTTTTGCATCCTTTGCGGAAAGCGATGGATGATCAATAAAGAAACGAATGCATTCGGTAAATGGCTAGAAAAAACAGACAGGGACTACGCAAAAAATTCGTCTATTTCTTCTTAAATGGCAAGCTACATAAAGTACTTAAGCTATCAAGAGCAAAAGATGAGTTGATTGCTTGGTGTTATTTAGATAAAAAAAGGATGATGTATTCTTATTCTCAAGTAGATAAGAATATGGAAAAAGCCTATACTGTAATAGAAGTTAGTAAAATTCTAGGTAGACATAGGGTTACTATAGAAGAATATATTTTACAGGGCAAAATTAAACAGCCTCAAAAAATGTATCCAATTAGTAATCCAGATAGTAAATGGTCTAAGTACATGTTGTCCGAATCGGACATATTGGACATTCATGAATTTATTATTGATGCTGGACACATAAGGGATTTGCCATCAAAGTCGGAACTTAGGGCCCTTCTCAAACACAACTTAATATTGTATACTAAGACCGATGACGGTAAATTTGTACCTGTATGGAAGGCGGAGTAATGGCAGAAACAAGAGTTAAGGTAGATCTATCTTTTACACGTAACCTAGGAAATTACGAAAGCATTAGAATTAATGTTGGAGTTGAAGATGATGTTCGTAAAGGTGAAAATGTAGAGACGGCTACCGAAAGAGTATACGCCTTTGTAGAGAAC
>Ga0208223_1000052_pt1 | contig 27748 bp, 24 predicted proteins | sample LakMenE07Oct09ns_FD_150678 | JGI IMG/M metagenome (GOLD analysis project Ga0208223, IMG submission 150678) | Freshwater microbial communities from Lake Mendota, WI - 07OCT2009 deep hole epilimnion ns (SPAdes) | ecosystem: Environmental > Aquatic > Freshwater > Lake > Epilimnion/Euphotic zone ...
TCCTCCAGCGCAGCGCCCCTGGCTAGCTCTTGGGCCTGGAAAGGATCAGCGCCTTTGGCTTTCTTTGCTTTAGACATGAGTTAAGTGTATTGGCGAGAGTAAGAAGTAAGCAATGTCGCAGCCCTGACCCTGGATATTGCGCAGTATTTATTGATAGTTTGAGAATTACTCGCAGAAATAAGTAAACGCCCAGTTTTTGACTGGGCGTTTGACTCATATTGAAACGAAGTTTTTTTAGAAGTCCATATCCCCACCTGGGGCTGCAGGAGCCGCAGATTTAGGTTCTGGCTTATCAGCAATTACAGCTTCAGTGGTTAGAAATAGAGCTGCAATCGAGGCGGCGTTCTGCAGCGCAGAGCGAGTTACTTTGGCAGGATCAATGATTCCAGCTTTGATCATGTCAACGTATTCACCAGTTGCAGCATTTAGGCCATGGCCTGCTGCAAGATTGCGAACTTTTTCAACAACTACTCCGCCTTCAAGTCCAGCATTCATAGCAATCTGCTTAAGTGGCGCTTCAACAGCAAGCTCAACAATCTTTGCTCCTGTTGCCTCATCGCCAGTAAGTTTTAGCTTCTCAAATGCTTTCTTTGAAGCTTGGAGAAGTGCTACTCCGCCGCCTGAGACGATGCCCTCTTCAACAGCTGCTTTAGCATTACGAACCGCATCTTCAATTCTGTGCTTACGCTCTTTTAGCTCAACTTCAGTAGCAGCTCCAGCTTTAATAACTGCAACTCCTCCTGCAAGTTTCGCCAGGCGCTCTTGAAGTTTCTCGCGATCGTAATCAGAGTCAGTCTTTTCAATCTCTGCGCGGATTTGATTGACGCGGCCTTTGATTATTTCATCATCGCCTGCGCCCTCAACGATTGTGGTCTCATCCTTGGTAACTACTACCTTGCGAGCTTTGCCAAGTAGATCAAGGGTTGCTGCCTCAAGCTTTAGACCAACTTCCTCAGAGATCACAGTTCCGCCGGTCAAGATAGCAATATCTTGCAGCATCGCTTTGCGGCGATCACCAAATCCAGGAGCCTTTACCGCAACAGAGCGGAAGGTGCCGCGGATCTTATTTACAACCAAGGTTGCAAGTGCTTCGCCTTCAATATCCTCAGCGATAATTGCAAGAGGCTTACCTGATTGCATTACCTTTTCAAGGATTGGCACTAGATCTTTAATATTTGAAATCTTTGAGTTACAGATCAGCACATAAGCATCTTCCATTACCGCTTCCATGCGCTCAGTATCTGTGACCATATATGGGGAGATATATCCTTTATCAAAGCGCATTCCCTCGGTGAGCTCTAGCTCAAGACCAAAGGTGTTGCTCTCCTCAACTGTGATAACTCCCTCTTTGCCAACCTTATCCATCGCCTCTGCGATCATCTCGCCGATTGTGGAGTCAGCAGCTGAGATAGATGCGGTTGCTGCAATCTGCTCTTTAGTCTCAACTGGCTTTGCCATAGCAGAGAGCTCAGTTGAAATTGCTTCAACGGCCTTCTCAATACCTTTTTTAAGTGCCATTGGATTAGAACCGGCAGCGACATTTCTTAAACCTTCGCGCACAAGTGCTTGAGCAAGAACAGTTGCAGTAGTTGTTCCATCTCCTGCGACATCATCTGTCTTTTTAGCAACTTCCTTAACTAACTCTGCGCCAATTTTCTCCCAAGGATCATCAAGTTCAATCTCTTTAGCGATTGAGACGCCATCATTGGTGATTGTGGGAGCTCCCCACTTCTTTTCTAAAACAACATTTCGACCACGGGGCCCAAGGGTTACTTTGACTGCATCAGCCAAGGTATTCATTCCGCGCTCAAGGCCGCGACGAGCATCTTCGTTAAAGGCAATCATCTTTGCCATAGTTCTATTTACTCCTCATTTAATTAACCAGTTATTTCTAGCTTCAGGTGACTTATCACTCTCACCTGCCGAGTGCTAACGCCAAGCCTAGAGGGCTCTATTCCCGTTCTCAAATCAGGTTTTTCTAGGGCTCCTGCCCCGCAGGGCCTTAGAGGGTTCTGGCAGAGATTCGAGCCTGGCGAAGGCGCCTTAAGCGCTTTACTAGAAGAGGTGAGGCGGTTAGGGCATCTTCTCGATCAATTAAGTTATTGAGTAGTTCGTAATAGCTTCTAGTTGATAGATCAAAGAGCTCTTTGATTGCAGCATCTTTTGCCCCAGCGTATTTCCACCATTGGCGCTCAAAATCCAGAATCCGCACTTCAAGATCTGAAAGGTTTGAGCCAAGTTGTAGTGAGGCTTCTTCCATGGCTCTATTGAACTAGAGAATTGCTAAATTTTTGGGATTTAGAGGGTGGCCAGGATTACCTTGATATCAGTAATTGAGGTCCAGGGATTTACTATGGCAAATCGCAGTATCGGCTCGCCTTGATGCGATGAGGGAGTGACAAAGCCAATTTGATCTACCAATAATTTATCGCTCCATCTTTGATAATCACTTATCTGCCAACCTTTTCTTGTAAAGGCCACAATTGAAAGTTCTGGCTCCATAAGAAGTTCTAGATTGGGATGCTCTTTTATTAACTGGGCACTCACTCGCGCTAGATCCATAGTCTTATCCATCGACTCGGCATATTTATCGGTGCCATGGGTTGCAAGTGAGAACCAGAATGGAAGTCCTCTAACTCTTCTTGTTAGATGAATTGCATAATCAGATGGATTCCATTGCCCTGAATCTAATGTCTCTAGATATCCCGCATGTTGAGTATGTGCTGCCCTTGCAATTTCCGGGTCTCTATAAATTAAGGCGCAAGCATCAAAGGGAGCAAAAAGCCATTTATGGGGATCGACAATAAATGAATCTGCTAATTCAATTCCACTAAATAAAGCCTTACTTCTTGGCGAAGCAAGGGCAGCAAGACCATAGGCGCCATCTATGTGATACCAAATGCCACGTTCACTTGCTATCTGCCCAACACCTTTTAAATCATCAATGATTCCAAGATTTGTACTTCCTGCAGTTGCTACAACGGCAAAGACTCTGTGATCTGGATTTGCTAGGTGGTATTTATCAATCTCAAAGGCAGTTGTGCTGCCTTGCATCTTCTCATTTTTATCTGTGGGAATTGTTAAAACTTCAACATCCATAACATCTGCTGCAGATTTAATTGATGAGTGAGCCTGACTTGAAGCAGCAATAACCCATCTCTTAACACTTGGATATTTAGCTCTTGCGCTATGGCGAGCGGCAACAAGTGCTGAGAGATTTCCAATCGTTCCTCCTTGAACAAATACTCCCCCAGAGGAACTTGGAAATTGCGCTAAATCACTAAGCCATCTAAGCGCTTGGTTCTCAGCAAAGACTGCTCCTGCTCCCTCCAGCCATGAACCGCCATAAAGAGCTGATGCGCCAACTACCAAGTCAAAGAGCGTTGCTGACTCTGTTGGAGCAGAGGGGATGAATGCTAAATATCTTGGATGATCTGTTGAGATGCAGGCTTGAGCAAGGACATGTTTAAAGATATCTAGAGCTTTATCACCGCCAAGACCTTTTGTGGTGATTGTTTCTCCAACTTCGTTATAGAGCTCTTCATAACTCCATGGTCCATCAAGTGGAGGATCTTTCTTAAGTCTTATTAATGAGTACTCTAAAATCTTTGCAGCTAGGGCATCGATTTCTTCATCGAACTCATGCATCCCCGAATAACGCCTTTCGCTTAGAGCTTCTCACAATATTTCTTAGCATAGTTGGAAAAACAAATGCATGTAGCGGAACAATCGCATACCAGTAGAGCTGGCCACCTAAACCTCGCGGTGAAAAGGTTGCCTCTTGAATGATGTGGACCTTATCTCCCTCTTGCTTAATCCTAAACTCGAGCCAAGCCTTTCCTGGAAGAATCATCTCGGCATAGAGGCGTAATACTGACTCTTTCTCAACAACCTCAACTCTCCAGAAATCTAAACCATCGCCGGCGCGAAGATGTTTGGGATCTCGCCTACCTCTTCTTAAGCCAACTCCACCAACTAGGCGATCAATGACTCCTCGTGCCCACCAGAGAAAATCTGCGCCATACCAACCAACATCTCCACCGATTTGTTCAATAGATTTCCAGACACAATCAAGTGGAGCATCGGCCAATACCTCGCGTTTGTCTCGCAGAATCATCTCTCCTGCCCAATCAGGATCACTCTGAGCTTTCTGCCATGGAGCAGTTGGGGATGTGGCATCAGACCAACGCGTCTCTACTTGGTTAGCACTGGTTCGAGAGAGGGCTAAATCGATAGCTGTACTTACACCGATTAACCCTTCAGGTGGCTTTGGAATTAACTTATCGACGCTCTTGCTCGGGTCGGCGACTGTCTCGCTAATTAATGAGCCAACTAGTGGGCGAGCAAGGCCGGTGGGAACCGGAGTGACAAAACCGATCCATAAGCTAGAGAGCTTCGGTGTTAATACTGGGACTTTAATTATCCATCGACGGCGAAGGCCTGATGCTTTGGCAAACTTCTGCATCATATCGGCGTAGGAGAGGATCTCAGGTCCACCAATATCAAAGACTCCTGATACTGGTTCTTTTAACTTTGCTACATTAGTTAAATACCAGAGCACATCACGTATTGCAATTGGGTGAGTTAAGTTAGAGACCCATTTAGGAGTAGTCATCACTGGCAGGCGATGGGTGAGGTGTCGGAGCATTTCAAATGAAGCAGAGCCAGATCCAATAATTATTCCAGCTCGTAACTCCATTACAGGCACTTTCCCTGATGCTAGCAATTCACCTGTACGTGTCCGTGACTTTAGATGTTTACTACTATTTTTATCATTAGCAATTCCGCCTAAATAAAGAATCTGTGAGACTCCCGCTTCTTGGGCTGCTCGAGAAAAATTATCTGCCATAGCTGCTTCAATCTCGTCAAAGTGTGATCCCACTCCAATTGAGTGAAGAAGGTAATAAGCGGTATGAATTCCTTTTAAGGCAGCTAGCGTCTCTTGATAATTACTAGCATCACCTTGGAATACCTCAACTTCATTTATCCAGGGTTGGCCTTCGACTTTATCTCTGTTGCGAACTAGTATTCGAATGGAAATCTCTTCATTAAGTAGCGCCCGAACTAAACGACCCCCTACATATCCTGAGGCCCCTGTCACTAGTATTTTTCGGGCCGGGTTCATAGGTATAACAGTAGACTTACCTACCTTATGCGGCCAAAGGTAGTAATCCTCGGAGCAGGTTTTGGTGGGCTCACCGCTGCCCGCGCGCTGGATTCAATAGCCGATGTCACCCTCGTAGACCGCCATAATTTTCAGACCTTTTTGCCCCTGCTCTATCAAGTTTCAACTGCTGGGCTAGCAGCAGATCATGTGGCATATCCCATCCGTGGCGCACTTCGAAAAACTAAAGTGAAGTTTCGTATGGGCTCGCCAATATCAGTTGATCATAAAAATAAGAGCGTTAAATTAGATTCCAGCGAAGTTCTAGATTTTGATTATCTAATTGTGGCTCTTGGCTCTGCCACCAATGATTTTGGTATCAAGGGCGTTGCTGAACATAGCCTTGGAATGAAGAGCGTAGGCGAGGCTCTAAACATTCGCTCTGAGATTATGCGCAGATTTGAAGATCTCTGTCGCTTTGAAGATGATACGAAGTTTTCAATTGCAGTAGTTGGAGGAGGTCCTACTGGCGTTGAGATGGCTGGAGCAATTGCAGAGCTAAAGCGTGGTCCCCTAAATTCTGATAACTCAAGTGCTGCAAAAAATATAAGTGTTTATCTGATTGAAGCTGGTACAAGGCTACTTCCATCACTTTCTGAGAAATCATCAGCGCGTACCAAGAAAGATCTAGAAAAGTTAGGAGTCACAGTTTTAACCCAAGCTGCAGTTGCAGAGGTAAAACCAAGGCAGATTCTCTTTAGTGATGGCAGAAGCATCCCTGCTGAAGTAACTATCTGGGCAGCAGGTGTTAAGGGCGAGCCGGCGATGAAAGCGCTAGCACTTCCGCAAGATGGAATAAGAATTGCAGTTGAATCGAGCTTGCAAGTGAGCAATTATCCCTATGTTTTTGCAATCGGAGATATTGCCGGGGCAAGAGGAAAAGATGGAAAGTATTTACCTATGGTTGCACCCGTTGCCATGCAGCAAGCAAGATTTGTAGCAAAACAGATTGCAAGAATAATTAAAAGTGAACCGCTAAAAGAGTTCTCCTATATAGATAAAGGCTCTATGGCAACGATTGGAAGAAATAAGGCAGTAGTTGAAGTTAAAGGTCTTCGCCTCACCGGAACTATTGCTTGGTATGCCTGGCTCTGGCTCCATCTCTTCTATCTCCTTGGCGGGAGAAACAAAATCGGAACGATGGCAGATTGGACTTGGAATTATTTAACCTTTGATCGCGGCAATCGTCACATCATGGATATTTCATGAGTTTTATCGATCTGCGGGGCCATCAAATCTGGCATCAAGAGTGGAGTAAGCGAAAGACAGAACCATTACTACTACTTCATGGTGGTTTAAGTTCAACTCAGAGTTTTGCTCCCAAAATACTTCCATCTGTTAAGAGAACTCACCATAGCTATGGTTATGATCGAAGCGCACATGGTCGAACCAAAATCCGTAAAGGTTTCTACCACTTCAACTTCCAAAGAGATGAAGCAATTTCCTATATCGAAGATGTAATAAAGGGCCCAACACACATAATTGGCCATAGCGATGGTGGAATAATTGGATTGATGGTGGCTATCGCAAGACCTGATTTAGTAAAGAGCTTGGTAGCAATTGGCGCTAATTATCATTATGACTGCGGCCTTAATCTTCAAACATTTAATGGCCAAGTTGATGAGATTGAAAAAGACAAGTTTGCACAGCGATCTGGGCAACCAAGAGAACTTTTAGTTGAGATAACAGCAAAGGCTCATAAAGTCTGGGCTAGTGAGCCTAAGATGAGTAAGACACAATTAAAGAAAATTAAGTGCTCTACCTTAGTTTTAGCTGGCGATGATGAACCATTTTCAACCGAACACACTGCATCTCTTTATGAAGCAATACCTAACGCTCAATTGGCAATACTTCCAGGCACTTCCCATGCAGTTTTGAAAGAGAAACCTGATTTAGTAGAGAAAATATTAAAGGATTTCTATAGAAATCCAGGCCCTCCTATGACTTTAAACCCTAATCGCAGAGCTTAAGAGCTTTTAAGAATTCTTGATAATTTTTAAGGCGCCATAAGCATGCTCTGGAACAAATGGTTTCTTAGGAGCAACTGCCTCAATTCTTTGATATTGACTCTTCTGCGCTGGACGAGGATCTAAATCTCCTTTATTAGGCCAGAGCGAGAAGGCGCGCTCTGCCTGAGCAGTAATAGTTAGCGATGGATTAACTCCAAGATTTGCAGTTAGCGCTGAACCATCAACAATGTGAAGGCTCGGGTAATTCCAAACTCGATGATAGGGATCGATGACCCCTTCACTCTCATTTTTTCCAATTACGCAGCCTCCGACAAAGTGAGCTGTAAATGGTGCGCTAATTAAATCTCCCACATGTCCACCAGCAATTCCGCCATATTTATCAGCAATTCTTCGGGCAACTTCATTAGCAGCAGGAATATAGGTGGCATTAGGTTTATCAGAATCATTTTTTGAAGTTAAGCGCCATCCAAATATTCCTTTTTTAGATGAAACTTTTATTGAAGAATCTACATTCTGCATCACAAGAGCAATAACAGTTCTCTGGCTCCAGCGTCTTACATCAAAAATCTTTAGAAGTAGCGCTGGATTTTTAATGGCACTTCTTATCCAGAGGTTTCGCCTCTCCTTTGCCCCACTTCCATCAGTCATTAGAGTCTGGAGTAATCCCATGAAATTCGAACCTTTTCCATAGCGCACTGGTTCAACATGGGTATTTGCATCAGGAAAGAATGATGAAGTAATTGCAGCGCCTTTAGAGAAATCAATCTCACTATTACGAGGCATTATTGCCCCAGTTAGGGCCTCTGAGTTAGTCCTTGATAACTTGCCAAGAGATTGAGATATTTTTGGTAGTAATCCGTTATCTCTCATGCGATGAAGTAATTTCTGGGTGTTATAAGTCCCAGCAGCTAGCACTAACTCTTTAGCGAAAAATACCTCTTTAGAGCCAAACCATGCTGAACTTTTTCGAGCGCTTATCTTCCACATCCCGCCAGATAACTCTTCAAATCTCTCCACTGTCAGCTCTGGAAATACTTCTACTCCAGCTTTTTCTGCTAGACCTAAATAATTCTTCGGCAGAGTATTTTTAGCGTTGAAGCGACACCCTGTCATACATCCACCACATTGTTGACACCCATGGCGATCAGGTCCAACGCCACCAAAGTATGGATCTGCCTCTAATACTCCAGCGCCTGATCCAAAGTGAACTCCAAGAGGCGCCATCTTAAAACTCTTACCAACTCCCATTTGCTCAGCAACATCTCTCATCGCTTCATCAGAGGGTGAGAGATATGGATTTTCTGCCACCCCTAAGACTCTTGAAGCTTGGTCATACCAAGGAGATAGCTCTGATTTCCAATCAGTGATATCTGCCCATTGTCTATCTTGGAAATATGAATCAGGTGGCATATATAAAGTATTGGCATAGACCAGAGAACCACCACCCACGCCGGCTCCAGCCAAGATTAAGACATCAGGAAGAACATGAATTCTCTGAATTCCCCGTAATCCCAGACGTGGAGCATAGAGAAACTTTGATAATCGCCAAGAGGTTTTAGGAAAATCTTTATCTTCAAATCGTCTTCCTGCTTCAATTACTGCAACGCGATAACCTTTTTCAGCTAACCGAAGTGCGGCTACAGATCCACCGAAGCCAGAGCCAATTACAACAACATCGAACTCTCTGCTCTTCTTAGCCATAGGAAGAAGGCTACACCGCGCTCATTTCGAACTCTTTGGAGCCCCCCGTCAGGATTGAACTGACGACCTTCCGCTTACAAGGCGGATGCTCTACCACTGAGCTAGGGAGGCGTTTACAACGAGTAAGTATGGCAGTATTGAAAAAAAGTGTGAAATCTAGCCTTAAATGGTGGCTTTAAACTTTAAGAAGCCGCTTGCCTTTGGCAACGGCATCTTTTCTATCTTCGGCGCCAAGTTTTCGATAGAGATTACGTAAATGAGTCTTAATTGTGTTCTTTGAGATATTCAAATTTCCTGCAATCTCCTTTAATGGCAGACCGGTGGCTAGATGTCGCAGAATGTCAGCCTCGCGCCTGGTTAATGACTCTGCTCCTGAGCCTTGCCCAACCATCATTTCATTTAATCTCACTCCAGCAGTCCGAGCAAGTCGTTCATTAAAGGCGGTAGGAGATTCTGCGGCAAGGGTTATATATTGTTGAATCACATCTGACCTTTGAATTAGAAATATATTGAAATATCCATGGCGCGAGCCAATCTCCACTGCCTTTCGCACATCTTCTAACTGCCTAGATGGGGCATCATGGTTTAGGTGGGCGCTAAAGAGGTGAAATGTCATAGCTTGCCGAGGACTTTTCAAATCAAAGGTATCAATTAAGGCTCTACTTTTAGCAGGATTTTTTCCTATGTTGATTGCAGCCTCAAATGCCTTAACTAAGTAGGTTGGCTTAGCTCGTTCGAGAAGCTCTTGGACTCGATCAAAGTCCATTAAATTAAGTCTAATTCTCATCTCCCAAATATCAATTGCTTCATGTAGTTCAGATGAGAGTAGTTCACTCTCGATCATCAATCGAGCATCATTAATCGCTTTAAGAGAGCCATCGGTATCCCCGCTAAGAAAATAAAGAAATGAAAGTCTTCCTAAAGTCGTAATTGCGATCGGATAATTATGACCCTTAAGTGCCTCACGATAAATCTCTTCAAACAGGTCTCTACTTTCAATGGCTTTTCCAGCTTCAGCTAGGCAATGTGCCTCTGCGCTCTTTACAGCATAAGGACCGAAAAAGCCTTTATAGAGTAAGAGAGTTTGAGGTGTTAAAGGAGGAACTAAATCATTCTGCGCCTCTGAATATCTTCCCTCAAAAGCTAGCAAAATTGCGCGCATATTATTTACATTGTTAGTTCTTAATGCCGTAGGTGAACTATCACTTATTTCATCAAGAATCCCTGACATTTTCTTTAGGTCTCTATCTGAATCACGTAGTACTGCGCTCCATAGCGCCAGCTGCAGATATGAAGTTTGATGTCGCGGTCTATTTGGATTACTTCTTGATAGCTCATAGGACTCCATTGCCGCTTCCCAACAATTAAGTAATCTGCCATTAGCAAAAAAGATAATTGACTTCAGCGCCAGAACATCAGATTTCCAACCTTGAGCAATCTTTGCATCCAGGGTAGAAAGTAATGCTTCCAGGGTTTGTATATGACTTTGAGCTTCACTGAATTTTCCTCGTAGCAATGCCACATAAAAACTGAGCACCTGAAAGCCAAGCTTGCCTGTTGTGGGAAGGTACTTTGTCACGTTTTGCCAACTATGTAGATCTGAAATCGCTCCTCTAGCAATAGAGTCTTGGATGCTAATCTCAATCGTGTTGGCAATCGCTGGTTCCTTTAGTAGAGCGGTAAGACGAGTTGTCTCGCCCAGCTCAATTAAGACCTCAGTGGCTTCTCTTACTCTTTCTCTATCTAATAGGTTTTTTACAGTCTTCTCTACTATTACATGAAAATCTGGGCGGCGTCTTAATTCATCAAGCAAGGCATTGCGGAGAATTGGATGAATTCGAAACTTTGGAGGTGCAGATTCGATCTGAGAAATACAAATACATTCTTGCGAAAGCAGGGTTAATTGCCTTATAGCATCGTTATCTTCTGTAATTCCAATAATCAACTCTGGCTCAATTTCATGAGATAGACAGAGCTGGGTGAGAAGTTGCAGTCTCTTTGGTTCAATACTCGCAATGGCTCTAATGGCCAGCGAAGATAAGTCACCCTTACCTTTACTCTTAAATTCAGATATTGCCTCTTTCAAGTCTTTTTTATCTGCTAGTTGCGAAATGAGAAGATGAACAGCTGCTGGCCATCCTCCAGTAAAAGCAAGAATTTCTTCAATAATCTCATCACTTAGATTTGTCTGCAGAGGTTGAGCTAACATAACAATTTCTTCACTTGTGAATTTAAGATCTTCAGAAGTTATGGTAAGTAGGCGATCTACCCCGTAGGATCTAACAAATTCTGGGCTAGGGGCCGTGGCAGTTATTAATATTAATTTAATCTGCCTTGGCAGGTTTTGAACCAGAAATTGAGAAAACTCGTTATGGGTCTGCCTTATTGATTCAGCGTTTTCAATTATGAGATTAAAGGGAGATTTCTCTCTACTCAAGAGATTTACCAGTTCCTTAATATTTTCTACCTTTAGACCTTCTACCGTTCTAAATGGAAGAAGTTTTCCCTCAAGTTTTGGAAGGCCAGAGATCAACGCTTCGACAAAACTTGTAAACAATTCCGCTGCATTTGGTGTGGAAAAGCCCTCAAAAAATATTGTTGGAATATCTTGCGTCTCAGCCCATTGACGTACTAATTGAGATTTACCAAAACCAACAGGTCCGAAGATATAAACCGTTTGAGTGGCAGGCTCATTAAGGAGATTGATCAATCTTCTCCGGTAAAGGTGAGGCAGGTTCACCCCCTAATACTGAACCCTTTCTGTCAGGGGTGGGGTGAAAATTTCGAAAAATAACCACTTTTCACCCCTAAATTCACCCACCTAAAGGATGGGCCCTGCGCCTACAAGCCCGTGCGACAATTCCAGCCTTATGCCAACCCCTATTTGGATGAGCCCTGAGACCACCTCAGTAAATCGTCTACCGATGCTGAACATCGGCCATCTGATGAGCATTTCACTAGATGGTAATTGGAACTTCCAACTTCTTGATCGAGCTGATCAAGAGCCAAGCAAACGTTGGCAGAGCATTCCAGTTCCTGGACTCTGGACGATGATTAATGGCGAACAGCCATTTGGTGACAAACCGATCTATACCAATGTTCAGATGCCTTTTGACCATCTTCCTCCAACTGTTCCAACAGATAATCCCACAGGAATATATGAACGTGAGTTCTCTCTTTCATCATCTTGGAAGAGTAAACGGGTAGTTCTTTCCATTGGTGGCTTTGAATCAGTCGCTATTCTTTATATAAATGGCGAAGAAGTTGGAGTAGCAAAAGATTCACGTCTAGCCTCCGAGTTTGATATCACCAGCTTCTTAAGAAGTGGTTCTAATAAGGTGAGAATTAAAGTAATTAAATGGTCTGACTCAACTTTTATAGAAGATCAAGATCAATGGTGGCATGGCGGGATAACTCGTTCAGTTAAATTATTTGCTACCGAAGATGTATTTATTGAAAGACTTTATACAACTGCAGGGTTGGATAAGAACAATAAAGTTGGAACCTTAAAAATAAGAGCCCATATTAATTCAATCAATGAGGCAGATATCACAGGGTATCGACTTAAAGTTAAAGTTATCGGTATTAAGTCGGCAGAGGCAAGTGCTACGGTAATTAATCGGAAAGCTCCTAATTGGACCGAAAAGAGCGCAGCCGAAAAGAAAGCAGGAGATGATTTCTTCCATGCCACCTACTGGGATGGGAATATGCCTAAAGCTGCTTATGAAGCTTACTTAGCTACTGAACCAATAATTCCAGGACCACTTGAGATGGATATTAAAGTTTCACCAATCTTGCCCTGGTCGGCTGAATCCCCCACTCTCTATGATGTTGAATACCAGTTAATTGATCCATCGGGCCAGGTAATTGAGGTAACTACGCAGAAAATAGGCTTTAGAAGCGTTGAAATTAAGGGTAAAGACCTATTAGTAAATGGTCAGAGAGTCATGATCTATGGGATTAACCGCCATGACTTTAATCCCCAGAGTGGCCGAGTCTTAAGCCGTGAATTAATAAGGCAAGATCTTCTAGAGCTAAAACGTTGGAACTTTAATGCAATCCGCACTTCTCACTATCCAAATGATCCTGCCTTTCTTGATCTCTGCGATGAGCTAGGTTTCTATGTAATTGGTGAGGCCAATATTGAATCCCATGCATTTCAAAACACCTTATGTGATGATCAAAAATATTTAAATGCTTGGGTTGATCGCGTGGCTCGAATGATCCAGCGCGATATTCATCATTGCTCAGTAATCCTCTGGTCACTTGGCAATGAATCTGGCTCTGGAATAAATCATCGCGCAGCTGCGGCTTATGCTCGAAGCTTTGATTCATCTCGACCCCTACATTATGAAGGCGCAATCAGGGGTAATTGGAGTATCGGTCATGATGTAACTGATGTTGTCGCTCCGATGTATCCAAGCATTGCTGCTATTACTTCATATGCAAAATCTAAGAAAGCTGATAGACCGCTAATAATGTGTGAGTACTCCCATGCTATGGGAAATAGCAATGGAACTTTGGCTGAGTACTGGCAAGCCATTGAAACTCTGCCAGCTCTTCAAGGTGGTTTTATCTGGGAGATGTGGGATCACGGGCTCAATCAAAGATTGGATGATGGAAGTATTCGTTCAGCTTATGGCGGTGATTACGGTGAAATCAAACATGATGGCACCTTTGTCTGTGATGGCATGTTCTTCCCTGATAGAAGCCCTAAGCCTGCCTTACATGAATTTAAATATATCGCCTCGCCGATAAGAATTACTGCGAAGAATTTGAAGTCAGGCAAATTTGAAATCTTTAATAAAAACTTCTTTATTAATCTCTCTGACATGTTGCTGCGATATGAAGTGAGCGTTAATGGCAAAGTCAGCTCATCGGGAAGCGTGAAGTTAGGCCTAGTAAAGCCCCGCCAATCAAAGCTTTTCACACTCCCTGCACAAGTGTTAAAAAGCGATGGCAGTGTAGGTGAGCGCTTCATTAATTTCTCACTCACCTTGGCAGTTAGCCGTCCTTGGGCTCATGTCGGCCATGAGGTAGCTTGGCAACAGATCGCACTAGCTTCCAAGCCACTTCCGAAAATTAAGAGTAGTAAGAAAAAAGTTCAATATGTTAATTCAGAAGGTGTAATTCAAGTTCCCTTTGCTCAAGTAGCCCCAGCTTTAACTCTCTGGAGAGCCCCTACTGATAATGATTTAATTGGACATATCGCTGAGAAGTGGGAGAGGTGGGGAGTAAGAGATCTAAGTCTTAAATCCTCAAAGGTCACTCGCTCAGATGCAAATGTAAAGATTGCTAATCTCTGGCAGAGTGAGGCTGGAATTTTGATTAAACATCTACAACTCCTAGAGCCTATAGATTCAGGATTTAGAGTTAGTGAGACTGTTATTTTGCCGAAGGTTCTAGATGATTTGGCTCGGGTTGGAATTAACTTTGAAGTTGATGGTGCTCTAAATAACTTCACCTACTTTGGCGTTGGTCCCTCTGAGAGCGCACCAGATCGAAGTATTGGCAAAGTTCATCGATATAACTCAACTGTGGCATCTCAATACACTGGCTATATAAAACCTCAAGAAAATGGCGGCCATGTGGGGATGCGCTGGTTTAGCCTAACTAATCAAAGCGGCCATGGACTCTACTTTCAATTAGATAAACCTAGAATGGTGACAGTCACTGAGATGCGTTCAAAAGATTTAGCGAGTGCCAGCCATAACGTTTTTCTTAAGCCCTCTGGAAATACTGTAATTACTATTGATGGAGCCCATCGCGGAGTTGGAACGGCCTCATGCGGGCCAGATACTCTGGCTAAGTACTTAATTAAGCCTGGAACTTATAAATGGAGCTGGAGTGTAGTTACTTTTTAAGGCTTCCAAGTAGTTGGCGCTGGATATTTAGGGCTTCGTCCATCTCCTGATGATTTCTTTCTAATCCTTCTTATCGCCCAGGGAATTCCATAGAGAATAATCCAGCGAAGATTTGTCTTGATCTGCTCACCTAAAGGCAGTTTTACTGGCGGTGGCAATGGCGTTCTCCAGCTTGAATCATGAGGAAGATTTAATCGCGCTAGTACTGCTTGAGCAACACGATAATGTCCAAGAGAATTTAAGTGAAGACGATCTTCATGGATAAAACCTGGATGGCGCCAGGAACTTTCTTGATTTGGATCTAATAAAATAGCGCCAACTTCGCCAGCTATCTTTCGCACATTTGCATTAAATGCTTCAAATCTCAGCTTCCAAACCTTTGCTGCTCGAGTCTTAGCACCTGAATCCTCTAGGACACAAAAGAGCATAACTGTTGCTCCGCTTTTAATAAGTGCGCGCACTGCTTGGTCATACTCTGCAAAGGTCTTTACTGGATCATACTTTGGCCTTATTACATCATTGGCTCCAGCATGAAAGGAGATGATTGTGCTTGGACCATTAACTAAACCAAGTGCTACTGGAACTTGCTCTCTTAATACCTGGCCAACCTTTTTTCCTCTAATTGCTAGATTGGCATAGGTGAAGTTCTCATAATTGCTAGCCATAACATCAGCAACGCGATCTGCCCAGCCGCGATAATTGCCCTTTATCTTCTCATCCTGCATGCCCTCAGTCATTGAATCACCGAGTGCGATAAAGCGGTTATAAGACATTGTTAACCTCTACTTTATTGCCCTTTTTCTATCAACTGCATAGAGCGCAATTGATACGGCAACGCTGGCATTTAGAGATTCAACCGCGCTACTCATGGGGATAGAGACAAGGAGATCGCACTTCTCGCGAATAAGCCTTGATAATCCTTTACCTTCGCTGCCAACGATCAAATAGAGCGGCTGGTCAGCAATCTCCATCTCCTCAACGCTGGTATCAGCATCGCCATCAAGGCCAACGATAAAACAGCCATATGCCTTAGCATCTTCAACAGATCTAGCTAGGTTTGTTATCTGAGCAATCGGAAGCCTTGCAGCAGCTCCTGCCGAGCTCTTCCAAGCAGCAGCTGTGAGTGAGGCATTGCGTCGCTCTGGAATAAGTAGGCCATCTGCGCTAAATGCTGCTGAGCTTCTTGCAATTGCGCCAATATTTCTTGGATCTGTTACTCCATCAACAGCGATAAAGAGGGCAGGATCTTTAGCTCTTGCAAAGATTTCTTTCTGAGATGAATATTGAAATGGCTTAACGACAAGTGCAATGCCTTGATGATTGGCAATGCCAGTCATATTCTCAATTGCGCGTCTTTCAACCTCTTTAATTCCAATCGCCATCTTCTGAGCAAGGCGAATAGATTCATTAAGTCTTTCATCAACATCAACGCCAACTGCCAAGATCAGTTCTTTTGCTGGAATACCAGCGCGAAGCGCTTCAAGAACAGCATTTCTTCCAGCAACTGTATCTACATGCTCACGTTCATTGCGGCGAAAGTCGCGCCTTTGGGCAAATTTCTTTTCACCTTTAGGGCCGCGCTTAGAATCAATTCGTTTTCTCTCAGTGCGCTTTCTTGTTGAATCCTCTTTTGACTTATATTTCTTATGGTATGGGCGATCTTCAGCTTTTGGAGTTGGTCCTTTGCCTCTAAGCGATCTTGTTGATTTCTTTGGTGGTTTACGATCTGGCTTAGCCATTGATACTCCATCTCACGCCATCTGCTCGGTCTTCAATGGAGATACCCATTGCGATAATTTGATCACGGATCTGATCTGCTGCAGCAAAATCTTTTCTAGCCCTTGCCGCACTTCTCTGCTCCAATAGTAATGAAATAAGTCCATCTACTGCGCCAGTTAAATCAGCGCTAGGTGAGCTGGAATAGGCTGGATCAAAGGGATCGGTGCCAAGAATTGAGAGCGCTGCCCTGATATAGCTTGCATACCTAGCTACTTGAGCTTTATCAGAGGCGCTAAGTCCGCTATTTCCAAGCTTTAACCACTCTGAAATCTGCGCCAATACCTGAGGCACTGCTAGATCATCATTTAGCGCATCACTTAACTCTTGGCTTATCTCTATCTCTGGAGTGCTTGCTAATAACTCTTTTGCTCTAGTTAAGAAGTTCTCAATTCGTTTAAAGGAGACTACCGCTTCATCAAGTGCTTCAAATGAGAATTCAAGCATCGAGCGATAATGAGCGCTTGATAGATACCAACGAAGTTCAATGCCGCGAACTTTCTTTAATACCTCATCAACTTTTAGTGAGTTTCCAAGAGATTTACTCATCTTCTCACCCGATGTTGTCACCCAGGCGTTATGCATCCAGAGATTAGCAAATTCATATCCAGCTGCCTCAGATTGCGCTATCTCATTTTCATGATGTGGAAAAATTAAATCAAGACCTCCACCATGAATATCAAAGACTTGCCCTAGATAAGCATGTGCCATCGCGGAGCATTCAATGTGCCAACCTGGTCTGCCATCACCCCATGGCGTTGGCCAATATGGCTCTCCTTCTTTTGCGCCTTTCCAGAGCGCAAAGTCTCTTGGGTCGCGCTTTAATTTCTCTTCGCCATCTTTAGCAACTAGTAGATCATCAAGTTTCTGATTTGAAAGAGTTAGATAAGACTTTAATTTGCGAACCTCAAGATAGACATCGCCATTTCCTGGAGCGTAGGCAGATCCATTGGCAATCAATTTTTCAATTAACTCAATCATCTGAGTGATATGGCCGGTTGCCCTTGGCTCATAGGTTGGGGCCATCACATTTAGAGCGCGATAAGCATCGCTAAATGAGCGCTCATACTTCATGGCAAGTGCCCACCAAGGCATATCTTCATGTCCTGCGTTATGAATTATCTTGTCATCAATATCAGTGACATTTCTAATAAATGTCACGTTATAGCCAGAGGCAATTAACCAACGGCGCAAAATATCAAAGTTAATTCCGCTTCTAACATGGCCAACATGAGGAGATGCTTGAACAGTTGCTCCACATAGATAAATTGATGCCTGGCCAGCAACTATTGGCTTAAATTCTGAAACCTTCCGTGACGCGGTGTTATAGAGGCGCAGCTTCTTCATATCTGCCATCTTATTTCTTCTCAATTAGAAGCGCAGTTGCAAGAGCGGAGATCCCAAGTCCTTGCCCAGTAAAACCTAGGCCATCTGTTGAAGTAGCACTTACTGAAACCTCTGCCCCACCTAAGGCCTTTGAAAGAGCTTTAATTGCTTCAGCTCTTCTTGGACCAATTTTTGGTTTATTACAAACTATCTGCACTGAGATATTTCCTATCTCATATCCAGCACTTGTTATCTTGCTAAAAGCTTCTTTTAATAACATCTCACCGCTTGCTCCCTGATACTTTGAATCATCTACGCCAAAGTTTGAACCAAGATCACCTAGTCCTGCTGCGCTAAAGAGAGCATCACAGATTGCATGCGCGGCAACATCGCCATCTGAGTATCCATCAACGCCAATTTGTTCAGGCCATAGCAGCCCTGCAAGCCATAATTTTCTATCTTGATCACTTGAGAATGCATGGGCATCAACGCCAAGTCCTACTTTGAAATTTCTATCTCTTGGGCTTAATAGTAAGAGAGCTTGACCGATATCTTCTTTGGTAGTGATCTTAAAAGCTGAAGCCTCACCTTCAATAGTTTTCACCTTCACACCAATTGCTTCGACAAGGGCAGCATCATCGGTGGCATCATCTGAGGCGCTATGGGCACGCTCTAATGCTTGGCGATTAAATCCTTGCGGTGTTTGTGCTGCAACAAGTGATGAGCGATCAGGTGTTGCTCGAACAAAACCATCTCTATCAATTTCCTTGATCGTATCTATCACTTTTAAAACTGGAATAACTGCGCTCTGACCCGAGCGCAGCTCATCTAAAACTCTAGCTGCTAAAGCGCTACTTGCAAGGGCTCTGGCAGCATCATGAATTAAAACGCTCTCAACGCTAGGTGATAGCGCCTTTAGGGCAACTCTTATCGAATCACTTCTTAATACCCCGCCAGTTACTACCTCTGCGCTCTGGCCAACTATTGCTTTGAATTGCTCTTCATATCCAGCTGGCGCAGTAATGATGATTTCATCAACAACTTTAGATAAAGAGATAAATGCGCGCTCCAATAAAGTGATTCCTTGAATCTGTATTAGAGCTTTTGGAATTTCGGCGCCTAATCTATGGCCCATTCCTGCGCCGGCGATTATGGCGGCGCTTTTCGGTAACTGGCTCATAAGACCCTAACGAGGGAGCGGTTTAAGAAGCTAATACCTCATCGAGAATTGATTCAGCTTTAGCTTCATCAGTGTGCTCGGCAAGTGCTAGCTCAGAAATTAATATTGCACGCGCTTTAGCAAGCATGCGCTTCTCACCGGCAGAGAGACCACGATCTAGATCGCGACGGAATAGATCACGAACTACTTCAGCGACCTTAATAACATCACCTGATGCTAGTTTTTCAAGGTTTGCCTTATAGCGACGGGACCAATTTGTTGGCTCCTCGGTATATGGCTGGCGCAAAACTCCAAAGACTCTCTCAAGACCTGAGGAATCCACAACATCTCTAACGCCTACTAGATCGACGTTCTCTGCTGGGACTCGCACTGTTAGATCGCCTTGGGCGACCTTTAAAACTAGGTAGATCTTCTCTTCGCCTTTGATGGTCCGGGTCTCAATTGCTTCTATGAGAGCCGCTCCGTGGTGGGGATATACAACGGTTTCGCCGACCTTAAATGACATTATTTGCCTTTCGCTGGAGGGATATTTTATCAGAGTTATCTCAATCACGAAAACCAGCGAAAGTAAGCGTTAGATAATCACTTTCTGCCATTATTGCCCAATGAAGTCAAGGGCTATTGCAACGATAATCCTCGCTAGCTTCTTTCTTACTGGATGCGCAGCTGGTGGAAATGCTCCAACTCGATTAATCAAGCAAGTAACTGATGGCGTTGAGAAAGATATTGGCGATCTAAAGATTCGCAATGTAAAAATCATTGCACTTCCTGATGGAAGCGGAACTCTTATCGGCTTTATCGTCAATCACAGCGATGAGGTAGATCAATTGGTTGCAATCACAGTTGGTGGACAGAGAGCTGATTTCTTAAGTGATGTCCAACTTCTTAAAAATAAGCCGATGATCTTTGAGGGAGAGTCAGCAAATGCCAAAGCTAAGATTGCAGCTCTTGGTGTTAAGCCTGGATATCGCGTGCCGGTAGTTCTCTACTTTGCCAAGAGCGGCAAGGTTGAACTTGATGCTCTAGTTGTTGCTAATACTGGAATCTATAGCTCCATTTTATAGCCAAGACCGCGCACTGTTTGAATTAGCACAGGATTAGCAGGGTCATTTTCAATCTTTGCTCTTAAGCGCTTTACATGAACATCAAGAGTTTTAGTATCTCCGACATAATCACTGCCCCAGACTCGATCTATCAACTGCCCTCTAGTCAATACACGCCCAGCATTGCGCATTAGAAACTCTAATAATTCAAACTCTTTAAGTGGTAGCGAAATTGGTATGCCATTTACTGAGACTTGATGGCGCTCAATATCCATTCTCACAGAATCTACCGTCATCACTCCAGTATCACTCTCACCAAGCTCACCTGAGTTACGGCGAAGCACTGCTCTAATTCTGGCTACCAACTCTCTTGCTGAATATGGCTTAGTTACATAGTCATCTGCGCCAATTTCAAGACCTACAACCTTGTCGACCTCAGAGTCTTTTGCCGTTAGCATGATGATTGGAACCTTGGATTTAGCTCTAATTTGGCGACAGACTTCAGTGCCTGAGACTTCTGGAATCATCAAATCAAGTAGGACTAGATCGATTCCACCTTGTTCAAACTTCTTGATCGCATCGCTGCCATTTTCAGCTGTGACCACTGCAAATCCCTCTTTGCCCAAGAGAAACTCGAGAGCCTCTGAAAAGGATGGCTCATCCTCAACTATCAATATTTTTGTCATGAAGTTACCCCTCTAACTGTTTGTGCGATGGGAAGCTGGAGCGTAAATGTGCTGCCAACTCCTTCCCTGCTCCATACCTTTATATCCCCGCCATGATTTAGCGCTACATGCTTAACAATTGATAGACCAAGACCAGTTCCCCCAGTCATTCGAGACCTGGCCGGGTCAACCCGATAGAAACGTTCAAAGACTCTTGCCAGTTCACCTTCTGCAATACCTATTCCCTGATCAGTTACTGATATCTCCAGTAACTCTTCCTTAACCTTTACTACTACTGAGACCTTGGTATTTTCTGGCGAGTAATTAATGGCATTTTCTACTAAGTTTAAAACTGCCATAATCAATTGGTCGCGATCGCCATTAACTGTTGCATCCTCTATCTCACCGATTTCAACTGTGATCTTTCTTGACTCAGCTGAAAGAGCTGCTTGCGCTACAGCTTCCCTTACAACATCACTTGCTTCGACATCAAAGGCTTTCTGGAGTGGGTCGCTACTTTGCAATCTAGAGAGATCAATGATTTCTTGAACTAAATCGGTTAATCGTTTGGCCTCCATCTGCATTCTGCTAGCAAATTTAACCACTGCATCTGGTTGGTCTTTAGCGCCAAGGATTGCCTCGCTAAGTAATCCAAGGGCCCCTATTGGAGTCTTTAGTTCATGAGAGACATTTGCAACAAAGTCACGTCTTACAGCATCTATTCGCCTTGCCTCACTCTGATCTGAGATAAGAACTAAGACCATTCCCTCTTCATTTAGCGGTGATACCGATACTTCAAATTCACGTTTGCCGGCACCGATTGGACCTCTAGCAATCTCAATGCGACTTCGATGTGATTCATTAGTTCTACGGGCAACTCTAATTAACGCCATTAAATCTTCACTTGTTATTCGCTCATCTTTTACTATTGCAAAATTAGTAATCCCTGGAGACTGAAAGAGAATCTGTTCGCCTGGAATAATTATTAGAGATTCACTCTCAAGTGATTGCAGGGTCTTAAGTAAGACCTGGGGAAGAAGTTCTTGCGCCTCTAAATTCTCTGCCTCCGGCCTGCGAAACTTCATGTAGCAATACTACGAAAGGGGGGATAGCCCGTCACCTCTATCGACTTCACCTGTCGTTCACCGCTTCTTTGACTCCTATTCACCTTCCTCCAGCACTTTTAGCCTTAAATCCATTAGGTTTAGCAGATGAGTTGGTTACGGTCTGCCTTTCAAGATGAGTTAGACGGCGTCACACAGTCCTTATCTGAACTTTCTACCCTCGTTTCGAGCGCAATTACTCAAGCAACCCATGCGCTATTGACTGCAGACTTAAGTGAAGCTGAAGCTGTAATTGCAGCAGATGATCGCGTAGATGAAATTCAACATGAACTTGATGCCAGAATCATTGACATTATTGCTCGCCAACAACCCGTCGCATCAGATCTTAGGGCGTTAGTAACCGCGCTAAGAATGAGCGCAGATCTAGAGAGAATGGGCGATATGGCCCATCACATTGCAAAGATAACAAGACTTCGCCATCCAGGGGCAGCTGTTCCATCAGAGCTATTACTTACTATTGAAGAGATGGGCAAAGTTGCTCGCTTAATCTCTGACAAGGTTGGCGGCATTATTAACTCAAAAGATATTGATAAGGCCTTAGAAGTTGAAAAAGATGATGATGAGATGGATCTACTTCACCGAAAGTTATTTACAGCCCTTCTTGAGCCATCTTGGCCTCATGGAATTGAAACAGCAATCGATATGACTCTAATTGGTCGCTACTACGAGCGATATGCAGATCACGCAGTATCTGTCTCTAGAAGAATTCACTTCCAAGTTACCGGAAAATACAACAGCAAATCTTAATTACTTACCTTGATTAGCCACAGCTGCTATTGATGCTTTAGCAGCTTCTGGATCTAGATACTCACCTTCTTTAACAATTGGCTCAAAGTCATCGTCAAATCTATAAAGCAGCGGAATACCAGTTGGAATGTTTACCTCAGCAATATCGCTATCTGAAATACAGGCAAGATGTTTAACAATTGCTCTAATGGAGTTTCCATGGGCTACTACCAATACAGTTTTGCCTTGTCTTAAATCCTTTGCAATCTCATTATCTAGATAAGGCATAAGGCGCCCTACTACATCCTTTAAACATTCAGTTTTAGGTAGATCTGGACCTAAATCTTTATATCTAATATCGCTAGATTGTGAGTATTGATCGCTATCGGCAATTGCAGGGGGCGGGGTATCAAAGGATCTTCTCCAGAGCTTAAATTGCTCCTCGCCATACTCTTTCAAAGTTGCTGCTTTATCTTTTCCTTGCAAAGCTCCATAGTGACGCTCATTTAATCGCCAGGATCTACTAACTGGAATCCATTTTCTCTCACATGCGCCAAGTGCTATCTCTGCTGTGTGAATAGCTCTAGTTAGAAGAGAGGTGTGTAGAAGATCTGGAAGTAAGTTCTTTTCTTTCAATAACTCTCCAGCTCGCTTAGCCTCTGCCTCGCCCTGGCTACTAAGGGCCACATCAACCCAGCCAGTAAAGAGATTCTTAGCATTCCATTGGCTCTGGCCGTGGCGTAGAAGGATTAACTTACCGATACTCATGGCCTTATCTTATCTTGAGAATCAAATTAGATGTTCAAATGCTTTTAGATTAGATAGAGATTCACCGCGTGATAAGCGCCAAGCCCACTCACGTCTAATTGCGCTACTAAATCCCAACTCAAGCAATGGGTTAAAGGCTGAATCACTATATTGCAGCACTGCTCCGATGATTCGATCTAACTCATTTTCACTAACTGCGCTTAGAGCAAGTCTGCCCACAAGGAAAATATCTCCTAGCTCATTGATAGCAAAGGCTAGGCAATACATATTGGCATTCTTAGTTAGAAGATAGTTATGGACTGCAGCGATATTCTCATCAGGCTTTCTAATCACAAAGGCATTGATGCTAAGTGAGTGATCGCCAACTACTAGAGCGCAATGAGTCTCAAGCTTTGATTGCCCTGGAAGGGTTAGAAGATAGGTATTTGCGCCGCTTTTTTCATAATCTATTTCGTGAGAATCTAGGAATTCTTCAACTGTGGCGCTAGCCATCGCTCTAGTTGCCATATCAAGCAAGAGCGCGTGATTTTTTAATGCCACGAGAGAGAACTTGATCATAGACATCAAGAATTCCCCTTGCGGTGCTATCCCATCCAAAATGTGATGCATGCTCAACTGCGCCCATTGAGAGAATTAGCCTCTTCTCTGGTTCAAGTAGAAGGCGCGAGATAGTGGCAGACCAGGCTCTTGGATCATGGCCATCTACCAATAGACCTGAGATTCCATCAGCAACTGCAGTTCTTAAGCCTCCAACAGCAGTTGCAACTACTGGTGTTCCACATGCTTGCGCTTCAAGTGCAACAAGTCCAAATGATTCTGAATATGAAGGAACGCAGACTAAATCACTTGCGCGATACCAATCAGAGAGATCTTCATGAGCAACTGGCGGCAGAAACTCAATTACTTCAGATACTCCTAAGAATCTTGCAAGGCCCAATAACTTTTCAATCTCGCCCTGACCACTTCCAGAGGCTCCACCAATGATTACCGCCTTTAGGCGAGACTTAAGTGATGGGGTGTGCTTTAACATCTCAGCAACTGCGCGAATTAATACATCAGGTCCTTTATGTGGCTGGATTCTTCCTACAAATGCCAGAAGGAGAGTCTCTGGCTTAATTAATAACTTAGCCCTTGCTGCGCTCTTTCCTGCGCCAACTTTATAGGTCTTTAAATCAACTCCTGGCGGGACAACAAAGACTCGATCAGGGCAGGCGTCATAGAGTGAAACCAAACTGGCAGCCTCTGATGCGGTATTAGCAATAAGGGCGCTAGATGCTTTTACTACCTGCTCTTCTCCAATAGCTCTAATCTCTGGCTCTGCTCTCTCACCTTCAGCAAGAGCAAGATTTTTCACCTTAGCCATCGTATGCATATTGTTAACAAGTGGAATTGATAGGCGCTCACTAATTAGCCAACCAAGTTGTCCTGAGATCCAGTAATGAGAGTGAACTAGCTCGTAGTAATTAGAAGCAAGGCGCGCTTCTTGGTGCATAAAAGAAGACATCAGCGCGCAGACCTGTGATGGCAGCTCATCTTTAGTAATACCGCCATAAGGCCCAGCCTCGAGGTGTCGAACATTTACGCCATCAGCAATCTCAACTACCTCAGGAAGGCCTGAGCGATTAGCTCTGGTGTAGATATCAACGCCAATTCCTGATTCAGCAATTCTCTTTGCGCTCTCAACAACATAGACATTCATTCCGCCGGCATCACCAATTCCCGCTTGTTCAAGCGGTGAGGTATGAAGCATCAAAGATGCAATCCGTAATTGTTTAGCCATTAGAGAAGAAGTTTACTCGCTCTAATCTCACCGACAACCTCGCCCCCACCCAGCACATATTCAGGCTCAATATCAAGGTTAATACCTAGATGGGAAAGGCTTGCTCTTGCTAACTCACCTGCTCCCCTTTGAGATCCATCGCTAATCTTCCAGACAATTACCTCTCCACTACTTGTTGCCATAACCATTACAGATTCAGCGCCATCTTTAACAAATAAGCCATCAACTTTCTGCATAAGAAGAGTTGGTAGACGATTTATCCCAGAGACTAAAACAGGATTATTGATACAACTTCTAATCACGCTTCTGTGTATTGGATCTGCAGAGAGTGCAAGGTTTCTCATCGCTCTTGCTAGAGCTCTTAGCGTCAGCGCAAATAAAGGCGCTCCGCAGCCATCAACTGCAACATGTGAATTCTGCTCCCCACTTAATATCTCAAATTCATTAGAAATAGCTAGCTGCAGCATATGATTTGGATTCTTATAGCTTGTTAAATCCCAATTATTTGTCTTGCATGTTGCCACCATTGCTGCATGTTTTCCGCTGCAATTAGCAGCAAGAGATGATGGCGGCCCGACCCAAGCAGCTCTTTCAAGTGCGCCAAGTGGTTTATCTGGGGTATTTAGCAGTGCTGACTCATCAAGGCCAACGCTTGCAAGAGTTGATCTAACTACCTCTAGGTGCGCATCGCTTCCTGCATGACTTGCGCAGGCAAGTGCTATCTGCTGATCATTTAACTTTAAACCCGCCCTTAGCATCGCAGAGGCTTGCAGGGACTTTATCGCTGAGCGGGGATAGATAAGTTGATCCAAATCACCAAGTGCTAATACTTCTCTGCCATCTCTATCAAGAATTAAAAGATGGCCGCTATGAATTGATTCAACTAAATCATTTCTTACAACTTCAAGTAGAACCTCACCCGAGTTCATCTCTATTAGGAAATTCTTGGAAGCGTTGACCAGATATGAGCTTGTAATTTATGGCCATTAAATGCCATGTCATAGGCATAGAAGAGCTCGCCATCAACTAGGCCATAAAGTCTCTGCCCACCATCAATTGCTTTAGCAGAAGGCGCCGAATAGGCCCGATCCATAGCTAATTGAATCTTTGGACCATCAAATCTTCCGACCCATCCTTCAGATAATCCAGTGCTATGAGAGATTAGAACTTCTAGTTGATTATCTGGCTTAACTCGCCAAAATCCAGTCTCAGATGATGCGGTTTGGATAATCTCGTTATTTTCATCAATGATCCAAGAGCGAGAGAAGTAGGTGAGAAAGTTTCGCCCATCATGAGCAAAGCTCACCTCTTGCGCAAATTGAAAACTCTCAATTCCTGGATACTCCCCATGTCCCTTGCCGCTCCAACTGCCAACGAGCCAGGCAAGTGGATTTAGATCAGGGTGAAGTCCCTCTGGTATTTGAAATGCCATTTAGCCATTCTTCCTTAATTTTCTCCAGCCTTTAGCAGCAGCTCCAAGGAGAAATAGCGATAGAAGTAGTGAGGTCAAGATCAAAGCAATCGAAGTAACTAACTCCATCTCTTTAATCTATCTGCTTATTCAATTGCCACCAATATCTCTTGGCTAGCTGATATTCCATTGACATCTAAAATCGCATCAGCTGGGGTCATTCTCTTAATAACTCCAAGGCCAATTGGCCCAAGTTCATGGTGGCGAGCAACTGAGCCGATATAGCCAATGACTTTTCCATCAAGGGTGATTGGATCTTTTGAATTTGGGATATCAACGCTACTGCCATCAAGGTGAAGTAGTACTAGCCGGCGTGGAGGATGGCCTAGGTTAAATACCTTTGCCACAGTCTCTTGCCCTCGATAGCACCCTTTATTCATATGTACTGCCTTATTTAATAGACCCAATTCATTGGGGATTGATTTATGATCGCTATCAAAACCAATACGCGCTCGCCCCATTGCAATTCGCTCTGCTTCAAGAGCCCAGATGCCAACTTGAGTAGCAACTTTATTAAATGCCTGCCTTGTTGCCTCTAGCTCGCTTCTTGGAAGAAGCGCATATGGCCCGCCAATTTCATCGCTAAGCCCTGGCGCCTTTAATATTGCATAAGAATCAGAAACGCTACTCACAGCTACATCAAGCCTAAATTTCATCTTCTCTAGATATTCAAGTAACGGCGGCGCACTAACCTGATCTAGATGAAGATAGGTAGCCTCTGAATCATCGACTAGATAGAACTGATATTCAAGATGTCCCTTTGGATCAAGGATTAGCGCCTCGCTCCAAATTCCTGGCTCTAACTTCTCTAGATGCTGCGTAGTTAATGAATGAAGCCAGCTAAGGCGATCTCTTCCTGAGATTTTAATTATCGCTCTATGAGATAGATCTGCCCAAGCCTGCCCCTTTGCAAGGGCTCTTCCCTCTTGGGCTACTTGGCCAAAGTGCCAGATAGCTCCCTTATCAAGTCCTTCATCTAAATATACTGCGCTCATGTTTTATCACTGCAATTAGCGCAGGTGCCATAGATAGCAAAGTGAGTTACATCTGTTTTAAAACCATATTCATCAATTAAATTAGAGACAAAACTTGCTGCGCTCTCAAGTGGGGCATCACCAACTGAGCCACAATTGCCACAGACAAGGTGAAGATGGTGGGCATCCTCTGCTGCGTGATAGGTCGCACCGCCA
>Ga0208223_1000054_pt1 | contig 27590 bp, 27 predicted proteins | sample LakMenE07Oct09ns_FD_150678 | JGI IMG/M metagenome (GOLD analysis project Ga0208223, IMG submission 150678) | Freshwater microbial communities from Lake Mendota, WI - 07OCT2009 deep hole epilimnion ns (SPAdes) | ecosystem: Environmental > Aquatic > Freshwater > Lake > Epilimnion/Euphotic zone ...
CCGCTTTAGTTTCGGCGATTGTGTTGGGTAATCGTCGTGGCTTTCCTACCTTAGCCATGCCGCCACACAATATGACTATGGTCGTAACAGGCGCAGGTATGTTGTGGTTTGGTTGGTTTGGTTTTAATGGCGGTAGCGCTTTAAAAGCTGATGGTTCTGCAGGTATGGCGATTGCCGTCACTCACATTGCTGCAGCTGCGGGTTCTTTAACTTGGATGACTATCGAATGGAAACGCTTTGGCAAACCGAGCGTATTAGGGATAGTTACTGGTATGGTGGCTGGCTTAGGCACCATCACTCCGGCATCCGGTTATGTTGGCCCAATGGGTGGTTTAGCGATTGGCGTGATTGCTGGTGTGGTTTGTTTTTATGCCACCCAATATGTAAAACGGGTATTAAAAATCGACGATTCTTTGGACGTTTTTCCGGTTCACGGCGTTGGCGGCATGATCGGCTCAACCTTAACCGGCGTTTTTGCGGCTGAGGAATTTGGCGGTTTAGGTTTGAATGGCGTCAGCATCTCGCACCAAGTTGGCGTACAAATTTTAGCGGTTGTTGTTACCGCACTGTGGAGTGCAGTGTTCAGCTATTTGATTTTAAAATTAATCGACAAACTGATTGGTCTGCGTGTCACTGCAGATGAAGAAATGGAAGGACTTGATTTAGTTCTGCACGAAGAAACCGGTTATCACAAACTTTGATAACCCCTAACTTGAGAGAAATGAATGCCAATTACCCTTAACCAACTAGAAGTGATCGTTCGCCAAGCCGGTGATGTCGCTATGCGCTATTTCAATGACTTGGAATCGCTGGCAGTCAGTAAAAAAAGCGCCCGCGATTTAGTGACCGATGCTGATGTTGCTGTCGAACAGTATTTAAAACAGGCGCTAGGAGAGCAATGTCCTGAATACGGTTTTTGGGGAGAGGAGAGCGGTCAAACGGCTAATCAAATTAGTCGCTGGATTGTCGATCCGATTGACGGCACGCATTCATTCTCAAGGGGGCAGTATTTTTGGGGGATTAGTGTGGCACTGGAAATTGATGGTCAAATAGTGATGGGCGCGGTCTATGGCCCGGCACTGGATGATTATTACAGTGCCGAGCTAGGCAAAGGTGCGTGGAAAAATGGCAAACCGATTCGAGTTTCAGCAGAAGCCGAACTCGGTAGCAGCATGATTTCCACCGGCTTTGCTTGTTTACGCTCTTATTTAGAACACAATAATCTCGAACGCTTCTGCCGAATTGCTCAAGCGACCACTGGCCAACGTCGTTTTGGTTCGGCAGCGTTGGATTTATGTTTAGTTGCTGATGGTCAAGTCGATGCGTTTTGGGAACAGGAATTGAATCTCTATGATGTTGCCGCTGGCGCATTAATCGCCCTTGAAGCAGGTGGCACCGTCACCGACTTTAAAGGTAATTCAGGGATTTTCCCTAAACAAATTCTCGCAACCAATGCAAAAATTTTGGATCAATTATTACCATTGATGTAAACAAATCCAGCTATAGCTGAGTTTAGTTAACCATTTGATTTTTAATGTTTGTGAATATGTAAATTGTTGTTATAGTTGCTGTCGCTGAGCACAATCTAAAACAAAAACAACGAGATGCAGTATGTGCGATTACAAAAATAAAAATTTTAGATACAACCATGAAACATGGGCAAAGTATTCATTCATCGAATTAGGTTTTGATATGTATCGGGCCAAATTTGAAAGCAGTATTCCAAAAAAACCGATTAGATTAGGTCTTGGAAGATGGTATGTGGATATTCGCTTTTTTAAATGGCAAATTTTGGTTAATAAAATGACCAAAGAGCAAATTGAAAGAATGAAGCTAAGTTTTGAGTGGGAAGAACACCAAAAAGATCGCGGTTTCGACAACCACAACAATCTTAGCTTTTAAAGATAGCAGTAACTGATTTAGGTATGAATGGAAGCTTCTGTAGTAAGCTTCCATTCACCTCCATCTAAATCATCAAAATCATGCGTTTTCTCAGTATCATCGTATTGATCTTATTTTCAGTCCTTGAAATTAGCCCCATCCCCATCACGCCATTAATCTTAATCTGGATTGTTATTTTCCGTCCGGCATGGTTTTATCGCTGGGTGATACGGATTTATAATTAGATTTTTAAATTAATTTTTCACAGGAGTGGCTGATGTTCGAATTCATGTCATCGCTAGGCGTTATCGGTTTTTTATTTGGCTTGTTAATCTTGGTGCTTTGGACGCTGTTGCCATTTGCCGTATTTGGAATTAAAGATCGCTTGGATAAACAAATCGAATTATTAACTGCGATTAACGAACAGTTAAAGCGCGATCAAAGCAAATAAATTCCACATTTATCATTGATAGGGCATTGGTGTTAAACCCTAACCCAAACCCGTAATAAAGTTGCACTCAACACAGCACATCCTGCTGAAAAACCAAATGCCATTAATGGCGATGCCGATTGATACAAACTACCAAAAATAACCGAAGCCGGTAGCAAAAATGCCCCTGCAACCAAGTTAAACCAGCCAAATGCCGTGCCGCGTAAATTGGCTGGCGCTAAATCAGCAACTAAGGCTTTTTCAACGCCTTCGGTGGCGGCCATAAACAAACCATAAAAGCCAAACAACGCCGCCAGCATCCAGCCGTTGTCAACGATTAATCCCAAGCCTAAATAAAACAGGGCATAAGCGATATAACCCCAAAATAACAGGCTAGTACGACCGATGCGATCCGAAAGTGCCGATAAAGGCGTCGAAAAAATCATCGCAACTGCTGACACTGCCGCCCATAACAATGGAATATGTTCCGCTGCTACGCCTAATTCTTGGGCTCTCAGCAATAAAAACATATTCGACGAATTGCCCAAGGTGAACAAAGCCACGACTAGCAAATAGCGTTTAAAAACCGTTGGCAAATTAGCCAAGCGCCAATTAAATTGAGTTGGGCTGTGATGTGGTGGTTTGCGGGGTTCTTTAATCGCAAATGTCAGCGCTAGACACAATAACGCTGGCACAAATGCCCAGAGAAAAATGGTTTTCAACGGCACAGCCGCTGATAACAAAGCAAACGCCAGTAAAGGCCCCAACACCGAACCCGCGTTGTCCATCGCCCGATGTAAACCAAACGCCAAGCCGCGTTGACTTGCATCAACACTGTCAGCCAATAACGCATCGCGCGGCGAAGAACGTAAGCCTTTGCCAACCCGATCGGTAAATCGAATCAACATTAACCACGGCCAGCTGTTAATAAAGGCAATTAATGGTCGCCCAAATCCGGCTAAGCCATAACCAAACACAATCCACGGTTTACTGTATTGGGTTTTATCAACGATCACACCGGAAAATAGTTTCAGCAAGCTGGCGGTGGCTTCGGCAACGCCTTCAATCAAGCCCAAGGTTCGAGGGCCAGCCATTAACACCGACGACAAATACAAAGGAATGATGGGGTAAAGCATTTCGCCAGCGCTATCGTTGACCAAACTAATCAAGCCAATTAGCCAAACTGTGCGGGGGAGGTTTTTGATGGCGTTTAGCATGATGGAATCCGTTATTCCTTACTGGCGTTTTCCAGTGTTTCTAAGGCCGACCAAATCCGATATTTAACTTCGTAACCCAGTGGTGCATAGACGACGATAGGTAAGCGGCTGTTGTAGCGAATTAATAACGGTGCTGCGGTGACAAATTGGGTGATAGGTGCTTGGTTAATTAATGGCGCCATGCGAGTGCTGGCGACATTTTCTGAATCGTCTATTTGGTAATAATTGTAACCCCAGCCTTCTAGGGTTTTTTCTTCAATGCTATTCAATAACCAATGGTGATTAACGCCATCGGTTTGCATGGCTTTACCAACGATTAATTCAACTTTTAACAGGCTTTCTTCTTGTGGTTTGGCGGGTAGCGTAATCACAAAGCGCTGGTTATTAGCGGTTGCCGAGGGAAAGGCTTTTAGTTGGGAATGGGGCGCTGTGAAGGCGACCTTGCTGATGCTAGATAGCGTAAGTAACAGGACTAGTAATTTAAGTTTCATGGGCTTACCGCTAGTGATGAGGATTAAACGTTTCGGTTGGCGTTAGGCCAACCGAAATATTGGCGCGTTTTACAGTTCTCTCGTGGCGCTGAAATGAATATCCGGCCAGCGTTCTTGAGTCAGTTGCAAATTGACTCGGCTGGTTGCCAGATAAACTAAATAACCGCCGCCATCTTCAGCCAGATTTTCAAAAGCTTTGTTTTTAAACTCTTCCAGTTTTGCTGGATTTTCAGCGCTTACCCAGCGTACGGTGTTAATTGGTGAAACATCGTAAACACATTCGACGTTGTATTCGCTTTTTAGACGGTGGGCGGTGACGTCAAACTGCAAAATACCGACCGCGCCTAAAATTAAGTCATTGTTTTTCAAAGGCCTAAATAACTGTGTTGCACCTTCTTCGGTTAACTGTACCAAACCTTTTTGCAGGGCTTTAGCGCGCAGTGGGTCTTTTAATACCACGCGGCGGAACAGTTCCGGTGCGAAGTAGGGGATGCCGCCGTATTTTAGGGTTTCGCCTTGGGTAAAGGTGTCGCCGACTTGGATGGTGCCGTGGTTGTGAAGGCCGATGATGTCGCCTGGATAGGCTTCTTCGACATTTTTACGGCTGTCGGCTTGGAAGGTAATCGCGTTGGCAACTTGGATGTTTTTGCCGATTCGTACATGGTTAACTTTCATGCCTTTATCGAACTTGCCAGAGCAGATTCGCATAAATGCTACGCGGTCACGGTGAGCAGGATCCATATTGGCTTGGATTTTAAACACGAAGCCAGTGAATTTTTCTTCAGTGGGATCAACTTCGCGTTGTTCGGCTTTGCGCGGTTTTGGGGCTGGGGCAAATTCTGCAAAGGCGTCGAGTAATTCGATGATGCCGAAATTGTTAATCGCCGAGCCGAAAAATACTGGGGTTTGTTCACCAGCCAAATATTTTTGTAAATCAAATTCGTGGCTGGCGCCTTTCACCAACTCAATTTCATCACGCAATTCAGCGGCTTGATCGCCAAGTAATTCGTCTAATTTTGGATTATCTAAGCCTTTAATAATTTCAGCTTTAGCGATCCGGCCACCGTGGTGTGGGCTGAATAGCAAAATTTCGTCTTTATAAAGTTGGTAAACCCCTTTAAAGCGTTTGCCCATGCCGATTGGCCAAGTCATTGGCGCACATTGGATTTTTAAAACTGTTTCGACTTCGTCCAATAACTCAATTGGCTCGCGGCCTTCGCGGTCGAGTTTGTTGATAAAAGTCAGAATCGGCGTGTCACGCAAACGGCAGACTTCCATCAATTTAATGGTTCTATCCTCAACGCCTTTTGCAACGTCGATTACCATTAACGCCGAGTCAACCGCAGTCAAGGTTCGGTAAGTATCTTCCGAAAAGTCTTCGTGGCCAGGGGTGTCGAGCAGATTGATGATGCAATCGTTATGATCAAACTGCATCACAGAGGTAGTGACCGAAATCCCCCGTTCTTTTTCCATCTCCATCCAGTCAGAAGTGGCGTGGCGCGCGGCTTTACGACCTTTGACCGAGCCAGCCAACTGAATGGCACCTCCGAACAGTAACAGTTTTTCAGTGATGGTAGTTTTACCGGCGTCAGGGTGGGAGATGATAGCGAAAGTACGGCGTCTATTCGCTTCGGTGATGATTTCAGTTGTCATTGTGCTTGAATTAGTTGGTATATCAATTGCTTATTATCGCGTTTTTTCGCTTAAAAAATAAGGGGCAGGATGTTAATCGGTTAATAAGCCAGTGAGATTGTCTTCAAAAACAGCTAAAAACTGTGTCATATAACACAGTTTAATAAATTGCTAAGCGTTTCAATGACTTGTGATCTATGGTGTGACAATTTGTCGCATTTTGTAAAAGTAAAAAACTGTATACCCTAAAAAAAGCGATTGGTGAGCTTCGCTTTACAATCCAAACTTGAATGGAACAGTTTTCTCCCCGAAAACCACAAGGATGTACTTATTAGCCTACAGCCAAAAGCCAGAGCGGATAGTCTTTAATAACTTACCCTCAAAATAGTCGGAGCACATTGACGTGTCAGAAACGGATTTAACCAATAATGACGTTTTAACCCTGCTTTATCGTGAGCATCATTCTTGGCTATTAAACTGGTTAAAAAAACGTATCGATTGCCGAATGCAAGCCGAAGATCATGCTCACGACACCTTTATGCGGATTTTGGCCGCCCGTGATCCGCAAGCTATTGTCGAACCTCGAGCCTACCTAACTACGATTGCCAAAGGTTTGCTGATTAACCATTGGCGGCGAGCGGCGATTGAACAAGCCTACTGGGATAGCATCGCGGTTTTACCAGAAACCTTGGCGCCGTCACCAGAACAACACATCATTATCTTGGCAACGCTGCAAGAAATCGACGCCTTACTTGATCAACTGCCGGCTAAAATCCGCAGCGCTTTTTTAATGTCACAACTCGATGGTCTCACTTATATTGAAATTGGGCAGCGATTAGGGGTTTCTGATCGAATGGTCAAAAAATACATGGCACGGGCAATGCTGCATTGTCTGACTGCCGAGCTGTAAGGCAAACGCCCTTGAACAATCATCGCTTAAACATTAACCCTGCGGTATTAGCGCAAGCCGCCGAATGGTTTGCGGTTTTAGGTTCGGGCGCAGCATCCAGTGCCGAACAACAGCAGTGGCAAATTTGGCTAGAAGCTCATCCCGATCACCGCGCTGCTTGGGCTAGAGTCGAGTTTTTCAGCCACAAATTCGATCACTTGCCATCTCAAGCCGCCTCAGCCGCACTCAATCAACCCGACCTTCAGCGCCGCCGAGCACTAAAAACCCTAGCAGTATTGGCTGCGATGGGTTTGTCTAGCTGGCAAATTTCGCGAGGCCGATACCTTCAAGATTGGATTGCCGACTATCAAACCGGATTAGGGGTAACCAAAACCATTGTCTTAGCGGAAGGCTCGAAAGTGACTTTGGACAGCAACAGCGCCTTTAATCTTGAATACACACAATCACTCCGCCGTTTGCAATTAGTCAACGGCGAAATCTATATCGAAACCGCACCAGATAACAGCGGTTTACAGCGTCCTTTTGTCGTCGATAGTCTGCAAGGTCGGGTTCGAGCCTTGGGCACACGTTTCAGCGTCAGACAATTATCAGGCAGCAGCCAAGTGACAGTATTTGCTGATGCGGTTGAAATTCAGCCGAGTAAAGCCGGATTAAGCAAACTCACCATTAAAGCCGGGCAAACAACGCAATTTACCCCAGAGCGGATTGAAAAAGTCTCGGCGATCAGCGCCGAGCGTCCAGCTTGGACTCAGGGTATTTTAATTGCCGACAACATGCCATTAAGCGAATTCCTACTCCAGCTCAATCGTTACCGACACGGCTATATCAGCTGCGACCCACAAATTGCCGATCTGCGTATCGTTGGCTCCTTCCCGCTTAATGATACCGATCGTATTTTGGCAATGCTGGCCGAAACTCTCCCCGTCAAAATCTCACAACCATTACCGCTTTGGGTGAAGGTGTTGCCAGCTTAATGGCATTGATGTTGTGAGTGACAACGATGGTAAACTTGGTGCTAAATTAAAAATAAGGTGTAACGCTTATGGCAGCGATTACACTGATCATATTTAAGCTTGTATGTAATGGTTAAGGAGATACCTAATGTCGAAACCAATAGATTTTACAATGGAACTAGAACCCGAATTACGGGCAGAGTTTCTAGCTGAAGCTGAAGCCGTTCATCGATCAGCATCGCAAGTATTGCGAGAATTGATGCGTCAGTTTATTCAACATCAGCGTGAAACAAGGGAATATGATGAGTTTTTGCAATCTAAAATCGAAACTGCTCGTGGCTCAATCAATGCTGGTATTGGCGTAACCAACGACAAAGTTGAAGGCGATTTTGCCGCTCGTCGTGCTCAAGCCGCAGGTAAAATGTGAGAATTGTTTGGACACCAGAAGCGCTGCAGGATAGGGAAGACATTTGGGATTTCATTGTCTCAGATAATCCAAAAGCAGCTATTCGAATGGATGAACTTTTTAGCAATGCGGTATCTAGGTTAACCGACTTTCCTCTACTAGGCCAAACAGGAAAAATTCTCGGTACTCGCGAGTTAATTCCACATGAAAGCTACCGGATAGTTTATGAGATTCAACAAGAAACCTTATGGATCTTGGCTTTGATTCATACTGCGCGGCATTGGCCACCAATTCATGATTAGCCTGATATTTCTTTTTCTTTCGATACGATTCAAAATCAGCTTATTGACCTCTTCCTGGGTATCTGCAATTCCAAACTACTGAGCGCGACCATATCGAGTAATTCGGATGGTTACAGCAGCATTGACAAGATCAAGCGTAGCGCCAATTTTTTTTAAAACAGCCTATTACAAAATAATTAAAACTTTTCTCAATTTTTAGTTCCCCTTTTTGGTTTTCGATTGGCAATAGCAGTGGAAACAGTTTTTAAAAGGAGAAACGCCATGTCAAAGCGAAAAAACAATCGAGCTATCGGTAAGCAATCATCGCGCTTGCATCAAACCATCAATGGATTGGTGTTGGCTTCGGTTTTGGTCGTATCACCATCGGCAATGGCTGATGTTGACGCAAGCGCTAAACGTAATTACCACATCAGCAGCGGGTCACTCAGCTCTGCCTTGAGTCAATTTGCAGGCAGTGCCGGTATTTTGTTATCGGTCGATGCAAGGATGACGGATGGTAAAAGCAGTAAGGGATTGGATGGTGAATATACGGTTGAAGAAGGGTTGCAAAAGCTGTTGGCAGGGAGTGGCCTGACTTATACGTTTACTGCGGATGATGCGGTGATGGTTAGGCGAACCGATGATTCAGCATCAATTTTGCAGGAGGTTACAGTTTCGAGTAAACCTGTTTATCCTGATGACAAAAGCTACAGCGTTAGCAATAGCAGTACTGCTCTCAAAACCGATACGCCAATATTCCAAACCCCAGCATCCATTCAGGTTGTTACCAAGCAGGTTATGCAGGATCAACAAGCCTATCGACTTCAGGATGCACTTAAGAATGTCAGTGGTGTTCAAAGCTATCATGGCTACGGCGGTATGTTCGAACAATTTGTGTTGCGCGGATTTTTGCTAAGTACGGTTAATTACCGTAATGGTGTTCGTATTCCCTTTACAAAATTCGACACTGCCAATGTTGAACGGGTTGAAGTTTTAAAAGGCGCATCGGCCATGCTTTACGGATTTAGTGATCCGGGTGGGATGATTAGTACTGCTACCAAGCAGCCTAGCGATATACCTTATTATTCGATAGAGCAACGCTTCGGGTCGTATGATTATTACCGTACCGAAGCAACTGCAACTGGTCCCTTGGATAAGGAGCACGGAATAAATTATCGCGTTGATTTTTCCTATTTGGATAAGGGGTCTTTTCGTCAAAATATGGGTAATCAACGTGTGTTTTTTGCACCTAGCTTTAGCTGGCAAGCGACACCGGATACTAAATTAACATTGTCATATGAACATTTTGATGACGACTATACTTATGATGCAGGAACACCAGCGTTTGGTAACAAAATTGCCGATTTACCGATTTCGCGTACTTTCTCGCAGTCTGGATTAACCAATAGCATGGTTAACAATACCTTAGATTTCAGAATAGATCATCGCGTTAATGATCATTTCAAGCTTAATGCGGGAACTTTGGGTTATTTAACTACCAAAAACTGGGAAGGTATTTATCTGGGGAGAATTAATGAAAATCCATTGAGCCCAGATTATCAAAAAACTGGGCGTAGTACTTGGTTTAGTCCAGAGGCAACCGACTCTTTAACATCTTGGGTGAACGGCACTATTGACTTCGATACTTATGGCGTTAAACATAAATTGCTCTTGGGTGGAGAATATCATGAAACCAATTTGGACTATCAAGTCTACAACGCCAGAGTTGATGAAAATGGTGATGGCTTTATAAACAGCAGTGATTTGATCAATATTTTTAAGTTTGATCCGCAAAACTCTAATTTACCTATCGATAGATACCGTAATACATCACCAACCTCTTCAAACATAATTACCCAAAACACTTCGCAAGGCATCTATTTACAAGATCAAATGACGTTTTGGAACAAATTACACTTGGTTGGTGGTCTCCGCTACGATTGGGTACAAAGATTTCAGAATCTGAGTTGGAATGGACCTAATAGTGCTGATGCTCGTAGTGATACTTTTGTCAGTCCAAGAGTGGGGGTTCTCTATGAACCCATTAGTTGGTTATCTATCTTTGGTAACTTTTCTGAGTCGTTTGGTCCATCCAATGATTATGATTTAGGAGGGGCTAGACTTTATGATTTGTTTTCAGCGACGCAATTCGAAGGTGGTATTAAAACGCAATTCTTTGACGGCAAGTTGATGGCTAACGTTACTTATTATGATCTACAGCGTACTCAGTTTTATCAGGATATAAATAGTGATAATCCACGTATTTCAATGCCAGTCAAAGGTCAAAGCAATGGTGTTGAAGTGGATGTTCAAGGCCAAGTTTATGAAGGTTTGAGCATGGTTGGCACGTATGCTTATACGGATGCTAAAGTAATTGAGGATCTCCGAAATGGTTCAGCAAATGTCGGGCACCGTTTACCTTACGCTCCGATTCATCAAGGTAGTCTTTGGTTGAAATATGATTTCAATTCAGGTTTGTTAAATGGTTTTAGTGTGGGGACTGGGGTATATACAGCCGGTCGTCGATATGGCGACCCAGAAAATAGTTATTCCGACGGTGCTTACGCACGCTTGGATTTGATGGCCTCCTATAAAATGAAGCTGGCTAATGACACCAAGTTAACTACACAAATTAATCTCAATAATGTTAACGATGCTGAATATTATAGCCTCCGTGCACGTAGATATAATTTGCCCGCCGAACCGTTATCGGTTATTGGTTCTGTAAAGTTAGAGTTCTAACTAAGCAAATACATGGCTGTAATATTAACGCCTAATTCCCTCGCTTTCGTGGATCAATACCAAAAAACACTTGGATATTTTGTTTTGTCTCGAGTAGGGAGTTGGGTGTTATTTTATGACATGCAAAATAGGGTTGCGTTACCCAATTGCGTATTAAGTATTTAATAGGCTGTGCACTACCCATACCCACTAAATCAATTCTAAATTGACAAATTTATTTAGCTTTTCATTTAACTTTAGATTATCTCAATGTGTACTGGCAGTAGTTTCTTTAGTTTTTTCGATCACCGCAAAACGAACAATAGCTATTTCTCTCGTCTAAACTCCAGACGTAAACGATGGTTGAAGGTTCACTTGTGGTTGGGGCTGTGGCTAGGGTTATTGCTTTCTATTTACGGGGTTACCGGAAGTTTTCTAGTATTTTATGCTGAAATTGACGAATGGCTGCATCCAGATTTGCTAACCGTCGAAAAATATAAGGATGGCCATTACGCACCGTTGGCAGAAATTTTTGCCGCTGGTAAAACCGTAATGCCTGCAACAGCAAAGCACATATTTTCTGTGTATCCGCGCAATGAATATGCGTCCTTCAAACTTCGCTATCAATTTCCTATTTCCGCTACAGAAAACGAACGCTGGCTAGTTGGTGTTAATCCGTATACGGCTCAGGTCACAGGAATCCAATTGCTTAACCGTTCCAGTGACTGGTTACCTTCTACATTCATCGATTGCGTGTTTGAATTACACTATGCCTTGTTGATACCTTATAAAGAAATAAGTCCTGTCATTGTCGGTGTTTCTGCGGTATTTTTGATTATTTCTTGTCTCACGGGATTGATTGTTTGGTGGCCGCTTTCGGGCAAATGGCGGAATGCCTTGTTTTTCAAAACTGGTGCCGGCAAAGTACGTTTTAATTACGAGCTGCACAAAGTTGGTGGTTTTTACTCGTTTCTGGTCATGATTCCAGTATTGTTTTCTGGCATTTATATGTTGTTGCCACATAATGTGGTTCCAGTTTTGGAAGTATTTTCACCGGTGACTTATCGCTACTGGTTTCAATCAACTCAACCCCCTAAGAATATACCAGCCATCGCTACGGAGAAAGCTGTGGATATTGCTATGCAGCTTTATCCAACTGGCCGGCCACACTGGATTTATGGAGCTTCGGAACCAACAAAAACCTATACAGTTTGCCAAGATGGCGTGAATGCACCAGGCAGTTTGTTAAAACGTCGTTGTACGGTAATCGATCAGTATACCGGCAAAATCCTAGACCTAGATGACCCCAGTTTGCCTACAGCCACTGCGGGAGAAGTCTTTACCCATTGGCAATGGCCGTTGCATTCTGGGCAGGCGTTTGGGATGACTGGGCGGATTTTGGTTTTTATCACAGGCTTAATATGTCCAGTGCTATTTGTCACTGGCGTTATCCGCTGGCGACAAAAACGCCGCGCCGCCAAGCAACATCAAGCTAGACAATCGGCTAATCGAGTTTGTTAATGCCTCGAATTAAGAAAAACAAGCGGCCTGTACCGCCTATGGTGGTTTCTGCCGAGTAAGCCGCCGAGGTATTTCCGGCGTTCGTTATTTCCAAATTCATTTTGAGTTTCTACAAGAGCAGTTGCAGTTGATTATGCATAATCAAGATGCTTTGCAACAGCAAGTCCAACAATTGGAGGCGCGGTTGTCGGCTGTTGGGCAAGCTGAATAAGTCGATGCTGATTTAGGTCGTGCCACAGAAGGTTTAGCGGCAAGTAGTGGCGCACCGCTGGATGCTGCCGTTATTACCGCGAATGCGGGAATCCAGATGTCGAAGTCAATAGCCTAGATTCCCATCTGCGCGGAAATGCTGAAATTAATGCCGTCGATGGCTAATTATTTTGAGGGAACGTGTGCCTCATTGCTACTTACAAAATTAATTTAAGCCCTAGCACACGCCCAAACATCCACCCGATTAACCCCCTGATTTTTTAAAGTAGTGGCTAAGGCAGCAGCGGTTGAACCGGTGGTGATAACGTCGTCAATAATCGTCACATGTTGATAAACCAGTGGTTTTGTAACCGCAAACGCCTGTTTAAGATTGGATTGGCGTTGTTTGGCGCTAAGCCCGGTTTGATGGTCGGTGTCACGAATACGGACGCAGCTGTTTAAATCTAACGGGATTTTGAGTTGTTTGGCGACATGACGGGCGATTTCAATGGATTGGTTAAAGCCGCGTTGACGGTAGCGATTGGGATGTAATGGCACGGCGATTAATGCTTGAGGTCGTTCACTGCTGTTGGCGATGTGTTCGGCGAGTAAATGACCGAGTAGGCGGGCGTTTTTGTAGTCGTGGTGGAATTTCAGTTGGCTGACTAGATAGCGGATGCTGGCTTGGTAGATAAACGGTGCGTGGGTTTCATCGAAAGCGGGGGATTGTTTTAAACAATTGCCGCACAGTTGCGGTTTACTGATTGGATTGGCAAATCGTGCACCGCATTGGTAGCAGCAGTGTAGGTTTCTTGGTAGGTCTTGAAAGCAGGCTTGGCAGAGGTCTAAATCATTAAAGCCGGGGCTGTTGCATAAGATACAGCGTGGCGGCAGTAATTTGTTCTGTATAATATTCAGCCAGTTGTTCACTTTATTTTATTAAATAGGTTGATAAGTGCTGTAAAGCCATTTGACCTGCGATTGCTTGGAGATTACCAGAATGTCGGCCACCTCGGAACTGAATACAGTACGCCATGATTGGCAATTAAGCGAAGTCGAAGCTTTATTGGCTTTACCGTTTAATGATTTGTTGTTTAACGCGCAAACTGTGCATCGGGCTAATTTTGATCCCAATGAGATTCAAGTCAGTAGCTTGTTGAGTATTAAAACCGGTTCTTGTTCAGAAGATTGTGGTTATTGCCCACAAAGCGCTCGTTACGATTCCGATTTAAAACCCGAAGCGTTGATGCCGATTGATGCGGTGTTAAAAGCCGCTCAAGATGCCAAAGATCAAGGTGCTTCACGTTTTTGCATGGGTGCGGCGTGGCGCAGTCCTAAAGATCGCGATATTGAGCGGGTGGTTGAAATGGTGCAGGGCGTTAAAGCTTTGGGCATGGAAACTTGTGTGACTTTGGGAATGTTGACCGACAAGCAAACTCAGGCGCTAAAAGACGGCGGTTTGGATTATTACAATCATAATCTCGATACTTCCGAAGATTATTATTCAGAAATTATCACTACTCGCACCTATCAGGATCGTTTGGATACTTTGGGTCGGGTTCGTGATGCGGGGATTAATGTTTGCTGTGGCGGCATTGTCGGCATGGGCGAGTCTGAAACCGACCGCGCGAAATTGTTGCTGCAATTAGCGACCATGCCAAGTCATCCAGAAAGCGTGCCTATTAATATGTTGGTGCAAGTCGAAGGTACGCCTTTGCACGGTGCTGATGCGATGGATCCGATTGTGTTCGTGCGTACCATTGCGGTGGCGCGGATTTTGATGCCGAAATCGCGAGTGCGTTTGTCGGCGGGTCGTAAAGAAATGAGTGATGAAATGCAGGCTTTGTGTTTCTTTGCTGGCGCTAATTCTATTTTCTACGGTGACAAATTGCTCACCACCGATAATCCAATGACCAATCACGACCAGCAGTTGTTTCAACGCTTGGGCGTGTACATGGGCGGTTCTAGTTACGCTTAATGTCTGCCGGTTTTTACGATTTTGATGCTGAGCTGCAAAGTCTAAATCAGCAAAGTTTATACCGACGGCGGCGGGTGGTTGAATCGCCGCAGTCGGTGTTGATGCAGCTGGATGGGCGGCAGGTCGTCAATTTTTGCAGCAATGATTATTTGGGCTTGGCTAATCATCCTGAGGTGATTGCAGCGTTTAAGCGCGGCGTTGATCAATACGGGGTCGGTAGCGGCTCGGCGCATTTGATCTGTGGTCATAGTCATGCTCATCATGCGTTGGAAGATGAGTTAGCAGCATTTACCGGACGCGAGCGGGCTTTGTTGTTTTCGACTGGCTATATGGCTAATTTGGGTGTGATTTCGGCTTTGGTTGGTCGTGGTGATAGCGTGTTGGAAGATCGCTTAAATCATGCGTCTTTATTAGATGGCGGCTTGTTGTCTGCGGCTAGATTTCAGCGTTATCAGCATAATCAATTAGACGATTTGCAAGTGCGGTTAGCTGCCAGTAAAGGTAAGGCTTTGATTGTCAGTGATGGCGTGTTTAGCATGGATGGCGATTTGGCTTTGTTGCCGGATTTGGCGAATTTGGCTGAACAGCATGGCGCGGGTTTATTGATTGATGATGCCCATGGCTTTGGAGTTTTGGGTGCTAATGGTGGCGGGGTTGTTGAACATTTTGGTTTGAGCCAGCAGCAGGTGCCGATTTTGATGGGTACTCTGGGCAAGGCATTTGGGACTTTTGGGGCTTTTATTGCCGGTTCTGATGCGTTGATTGAGTATTTAATTCAAAAAGCTAGAACCTATGTATTTACTACCGCGATGCCAGCGGCGGTTGCTGAGGCGACGCGGGTGAGTTTGCGTTTGTTGCAGCAGGAAGCTTGGCGACGTCAGCATTTGCAGGCTCTAATTAGTCGCTTTCGTGCTGGCGCTGAGCAGCAAGGTTTGCAATTAATGGATTCAGCTACTGCGATTCAGCCGATTATTTTAGGCGACAGCGAAACCGCTTTATTAGCCAGTGAAAGATTATTGGCGCAAGGCTTTTGGGTAAGTGCAATTCGGCCGCCGACGGTGCCAGCCGGAACAGCGCGTTTGCGGATTACTTTTTCCAGTTTGCATACTGAACAACAGGTCGATGCTTTACTAGAAGCGTTGCCCAAGGCTTTGGCATGAGCGGAATTCATTATCAAATTTTCGGCCAAGGCCAGCCTTTAGTGATGCTTCATGGCTGGGCGATGCATAGCGGCATTTGGCGGTCGTTTGCTGAACAATTGGCGCAGCATTGTCAGGTGATTTGTGTTGATTTGCCGGGGCATGGGCTTAGTCAAGCTATCGAGCCTTTCTCATTAGAAAATATCAGTGATAGTTTGATGCAAGTATTGCCGGTGCAGCAGTTTAGTGTTTTGGGTTGGTCGCTGGGCGCAACTGTGGCGATTGATATGGCGGCGCGTTATCCAGATCGGGTGCAAGCCTTACAATTGTTGGCAGGCAATCCGTTGTTTGTGCAAAGCCTTGATTGGCCTGGGGTAAAAGCGGACGTTTTGGATGCCTTTGCTGAGCAATTAAGCAACGATGTTGAGCAGACTTTAGTGCGATTTTTAGGTTTGCAGGTTAAAGGTTTGGCGGATGCTAAGATTTTGTTACAACAAATCAAAACTGCTGTACAAGCTTATCCCGCGCCAAGTTTGGAGGCTCTGCAAGCCGGTTTGCAGATTTTGAAACACAGCGATTGCCGCGAGGCTTTGCAGCAATTGCAGTGTCCGGTGTCGGTATTGATGGGCGATAGAGATACTTTGATTCCATTGGCGTTGGCCGAATCGTTAAAAAAATTACAGCCTGCTATTCAACTTCATCTGCTGGAAAATGCCGGTCATGTGCCGTTTTTGTCCCATCCTCAACAGTTATTGGAACGGGTGATTGCTGATTTATGAGTGATCACGGTCAATTAGATAAAGCCAAAATCAAACAATCATTTGCTGCAGCGGCGGGTAGTTATGATGCGGTGGCGGCATTGCAGCGCCAAGTGGGTTTGGATTTACTGAATAAATTTCCGTTGCAAGCAGAAGCCGGATTGGTGATGGATTTGGGGGCGGGTACTGGGTTTTTAACTCGCGCTTTAGCTGTTGCTGAGCATCAATCTTTGCTGGCTGTGGATATTGCGCTACCGATGTTGTTAAGCAGTCGGCAAAAAAATCAGGCGCTTGATGTTGATTATCTGTGTGCCGATGCGGAGAAATTGCCATTAGTCAGCGCTTCCGTACAACAAATTTATTCGAATCTGGCTTTGCAGTGGTGTGAAGATTTGGCGGCTGTATTTGCTGATTGTGGTCGAGTTTTGCAGCAGGATGGTCAATTGGTGTTGGCAACTTTTGGGCCAGCAACTTTAAAAGAGTTAAAAGCAGCTTGGGCAAAAGTCGATGATTTTGTCCATGTGAATCAATTTTATTCGCTGCAAGACATTAAAGGTTTTCTGCAACAGGCGTGGTTTAGTGAGTTGAGTCTTGAATCAGTGATTTATCAAACTCAATACGATTCGGTGCTGGATTTGATGCACGAATTAAAAGGCTTGGGGGCGCATAACGTCAGTCAAAGCCGAAATCGCAAACCGACGACTCGCCGCCAATTGCAACAAATGATGAAGCATTATGAAAACGCTATGCCTGATGGTCAGATTGTTGCCAGTTATGAAATTATTTTTGTGCGGGCAGGGCGATGACAGCGGGTTTTTTTGTTACCGGTACTGATACCGATGTTGGTAAAACTTGGGCAACGATTGCTTTGATGCGCGGTTTGCAAGGGCAAGCTTTGCAAGTTGTGGGAATGAAGCCGGTGGCGGCGGGTTGTGTTTGGCAGGATGGGCAGTTAAAAAATGCCGATGCTTTATTGATGCAAGCTAATGCCTCGATTGATTTGGACTACGCGATGATTAATCCGTATGCGTTTGAACCGGCTGTTTCACCGCATTTAGCTTGTGGCGAGGTGGTGGTTGAATTGCCGGTGCTGATTGATCGGTTTAAGCAGTTGCAACAATGGGCTGATTTAGTGGTTGTTGAAGGTGCGGGGGGCTGGTATTCGCCATTGAGTGCTGAATTTGATAATGCTGATTTGGCGCAGGCTTTAGCTTTGCCAGTGATTTTGGTGGTCGGGGTGCGATTGGGTTGTATTAACCATGCACGATTGACTTTGAACGCGATTCAACAAGCAAATTTGTCTTGTGTGGGTTGGGTTGCGGTGCAAATTGATCCTTTGATGCAAGGTTTTGAAGCTAATTTAGTGTATTTGCAACAGCAATTAGATGTGCCTTTGTTGGCGATTTTGCCGCATATTCAGACGCCGGATTTTGAGTATTTAAGTCAGCAATTTAATCAGGAAACTCTCAAAAAATTGATCTAAATCAAAAAACATCAGCTTGCTAGGGCGAAAATGCCTGCAGGCTAGGAGGCTTGGCGACAGCAATGTTGGCAGGCCTTTTTTATATTTCGTGGTAAATCAGGAAAAGCTCTTCTGGTTTACCGTGGTGTGATGGGTTAAAATTACACAGTTAATTTGCGATAATAATAAGTAAAAAGTAACAAAGCCTTTAAGGCTGGCCGTTACGACGCTTCAATTCACATACGCATACAAGTTTATAACTACAATCGAGGAGGCTACTCCGTGAAGAAAACAAAGCAACTGCTCGCCTGTTTGGTTCTGATGACCTTGGGTCTAGGGACGGCACATGCGGACTATACACTCAACCTCATGCGAGGGGTTACGCAGGTCAGTAATGAAATTTACGATTTGCACATGCTCGTCTTATGGATTTGTGTGTTTATCGGTATTGCTGTGTTCGGTACCATGTTTTATTCGATTTTTCATCACCGTAAATCGAAAGGACATAAAGCGGCTCAATTCCATGAGAACACTACCGTTGAAATTATCTGGACCATTATTCCAACATTGATTTTAGTAGCGATGGCTATCCCAGCGACTAAAGCAGTAATCGATTTGGATAAAGTTCAAGATTCTGACATGACCATTAAAGTGACCGGCAAACAATGGTATTGGGATTACGAATATCTCGATAGCGGTTTGCATTTTGAGAGTCATTTGGATGAAGCCAGTGAAAAAGCGCATCGCGTAAGTTCTATCGATCCTCGTTCTGTTCCAAACTACTTATTGAATGTTGATAAACCATTAGTGGTTCCGGTTAAAACCAAAATTCGCTTTTTGTTTACCGCAGCTGATGTAATCCATTCATGGTGGGTGCCCGATTTAGGTTGGAAAAAAGACGCCAACCCAGGTTTTGTCAACGATGCTTGGACTTCTGTTGATAAGCCAGGTGTTTATCGTGGTCAATGTACAGAATTATGCGGTCGTGACCATGGCTTTATGCCTATCGTGGTTATTGCTATGGAAAAAGAGCAATACGATGCATGGGTTAAAGCTGAGTTAGAAAAACAAAATGCTTTGCCTGATTTAAGTAAACAAACTCGCGCTTCGTTGTTACTTAAAGGTGAGTCAGTCTATTTAACAAACTGCGTTGCTTGTCACCAGATTGATGGTAAAGGTATTTCTGGTTGGTATCCAGCTTTAAGTGGCAGCGCCAAAGTAACTGGTGATGTACATCAATTAATCGGCTTTGTTCAAGCCGGTACTAGCAAAATGCCAGCTTTCAAGAAATTACCAGCAGACCAATTAGCTGGTTTGATTACTTATATTAGAAATGCGCCAGATTTAGGTAATAAAGTTGGTGATGAGCTACAAGCTTGTCATGCCTTGTCGCTTGATGAACTCGAAGATATTTTCCCTGATATTGATAATGCGTCAGAACTATGCAAGGAAAACGGTGAAGTTAAACTTGATAAAGTTGTCGCTGAAAAAACTAATTAGTTTCAGATTGAACGCATTTTCTAATTTTTGTTGAGGTATTTAAGTATGACTGCTGTCGTAGCTGAACATGATGATCATCACGATCACCACGATCACGGCCCTGAGAAGGGTATTTTAAGGTGGATTATTACCACTAACCATAAAGACATCGGCACCATGTATTTGGTGTTCGGTCTGATTATGTTCTTTGTGGGTGGCACTATGGCTTTGATTATTCGTTCAGAATTATTCGAGCCAGGTCTGCAATTTGTTGATCCGCAATTCTTTAACTCCATGACTACCATGCACGCTTTAGTGATGGTATTTGGTGCGGTTATGCCGGCATTCGTTGGTTTAGCTAACTGGATGATTCCGATGATGATCGGCGCTCCTGATATGGCTTTGCCGCGTATGAACAACATGAGCTTCTGGATGTTGGTGGCTGGTGTGTTATTGCTGGCTGCAACATTGTTCATGGAAGGTGGTGCGCCTGCGGGTGGTTGGACTTTGTATCCACCATTAGTTTTACAAACAGGTAAAGCTTTGCCGTTCGCGATTTTCTCTGTTCACATGTTGGGTATCTCATCCATCATGGGTGCAATTAACGTGATCGCAACTATTTTCAATATGCGTGCGCCTGGCATGACATTAATGAAAATGCCTTTGTTCGTTTGGACTTGGTTGATTACAGCGTTCTTGTTGATTGCCATCATGCCGGTTTTTGCTGGCGCGGTAACCATGTTGTTGACTGACCGTTTCTTCGATACCAGCTTCTTCAATGCAGCGGGTGGTGGTGACCCAGTGTTGTATCAACACATTTTCTGGTTCTTTGGTCACCCAGAAGTTTATGTGATGATTTTGCCAACCTTTGGTGTGGCTTCAACCATCATTCCAGTATTTGCTCGTAAACCATTGTTCGGTTATGCCTCTATGGTTTATGCGACTGCGGCGATTGCGTTCTTGTCATTCATCGTTTGGGCTCACCATATGTTTACTGTTGGTTTGCCAATTGCCGGTGAGTTGTACTTCATGTACGCGACTATGTTGATTGCGATTCCAACTGGTGTAAAAGTCTTTAACTGGACCGCAACTATGTGGAAAGGTGAAATGACTTTTGAAACACCGATGTTGTTCTCAATTGCTTTCGTTGTGTTATTCACTATGGGTGGTTTCACTGGATTAATGATGTCAGTTGCTCCAGCTGACTTCCAATACCACGATACTTATTTCATCGTTGCTCACTTCCATTACACCTTAGTACCAGCCTCTATATTTATCTTGATGGCTTCTGGTTACTACTGGTTGCCAAAATGGACTGGCAATATGTATGACGAAAGAATCGGCAGATTGCATTTCTGGTTGTCTGCGATTTCGGTCAATATCTTGTTCTTCCCACAACATTTCTTGGGTTTAGCAGGTATGCCACGTCGTATTCCAGATTATGCAATTCAATTTGCTGATTGGAACATGGTGTCTAGTATTGGTGCCTTCATCTATGGCTTCAGCCAATTGTTGTTTGTTTATATCGTTATCGACACCATTAGAGGCGGTACTGGTAAAGCGACTGCTGAAGTTTGGGAAGATGCGAGCAAGCACGGTTTAGAATGGACTGTGCCATCACCAGCGCCTTACCATACCTTTACAACGCCACCGGAAATTATTCCAACTGAGCACGTATAAGGTTGGCTTAACAGTCAAATCAATTCACCCCACCTTAATCGGTGGGGTGTCGGATGACGAAATGAATACCAAAACAAAAAATATTCTCACTGCTGTTGTATTAATCGCGATTGCTACAACGATTTATGTGTTTGCAGTATTAAAGGCCATTTCGCAATGAGCCAAGATCTCGAACGTAAAAACTCCAAAATTGTTACCAAGTTAGTCTTGGTGGTTTTGGTGATGTTCGGTTTTGGTTATGCCTTGGTGCCGCTCTATGATGTGTTGTGTGACATTACAGGGCAAAATATAAAATTGCAGGCCTCAGCTGATTCGGAAACTGAATTTACAGTTGATGAATCACGGGAAATCACTGTTGAGTTTATTACAGCGATTAATGAAAAAACGCCGATGGAGTTTCGTGCTGAAACCCGAACCATGAAAGTTCACCCAGGTAAATATTACACGGTCAATTTTTATGCCAAGAACATCACGAATAACCCGATTAAGGCGCAAGCAATACCCAGTATTTCACCGGGTTTAGCGGAAGAGTTTTTTAAGAAGATTCAATGTTTTTGCTTTGAAACGCAAACGTTTCAAGCCAAGGAAGAAAAAAAGATGCCGGTTCGCTTTGCGGTAAATCCTAAGCTTCCTGAGCGCTATAAAACCATTACATTGTCTTATACATTTTTTGATAGAACTAACATCATAGAAAATTAACAGGGGTTAAGGTCATGTCTACAAACACAGCTTATTACATTCCGCATAAGGCGGTATGGCCGGTACTAGCAACCGGTGGCTTAATGATTATGCTGGCTGGTTTTGCCAACTATTTAAACGGTTCATCAATCGGTTCTGGCATGATGCTAACCGGTTTTAGCGTGTTTATTTTGATGCTGGGCGCTTGGTTTTCATTGCAAGCGACTGAAAGTGAATCCGGCATGTACAACCACGGTGTGGGTATCTCATACCGTATGGGTATGATGTGGTTCATCTTCTCAGAAGTGATGTTCTTTGCGGTGTTCTTCGGTGCTTTATGGTATGCCCGTAACATCTCAATTCCAGCTTTAGGTGAAATTGAGTTAACAGGCCCGGGTCGTTCTACTCACAATACATTGTGGCCAGCGTTTGAGGCAATTTGGCCTACTAATGGTCCAGGTAATGTCGGTGGTCACTTTGAGCCGATGGGCGCATTTGGTTTACCACTATTGAATACCTTGTTGCTTTTAACTAGCGGTGTAACCTGCACATGGGCGCATCATGGTTTGTTGGCTAAAAATCGTCAACAATTGATTAAAGGCTTAGCGGCAACGGTTGCTTTGGGGTTTATTTTCGTTGCTTGCCAAGCTTTGGAATACCATGAAGCTTACAGCGAAATGGGCTTAACTTTAGGTTCTGGTATTTACGGTTCAACTTTCTTTATGTTGACTGGTTTCCACGGTTTCCACGTTTGCGTGGGTGCGATTATCTTGTCAGTGGTATTGTTCAGAAGCTGGAAAGGTCACTTCACGCCAGAAAACCACTTTGCGTTTGAAGCGGCTGCTTGGTACTGGCACTTCGTTGACGTAGTTTGGTTAGGCTTGTTTATCTTCGTTTATTTGATGTAAACCAGATTGAGCGATAAAAAAGCGCGTGCTTTTAAAAGGGTACGCGCTTTTTTTTTGTCTACTGAGGAGCTGTTGCTGAGGTGTCTTCTGGGGTGGTTTGAGCTTGTTTAGCGTGAATTTGTTCAATTCGAGCACCTATGCCTTGAGGTTGAAAAAGGCCAGCGTTATAAGCCACAATCAAACCGATTAGTAACAGCAAAGATAGACTGATGCGAACAGTCAAGGCTCGTAGTGTCTTGCGAGAATGTTCGGCATCTTTACTGCGAACCAAATTAAATAAAGCCGTGCCAAGGCTGGCAATAATGGCGAGAAAAGCAACGATAGCGATAGTTTTGATAAGCATGGTGTTTGTTTAACGAGAATAGAAGGCTAATTCTCAATGATTAGGCTGTTATTGCCAACCAATATTGAAGAGATAATGAAAATTAAGGCTTTGGGTTTTGAATTTAGGACTAATTTATGGGCGATTAGCCTGTATTTGCTGTTGCTTGCTGGTTTGCTTAGCTTAGGCTGCTGGCAATTAAATCGCGCTGAACAAAAACGAGAATTTTTGGCGCAACAACAAGCCGGTCAGCAAGCACCAATCATCAATTTGAATCAATCAGCAATTGGTGAACGTTATCAAGCTGCTGAAATGATCGGCCATTATGATGCGGCTCACTCATTTCTAATCGACAACCAAATCATCGACGGTAAGCCCGGTTATTTCGTTGTTACGCCATTTATATTGGATAAACAGGACAAAGCCGTGTTGGTTAATCGTGGTTGGGTGCCACTAACTGCCAATCGTCAACAATTGCCGGATGTATCGATTAATAGCGAAATCGTCGCAATTAAAGGCAGAATTAACCAATTTCCCTCGGTTGGCTATAAATTAGCGGGTGGCGAAATACCGACCGAAACTTGGCCAGCCGTGGTGCAATTTATCGATAGCCAAGTGTTATCAGCTAAATTAGCTTACCCACTTTATGACTTTCAAATCGAGCTGGATGATGATCAAACAGCAGGTTTTGTAAGACATTGGCACACCCAAGCAACAATCCCACCTGAAAAACATCAGGCCTATGCAGTACAATGGTTCGGATTAGCCGTGACCTTAACCGGTCTGTTTATTTGGATTAGTACAAGAAAACGCCGTGAACACTCAGCATAAAAAAAATCGCATCACCATTATCGTGGTGTTTGCGATGTCGATTATTCCATTTGGGATAGCTTGGTATCTTGCCGCTAATCCCGACACCGTTAAATTAGGCACCAACAATGGCGAACTGATTTCGCCACCGACTACTACCGATGCCGAGCAATTTTCAGGTGCCGATAGTTTCACCACTGAAAATCTAAAAGAGCTGAAAGGTCATTGGGTGATGGTTAATATTGTTAATCAGCAATGCGACAAGCTTTGTGCTGATGCTTTATACGCCAGCCGACAAGTTAGCTTGATGGTCGGTAAAGATATTGCTCGGCTCAGACGCGCGGTTTTTATGTCTAATCAAGCGCAATTGGCTGGCTTACCTAAAGAATGGCAAGAAGACGCACGATTGTTGAAAATTGTGCCCTCAGCGGCTTTACAAGAAAAGATTAATCAAATTACCAGTACATCAGCTCAAGAAGATTGGTTGCTGCTCATGGATCCACTCGGTAACCTGATGATGAAATATGCACCAGGTTTTGATCCTTACAAAGTTAGAAATGACTTAAGCAAGTTATTACGCATCTCACAAATCGGTTAAGAATATGTTTAGAAAATTAAGCTTGCTCGGCGCAATTTTGGCGCTGTTAGTAATCGCCATCGGTAGTTACGTCAAATTGACCAATGCCGGATTAGGCTGTGAAGACTGGCCGGCTTGTTACGGCAAAAGCATTGTTAATCTGGCGGCCGATGCCGAATCACAAACTGCAAATTATTGGATAGAGCAGGGCCATCGTTATTTAGCCTCTGGCTTAGGCATTTTGGCTTTAGTGCTATTGCCATTCGCTTGGCGGGTACAACAACGCGGCAGAGCTTTAAGCTTGAATCTATTGTTATTGATTTTAGTCGCTTCACAAGCTGCTTTAGGCATTAGCACCATCAATCTGCAATTAATGCCGATTGTCGTTACTGCGCATTTATTATTGGGATTTGTCACTTTCTGGACTTTCAGTTGGAGTTATTTGCGCTTTAGCCCGAATTTGGCGGCACAGTCGCAACGATCCGGTTTAGCTGTATTCACGCTGTTTGCAATGTTGGTATTAGTGTTGCAAGTGGTGTTAGGGGCTTGGGTTGGCAGTAATTTTGCTGGTCTTGCTTGCACTGATTTCCCTCGTTGTAACGGTACTTGGTTGCCAGAAGGTGATTACGCTGCCGCTTTAGATTTATTCAAGGGCTTGTTGACTGGCGATAGCTCGGTTTTACCAGAAGCTGCGCGAGTGATGATTCATGCTTTACATCGGGTTGCTGCTGTTGTGACCTTCATCGTGCTTAGCGCAGTGATGTTGAGCGCAACTAATGAAGATGCTCCCAAGCAAGTCCGCACTGCCGGTAATTTATTAAGCCTGTTGTTATTAATCGAAATTGGCTTAGGCATTTTCAGCGTTAAGCAATCATTACCGCTGTTTTTAACTTTAGCGCATAACCTTTTCGCTGCCTTGTTGATGTTGCCATTATTGGCGATTTATTTATTCAGCAAATATCGCCAACCGAGTGTAGAAACTCAGCTAGAACCATCGGCTAAACCGCAACCGGTTACTGATAAATCGCAACGATTAAGCGGTCAGTTAAAGAAAACCCGTAGTGGCTTAAGCGGTCTTTTAGGTAATCTGCTCTCAGGCCAAAAAGCCGTTACCCGCGATTTATTAGATGAAATTGAAACTAGCTTGTTAATGGCTGATATTGGTATCGAAACCACTACTGCGATTATCAATCAACTAACCAGCAGTCTGGAACGTGAGCAACTGCGTGATGGCGAAGCCTTACATCAAGCTTTAAAAGAAAACCTATATCAAATGCTGCAACCTTGCAGTCAACCGTTGACCATTCCTAAACAAGATTCACCTTATGTGATTTTAGTGGTCGGGGTTAATGGTGCGGGTAAAACCACCTCTATTGGTAAGCTGGCCAATCGCTTACAAGCCCAAGGTCATAGTGTAATGCTGGCCGCTGGTGATACTTTCCGCGCTGCCGCGGTGGAGCAATTGCAAACTTGGGGCGAGCGCAATAATGTCCATGTCGTGGCTCAACATACTGGCGCAGATTCAGCATCGGTCATTTTTGATGCGTTGGAATCTGCTAGAGCCAAAGGTGTTGATGTGTTGATTGCTGATACCGCAGGTCGCTTACACACCAAATCGAACTTGATGGACGAGTTGAAAAAAATCAAACGCATCATGGGCAAATTAGACCAATCTGCACCGCATGAAGTGTTATTGGTTTTAGATGCGGGCACAGGTCAAAACGCTTTATCGCAAGCAAGATTATTCAACGAAACCGTGCAATTAACCGGTATCGCTTTAACCAAATTAGACGGCACCGCGAAAGGCGGGGTGATTTTTGCTTTAGCTAATCAATTGCACATCCCGATTCGCTTTATCGGTGTTGGTGAAGCGATTGAAGATTTACAAGATTTTGATGCTCGTACTTTTGTTGACGCTTTATTTGTAAAAGACTAACGCCATGCTTAGATTCGAACACGTTTACAAACGCTATCCCGATGCCGGCGAAGCCTTAACCGACATCAACTTTGATTTAAGCAAAGGTGAAATGGCTTTTTTAACCGGTCGTTCGGGAGCGGGTAAAAGTACCTTGTTGAAGTTAATCGCCATGATGGAGCAATGCACGCGCGGCACTATCATGCTCGATGGTCAAAATATCAGCCGAATAAGTGATCGAAAAATTCCTTATTTACGCCGAAATTTGGGGCTGATTTTCCAAGACTATAAGTTGCTGAATGATAGAACCGTGTTTGATAACGTCGCTTTGCCGTTGATTGTTTCTGGTGTGAATCATCAGGAAGTTTCGCGGCGGGTGAGGGCATCGCTGGATAAAGTCAGTTTATTGGGCAAAGAAAAAAAATACCCACTGCATTTATCCGGTGGTGAGCAACAACGGGTGGGTATTGCCCGGGCGATTGTCAACAAACCGAAATTGATTCTGGCCGACGAACCAACCGGTAATCTTGATCCGGGCTTGTCGGCAGAAGTCATGCAGATGTTTGAAGAATTTAAATACAACGGTACTTCGGTATTAATCGCGACCCATGATATTGAATTAATTAATCGCCTAGGACACCGAGTATTGACCTTGGATAAAGGCCATTTGATTGCGAGTTAACCGATGAAAAAACCGAAAACAATCCGCAAACATCAGCAAAGCCTGAAAGACAAACTGGTCGAAAAATTCGAAGCCTATTTGCTCAATCATGCTCATGGCTTATTTTCCAGCTTAGGTCGTCTAACCCGCACCCCATTCACCTCAGCCATGACCATTTTGGTACTTGCTGTGGCGATTTCATTAGCGGGTGGTTTTTACATTGTCGTCGGCAATATCCAACAGCTGACCGGTAATTTAGAAGCCAGCAATCAAATGTCTCTGTTCTTAAAAGACAACATCACCGACTCAGCGGGGCAAAAACTAGCCGACCAGCTCAAGCAACATCCGAGCAGCGAAGCGGTGAAATTCATCACCAAAAAACAAGCGATGGAAGAATTCAAAGCCAATAGCGGCTTTGGCGAAGCCTTGACTGCTTTAGATACCAATCCATTGCCTAGCGTGATTCAAGTCCAGCCGAAAAACAGCCTAGATAGCAACGAAGACATTGAAAAATTGATGACCGAGTTTAAACAGCTGCCACAAGTCGATTTCGTTCAGGTTGATATGCAATGGATAGAACGGATTCAAACT
>Ga0208223_1000055_pt1 | contig 27227 bp, 31 predicted proteins | sample LakMenE07Oct09ns_FD_150678 | JGI IMG/M metagenome (GOLD analysis project Ga0208223, IMG submission 150678) | Freshwater microbial communities from Lake Mendota, WI - 07OCT2009 deep hole epilimnion ns (SPAdes) | ecosystem: Environmental > Aquatic > Freshwater > Lake > Epilimnion/Euphotic zone ...
TGATCTGTTCTTGCTCAAGAGAATCGAAAATAATTATTTCATCAATGCGATTCAATAAATCAGGAGGAAAATGTTTCTTGATAGAAGATAAAACGTCTGATTTGCCAGCCTTTTGCTTTCCAAAACCAATCGAAGAATGATTAACCACTTCTGCTCCGACATTCGTAGTCATAACAATCATCGTGTTTGAAAAGTCAACGGTCTTACCAGAAGAATCGGTTATCTTGCCTTCTTCAAGTATTTGTAACAAAGAATACAAAACGTCTTCATCAGCTTTTTGTATTTCATCAAATAGAATTAAAGAGTATGGATTTTTTCTAACCTTTTCAGTTAATACTCCACCTTTATCAAATCCAATATAACCGGGACTAGATCCAACTAGTTTATTTACGGCGGTCTTGTCTGTGTATTCAGACATATCAATTGTTATAAAATTGTTCTTATTAATGAATAATGTTTCAGCAATTATCTTTGCAGTCATTGTCTTGCCAACACCCGTTGGTCCAGCATAAAGCATTGAACAAATGGGTTTATTTGGATTGCGGAAACCAGCTTTCGCTCTGATTAAAGATTTATATATATGTTCAATTTGATTATCTTGACCAAATACTTGTTCTTTTAGCTTAATTTTAAGCAATTTAACTTTATCAAAGTCTTGTAATTCCAAATCATCAATTGGAATATTAGTTTTATCAGAGACGACTTCTAAAATATCGGTGTTTGTGACTTGATATCTATTATTACGCCAATTAGTAATCATCTTTTTTGTAGACTCTTCATACTCAACCAATAGCTCTTCTAAAGAAGAAATCTTTTTCTTCTCTATTGTTTGCTTATTAGAATCTACAAATTTACTGAGTTTCTTTTCTATCTTAAGCATTTCAGGAGACTTTACAAAGTTCTTTAATTTAACTTTAGCTCCTACTTGATCAATAATGTCTAAAGCTTTGTCAGGAAATCTTCCTTCAATATACTTTTCAGCACTATTAATAATAAAATGAATAACATCATCAGAGAAATCTATTACATGAAAATTTTCATATCCGCCTTTAATATTCTTGATTAGATTGAAGGTTTGTTCTTTTGTGGGTTCTTCAATTTTAATAATCTGAAAACGCCTAGATAAAGCTGGGTCATCAGATATAGTCTTCTTGTATTCGTCAAAAGTGGTAGCACCAATGCAGCTAATTTCTCCTCTGGCTAAATAAGGCTTTAGAATATTAGCAACATCGTTGCCATTTTCTGGATTTCCAGCACCAATGATCGTGTGAATTTCATCGATAAATAAAACTATATACGGATCATCTGTAATTTCTTTTAATAGATTCTTAATTTTTTCTTCAAACTCACCACGGAATTTGCAACCAGCAATCATCATTGGAATATCTAAGCTGTAAATCTGCTTTAAACTAAGCAAATCAGAAGCTTCACCTTTAACGATGGCTTGAGCCAATGATTCAACTAGTGCAGTTTTACCAACACCGGCTTCACCTACAATAAGTGGATTATTTTTATTTTTACGACAAAGGACTTCTGAGATCTTTTGAATTAATTCTTTATTAAGATGCAGATTATTTATCTTACCATTAACAACTTGTATATTAAGATTATTAGCGTAAGTATTTAAAACTTTATACTTCTTTATATCAAAAGTTTGTTTCGCTTCATTAGGAACGTTTGTTTCCTCCTCAACGCTTGGCAACATATCATCATCTTCTAGTTTTTGCTCAACATAGTCCACGACTTTAACAAAATCATAATTATAATCAATCAAGTAAAGTTCAAAAGTCTGATTAGGAACTTCAAACAAACTTAAAAATACATGTTCTAATCCGATGTATTTATGATCGAATTTAGAAGATATAGTTTTGGCGCATTTAAAAACATTAGTTACACCTTCAGATAATAAAGGCTTTAACGTAGCTTTCTTTTGTGCTGGAACATTAGCTTTTAGAAATGCTATGGCACTATTCTTTATCTTTAAAGAATCTATACCGAAATTTCCAAATGCTTCTTCTATCTGACTTTGCTTAAGATTCAAAAAGCTTATAAACAAATGAAGATGCGTGATCTCTGTGTGTTTGAGATCTACAGCTATTTTATAAGCTTCTTTGATTAGCTTTTGCGCTCTTGGTGTTAAATTTAAATTTTTCATTCTATGTCAGATAACTTCATGTAGATCTTGTCGTCCAAGATTCCGATGTTCTCTATCCATAGCACATCGTCACCCTTTCTGCCAGTGAAAACTACAATACTTTCCTTATCTGGAATTTTAAGACCGTCTTCAAGATACTCTGTTAATCTTTGGTGTTTTCCACCATCTAAAAACATCGCACTTACGCTGCCAACTTCATCTTTCAATTGGAATCTATAGAATGTAGAATTAGACTTTTTAGTTTTGCCCTTATAAACATCATCTATCACTCCAACCATCTTTACTCTGTCTTCTTTAAAAGCAGATTGAAATTCCATTGTATCTGTAAACGTACACTCAGATTGCTGAAAAATAGTCTTTAGTCGAATAGTTGGAGTGTAACCTAAGAGCCTATTTTCAAAGACCCAATTAGCAAACTTCTCATGATTCTTGTTTTGCTCGTAGATCTTTTTATACTCATCGTACTTTTTTCTGAATGTTATTTTACGCTTTTCATTCATGAATGGTTTACCATTCTCATTAAGAGATTGTGCTTTAAAAGCGCATTCACTTACAATAGTTAAAATATCGTAATCATATTTAGGCCCAACACTGCAAGCGAATTTCTTTTCTTTATCAGTTAAGATGTTGAAAGTTTGAGCTTCAAGAACTAAGCGTGATCTTCTATGAGTATATGAACTTAGAGTTCCAGCTTGAATCAAAGAAGAAAGTAGACCAATATTAATACCAGCTTGTTTAGCGGCGATAAAAATATCGAACTTTGTTGGAGTGTTTGTCTCTCTAAAGCTTTGAAGAGCTTGCAACGTCTTTTCAGAAACACCCTTAATAGAGTTCAATCCAAAACGAATATTTCCATCTTCAATCTTAAAATCTAATGCAGACTTTGCTAGATCAGGAGGTAGAAGTTTGATATCAAAATATACTAGCTCTTTTGAAATCTTGTTAATTTCTTGATGTGAATCAGGCTCATATTTAGACAACTGAAGCAATGCCAAGAAAAATTCATGTGGATACTTGAATTTTAGATAAGCAGTCCATGCAGCCAAAATAGCATAAGAGATAGAGTGAGATTTATTAAACGAATAGTTCGCTGAGTCTTCAGCTACTTTCCACAATACATCGCCAATCGCAGGATCAAGATTCTGTTCGGATACTTTCTGACGAATCTTTCCTTGCCATGCTGGCATTTGATCCACCTTCTTTTTACCAACGATACGTCGCAACTGCTCTGACTCATCAAGAGTGAATCCCAAACGCACAGCCATCTTCATCAACTGCTCTTGATAAAGAGGAATGCCACCAGTATATGAAAGCTCTTCTTTAAAGAAATCGTGAACAAGCTGGAATACTCCTGAAGCTGAATATGTAGCATACTGATCAGCGAAATCCAATGCGCCGGGACGAGCAATAGCAACTACCGCACTAAGCTGTTCAAGAGACTTGGGCTTAACTTTACGGCATACCTTGAAGTTGGTTTCCGCTTCAATTTGGAATAGACCTTGTGGAGTACGAAGATTCTGAAAGCTTTCATAAATGAAAGGATCTTCTGGATCAATAGAAGTCATTTCAATATTCAGTCTCTTGCAAACTTCGCTGACTACAGTCAAAGTTCTCAAGCCAAGAACATCGAACTTAACCATTAGTTCGGCTACATAATTCATATCATAGCCGCTAACTAAATCACCATCAGAAGTCTTTTGAACTGGGCAAACTTCTTCGATCTTATAATAAGAAATAGCAATACCAGAAGGATGAACACCAGTATTCTTATTCAACCCTTCAATCTTCTTAGCTATTTCAAATACGAATTTATTTTGATCAACCCAAGCTTTAAATTTATCATTAGCTTTATACGCTTCTTCTAAATCAAAAACCCGTCCAAACAGTTTGGGAATATTGTCGCTAACTTCATTTACGTCTGTTTCTGATAAAGCACCAACAATCTTTCCGCACTCTTTAATACAAAGCTTACTAGAAAGAGTATTGAGAGTTAAGATCTTCGATGTTTTGCCTAGATGTTTCTGCTCAATATACTTAATCACTTCTGCGCGTCTATCATAGCTAATATCGTTATCTACGTCAGGAAGAAGTGAACCATCAAGATAGGTAATATCATCTTTGATAATCTTCTTAGCGCGAGAACGGCTAACGAAACGCTCAAAGAATAGTTCATATTTTATGGGATCAACTTTCGTAACACCCACGATAAACAAAACCAAAGAACCCGCAGCACTACCACGACCAGCACCAGTTGGAATATTATTTTCATGGCAGTAATTAAGAATATCCCAGTTGAGAAGTACATAATCAACGAAATCAAGCTCTCTGAAGATTTCCAGTTCCATCTCCATACGCTCAACATATTGATTATTGTTTAATCCTAAATTATTTAAACTCCTATAACAAAGTGTCTTAAGGAATGTAAAATTATCGGAAGAAATAGGAATCTTCAGTAAATCATAATATTTACCTTCAATAGAGATTTGAGGCAAGCGAACGCCGGGAAGCATGGCGTTATCATAAGTTTTAATGTCTTGTAAAAAATTCATATTTCAATTTGCCAAAGCTGCTTCTGAAAAATCTTAAAATTCATCTGAACGTCGTACATGGAATTGTGAAGCATATTCTCATCGAAGTCAATCTTATATTCTTTCAATTGAGTTTTAATGCTTGTCTTTAAACCTTTCTCACGAAAGTCATTTAATCTATATTGCCAAAAAGTAAAATCAGAATCTCTTTGAGGTTTTAAATTCTTTTTAATAGCTTTGGCTAGACAATTTGTATCTATTATTCTCTTTACATAAGAGAAGTCGCTCTTCTTGCCCATTAATTTTCTGTATGTATTATGAATATATACATCAAATCCAAGAAGATTCTGTCCTATAATAAGGTATTGATCGTCATAGATATAGTCTTCAAAAGCTGCCAAAACTTCTTTTGGATCGGCGGCTAATGAATGGTATTTACGCTCATCAAAATGAGTAACTAGCTTTGCGCCTTCAGAAAGCTTCAAATCAGGCCAATAGATATGATTGTCTACTTCTTTAATTATGTTACTTCCTTTTGCAATTAAATAACTTAATTGCCAAGGCTTATTGCTATCATCAAGTAGATTTAGATGACAGGTTTCGAAATCGAAACAAATATACTTTTGTTCTTTATTAAATCGTAGCATTTTCTTCCTTCCAAGCTTCGAAGCTGAATTTGTCGCTGCAAAAATGAGGTAGTTCTGGTTTCTCCAAAGAACGATCTTTACCGAAAGATCGATTACAGATTATCTTATAAGCCATAAAAGCTTTGACATCTGATTTCTTGTTGTAATAGATACTTCGAACTTTAACCATTGGCAGATCATTGTTTGTAGAGAATTCTCTGACCTTCTCCTCAAGTATATAATCTAAAGCTAGATCGTTCTGCTCATAGAACAATGTAGCTTTTGTAAAAGACAAATCTGGCACCGCGTTTCCAAAAGAAAGATTGTTTATATAAATAAACGAATCATAAAAAGGAATAGCGAGCTTGAGAGAGTTTTCATTCCACAACTCTTTCAACTCGCTATAACTTAGAAATCCAGAATTAGCGCAAAAAGCTTTTGAATATATTTTATTCAGAAGTTTGCACCCAATATCATCTTTGGCGAAGATGATTACTTTATGTTGACTGCCTTCATCTTCTGGAAGAGCAGAGTTTCTCATTGAAAGTCTAAGACCAAATATTAATTGAATACCCATTTCTTTGCTGCGCTTGTACGCTTCAAAGAATCCAATCAATGAGTCTTCGACTAAAATGATTTGTTTTAGACCGTTATCTTTAGCGATTTTAAATACGCTATCTGATCCTCCTTCAGTAACTTTCTTGGGATCATCTAAAGTTAGTATAGATTTTCCTATACTAAAGTGTGACTTGAACAATGGCAGCATTCTCCATAAACCTTAGCAAGAACTTAAAACTTGTCAAGGTCGAAATCGTCTGTGGCTTCAACTGGTTTTGGTTTAAAACAAGGACATCCATCGTATTTATTTTTTACTATCTTCTCTCCTTCTGCTAATTTAATTTTCTGTAACTCTTTTTTAGTAAACGCGGACTTCTTAATCTTTTCATCTTTGTCTACAATTGCATAATAATCAAATCCAAATTTATAAGTGCAATACCACATTGGAGTACCGTCTTTTTTAATTTGATTTGGTTGTTTAGCGAATCCACAAAGAAGTTTGCCAGCAAAACTTCCATCTTTAGGCATACCTTGATTTGCTGCCATATTAGATATAGCCGTCTTTTCTGTAAAAGAATCGGCGTATTTTTGATAGCCAGTCAGTTCATGCTCAAAGCCAAGAAGTTCATACTTATCTTTAGCTTCCATAGGCATAACTCCATCAGCATTTAAATCCTGTTTCAAGAACAAGAATTCCATTTTGATATCTTTGAGGTGAGGATAAAGCTTTCTAATAGCAAGAGTGTACATATAATCTTGTAGATTATCGGTAACTTCTTTGCCCTCGTATTTCTTTTTATTAGTCTTGAAGTCTCTAATTAATACAATTCCATGATCGCCATAAATAAAAAGCTTATCGATGAAACCTTTTATTTTATAGCTGATATCTTCTTCTTGAACTGTAATCTCGAAATCTTTTTCTGAAATGACTTCTGTTGGAGTCCCGTACTTATTACCGAAAAAATCATACATCAATCCGTTCAAGGCCATTGAGCAAATATTTTCTAAGTCTGATTCGGTATTAAGATCTTTTCTCTTAATATGTTTATGAACCATTCTTTTAATAGCTTTAGATGCAAAGATATTTTTCTTCTTTATGATTAAATCATAATGTTTTTTATGTCTGGACGAGCCAAGACATTCAAGAATGATATGCACAGTATCGCCAATTAAAGCTCCAGAATTTGTTTTATCTGGTAACTTCAATACATATTTGCACCAATACTGCCATGAGCAGGATTTTAATGTCTTTATTTTGCTGGCTGATAAAGTTTCCTTCAAAGCTTTAGACTTTCTAAATAATTTTTAAGGATAGAAATAGTTTTCTTATCCTTATCGTTATTATATACATAATCAAAAATGTATTCTACTTGAGTTATTCTATCTCGCTTCTTATTTTCCCATCTTTCCATCGAAATACCTTTCTCCAGCATTTCGCCAAAGTCTTTGCAGATAGGAAGTTTAATCTTAACCTTATCGATATCGATATATTTAATAAGCTTAAGGAATATCTTTATAGCTGCTTGAAGTCCGCGATTGTCAGTTTTATCAGCGTCATTGTTTGTAGAAACGACAACTTCGTCTACAGATAAAGACATTAAATAAGACAACTGTTTAGAACTAATCTCCAAACCAAATACTACAAGATGATTATAATATCCTTGTTGAGACAATGCGAGACTATCTCCAATGCCTTCTACAAGAATGATTGAGCGTTTTTCTTCGATAGTCTTTTTAAATATATTATCATCTTCAGATTGTAGATTGATTGGATATATCCAGTTGCCTTTTCTACCAATGTGTTTCCACTTTGGAGCAGGAGCATTTGGTTTCCAAAGCAAATGTCTGCCGCTAATTCCAATCACTTTTTTATTTTCATCAAATATTGGAAACACGAAACGGCCATTCATTTTTCCAGACATTGAAAAACCAGATCGATAGATCTCTAGAATTTCAGAACTAATGCATTTCTTGTTATAAAAATCATAATGAGGAAGCAAGGTCTTTACTTCATCGTGGTCGAAAAATTGATCTGATTCCATTTTAGGTGTTCTGATTGATTCTATACAAGGATCATTATTATTCTTAATCGAATGCAAGATTTCTTCTATCTGAGAATCGTCTTTGCAAGAAAGCTCAAGAAGTCTTTTAAAGGGTTGATAAGAAGTGTTTGCTACGAAATCTTTCCAGATTCCGGTATCTTTCCAAATTTGTAGAGCGGTTCTATTATCTCCATCACGATAAACAGCATTACATTGCCAATACTTGCCACGATCTGAGAGTTGATATCCAAGATCGATTAAAGTTTTTTCTATGAGTTCTGCTTGATTATTAATCGAGGTTAGGTACGTCGTCATCGTTATCTTTAGCTACAGTTGCGGTTGCGCTTAGAGAATCGACGATATCTCTATAATCACCTTTTTCAGTGACACAGAAATTAGCAATTTCTAGGTTAATAAAATTCTTTTTAAGGCTTCCATCAGGAAGTTTTACTGGATTAATAGCTCCAGCAATGTCTTTACCCAAATGACGGGCTTTAATATTAATTAATTTATGAGTGCCGTAACCAGCTTCATTCTGTAATTCATCAAATGTTTTCTGACGAAGAATAAACATATGAGATGAAAACTGAGTGATTCGATCTGATAGGGAGACGATGCTTTCATCATCAGTTACGTTAGCCGCGCTCTTGTTTGTTACGATACCTGCGCGATTAGACTGAACTGAAGTCATCATTGAAATACATGGACCTTTGTCGCTCTTAATATCTCTTTGAATACAACGCTTATATTTATCCACCATTTCGCCAACAAGCTGCCATTCATTTTTGTTACCGCTGTTTTCGCTTGTTGTTTTAATATAATCGAAGCTGAAAATAAGAGGATTACCTCGACCAATTTTTGAATAATAAAAACGCTTCAATACGCTTATTTGAGCATCAACGCTCATTCCGCCAACATTATAATAATAAAGATGCTTGTATCTTTCTTTCAGAGATCGCCAAACCAATCTCACGTTATCAACAACTTCTGGACCAGCTTTACGCCAGTTACCGCTTTCAAGAAGATACATTGGAACTTTAGATAAAGCAGCGCACTGTCTAAAGATTAGTTCTTCTTTACTCATTTCTCCGTTATCGAAATGAAGAACTGGAACTTTATATTGCTCAGAGACTTTAGTTGTAAAATCTAAACACAGTTGAGTTTTGCCTACGCCAGAACGAGCAACAATAACTGTAATATTTCCCGGTCTGAGAAGGGAACCGTACATATCCTGAGTCTTCGGATAAGGACCGACAAATCCAAATTCAGTAACTGGATTATTTCCACGCTCTTCAATAAGAGCTTCCATTTCATCGAAAATATTTTCAGGCTGATCTGCTCCAGTTTCGTACAGATTAATTTGATCATTATAAAGTTTATCAGCAGTTTCAATAATGATGTTGTAATCAGAAGATGGAGATATAGACTTCATCTTCTTGTTGATTTCTGCGCCACACATCGCAATTTCGCGACGAATAGTGTATTTCTTCAACTCTTTAGCAACGCTTATAATAGATTCTGGGGATAACTTCTTGAGAGACAAAGATTCAATATAATCAGATGGATTGATATTGTCCTCAAAAGTTACCCCAAAATTCTTTACTCTTTGAGATATTACTACGTCATCAATTTTTTCACCGTTGTCAATTGCTTGACGAAGCACACAAAAAATAGTTCTATTTATCTTAGAGCTTTCACTCCAGAAGTCTTTTTCTGTCACGAAAGATGCGACATCTGCGTATCTTTCTGGATATTTAATCAGTCCAGCGAGTAACTGAGTCTCTAAATCATACGAATAAATCATTCCGAGCGCACTTTATCATGGCTCGTCAGTCATGTCAATGGAATTCTGCTCGTTGTCTACCTCATCTAAATACTTCTCCAAAGCCTTAACTAGACCCATTTCTACGATTGGATTGGCTACTTTAGTATAAATCATGGGGCATCCATCTTGAGAGACATAAGCCACTATAAATCCTTTGGAGGATTCATCGGACCCACTGAACTCATAGAGTTTGTTAAAATAGTTTTCAGGAATTTTGAACTGTTTAAAATTCTCTGATTGAGAGTCCTTCTTCATGTTATAATATTACACCTTGACTTTCGAAAAGGTCTTTATTTATTGTATCGTTTTCGAAAATAGTTACAAGTGTAATTTCGTTAAGTTCACAAAAACGTTCTTTTTTCTTATCTCTATTAAGCTGATGAAGAAAGTTCATTCTGTTTTCGTGGAAGAATTTAACAAAACCAGTGTGCTGCCTACCTTGGACTTCTATAGCTATTTTTTTATTAGCATTATAAAAGTCCAAAGTAAGACGAGTCCCAACAATAGGAAACTCTTCAAACACAATGTTATGCTGCCAATAGTTTCGCAGAAATTTCTTAACTTCAGCCTGAAATTTACTGCGACTATGCGCTCCCCAATCAATTAAATAATTGCGAGCATTCTTGCAGCGTCTTTTTTTATTACTCAGAGATAGAAATTCCATCGCCAAAATTTAATAGATTTTCACTGATGTACTTGAAAAAGAAATTCTTGAGCTTTTCATTATCGTTTACAATTTGTTCGAACTTAGCGGCTCCTTGAATCTGAGAAGGAAAGTCTGTGAAACCAGCTTCTTTCAAAGTATTCAGAAACTCTTCATCAAAGCTGATCCAAGCTCCTTTCTTAATTGCAATTTCCCACATTGTTAGAAAATCAAAAATCTCTTTTTCTACCCAGTTAGAAGTACCATTCTTTCTTCCGTATTTAATAGGATATCGAATCGTACAATTAGTTCTCTCGTTGGGGGACTTCTTGACCACAATCTTAACAAAATGTCCAAGATAAGGATTCTTTTGTTCGTCGTAAGAAGCGTTGGGATCTTCAAGGATCAGATCACCCTTGAAACGAGCGTCGAATTCAAAAATCCAGTTTGCGAAATGCAACAAAGCGTTGCCGCCTGTAGCAGTGGTTTGGCGAATCGGAGCTTTACTGTATGGATCAAGCTTGATATCAGCGCGAACTTGAGAAATAAATACTGCGATATGACCACGCTTTTGTAGTGCGATAGAAATACGCTTCATTAGATCGGCGGCAATAACTGCTCCACCAGCCACCTTTTGAGATTCTTCAAAAGTTTTATCAAGATCGCCCTTGCGAATCAATCCATCAACAGAGTCGAGAAGGAAGAAGTATTGAATCTTTTCATCGTTCTTACCTACTAGTTCGCGCATTGCATCAAATACTGTTTCATGAATGTTAGATTCAAATACGAAACAAGTTCCATCAACCCATTCATCTTCATTAAATACGAACTTAACTCCAGATCGTTCAATCATCTCTTTACTCAATCGACCTTCAGCTTTGATATAAAAGCCTTTACGTTTCTTAGGTTGATCCAAGAAATTCTTCATAAACTGAAGAGCGCAGCTTGTCTTGCCGCCTTCATTGATTCCGCAGAATCGATGAAGACCAGTTCCTAAACCGCCAGATAAAAAGTAATCAAGCAACAGACTGCCACTTGATACCTTATAATCTATACTTGGTTCGAAATTATAATGAGACTCTTTGTTGTTCTTCAAGAAACTCTTTAGTTGGTCTTGAGACGTAGTGATTTTGCCGCTATCTACTTCTTCTTTATTCTTTTTACTCATTTTAGAAAGTCTTTAATTGTTTTTGGTTTTACTGCTATATTATAGTCTTGTCCAGCCTTTTCGCCAATGTTTATTTCAATATTTTTGTATTGAGGTTCGTAGTGAAAATCGCGATATTTTTTTTCAATATCTTTCATATCCATAGCGATATGAATAGCTAAAGAGTTGACTTGTTGAAAAGAACTTTTAAGCCAAAAATCTTCACTTGGAAATTTCTGAAGAATTCTTTTTAGTAAAGTATATTCTTTAGTCATGAATTCTTTACTTGGTTTAACAGGTCTAAAAACCAACTTAAAAAGAATTTCTTTTTTATTCAATTTTTTAGTTGTTTTACTCTTTGCCACGCAGTGATAATGGCATGAAAAACTTCGTAAGTCAACAGCAAAAAACCGTCAGTTTCCTGACGGTTTCTTTTAATTTATTATTTATTAAGCTTTTGGATCGAAGCCAGCACTCTGAAGATCAGGATTTTTAAGAGCAGATTTTTCTTGCTCTGCTTTTAGCTTTTCATCTATCTTCAAACCTTCGATGGCTGCATCTGGGGTAATGTTTCCTGATGGAGCGGCGGGAGTTTCTGGAAAAACGGCTAACTGAGCGGCTTCAGACTTTTCAGATTCTGGAGATTCACCAGCTTCTTTCTTACCTTCGTCATTCAAATTACCCTTCTTTTGCATTCTCTTTAGAATAGCTTTTTGAATAGCTGGAGGGAGAGTCTTTTGTTTCTCTGTGAGTTGTCCAGCCATTTCATTGAGCATTGGGCGATTCTTCATGTACGACATACCGCACATATACTTAGCATCGCTTGTACTCATGCCAGCGGTGTTAGTCAAAGATTCATCTTTGAGCATACATTCGCTCATATATTCGCTGTGCATTTCCATTTCATCTTCTTCTATCATGCTTGAAAGTGAAACTTCAGCGACGAAATTTTTATTATCGAATTTTAGATTAGATTTCATATTATTTGTTACCTTCTAGGATTTTAATTTGGTTTATTGTTTTTGTTAAAATATCGCCCTTTTTGAAATTAGCTCCTTCATTGATGACTTCATAAGCAACTACTTTGCCCATATCATTTGGGAGATCTTTAATTTCTTTAATGAAGCCTTCGCTATTGTAGTGTTTACAAGAAGCGTTAATATTTAGTACGCGCATACCAGCTTCCATTTCATTCTCAACTTCCATTTCTTTTTCATCTTCTTTTTGAGAATAAACAAGGTAGTTGTATACGGCGAAAAGATAATCCTCCATCAATGTGATTTTACTTTGAACCCAAGGTTCAATTTCTTCAGCCATAGATGGATTTGCACGAAGTTTTTCAAGAAGATCTTTAGAATTATCTGCTATATAAGCTAATTGGGCCATAGCCATTTCAGCAGCTTCTTCATTTCCTTCTTCAGACTCGTTCTCAATTTCTTCAGTAATTTCTTGAGCTTGAGATAAATGTGGGGCTATTTTAAGAAGATCAGCTTCTTCCCAAAGAGTAATACCATCCCATTGATGAACAACGTCGTCTATAGATCCTTTTGTAGTATAATCGGTAACTGATTTTTTAGATTCCCACATTTTGCAGGACCAATATTTAGCTTTCCAACGAGGGCCGGGATTAGTGTCGCATTGATGGCGAGCGCGAAAACTCTTTCTACGGGCTGGATCGTCGCGCTTAATCTCCATATTTGGATCACCGAAGTTCACCTTTACGACATTGCCTTTTTCATTTTTAACGTAAACAGAAAACTTCTTAGGCCCTTTTGAGGTTCTGAAAGGCTTGTTTAAAGCTTTCTTGTCTTTTGCGGCGCGAATCTCGTTGCTAAAATTTACCGATATGTTCATTTTTTAATCTTCTATATTAACGAAATTAAGATTTAGTTCATCTTCATTTACACCAAATTCTTTTAAATCAGAAAAAGCTTGAACAAATTCTTCTTCGTCAAAATCATCATAATGATATATATCTACTATTCTATCATTCATATTATTAATTAGCTATGTCTTGATCTGCGCGACGATAAGCATCTTTGACTTTACCTCCGCTTTGCATTCTTAAAAATGTATTCACTCTCGCTAAAGCCCAAGCCGCTCTTGATTTACCGGGACGATGACTTGAACTAAAAGCTCCTAAACCTCTTCTATAAACTTTTTTTAATTGGCTGAGTGTAACTTTTTTAGAATATTTTGCATTATGATTTTTAACTTTTTCTTTTAAAGTGTTTGTTACTTTTTCACTGAAAGTGATCTCAGCTTGACTAATTAATTGTTTATCATCTTTTCTTTTTAGAACTTCTTTAGCTCTTTCTTTAGCTTCTGGAGTTGTTCCAGCAGATCCAGGTTCGTTTATATTTGAACCTTTCTTTTTCTCTTCTGGTTTAGCTGGGGTTTGAGCAGAGCTTTTAGGCCCTTGTCTTTTCTTCGCAGCTATTTCTTGGCTAAAATCTAATACTAAATTCATATCATTTATTACACAAGATAATTAAGTGTTAGAAAAAAGAAAGCCGCTTTTTAGGGCGGCTTTCTCGTTGTTGTGTTTTATATTACTTCTTCTTACCGCCGCTTGGCTTTGCTGGCACGGTTGGCTTGCTTGCTGGCTTTGCGGCCTTGGCTGAAGCGGTAACTACCTTAGCGGCAGTCTTTGAAGTGTTCTTTACTGTAGTCTTAGCTGTAGTCTTGCTCATATTTGTATATGTGATTTATGTTATATTTGAGAAAATGTTTTTCAACTTTTATCGAATTGGACATGCACCGCCAGCGCATTCAGCCATTTCTAGCATTTCTGTACTACCAGTAGAGATGTTTGTGAGAGGTTTAACTTTAGCACTTGCAGTGAGATATGCGGTTTCATCAATTTCTTGATATGGAGCTTGCTTGAAACCGTGATCCTTAAAAAGAAGGAAGCTTACGCTCTTAACGTTGTGTTCATAATTATCTTTCAACCAAGTTTTTAGAGTATCAAGTTCTTCTGGCTTATAATAAGCAGTAACAGAAACGGCGTTGTCAGACCAAACTGTTTGAAGCTTCTTAACCATATCAAGCTGCTTAATAACATCCATGTCCTTGGTGAGGATGGAGCCTTCTGGAGTTTTGCATGGGAAATAAACTACAACAGTATCGCGATTTTCAGTTCCATCAAAGTTAATAAGGAATTCAACATGATATCCCATATCCTTACAGATTTGAACTAGAGCATCAGAGCTAGACATGCGAACTGTACGCATATAATACTCGCTGAAAGCTGGATGGACACCGGGGGTAGCTCCACCAAGCAAGCTTAGTGTTCCGCTTGGTTTGATTGTGGTCAGCTTAATGCTTTCTGACCATCCACGCTTCGCGCTCCATTCTTTGTCGAACTTACGCAAAGCGATATAACAATCATCAAGCCAATCAAGCTTATCAAGAGACTGACAAACACCAGTAACACCAAGACCAAGACGCATGTTCTTATGAACGATTCGATTAGTTTCTTCATGAATGAAGGGTAGGGAGGCAATAGCTTTTTGAGTCTTATAAAGAAGTTGAGCGCAGTCAATCAGTTCTTCTTTAGAAGTAATGTTGTTTAGGTATAGTTCTGAAAGATTGCAGCACTCATAATTAGAAAGACTAATTTCAGCGCAAGGGTTCGTCATTTCACAATTATCTGTATCTGTGGGATACATGGAATTATCTGAAATTGGACCATCCTTAATACGGCCAAACTTTTGAGAAAGAGGAAGGTTGAAAAATCCATAAGGCTCGCCATTTGCATAGCCAGAATCTTTATTGATCTCATATCCATTCTTCCAAATTTCTTCAAGAACGTGATCATAACTATCGGCATAGATAGTATTGTTGCTCATCGCTCGCCAATTGGGAACATTTCCTGAACCCCAGTTCTTGGCGCGAAGATAAAGAATATCGTCAGGATCACCTAGGGCGATTTCTGCGCTACGACGTACATTACCAGCGACAACAACGCTGCCAATAATATTACAGATATCCAACACATCAATCGAGCGAAGCTTTTTGCCTTCGCGAGCTTGGAAGATTTTTGTGATCTTATCGATTCCGTCAATAAGGATTTGTGGGCCACTAGCCTTGCCGCCAAAACCCTTGATTGGTTCGCCGTAACCTCTGATGAGAATAGTCGAGTACGAAAACGATTTACCTGTAACGTAAAAAGCATCCAGAACTTTAGAAAGTAGATTAACCCAACCTTCGCGTTTATCTGGCACAATATAATCAGCGTCTTTAGTTGCTTCATGAATAACTGTTACACTTTTCTTAATCTTTGGAAGCTCATGAACATCTTCGCGACGAATGCTATAACCAACGCCGCCGCCAAGCATTAGATTCTCAAAAAGGAAAAGGAAAGCCCTTGGTTCACGCATTGCTGTAGCCCAGCAATTGAGAAGAGAATTTGCGCCGAAACGATCTACGGTAGAAGTACCAAGCTGCCAAAGCATTCGGCCAGCAAAATTGCACTTCAAATTAAAAACATAATCGTAAATACGTTCAGCTTCTTCTTTTGTATATTGTGCGCCAATCTTTTGTGCGCCATTTATACAGCGTTCTACTGTTTCGTTCCATTCTTCAGTAGTTCCATCTTCCTTGAGACGAGCATACGTTCTTTTGTATACTATATATCCAAGACCGTTGAAACCCCAGTTTGGTTGTTTGTTTTTATATTTGGCGAGAAAAGATGGCGAAAGAATATTTAAATTATCATTCATGGTAAAGAGTATTATACACTAGATTTTAAAATTATCTATGTCATACTTTACCATACGTTCTACAAGGTTGTCAAAGGAAATTTTCGGCTTCCAACCTAATTCTTCTCTGGCTGGAGTTGAGTTGCCTAAAAGAAGCTCAACTTCAGCAGGTCTGTAAAATTTAGGATTAATTTTAACTAAAACAGATGAACAGATTTCTCGCTCTTCCATTAAATAATTTGCCATACTGAACTCTTCATCGGTTCCATTTCCGTGCCAAGCTCCATAAAAACCAGCGATTTGAAACGATTTATTAATAAATTCTCTTATCGTATGAGTTTCATTGCTGGATAAAACATAATCTTTTGGTTTTTCTTGATTGAGCATTTTCCATACTCCATCAACAAAGTCTTCACTATCAGACCAATCTCTTTTAGCGTCTAAATTGCCTAATTCAATCGGTGCGAATGGTTGCTTGTTTTTAATCGCATGATATATGCGAGCTACACCTTTGCTAATTTTTCTCGTAACAAATTCTTCTCCTCGTTTAACTCCTTCGTGATTAAATAAAATGCCATGAACAGCGTATAAATTATAAGATTCACGATACACTTTTACCAAATGACGCGCAGCAGCTTTACTTGCTCCATAAGGGCTTCTTGGTCTTACGGGGTGGTGAATGTCTTGTGGGCTGTATTGCACATCACCAAACTCTTCACTAGATCCAGCAGAATAAAAACGACAATTTGGTTTGAATCTTCGAATAGCTTCTAAGCACCGTGCAACTCCAGTAGCATTAATATCAAAGGTTTGAAGTGGAATTTCCCAACTGCACCCAACAAAACTTTGTGCGCCAAAATTAATAAAATAATCTGGTTTGATATCGTTTACCAAAGAATCAATACTTATACTATCTGACAAATCTCCATAAATAAATTTAAATCTAGGATTATTTATAAAATTAACACAGTTAACAAAATTTGGATTTGACGTTCTTCTCATCATTCCAAAAATTTGAGCATCAGTATTGGCTAATAAATATTCAGCCATATTAGCTCCATCTTGACCGAGTATTCCTGTTATAAGTGTTTTTTCGTTTTTCATTTTATTTATTTTTAAAAATCACCAAAAGTCCTCTTTGGCACCTTTCATAAGGCAAAGAGTTTTTATTAAAAAGATAATGATGCAAGTTTCTTTCTTTGCATTTTTCATATATCGATCTTAAATTTATAAAGCTATCTTCAATTAAATTTATATCATGATAAATTAATATTCCATTCTGTTCAAGAATATTATCATAAACATATTCGAACCATTCGTCTGTATGATGATGATCTGCGTCACTCATTATAAAATCATATTTTTCTTTAGTTGAAAAAATAAAATCTTTTTCATTTGACGTTATTAGTTTTATATCATTTTTATATTTAGCATTTATGTCTTCTGGCATTGTGCCTCCCCAATCTATCCAATTATCAACAACTGTAATAGATACGTTATTTGAATTTATTTTTGAAGCTTGCAAAATTGCATCAAGGCTTCTTCCTCCTCCAATTCCTAATTCTAGAATTTTTTCTGGTTTATGACTTAAAACAAGTCCATATAAAAAATATGCATGAACCACATCTATTTTTACGAATTCATTATCATTAAATCCCATATGAATTGTATAGTTATTTTTATTTTTCTCCAAAAATCATGAAAGAATTATTTAAATCAACTTGCGAAAAATATATATTTTGATACCCTTTGTCTTCCATGTAGTCTTTTATAATAAAAGGAGAAAATATATTAACATGTTTTTTGTTATTCCAAGGTCTCCAGTACACTTGAGAATAGTCTGGCAAATATAAAAATAAAATTCCTTCTTTTTTTAATGTGTCGTGCCAGTAATCCATAACTTCAACCCAGTTTGTAATATGTTCTAGGCAATGACTAGAAAATATATAATCTATATTTTTTTCTGGAAGATTTAAGGCGTGATATCCATTGTTAAACGAAAGATCTATTGGTATAGAATCTGGAAAAGCCCATTCTTTTTTCATACATCCTATATCATATCCAATTCCTTTGCAAACTTGTTTAGCAAAAGGTATAGCAAATTGAGCAGCGTTTCCTGTGGATTGAAATTTAGGATAGCATTTATTTTTAAAATTAATTGTTTCTATCATGGTTAATAATTATAAAGTTGATTGTAGTCCATTTTCATTGTTTCTGGTTTATTTCCGTTTCCATATTGACATGGGCCAGCGTAATGAATGAAATCAGCTTTATACCTTTCATTATTTAAATCAGGCTTTCCAAGATGCATTCTGTTAAAACGATAGTCTATAGATTTAAACGGAATTTTATTTTTTGCTATCCAGTAATTTACAATTGTTTGTTCTCCAAAATACCATATATCGGGCCAGTTTGGAATGTCAGATAAATCAAAAGCTGATTTAAAATTATCAAAAGTATTTTTAGAAAAAATCATAACTCCGGCATTGAAGTATTGCTTTTTATTTTTATTATTTATGGGCCATTGTATTTTAGAAATCTTTTCATGAATATAGCTATCTCTATTCATACATTCAGTATTGTCGTTTTCATCAAAAGCGTAAAAAATATTTAATTCATCGTAAATATTAAAAATGTTTTCTGCTTTTGGTGTTATCATTATATCCGCATCAAGATAAAGAACTCTATCGTATCCTTGGTTGAAAAGAGAAAACAATTGATATTTCTCAAACATTATATGAGGTCCATTAATTAATGCATTTTGTGATATAAAATAATCTATATCATTTTTTTTAGAATAATCTATTACACTTTTTATGCAATACTCTTGACCTCTGGAAGGGCCTATTAAAAATTGAAAAATTGCTGTTTTCATTTTAAAACTTCATTTAAAAAATAATTTGCTAGTGCTTCGGCAGACATGTTTTCACATTCTTTTTTGCATGTAAGAGATAAATTTTCTCCTCCGAACGTTTCGAGAAAAAATGATGGACATTTTTTTCTACAATCTAAATGTAAATGCTCTGGATAAAAAGCATTGCCGAGTTTTAAAAACTCTACTTTGCATAATATTCCAGCTTGAAAAAGAACTATGGGTTTTTTTCTTAAATTAAATGCATGATGGACTCCTCCGTCGCTCATTATTCCATAGTCCATGATATCTATATTTTTTAATAAATCAAAAATATTTCCAGTGTCTGGAAAGTGATGATCTCCTAATCCAAAATTTTCAGAAGAGAATTCATAGATTTTTATATTAGAATTTTTCTTTTTTAAAGTTTCGACTAGTTTACTCCAAGATTCTAATCCTTTTGGTCCATTAAATCTAAATCCTAGTCCATCACAATTTGGGTGGGGGGTTTTTTTTCCTGAAAGTTTTGTTGCAGGAACTATACCGACATTTATGTGCTGGGTTTCGTTTTTGAAAATTGGAGTATTAGCATAAGTTGAAAATTCTGCATTTGTAAAAATTAAATTTTCTAAACCAAGTTGAAGAAGATAATTTAAAACAATTAAATTGACAGTTGGATGAGGTTCAAGAATTTCATAATTTTGTTTCCAGAATGAAAAAACTTTAGGGTGCCAATCAGGATATATAACTTTAATATTTTCGTTCTGATCGTTTGAGAAAGCGTAATCCTTATAATTAAGATAGATTTCATTTTCAAAAGGCTGTCTAACGACATCTACATTTTTATCAAGTTTAAGCAAATCTATTAAAAAACCATAAGTTATAACTTCTATTTTTTTATTAGGGTATTGTTGTTTTAAAATTTTTGGAACAAAAGTTACAATCAAACTGTCTCCGAGATTATTTGGAAATAGCCATCTAGGAAAATATAATTTTATAAAGTCAGACATATTTTATGTAAATCGTTTAAAGTTCATTTCAATCCAACTATTATAATCGAAAACCACGTTTTCAATACTTGAATAGCTTGGAGTTTGGTTAGCTAATATAACATTAGATATAAAAGTGTTAGTTTGTTTCTGATATGTTTTTGCCATAAAAACATCCATATTTTCATAGTTTTCAATTAAATATTCAAATCCACTTTTTCCATAACCTAGAAAATCAAATATTTTTTCTATACCTTGGTAGGAAAAAGAAACAGAGTGTAAACAATGAGCTGATTTTAATCTGTGTAGATTTATACTATATTTTTCAATAGGATTAATTCCGTATTCGTCTGTTAAATTTGCTCCAAAAAATAAAGAGTCCCAATCGTCAGGTAATTCAGAAATGCATGTATTTATTTTTTTAAAAAGATTTTCTTTATCTAGAGTGAAATTAAAATCATCTTCTAATATTAAAACGTTTTGAAGTTTATCTGTTTTAATTTTTTCAAAACATTTATAAAAAGAAAGAGCGCATCCTATTTGGCCTAACCTTTTTTTGTCAAAATGATCAGCGGAAATTTTATAGCCGTTAAATCTTTCATAATTTTTAATTTCGTATTTATCGAAATTTAAAACACATTGGTTCCATCTATCTTCTCTTTCTGGTAAATTTATGCAAAACACTTTTTCATATTGATCGAATGGGTTTTTCATATTTTTTCCCAGAAAGTAAAACCAGCCTTATAGCATTTTTCTTTAAATTCTTCAATTCCTATTTTAGATATTTCATTCAAACATCCTATCTTGTGTGCTTTAGAAGTTAGAATTGACATTCCACACAAAACAGCTTCTGCAACTGATCTACAAAATGGTTCGCTAAGATTAGGATTATAAAACATGTACTTATATTTATTATAAATAATTGGCATCTCTTCGTATTTAACTAATCCTAGATATTCTATATTCTTTATAGAACTACATAAGTGATGTAAAATATTGTTGTCTGTCCATCCAGCAACAACAAACTGTTGATTTGGATTCGATAGAGCAAAATCAAAAAATTCAAAAGCTCCTTTTAAAGGATGCATATATCCTGCATATAAAACTTTCTCTTCTCTTTCTAAGTTTGAATTTGAAAAGTTAAGGCAATCAATAGGATCATATACGATTTCTACGTTCTTGAAAATATCTCCATATCTTTCTTTAAAAAAAGAGATATGAAAATCGCTTAAGAAAATACTTTTCGCGCATGATCCAAAAAGTTTTATTCTATCTTCTTGCTTAAGATACTCGTTTGAATCATGTTCTAATCTAACATGATACTTATGTTGAGAAATTTCATCTATTAGGTTTGGGTTCTTGAAATACAAAGAACATAGATTTGATGTTATAAGGACATCATAATTATATAAATTTATAGAAGGATCGTATGTCTCATGATTGAGTTTTAATATCTTATATCCAAGAAGTTTTCCTTGATCGATGATTATCTTGTCGCTTCTCTGTGCGCCTCCTGGCGCTGTGTCTAAATCAAAATCAGATAACCATAAAATTCTTTTATTGACATCTAACATATTAAGAATATACTAATCTTATGATTAGGAGTTTAGAAAATCAAGATTATTTTTATATGGTAACATGCGCTGATTTAGAATGTGTAGTTTTATCTTCTTCTTTTGAAGAAGCTGCGTGTTCTGGATTAAAAAAGATGCTTGAAGAAAAAAAGTCTGAAACCAACCTTTCATTTATAATGAGCGTAGATTTTTTAGATAAAAAAGATTATGAAACTCAAGTTTTTCATACATCTAGTATTTTAAACGATATCGGTTATTTTAAATTAGCTAAAGATTTGGAATCCCTGAGTGATTTTTTCCTTGACAAAGGAGAAAATCATCATTAAACTCTTGAGCGAAGCGAAAGAGTTTAATAATCTTACGAAAATCATACGCAATATCTTAAATAATATCTTAATAAAAAGTATGGTTAACCTTAACAAATCGGTAAGGTATACCTAAGAGAGCGAAACCTAAGAGAAATGAATAAGACTCATAAATTTATTATAAGAAGAAGAAAAAAAATGATCTCAAAAGAACTGCCATTAATATTTGGAATCGCTGGAGTTGCGCGATGTGGAAAAGACACTCTTGGAAAGCATCTTATCAGCAAGCTAAATAAGTCTGGATTTCCAGCTATGAACATATCTTTTGCGATGGAGCTAAAAAGAGATCTAGATCCTTTTTTAAAAGATAAACTTAACATTTCAGCTTTCACAGAAAACAACTCCGAGAAAGATCTTATAAGACCAATGCTTGTATGCTGGGGAACAGATACTTGCAGAAAAATTGATCCTGATTATTGGATAAAGAAGATAGAAAAGCAGGTAAAGACTTCAATTAACAATAAAATAATTGTAGTTATAACTGATGTCCGATATGAAAATGAAGCTAAGTGGATCAAAGAAAACGGCGGCTTTCTAATTCATCTGAGCAGAATGGGACAAAAACCTTCTAATTTTCAAGAAAGATTAAACGATCCGATTGTAAAACGTAATGCTGATCATATAATCAAGTGGAAAACTTTCACTGATGAAAAAGAAACTTGCAATTATCATCTAAGCAAGTTATTCTATACAAAAGGATGGTCAACATATGGAGACTTTAAGTGATTCAGATTTAATCAAAAGCATCAAAAAGAAAAAAAAAGTAGATGAATGTCTACAAGAGCTTATTGATAGACATTCGGGAATTTACCTTGATATAGTAAATTCTTTTTTAAGAAACTGCAACAACGATTCTTTAAGAGAAGAAATTATAAACGATAAAGAATATGCAATATACAACTCAGTTCTGAAGTATGATGAAAACAGGGGAACTAAGTTTTCTACATTTCTTGGCAATGAAGCTAAATGGATGTGTCTAAACGCTTCTAACAAGAATAAAAAATACGTCGAACTTAACGACAACACTTATGACTTTGAATGTATAAAAGATACATACGAGCATACAGTGGTTAATTTTCAAGATCAAATTCTAAAAGAATTCAATGAAGAAATAAGCAAGCACCCAGACAAGCGCATTCAAAAAATCTTCTCTATGCGCTATTCAGGAAACAAAAAACTAACTCCTTGGCGCAAAATCAGTAAAGCCATGAACTTAAGCATCCAAGGATGCATTAATATACATAATGCCGCTTTGAATTCTATCTCTAAAAATATAAGATCAAAATATGAGATTATTAGTCAACGCTCCAATTAACGCATTATCTTTCGGAAATGTTTCGGTAAACATTTTGCGCGAACTTCATAAGAAAGATATTGATTTAGCATTCTTTCCTATTGGAGACAAAGCTGAACTAGAAGCTTACGATAAAATTGATCTATCTTTTGTCAAGTATCTTCAATCAGCTACTAACAGCAGATATGAAAAAATCAATAAAGATATTCCTACTCTAAAGTTATGGCATATCTTTGGTAGCGAAACTAGATATTCTAAAAATCAATCTTTGTTTACATTCCACGAAGTTTCAGAAGTAACTTCTATTGAAAAAAATCTATTAAATCTTCAAGATAGAATTTTCGTAAGTTCTAATTATACCAAAAATATCTTTGAACTAAATGGCGTAGAAAATGTAACTTATGTGCCGCTGGGATTTGATTCGAACTTTCATATCACAAATAAAACCTATTTAGAAGACAAGATTCATTTTGGTCTTCTTGGAAAGTTTGAAAGTAGAAAGAATACCGCTCGTATCATCAAGGCATGGCTTAAGTTATTTGGAAACAATTCTAAATATCAACTTAGTTGCGCTATTACAAATCCATTTTTAGACAAGGCTAAATTTCAAAATGAACTTCTAAAAACTCTAGAAGGAAAACAGTATAATAATTTAAACTTCGTTCCATACATGCAAACAAATAGCGAAGTGAATGATTTCTTAAATAGTATAGATATTGATCTCGGCGGATTAAGCGGCGCAGAAGGCTGGAATCTGCCTTCTTTCAACGCTACCGCGCTAGGCAAATGGAGCGTAGTTATGAATGCTACAGCCCATAAGGATTGGGCAACCAGTGATAATAGCATTCTTATAGAACCATCTTCACTTAAAGATTGCTATGATGATGTATTTTTTAAGAAAGGTCAGGCTTTTAATCAAGGTCAATTCTTTAATATCTCTGACGAAGAAATGGAAAACGCTATTCTCAAGTCCGTTTCTTATGCAAAGAAACCCAATCCTGAAGGTCTCAAGCTTCAAAAAGAATTCACATATGAAAAAACAGTTGAGACAATACTGTGTGCCATAAATAGTCAAGTGTGACGTATTATGTGACAAAAGTATCCTAAAACGCCTTTTTAGACGTTTAAAATGCATAAAAAAGTTGGCACGATTCTTGCTATAGCATAGTTACTATGTATAAAACACTAACATATAGATATCAAGTAAATAACGACGGATTAACCTTCAACATTGAATTGGCTGGAAAGTCTAAAGATGATATAAAGCTGTTCAAGGAAGACAGTTCTATTGTTATTAAAGTTAACGATAATAAATATCATATTAGCTATGAAGATTTTATTTATGGTTCGAAGTATGACTTCGATAATCTTAAAGCTAAAATGAAAAATGGATTGTTAACCATAACAGTTCCTATTATCAAAAAAACGGAACGACAAATAGAAATAGAATAAACAAACAAAGCGCGGCGAAAGTCGCGCTTTAATTTTTTCTACATAAGATATAATAGATATGGTTTATCAATTTAAGAATAAGAAAAATGGCAAAATTGTAGACATCGTTATGTCTATGAAAGATTATAAGCCATATCGCGGTGAAAATGGCAATGAAGATTTCTGGGAGAGAATCTATGATGTGCCTCAAGTAAATCTAGGAGACGCTAAAGTCGTTGACCCATTCGACAATAAGGCATTTGTGAACAAGACTGGAAACATGAAAGGTAAATACGGTGACCTATTAGACTATTCTTCTGAACTATCAGATAGACGCGCCGCTCTCGCTGGCGGCGAAGACCCTCTTAAGCGCAAATACTTTGACGAATACAAAAAGAAAACTAATGGTAAAAAACATTTGAAAGATATGCCAAAAAAGATTGAAACAAAAAATGCAACAATAGAATTTTAAGTTAGCCTAGCGGCTCCACTCAATCTCATTCCATCTTCTGGATATATTTTAAAACTAAACTCAGAACTAAAAGACATGTTCTCGCCTATAGATAAATCAAAAGATTGAGACTCAACTCTTGCATCGAAAATATCTATTTTTAAACCTGTTGTTCCATTTGATTTTTTTAAACCAAAAGTAAAATCATAATTATTTTCATCATCAAAAATCGTACTAAAATCACCAGTCACAGCTTCATCAAAAGTTCCATTGAATGAAAGAGTTCCTATCAAAGGATACAATAACTTTTTTTCATAAGGATAATTGCTTCCAAAACCTAATAAATCTTTTCTTTCTATAGGTACTGATATTTGCAAAGAATTGATTGTAGCTGGTACATTTCCTGAATATCTTATTCCTCCCATTAATGTTTGTGGCATTTGCAGAACTATATCTCCAGGTTGCAACGCACTTGCTCTAGAAGTTTGATTTGATAAATAATTAGCAGGATTCATATTTGCTCCTGTTAATAAATATTTTTCAGTTGATTTATTACCGTTATATAATGTTATTGCTGGGACTTGACTTCCATTAGCTCCAGTGCCGCTATAACTTTGGAAAACCATATTTATACATGAAAAAGAAACAGAAGCATTTGGTATTGATCCCACTTCAGCATTTATAGAATAGTTTGTTAAAAATGCATTTCCAACCGCAAAAACATCATTTCCTACCATATCAGTCAAATCATCTGCATCTTCTCCATTTTCATCTGTAAGTATAAAAAATAAATTTCTATCTTGACCAGTAGCAGAAAGATTTTTTAAAAATCCTTCATTGCCAGTAGCATTCATTCCTAATATTAATTCATTTGAATTATCTGTTATTAGATAAGATAGATCTACAGTTATTTCTGGCGCGGCTACATATTTTTCAAATGCAAAATCCGCGCTGCCAACTTGTTTAGCTCTTGATACTGGATTAGAAATAGATATCGCCGATGACTGAACTCTTTTCAATAGCTTTAAAGACTTGTTTCCTGTTTGCCCACTCCAAGATGGAGCGTCAGAAACAAGAACGTCTGTTCCAGCGTATATTACTCTATTTCTTGTTAATTGCATATATTATATTACACGATTAACTTTTTAATACGTCTGGAATAAATTCGTGTAGCTTTTGTGGAGTATCATATTGTGACATATCAATATTAGTTATATCGCGCAAAATTTGTTTTTTCGCAACAATTGTTTCAATTGCTGATGAATTTCCAACTTCTAAAACTTTCATGAATTGAACATCTAATTTTTCCAACAAAGTTTGGCGTAAAAATCTAAACTGATTCTTCTTTAATTCTTCTGCAATTTGTCTTCTGAAAATTAATTGACCATTATCATCTAGCGTCCATGAATTTCTTAAAAATTTTACATCAGAAAGAAACTCTTTTTCCACTATCCAACAAGGACGAGGACTTCCATCAATCAATTTTGGAATATCTTTATTTTTAACATAAATGACATAATCATTTCTTTCCTGTTCATTCATATATTCTTTATAAGCAGGTGCAACCATAGTTAAATTTCCATCATCATTTTTATAAATTATTAATTTCATATTATCTAGTGAAAATAACTCTTACTGCAACACAATCATATAATGTTCCAGGATATTCACAAGCTATTCTACAAGATCCTGCTGCTTGAGCGCCAGATCTTCTAGGCACAGCAATATAAGTATTAAAAATACTTGTAGTCTGAACGAAATCCAAGCTTGCAGTTCCAGCAACAGCATAATATTCATCTATAAAGTTAGAATCAAAATTAACAGTATAATCTCCTGTTCCATTATCGCCAATACTACTTACACCAGCATCTCTTGTAATACTTGGAGTTCCAGTTCCATTAAAATAAACCCAAGCAGAAACAGTTGAAGCGCCACTAGATCCGCTGGTTCCACTTGAACCACTGGTTCCACTAGATCCGCTGGTTCCACTTGAACCACTGGTTCCACTAGATCCGCTGGTTCCACTTGAACCACTGGTTCCACTA
>Ga0208223_1000059_pt1 | contig 26751 bp, 29 predicted proteins | sample LakMenE07Oct09ns_FD_150678 | JGI IMG/M metagenome (GOLD analysis project Ga0208223, IMG submission 150678) | Freshwater microbial communities from Lake Mendota, WI - 07OCT2009 deep hole epilimnion ns (SPAdes) | ecosystem: Environmental > Aquatic > Freshwater > Lake > Epilimnion/Euphotic zone ...
GTTCGCACGTCGCGCTTCAAGGAGCGCGATCGCCGCTGCACCAACGACCAGGATCCAGATCAGCGTGGCGAGTGCCACGTGCAGCGTCTGCGTCCATGGGGCGAGCTTGGTGAAGATTTGCAGCGCGCCAATCAGGCACTGGACGAGGAAGAGGCCGATCGCCGCGGTAAGGAGGCGCGCAGTCAGACGCGGGCTCCCCGGCTCGCGGCGTACGATCCAGAGCGCCGAAATCAAGATCAGGCCCACGATCCCCGTTGCATAGCGGTGGACAATGTGTGGTGTGGAGAGCTCCGTAACCGGAGGGAAGACGGTGCCCCCCATCAGTGGCCAGTCGGGGTAGAGGAGTCCCGTGTCCGTACCTGTGACGTTCGAGCCGAACAGCAGCAACGCATAGATTGAGCCTGCGGCGATGATGGGTGCAATGACGGCACCCCGTGCCTCCAGGATGCCGTTCAGGCGCTCGGGGTAACCGCTACGGGCGAGGACCCAGACCTGCAGCCCAACAAACGCCATCGCGGTGGCGAGATGTGCTGTCACTGATTGGCCCGAGTTGAACTCAAGGACGGTCTGCCGACCGAGCCACGCTTGGAAGATGACGAGAACGAGCAGTGCAAGTGATGCGCCCTGCAGTGAACGCCTCCCCTTCAGGGAGCGGAGGGCCAGCGCAACCACGATCAGTGTGATCAGGCCGATCACCGCTGCAGCGGCGCGATGGATCCACTCCAACCACGCCTTGTAGTCATCAATTGGCGGAATGATCTCCCCGTAGCAGAGGGGCCAATCAGGGCATCCCATGCCGGAGTCGGTGGCGCGGACAATCACCCCGATCACGACGAGTCCGATCGTTGCACCGAGGAGCGCGGCGAGAGAGCGTCGGAAGCCCTGCATGGCTCAATGATACGCGGCATCTCAAAAGCCTGCGGTAGAGTGAAGAGGTGAGACTTCTACACGCACTCCTCCTCGTCGCGCTCGTTTCTGGATGTGCGGGAGCGCCCAGCACGCCGTCACCCTCCTCGGCTGAACTTACGCGCAGCGGATGCGTTGGTGAATGGCCGCTCGCAGGAAAGACGGTGAGCTCCGGGCCGATCCCGCTTCTTGCAAACAGCGACCTCGCCGCGGGAGAGAATCGACTCCTTCTCGGGCTCGTGGATGCGGAAGGCTTCCCGCTCGGCGGACCTGCGTGGTCACTCAAGGTGCAAACGTTTGACATCACCAGAGACGGCTGCGTCCCGCTCGCACCCGCCGCTGAACTCCCATTCGTATGGTCAATTGACGAAGTTCGCGGATTTTTCATTGGCCCTGCGAACTTTCCTTCAGGGGCGCAAGAGATCGGGCTTTCAATTATTGGTGCAGATGCAGACGGCACTCCCCTCTCCATCCGATTCACCACACGCATCGCCAGCGTCGGAACCGCCCTTCGTCCAGGCGCGCCCGCGCCAACGATCCCAACGCCGATCCAGAAGACGAGTGAGCACGGCCTTCCAGGGATCAGCACCGATCCTGATCCGCTCCCGCGGCTCTACAAGTACTCAGCAGCCGATTTGATCGCTGCAGGGACACCCTTCGTGATCGTCTTCGCCTCACCCGCCTTCTGTGTCTCGCAGGCGTGCGGGCCAACGATCTCCGTGGTGAAGAAGGCCGCGGCGCGGCACCCAGGTGCGCTGATTCTTCATGTGGAGCCGTATCTGATGGAGTGGAACGGAAGCCGCGTCATCCCCACCCTGGACGCAAGCGGACGCCTCCAGCCGAGCGACGTTGCGACGGCCTGGCGACTCCCTGTGGAGCCGTGGGTCTACACCGTGGATACGAACGGTGTGATCATCCACTCGTTCGAAGGGGTGATTGGCGATGCGGAGCTTGACGCCGCAATTCTGGAGATTGACGCCGACTAGCGGCCGCTACTCCCTGGCGCACCGATCGGTTCACCCGCGGCGCAGAGTGGACACTCGCTCGCCTCGTATGTTGGAAGGTCGAGAGTGAGCGCCGCGATCAGCGGGATGCTCTCGCGACCTGGGATCTCAATGCTTCGCAGATCTGGTGAACGGCTTGCCACCACCGCCGCGGCGATCGGGTGTGCGCCAGCGGCGAGAAGTGGCGGGAGGAGCGCCTGGAGCGATCCGCCTGTGGTCAGAATGTCATCAACCATCAGGACTCGCGCACGCGGTGGGATCTGAAATCCGCGACGAAACTCTCGCCGCACCGCGCCCGCGTCACCAGCGACCTCTTCTGCAAAGATGCCGCGCACGCCAAGGAGTCGGCCGATCTCATATGCAAGGAGCACACCACCCGTGGTTGGCCCAGCCACCAAGTCAATCTCAACGGCGGCGGCCTGCGCCACGACGAGCGCCCGCTCGGCGAGAAGAGCGCAGACTTCCGCAGCGGCATCGGGATGCTGCAGCAGCGCCCACTTCTCAAGGTAACGATCTCCATGCCGTCCACTTTTAAGGAGGAAGTGCCCACGCTGCAGTGCACCTGTCGCAAGAAAGAGTCCTTCAACACGTCGGGCGCTCAGCGCCTCATCGTGTGAGGCAACGCGCGACTGCGGATAGTCGGCAGGGGGCTTCAGCGGTTCGCGAAGTGGAAGGAGTGGCTCGCTCATGGTTCGCAGCCTACTCGCTGGCGCGCTCGTTCGCGCCGCCGAGTGCGAGTCCGGCAAGATCCGAGATGCTCGCAAGCCCACGTGCAGCGGCGGCACGACGCGCAGACTCAAGTACCGCGCGAGGCAGGCCAGGATCCGCCCACAGCGCACTCCCGAGGCTAACCGCCGCCGCGCCTGCGGCGAAGGCGTCGAGCGCATCTGCTGGTGAGCCGATCCCACCACCACCAATGATTGGAAGCGCTCCATGCACGGATACGACTGCGGCGAGCGCGCGTGGTCGAATGAGTGGACCGGAGAGTTCGCCCACACCTTCGGCGAGCGCCCCGCGCGTGCGACTGCGACTCGGCAGGTACCCGATCGGCGAGCCGCTGACCGAAAGCGCCGTAACGCCCGCGTCTGCCGCCGCTTCAGCGAGCGCGCGCAACGATGCTGCGTCGGGTGAGATCTTCACGATGAACGGGAGCTCCGTGCTCTCTCTCGCTGCGTCAATGAGCCGGACGCCCTCATCAAGCGCGCTCTCCCAGCGTGCTCCGTCGAGCGCATCGCTCGGCGATGTCAGATCGAGCTCGTATGCGTCAATACGTACCTGGTCGGCGCGTGACTCAAACCGCGCGATCAACGCGGCGAGTGACTTCTCGTTCGTCGCAACGAGCGAGATAGCCACAGCGCAGGGGGCTGCACGCCATGCGGAGGCGTGTCGATCGATCACCTCATCAACGCCAGGATTCTCTCGACTGATGGCGTGAAGAAGTCCGCCTGGAACCTCAACCACGCGTGGCAGGCTTGGACCGCTCCGGGGTGCGAGTGAGACGCCGCGCGTGACAAAGAGGCCCACATCTCGCAGGTCAATCAGTTCACTCGCCTCTGCGCCAAATCCGAGTGGTCCACTCGCGATCACGATCGGCCGCTCAAGCCGCAACGGGTGAGTGCTGCCAAGCACGAGATCCGTACGAACGCTCGCCGCGCCAACTCGCGCCTCCATCAGCGCGCACCCCGCGTTCGCCCTGTACTGCCTGACGGCGTAACCGCCGGACCCTCTTTGCAGAGGCGCACGCTCCCTGCAGCGCTCTGGTACGTACACCCGCCGCAGACTCCACTCCCACAACCGATCTCATGCGCCACGATCAGCTGCAGCCGCTTCGCGCCTCCCTCGCCACGTGGACGAGAGACGCGCGCGCTCGTGCGATCGCTGACTCCGGCTGCGCGCAGCAGCAGTGTGGTTGCACTAAGCAGCTCGCTAGATCCTGCAGCAACCACCTGGTCCGCCCACGCTGCATACGTTGCGACGAGATCCGCAGCGCTCCCGTGGTGGCCAAGGCTTCCGTCTTCTGTCGCAACGTGGATCTCAACCGACTCAGGGAGCAGCGATGCGGGAGGGATCTCAGCGGCGGTATTCGATTCAAGCAGCATCGTCACCGATCGCCCTGCAGCGGCGAGTGAGGTGGCGAGGAGTCGAACCCACGGGAAACCCTCAACGTCGGTGACGATCAGGATCTGCAGCGCATCGGGATCTATCTCAATGGGCTGTCCGATCGGTCCGACGACGGAGAGCTGCGCGCCAGGCGCGAGCTCCGCGAGTGAGTCGCGACCCCCATCGGCGCGAGGCTGCAGCGCAACCTGGACACTCCCAGCGATGAGGTCAATCTGCGTCACTGGTGCAACGCGGCGAAGACGGTATCCGCCCGCTTCGGCGTGGAGGAGGTGGAGTGCGTGTCCCGCGCGGAGCGACGCGATCAGCTCAGGGAGTCCAAGGAGAAGTGCACTGCGTCCTGGCGCAAGCTCACCGACGGCGAGCAGTTTGGCGCGGACGGGCGCTGCGCCCATCGCGCGTTAGACCTTTGCGCCGTGATCACCCGCGGCGCCGAGTCCGGCAACGATCGCCCCCGTAGGACGCACCGCAAGGCCCGCCTTGGTGCGCAACGCAGCCTCAATTCGGTCATAGAGATCTGCAGGCGCCCAGAGCTCCACCACCTCTGCGGTGGATGCGCGATCGAGGCTGCTGCGCTTGCGCGCGTCAATGGAGCGTACGCGGAAGGAGAGGTCGCTCTCCAGGATCAACTGCGGCGCATTCACGCTCCCCGCAAGGAGGAGTGGAGCAACCACCTTGAGCGTGTTGCGATGTTCGCGAAGATAGCTACCGAGTCGATCCGCGGCATGCTCAACCGCCGTGAGCCGCTCGGAGCCTGCCGCCTCCGCAGCCTGCGCAAGCTTCCGCGTAAGTTCTGGCGCGAGAGTGCTGCGCGTCTGCGAGGCACGTGCGCGTGCCCCCGGTGTCAGGGTGATCTTCTTCTTGAGCGGCTTTGCAGGACGCTTTGCCGGACGCTTGGAAGGCATCAGCCGCGGTACTCAAGGTCGCGCGAGAGTCGCTCACGCAGGAACATGGAGTGGTGCCGCTCAAACATCCATTCACCGGCGCGGTGCCCTAGTGCCCGTGAAGATTCGTCGCGCTCAAGCAGATCGAGGGTGCCGTAGTCCGGCAGGTCAAAGAGAATCACGTTGTCAAAGTCCCAGCCGTGCGCAACGTTGTACCACCCAAGAAACTTGATGCCGAACTTCTCTTCATACGACTTCACGGTCTTTGGGAAGAGCGTGCGCATGAAAAACTTGAAGAAGGGGTCACGCCCCCGTCGAATCGAAAAGTACGTAGCAAGCACTGGCATTAGCGCGATTCTCCCATGCCGCCGTCCTCGTTGTCGCGAGCCGCTCGCTGCGCCTCGTCCTCAAGCTCCCCCACCGTCTTGCTCTTACTCGCGAGCGGCGCACGCCGACCACGACGATCAGCCGCCACAAGGCGCAGGAGGAAGATGGAGGTCTGACCAACAAGGAGGAGCAAGACCACCACGCCGATCAAGAGCAGCGTGGCGATCGTGGGCCCCCAGTTCAGCACCGCGGAGAGGGGCGCCAAGATCATAAAGATGACGAGCGCCACAACCTGAATCCAGAAACAGCCGAGACCGGGGCCGCGATCTGGGCTAAGCGGTGCCCCCTTGTACTCGGGCATCTCAGGCGCGGGTAGGTTGCTCATCCCCTCATTCTGCCTTCCACGCGACTTCGCCGTTGAGCAGCGTAAGGAGCACCGCTCCAGTGAGGGTCTTGCCGAGGAGTGGCGTATTGATGCTGCGCCCGATCAGCGTCTTCCGGCTCGGCACCCAGGTAGCGCTCAGGTCCACCACCACTAGGTTCGCTGGTCCACCCACCGCGAGCCCACGTGCAAGCGCTGGTCGGTTCAACACTGCGGCGGGACCGGTCGTGAGCAGCGCCGCAACGAGCGAGAGTGGGAACTCACCAGCGGCGCGCGCCGCAAGGAGTGTGCTGAGCGCCGTCTCGATCCCCGCAATCCCATTCGCGGCCAGACCGAACTCCACCTCCTTCTTCTCGCGCGAGTGCGGCGCGTGATCGGTTGCGATTGCGGACGCGGTGCCGTCACGGAGCGCAGCCCTACACGCCGCCGCATCGCTCGCGTCGCGCAACGGCGGACAGACGCGCAGGTTTGTGTTGTACGCGTCAGCGGTCGGTGTGAGGCTCGCTTGGTGCTGTTCGTTGTACTCCCACGCCCACCGCTGATCTCCTGTAATCCAGGCATCAGTGAGCGAAAGGTGATGCGGCGTGATGTCGCAGGTGATTGGGAGCCCCTCCGCACGCGCCGCGCGAACGGCATCGAGTGCTGCGCCGGTCGAAAGATGTGTCAGGTGAAGTCGCGCGCGCGGCTCGTCGCGAATCGCGTCGCGCAAGAGGGCGATGTTGCGGGCCACCGCGCTGATCTCACCAGAGGCGGGCCATGGCCGGAGACCGAGTGCGGTGGCGACGAGACCATCCGCCGCCTCTCCACCCTGCGTGAGTGCAGGATCTTCACAGTGTTCGATGAGCGGCAGATCAAGCGCGCCCGCCGTGATCAGCGCACTGCGAAAGAGCGCGGGGTCGGCGATCGGGTTGCCGTCATCACTGAAGGCAACGGCGCCTGCGGCGGCAAGCTCCGCCATCGGCGCGAGCGTGCGACCAGCGCGTCCAAGGGTTGCCGCGGCAATCGGCATGAGGGTCACACCGCGCGACGCCGCGGTGCGTGTCAGCTCCCTGAGGAGGGCGGGGTGATCGGCAGCAGGCTCACTGTTGGGCATCAGCGCAACAGCACCGTATCCGCCATGCGCGGCGGCCGCCTCACCGCTCGCTACATCCTCAGACGCGCCCGCCCCTGGCTGACGGAAGTGCGCATGAAGGTCAACCAGGGCTGGGAGGACGAGACGCTTCGGATCTTTCGGCCCTGGTTCAGCCCCCTCAATGAATGTGCGGCGCGCCTCAACCACTCCATCGCGCCACTCCAGCCGCGCCACCTTCCCGCTATGCACTTCAATCGTCGCAACACCAGCGCGCCGGCTCACAGGGTCAACAACCCAGTGATCCTTCAGCAGGGTCCGCTCCGCTCGCGGTCGACTCACGAGTTCGCCTTCGCTGTCGCAGGTGCGTTCAGCGGTGCGTCGCCGCGAAGGGTGCACCAGAGCGCCGCCATTCGGACAGGGATCCCTTCGGCGACCTGCTCCAAGATGAGACTTCGCGGACCGTCGGCAACGTCTGGGTCGATCTCCACCCCTTCGTTCATTGGGCCGGGATGAAGGACCATGCACCCGCGCGTGGCGTGTGCCGCGATGTGCTCTTCCGTCAGCCCCCACGCTTCGCGATACGCCTCAAACGAACTCACCTCGCCGCCATCGAGTCGCTCGCGCTGAATGCGCAACGCCATCACCGCATCTGCACCTTCCAGCGCCTCTGCAAGTGACGCGCATAGCCTTACGCCGCCACTTCTCTCCGCAGCCTCAGCGAACCCACGGGTGAGCGCGGCCGGACCGGCGAGTCGTACCTCCGCGCCCGCAGCGCGCAGCGTGTGAAGATTTGAGCGCACCACACGGCTGTGAAGAAGATCGCCGATGATCGCCACGCGGCGCCCCTTCAGCGTGCCGTCCTTTGCGCCGATGTTTCGGAGGAGCACAGAGAGATCAAGGAGTGCCTGCGTTGGATGCGCATGCCAGCCGTCTCCAGCGTTGAGTATGGAGCCGTCAAAGACGCGCGCAGCGAGCCACGGCGCACCGGCGCGCTCGTGGCGCAACACGATCACGTTGCTCCCCAAGGCGCGGAGCGTCTTCACCGTGTCAACAAGCGATTCACCCTTCCCTACGGATGAGCTCGCAACGGCCACACTGTTGACGTTCGCGCCGAGTGCCTTCGCGGCGTTCTCAAAGGAGATGCGCGTCCGCGTGGAGGCCTCATAGAAGAGCGTGGTGACGTTCACACCTTTCAGTGCATCCACTCGACCGGTCGGCGAGCCCAGAATGCGACGTGCGGCCTCGGCCGTGCCGAGCAGCAACTTCAGATCACCCCACGAGAGGCCCGCAACATCGAGCAGGTGGCGATGGGGAGCGGCCGTGGGTGGCATTGGCGTCTCCCGCCTTTCCGCGCTCAGCCCTTCGCCTTCGCCGCCGCCTCGTTCGCGGCAAGATGCTCAGCGAGCAACTCCACCTTCACGAGATCGTCGCCGTCAAACTCCTTCACGCACACGCGGACCACTTCGTCACTCGTGGTGGGAATGTTCTTCCCCACATGATCTGCACGGATCGGAAGTTCTCGATGCCCTCGGTCAATCAGTGCGACGAGGCGGATCGCCTTCGGTCGACCGTAATCAATAAGTGCATCTAGACCTGCACGAATCGTACGTCCCGTATAAAGCACGTCATCAACCAGGATCACGGTCTTGTCGGTGATGTCACCTGGGATGCTCGTGCCGCGGTGAACGGGCGCAACGGAAATTGTGGAGAGATCGTCACGATAGAAACTGATGTCTAGCGTTCCGTATTCAACGTCTACGCCTTCATGCTCCTTGATCGCTTCAACGATCACCTTCGCGAGTGGGACGCCGCGTCGCTGAATGCCGACCACCACAAGCCCCTTGGTCCCCTCCTTCTCAACGATCTCGTGGGAGATACGGATGAGGGCTCGGCGGATCTCTTCCGCGTTCATGACCATGCGTGCCATCTGGGTCTCCTCTCTCCCGCCGGCCGATCTCTGCCGACCACGTCGCGGGTGCCGCCGAATGCTAGCAGGGGGCTAGGTGAGGGCTCGGCGGAGTTCCGCCGCCGCCTCCTCTGGAGCGATCGGCACCACCGGGATGCCTGAGGCCAACTCCAGCCCACCGATCGGTCGGAGGCGCGGATGGAGCTCCCAGTGCCAGTGATAGGTGAGGTCCACCCGCTCACGGAGCGGCGCAGTGTGGAGGAGCAGGTTGTATGGCGGCATGCCGATCGCGCGAAGCGCCTTCACCGCCGCCTGCAACGTCTCGGCGAAACCGCGCAGCGTCGCGGTGTCAACGTCGCCGAAATCTGATCCGTGGTTGTTCGGAATGATCCACGTCTCAAAGGCGGAGCGGCTCGCGAACGGGGCGATCACTGCACCGTACGGATCTCGATGGATCAGACGTCGCCCGCTCGCCACTTCGTCTTGCACCATGTGACAGAAGGCACACCCTCCTGCGCGAATGGAGAGTCGTGCAGCACCACCGATCTCTTCGGCGAGCCGGTGCGGAACCTGCGGAAGGTCGTACGACTCAAAGCAGAGGTGATCCGTCATTGCGCCAGCCTGGGCCGCCGCATTACGAACAAACTGAATGTAGGCGGTGCTCCCCAGCTCTCGGCCCGCGCGAATCTGATCGCGGATTGCCGAAAGGAAGTCAACGATCAGTGGCGTCGGCACCTCATCAAGTTCGCCGTGCTCACCGCGTGGCGCAATCAGTGTTGACCACGATCCCGCGCGATCCACATCACTCAGCGTCAGGAATCCCGACTCCCCCGCCGCCGCATCTGCTCGCGTCCCAACCGAGTGAAACGCCCCTTGGCGCAACATGCGTCGCGAGATTCCGCTCGCTTCACCCTTCTCACAATTCCCACACGTCGCGTCTCGCGCGCCAGAGAGGCGCTCTTCATGAAATCGCTCTGGTTGGTATTCGCGATCGACAACCGTCGCCGACCACCACCCCGTGATCTCGTCACGTCGCAGCTCCCACATGCCGCCGCCACTCATGCGCTCACACTCATGCCGCTGATCGTAGCGTCGTCAAGATACGCGCCGATCGCCGCCGCGTATGCACGTGCCGCCACTTCGGCAACCTCCTCAACTGGAGGCGCTGCAGCTCCAACCGCCGCACGATCGTCAGCCGCAACCGCCGCCCAGTCGCGCTCTAGCGCAATGGAGGTTGAGACCACCCCCGCATGCCCACACGGATTGATCAGCGAAAAGGCCTCAAGGTCGCGACCTACGTTCAGCGCCAGGCCGTGCCACGCCACGCCGCTCTCCACACGCACGCCAACAGCGCCGATCTTTCGCTCGCCAACCCAACAGCCCGGCGCACCGCTGCGCCGCTCCGCTGCCACGCCGTAGTGCGCACACGCCGCGATCAGCGCGTCCTCGAGTGCGCAGATGTGTTGTCGCAGTGAGATTCCCGCCGCGCGCAAGTTCACGATGGGATACGCCACCAGGTGTCCAGGGCCGTGATACGTCACCTCGCCCCCACGCTCCACCCGCCGCACCGCAATACCGCGCGCCGTGTACTCAGCTTCTGAGAGATGCAGGTGAGCGAGCGTTGCGTTCTTCCCTAACGTCAGCACCGGCTCATGCTCGAGCGCCAAGAACGTATCCACGCCGCTCCCACTCGCGCGGCCATCAACAAGACGGCGCTGCTCCGCGTGCGCTTCGTCATAGCCGAGCCTGCCGAGCCAGCGGTATGCAATCGGGCGATGTGCACTCTCCATGCCCTGAGCGTAGCCTCCCCCACTCCCCATGCGCTATCCTCACCCCCCACGCGGGAGTAGCTCAGTTGGTAGAGCGTCTGCTTCCCAAGCAGAAGGTCGAGAGTTCGAGACTCTTCTCCCGCTCCAGTCCCCTATCCCTACTAGACTGCCGCCATGGCGAAAGATGGGAAGCAGAACCTAGAGAAAGCCGCGATCGACACGATCGCCGTGCATGCGGGCGAGGGGGCTGATCCGACCACCCGCGCGCACAACCTCCCCATCTATCAGACGGCCACCTTCACGTTTGAGACGGCGGACGAGAAGGAGGAGGCGGTTGACGGCGCGCTCGCCTGGGAGCCGAACCGATACTTCTACACGCGCACGAACAATCCAACGACGGCGGCTCTCGAAGAGAAGCTCGCCGCACTCGAAGGCGCGGAGAGTGCGATCGCCTCAGCCTCCGGAATGTCGGCCATCTCCGCCGGCCTGCTTGCGCACCTCAAGAGCGGCGATCACTTGATCGTTGCGGATGACCTCTTCATCATCAGTCAGATTCTCTTCGCTGAGGACTTCCCGTCTCGCGGCATTGACGTCACCCCTGTTGAGATCACCAACCTTGAGGCGGTGAAGGCGGCGATGCGGCCAAACACGAAGATCATTTTCGCGGAGGTGCTCTCCAATCCGTGGATGAGGATCAGCGATGTGCCAGCGCTCGCAAAAATTGCGCATGACGCGAACGCGCTTCTCGTCATTGACAACACCTTCTTGAGCTCGGTCACGATCCGCCCAATTGAGTTCGGCGCGGACCTCGTGTTGCAGACCACCACCAAGTGGATCTCTGGACACGGTGATGCGCTTGGCGGTGTGGCGGCGGGGGCGAAGGCGCTCGTGGATCCGATTCGGCGACAGACTGACCTGCTCGGTGGACCGGCGTCGCCGTTCAACTCTTGGCTCATTGCCCGCGGTGCGCGCACCCTCCCGCTACGAGTAGAACGTGCCACAGCGAACGCGACGAAGCTGGCCGCCTTCTTGGAGGGTCACGAGAAGGTGGAGTGGGTGCGCCACCCGAGCCTCGCCTCACATCCTGACCGCGCGGTGGCGGATCGAATCCTTGGTGGGAAGTGGGGCGGCATGCTCTCCTTCAAGCCGCGCGCAGCGGCGGGGGTTGATCCACTCGACGCGATGCGCGCCTTTGCCGACAACATCGCACTCTTCGGCGTGGGGGTGAGCCTCGGCGAAGTGGACACGCTCGTCTATCCAATGCCGAAGCGCGGCGGCATCTTCCGCATCAGCGTGGGTATTGAGGGGTCAGACGACATCATCCGCGAGTTTGATCGCGCGCTCGCACGCGTGAAGTAGATGGGAGTGCAGCCCCCAGCCGATGCCCTCTACCTCAGCTGGGAAGAGCTCGACAAGGCGGTTGAGCGACTCGCCGCGGAGATTGGTGCACTCGCGGCGACTGAGCAGCCTGAGGCAATCCTTGCGGTAAGTCGCGGCGGACTCGTCCCCGGTGCAATGCTCGCCTACCGCATGGGGCTGCGCGATCTTCTTGTGGCTGTTGCCGAGCACTATGACGCGAGTGGCCGCCGGCCAGAGGCTTCACTGCTACGGATGCCGCCCGCTGATTCGCTTCGCGGTCGCAGAATTCTCATTGTTGACGAAGTCTGGGAGAGCGGACGGACACTGCAGCAGGTCATCGCTGCTGCAGAGACGGCGGGGGCAACGGTGCGGACTGCCGTCCTTCACTACAAGCCGGAGCGCAGCGAGGTTGATCGCGCACCCGATCACTTTGCTGGCACCGCAACGAGCTGGGTGATCTACCCATACAAGGGGGGCGAGTGAGCGGAAAGAACGGAAGAGGCGTGCTGCTAATTGTGGCAGCGGCCACTAACGCGCTCCTTTCGCTGCTCCTCCTCCTCGCTGGGATCGTCCTGATCGGGGGGCTTATCTACGTATCTCTCATTGCAGGCAACGAAAGCTGGGCCTCCCTCGGTGCACGTGCGGCGGCGGAGCTCGGTGAGGAGTTCGTTGGACTCCTTGAACTGTTTGGTATAGACGCCGCAGGGCTCCTCGAAGAGTTCGCCGCGTCTCAAGGGCTACCCGCGTTTGATCGCTTCGCTCGCGATCTTCTCGCAGCGCTCTTTGTTGGCGTGGCGCTCTTTATCCCTGCTGGCGTTGCATCGGGTCTCGCCGCGGCGCGCATCTGGCGGCTCACGCCAGCAGCCGAACGTGGCGTGCTTCAGCTGTACGCGGTGGTGGTCACACTCCTCGGGGCGCTCGGTCTGCTGATTGCCGCTGCGCCGCATCTGATCTGGGGGCCGGTCCTCGTCGTTGGCCTGCTCACGCTGCTGGCACTGCGTCGACCGCGCGCGGAGACTCCTCCCTACAGCGCTTAGCTCGCCACGCGACGCATGCGCAGCGCGAGGCGGACGAGCGGTCCGCGGATCGGATCGAGATCCAGATCGAGCGCCCCAGGATATGCGTGCACGTCGCCGCCCCAACCCGCCTTGAAGTGCGCAATGCCAGGAGTGACGAGGCCCCACATGTCGTACCAAGAACTCCCTTGATCGATGGCACGTTCGATCGCAAATGCCTTGAGCGCGTATGGCGCGCGAACCTCATTGCCGCGATTCGTTGCCCCACCGAAAAGTTCCGTGCTCCCACTCTCCGTGCGCACCACAAGAAGCGCACCAAGGAGTTCAGTAGCGCCGTCCGCGCTCGTCCCTTCGGCGATCAGCAGTTCCGCGCGCGGACCAAACGCGCGCATCAGTTGAGAGAACGCTTCACCACTGCGGGACTTACTCCCAGTCCGCTCGCTGATTGCGCTCATCACCGCGCTCAGTGCGGGGAGCTCATCAACGGTACCGAGGCGCACCGTCACGCCATCCGTCAGCGCCTGACGGGCGTACTGACGCCACTTGCTGCGCCAGCCCGCGCGCACCGCGTCAACGCCTCCTGTGAGGGCGATGCGCCGACTCGAGCGCGGCTGGATTGGAGCGGCGAGGTGCAGCCGCGCGCCGATCTGCGTTGCTGCGTTGATCCACGGCGCGCGAAGGGTGGCGGTGAGTGCAGGGTCAGGCTGCACGACGTTGCTCTCTGGGTCAACGACGAGTGAACTTCCAGGCTCAAGGCGGACGAGGGTCACGCCGTCGGCGCGAAGACCACGCATTCCACGTAACAGTCCTACGCGTAACGTCTCGGCAACGCCTGCGTCCGCGCATGCAACGAGTGGCGCGCGTGGCGCATAGGCGAAGCGTCCGAGCGGTCCAGGGAGGCGCTGCAGGAGGAGCTGCGCGCCCGCCCATCCGCCACTCGGATGGAGTGCCACGATCCGAGCCGCCTCCCAACCGGTGAGCGCTTTCGACGTCGCCCAGGCGACGGTCTGGGTGAACGGAATTTCGGCGATCTCACCCGCGGCGTAGGCCTGTTCGAGCCGCGCACCCCACGCCTCTGGCGCTTCGCGAAGGATCACGATCTGGTCACTCATGCGGTAAGGGTACGCGCCCCGCTAGGCTTGTGCGCGTGACGCCAACTCCACCGCTCCCGCCGATCGCGCTCGCCCCTGAAGGGGTGGTCTTTGATATGGATGGCGTGCTCTGCGATAGCGAGCCGCTCTGGGCCGACGCGCGGTTTGCCGTTGCCGAGGCGCTCGGCAGCAGCATCACAATTGACGACTTCCACGCCTTCTACGGCTCCAACACGTTGCAGTGGAGCGCAGGGATGGCGAAGCTCTTCAACTACCCAGATCCCGCGCACGTTGCGCGCCTCACCATTGACCACCTTCTCAACGCGTATCGAAACGGCGCCATTCGGCCGATCCCGAGCGGGATCGCCGCACTGCGTCGTGCAGCGGCGCGTGGACCCGTTGCCGTTGCATCCGGGAGCCCGCGCGAAGTGATCGGCACCGTTCTTGAGATCCTCGGAATCAGCGACATAGTTCGCGAGTACGTCAGTTGCGACGAGGTGGCAGGCGGCAAGCCGCTCCCCGATGTGTATCTGGAGGCGTGCCGACGAATCGGGATCACCCCGGCACGTTCCCTCGCGATTGAAGACTCACTCGCAGGCGCGCGAGCAGGCAAGGCGGCAGGGATGACCGTTGTCCTGGTGCCGCTCGATGGCGCACCATCATCAGCCGGCGCCGACGCGTACGCAGACGTGATCCTTACGAGTCTCGATCAACTCCCACTCGCCGCGGGTGGCGCGTAGCGAAGCGACTAGCTCTTTGCGATGCCAACCTTTGCGCCGAGTGCGTCGTTGGAAGGCTCGATCAGATAACTGCCGTCGTCAAAGATGATCACAGGAATTGATTTTGCTCCGGTGAGCTTCTCAATCATCTCCTTTGCGCTGGCATCCGCATCAACGTCCACGTAGGTGTATGAGACGCCGTGCGCATCGAGGTAGCCCTTGGAGCGCCTGCAGTCACTGCACCAGTCCGCGCCGTACATCGTGATCTTCTTCTCGTCTGCCATCACACCCTCACTCGCTTCGGCCAGCGGCGCCAGCCCTCATGATTCATCGTAGCGGGTGCACAGAGATGCCAGCGAACGCCTAGGCTACAAGCATGGCAACTGCTCGGATGCTCGGATTCACCGCCCTCGTCGCCGCAGAGTGGGTTCGTGGGATCGGACTGGTTGCCGCAGGCGCCCTCACCTACGGGCTCCTCGGCGGCGTGATGCCGCCGCCTGGCGGCTTTGATCAACCGGTGGCGATCGCTTCCTTTATCACCATCGGACTTGGCGCCCTCGACCTCCTCCTTGCTGCGCTCTTTGCCGCAACCGCGCTGCGCCTCCGCGCACTGAGCCTCCCTGCCGATCGCCCCGTCACCCTTCACGCAGCGTGGAGCACCGCCCTCTCGCTTCTGCTGATCGCTGCAGGGAACCCCCTCGTGCCACAGATCACGATGGTTGCGCTTGCGCTCCTTGCCAGCGCCTCCCTGCGCCTCATACGCACCGGCGAGGGCGGGAACGGCTAGACTCCCCCGCATGGTTGGACCGGTCTATTTGACGAAGGCGGGACGTGAGGCGCTCGAAGCCGAGCTGCACGACCTTGTCCACAATCAGCGACCTGCAGTGATCGCGCGCATCAAGGCGGCGAAGGAGCTCGGCGACCTGCGGGAGAACGCCGACTACGAGATCGCTCGAAACGAGCAGAGCTTCATCGAGGGGAAGGTCCTTGAGATCGAAGAGAAGCTGCGCAACGCCGAGATGATTGATGAGAATGCGAGCACCGACCAGGTCGGTCTCGGCTCCACCGTTGAGGTGACTGCGGAGCGAAAGACGCGCACCTACATGATCGTTGGCTCCACCGAGGCGGATCCGAGTGGTGATCCACCGAAGATTTCAAACGTCAGCCCACTCGGCGCATCACTGCTTGGGAAGAAGATCGGCGAGAAGGTTCAGGTCACCCTGCCAAACGGCGAGAGCGTGGCCTATACGATCAAGAAGATTTCGTAAGCGCGTCGCGGTTCGCGTTCCAGACCCGACCACTCTCGTAGCGCTCCGCCTTCCAGATCGGCACATCCTGCTTGATGGAGTCAATCAGCGCGCGGCTCACAATGTAGGCACGGTCGCGATGAGGTGACGCCACCACGGTGATGATGCTGATCGATCCGACTGGGACGCTCCCAATCGCGTGCCAAACCCCAATGCCACCCTCGCCTGCGAGCCCATCGTCAATCAAGCGCTCGCAGATGTCGTTGATCTCCGCGAGCGCGTAGGGTTCCGCTGCCTCGTACTCAAGGGCCAGCACGCGCTCACCAGCGAATTGCGCAGCCGCTGCCTCTTCGCCGGGCGCTGGCGTTCCAGGAGAGATCCGTGTGCGTCCAACAAAGACCACGATCGCACCATCGGAACTCGTCGCAATCTCGGAGATGAGCTGCTCCACGGCGTCGTTTGGCAGCGGCGCGAGGGTGATCTTTACCGAACGCTGCCCTCGGGACCCGCCACTCGCTGGAGGAAGGAGCGCGATCTCATCGTCTCGGTGAACTCGGATCTGCGAAAGGTTGGCATCACGGGCCACTAAAACTCCGTTCAACCCCAACCGCAGGTGTGGTCGCAGTGAATCGAGCCCGGGCCGTGTGGCGAAGAAGTGATCAACGAGTTGCGCAGCGCTTGCGTCATCGTCAAGGTTGATCTCGATCTGATCGGCACCCTCACGAGCCCGAAGAATGGCGAAGAGTCGGACGCGCACCTTCATTGCTAGACGAGGATCCCCGCTCCGAAGAAGAGGCCGCTCGCAAGGATCGTTCCAGTGATCACCGCGCCAAGGTCAATGTAGAGGAGGCCGGTGGCCGACTCCATGGAGCGAGCGCGCGCGGTGCGCCAGCCCGCGTATGTGAGAAGTGCTGGGAAGATGAGTCCAATGAGGAGCCGCAGGATGGCGAAGAAGTCCCAGCCGGCACCGAGTCCACCAAGCCCCATCAACTGCCAGATCAGGAAGAGCGCGATCTGCACGGCAACTCCTGCGCCGAGCGCGCGACTGAGCAGCAGGAGTGGCGACTCTGGAAGTTTCGGTGTCACCAGATACCAGTGCGCCAAGATCATGGCGGCGAACGCGCAACCGGTGACATAGGTGAGGATGAGGAGCTGTGACGCGAGCGCGATCGCGATGAGCGGCGTTGTCCCCCAACCGAGCGCCCCGACCAGAATCACGCCAACACCGACCGCCACGGTGATCGCGCCGACGATGCGACCATCGCTCCCGCGGGCAATGCGCAGCGTCCAGAGCGTGGCGAGCGACGCAACAAGGACGAGGAGGAGGCGACGAAGCGCGTCGAGCTCGGGGCCTGCCGACTGAATCGGTGCCCCGGCCTCTGGCACAGGGAGTGCGCCGTCTGCGAGCCAGGCGAGGAAGGCCCAGCCGCCCGCGGCGAAGACGGTAAATCCGCGGTAGCCGCGCGTGGACTCTGCGCGATGGGTGAGCAGGAGGAGCGCCGCTAACGAGCCAACGGCGAGGGCCACAAGCACCACCCAGTTAATGAAGGCGAGGGAACGGGCAATGCTCTCGACGGACATGCAGCGAGCGTAGCACTCACCCGCGGCTCAACCTCCTCGCAGGCTCTCCAAGGATCGGCGAGAATAGAGCGATGAGTGATGCATCACGAGCCAAACGCAGAAGTGTGCCGCTCCCTCCTGCACTGAGCACACCGAGTGCAGCGCAGGGTGAGGCCGCGCCGGTTGAAGCGGTGCGTGCGATTGCCGCACTCCTTGGTCGCGCGGCGCTCCCTGGATCGGCATCAGGTCCGACGTCGCGTCCTGCCGCACGCGTGGAGACAGCGGACGACGGGGAGGCAACCCCACGCGGCGATCGCGAAGTTCTGATTACAGGGAGCGTTGCTACGTTGAGTGATGCCGCGAGTGACGCGGTTCGAAGTGCGCAGAAGCGACAGCGTCGTGCCGTGAAGCAGGTGCAAGAGGTCCTTGAACGGCTCTCCTCTGACGCGCCCGACGCGCTCTCAACCTAGCGCGCAGCGCGCGATTACTGAGGGTCGGCGAGAACGAGGAGGCGGAGCTCCGTCATCTCTTCAATAGACCAGCGAATCCCTTCGCGGCCGAGGCCCGACTCCTTCACGCCGCCGTACGGCATGTTGTCGATGCGATAGGTAGGAACGTCATTCACAATCACGCCGCCAACCTCCAGCTCGTCAAACGCCTCGCGCACATGGGCAAGGTCGTTGCTGAAGAGGCCACACTGCAGACCGAAGCGACTCTCATTCACTGACGCGATCACCTTGGCGAAGTCGCTGTAGCGCTCAAGGATCACGACTGGGGCAAAGGCTTCGTCACTGCAGATGCGCGCGCTGCGCGGCACGTTGGTGAGGATGGTTGGCGCGAAGAGGCGTGGCTCACTCGCCTTCACAGGTGCGCCGCCCGAGATGACCCGCGCCCCCGCGGCGACCGCCTCGGCGATCCACTCCTGGGTGCGCTTCGCCGCGCCGTCATCAATGAGCGGGCCAACATCGGTTCCCTCGTCGGCTGGGTCACCAACTTTCAACTGCGCGGCGCCCGCAGCGAAGCGCGTCTCAAACGCTTCAGCGATCGACTCATGGAGGAAGATGCGCTGCACACTGATGCAGACCTGTCCGGCGTAGGCGAATGCGCCGACGAGTGCGCGCTTCACCGCCCAGTCAAGGTTGGCACTCGCATCCACAATGCAGGCGGCATTGCCGCCAAGCTCGAGAAGGACGCGTCGCTTCCCTGCGCGCGCCTTCATCTTCCAGCCAATCTCTGGTGAGCCAGTAAACGAGAGCAGGCGGAAGCGCTCGTCGTCAACGAGTTTGTCCGCAACGTCGCGCGCGGTTGGGATGACGCTAAGCGCACCTTCTGGGAGACCCGCCTCGGTCATGATTTCCGCCACCTTCAACATGATCAACGGGTCCGCTGAAGGCGGCTTCAGGACGATGCTGCAGCCGGCGGCGATTGCTGGCGCCACCTTATGCGCGGCGAGGTTCAACGGGAAGTTGAAGGGACTGATACCGAGCACTGGGCCAACTGGGAAGCGACGCGTGATGCCAAGGCGCCCTTTGCTCGATGGGGCAAGGTCGAGCGGGATCGTTTCGCCGATCATTCGCTCCGCCTCTTCGGCGGCGAGGCGGAAGGTGAGCGCGCCACGATCAATCTCGGCGCGTGCGTCGCGAATCGGCTTCCCCGCCTCAGCGGAGAGGAGGGCGGCAAGTTCTTCCTTGCGCGCGCTAATCCCCGAGGCGGTCTTGCGCAGAATCTCGGATCGCTCCCATGCGCCGAGCGCACGCATTCGCTCGAATCCAACTTGCGCGCCAATCACCGCGCGTTCCATCTGCTCAGGGCTGGCGAGGAAGGTACTCCCCACCACGCGCCCATCAAACGGAGAGCGGATCTCATGTGGGTGCGGCGACTCCTCCCAGGAACCGGCGACCAAGATCTTCTGTGGCTTCATGCTGGGAGTCTAACGGAGTCGTGTGGCCGCTTAGAGCGCCGCGCCGCGCGGATAACTCCCCAAGATGCGCAGTTCGCTCGTCACCGCCTCCAGCTCACGGAGCACGCCCTGGAGCGCAGGCTCGCTCGCCCCAGCATCAAGATCCATCCAGAAGACGTACTCCCAGTCGCCCACTTGGCTCGGTCGCGATTCAAGTTTGCTCATATTCACGCCGGCCTCCGCAAAATTTTGCAACACCGCGAGCAGCGCCCCCGGGACATTCGGGACGCCCACCAGGAGGGTGGTGCGCGGCGCACCTGTGCGCGCGCTCAGTTCAGCGGTGCTCCCTTTGGTGCGCAGCACCCAGAAGCGGGTGCGGTTCCCTGGATCTCGCTCAATGCCGCTCGCAAGCTCCACCAAGCCGTGCAGCTTCGCCGCACGGGGAGAGAGGACGGCGGCCGCATCGCGCTCACTTCGTTCACGGATTGAGGCGCCGGCTCCCGCCGTGTTGTACGTGGAGAGGAGTTGCCACGCTCGCGTGCGCAAGAACGGCTCGGATTGCGCGAGTGCCTGGGCGTGACTGTAGACGCGCGTCACCTCATCAATGGTGACACCAGGGAGCGCAGCAAGGACGAGGTTTACGGGAACTACCGACTCCCCCACAATCTCCAGCGCACCGTCGCGGACCAAGTCGAGCGTTTCTCGAACGGTGCCGTTCACCAGATTCTCAATCGGAAGGATGCCGAACTCGGCGCGGCCGTCTAGGAGCGCTTCGCGAACCTCGCCGAACGAGCCAACGGGGAGACTTGTCGCTGACTCACCAAAGAAGGCGATGAGTGCATCCTCTGCAAATGCGCCGGGCTCACCCGAATACGCAACGCGGACGTTCCCACTCATTAGCGCGAGCCAGGAACGTTGCGCTCAGATCGGCGCGCGACTGCAGCGTCACCCTTCAGCAGCGCATACTCCAACGAATCTGCGAGGGCGAGCGCCGATGCAGCAATGATGTTCTCGCCCACGCCCATGGTGGACCAGGCGTTACCACCAGCAACCGATTCAATGACCACGCGCGTCTTCGCACCCGTGGCGGACTCACCATCAAGGATACGTACCTTGTAGTCCACAAGGTGTACCGCATCCAACTGCGGATAGAAGGCGCCGAGCCCCTTGCGCAGCGCGCGGTCGAGTGCGTTCACGGGGCCGTTCCCGTCGGAAGCAGTGTGCAGATCCTCGTTGCCAACCTGCACGCGCACCGTTGCCTGCGCGCGAGACGCGCTCCCTTCGTGCTGCTCCACGATCACCGTGAAGTCCATGATCTTGAATGGCGCAGCGTACCCGGGCTTATGGCGTTCAACGAGCAGTTCGAATGACGCTTCTGCTCCTTCGTAGCTTGCGCCGCCGGCCTCCATCTCCTTGACGAGTGCCGAGAGCGTCTTTGAGTCGAGGCCAGAGTTTGCGAGCTCCACGCCGAGCTCTGCGGCGCGACTCCCCGTGTTCGCCTTCCCGCCGAGCTCGGAGACGACCAGGCGGCCGCGATTCCCCACGAGTGCGGGGTCAATGTGCTGATAGGCGCGCGGCGTCTTCACCTGTGCCGCGCCGTGCACGCCACCCTTATGCGCAAACGCAGACCGCCCAACGTACGGCTGATGATCATCTGGAGCGAGGTTCGCGATCTCCGCAACCTCGTGCGAAAGCGTGGAGAGGTCGGCGAGTCGATCTGCACCCGCCACCTTGTGCTCACTCTTGAGGGCGAGGTTCGCCATGAGGGAGACCATATTCGCGTTCCCCGCGCGCTCCCCGTATCCGTTGATGGTGGCCTGGACGTGGCGCACGCCCGCATCAACCGCGGCGAGTGCGTTCGCAACGGCGAGCTCGGCATCGTTATGTGAGTGGATCCCCCAGACCACGTCGCGGGCACCCTTGTCTGCAGCCAACTTCGCGCGCGCATCGCGCACGATCTCACTCATGCGATTGGTCAGGGTTCCGCCGTTCGTGTCGCAGAGCACCAGCGTCGATGCACCCGCGTCGCGCGCCGCGCGCAGGGTATCCAGCGCATAGGCGGAATCGGCCTCATACCCGTCAAAGAAGTGTTCTGCGTCGTACACCAGCTCACGTCCGCGCTCAGCAACATAGCCAATACTCTCGGCGATCATGGCGAGGTTCTCCGCGCGCGTCGCCTCGATGACCTCATCCACGTGCAGCGTCCAGCTCTTCCCGAAGATGGTGACGATCGGCGTCTCTGCATCCAAGAGCGCATTCAGGTTCGGGTCGCTCTCTGGTCGGTTCGACTTGTGACGCGTGCTACCGAAGGCGGCGAGCTTGGCCCGCTCCCAGCGAATCTTCTTCGCCGCCGCGAAGAACTCGATGTCCTTCGGATTTGATCCTGGCCAGCCACCCTCAATCGCCGGCATGCCGAACTCATCGAGGGCACGAGCAATGCGCAGCTTGTCCTGGAGTGAGAGAACGAGGCCCTCACGCTGCGCACCGTCGCGCAGGGTGGTGTCGTAAAGGAGGACCGGCTCCTTCTCGCCGCCCACCGCACCGCTCATTGCGCGCCTCCCTTTGCGTTCAGCACCTGCTCAACAATGAGGTCTGTTGCCTCACGCGTGCCAACAAGCGTCAGGCCAGCCGCCTTGAGCGCCGCAGAATCTGCGCCGCCCGCGAGATCGGCGGTTCGCGCACCCGCGCGCACGGCGGCGGCGACCGCCGCCTCAACGGCGAGCGCAGCGTCGGCGTGACCGAGCGACTCACGCAGCATCATGGCGCCAGAGAGGATGGTGCCGATCGGATTCGCCAAGTTCTTCCCCGCAATGTCTGGGGCCGAACCGTGGATCGGCTCGTAGAGCCCGAAGGTGCCGTGTGCGGTGCGCTTGGTGCCGAGCGACGCCGAGGGGAGCATCCCAAGCGAACCAGCGAGAACCGCCGCTTCGTCGGAGAGGATGTCGCCGAAGAGGTTCTCGGTGACGATCACGTCGAGCGTTGCTGGCCAGGTGGCGAGGAGCATCGCTGTGGAGTCAACCAGACGGTGCTCCAGCTTCACGTCGGGATATTCGGCACCAACCTCGGTGACCACCTTGCGCCAGAGGCGGCTGGTGGCGAGGACGTTCGCCTTGTCGATGGATGCGAGGCGCTTGCTCCGCGTGCGCGCGAGTTCAAAGGCGATCACCGCGATGCGGCGGATTTCATCTTCGTGATATGGGAGCGTGTCCACGGCGCGCCTGCCAGTCGGTGTCACCTCTTCGCCAGATGGCTTCCCAAAGTAGAGGCCGCCAGTCAGTTCGCGCACCATCATGAGGTCGACGCCAACGAGTCGCTCCGATTTGAGTGGAGATGCGTCGTAGAGCTCTGGCAGGATGGTGACCGGACGGAGGTTGGCGAAGAGTTCGTAGCGCGTGCGCAGCGCAAAGAGCGCCTGCTCTGGTCGAACGCTTGCGTTTGGGTTGTCCCACTGTGGTCCGCCCACGGCGCCGAGAAGGATCGCGTCTGCGGTATCCGCAACCTGCAGATCCTCTTCGCGAATCGCCACGCCGTGCGCATCAATCGCGCACCCGCCGGCGGCGATCTCCTGCCACTGGATGCGGAATCCGAAGCGACTACCTGCGGCATCAAGAACGCGACGCGCCGCCGCAACCACGTCTGGCCCCACGCCATCCCCAGGGGCGGTGACGATCAGGTGGTCGTACTCCCCACTGCGCGCACGCTGAGCGAGAGCCTCCTGTTCAGTGAGTGTGCTCACTGCATCGCCTCGCGCGATCCCTTCGTGGGGGCGCTCGGTGCGCCAGAGGAGATCGCCGCGAGCTTGTTCGCCGCAGTGATGTACGCGACGAGGGAAGCATCAATAATGTTCACGCTCAACCCCTGGCCGCTGACAATCCTCGTATCTGGCAGTGGCTTCCCCGCTGCATCCACATCAATGGAGCGACGGCACTTCACGGAAACCTGCCCCTGTGCATCTTCACCTTCGGAGACGGCACGAATCTCGTACTCAGACAAGTTTGGCCGCCAACCGAGTGACGGCTCGACCGCGAGGTCGATCGCCTCATAGAGCGCATCCACCGGACCGTTTCCGGACGCCTCGGCCTTCCGCTCTTCACCGTTGATGCGCACCTCCACGCGACCAGATGAACCGCCACCTCGCGAAGAGGCAACGCTCCAGTCGAGCAGTTCAATCGTTGCCGCGCTCCCTGTGGCGGCACGCTTATCCACGAGTGCGATCAGGTCGGCGTCGGTGAGCTCCTTCTTGATGTCCGCCAGCGCGATCGCTTCGCGATAGAGCGCGTCGAGCGCCTCACCCGTGAGGTCGTGCCCGAGCTCGGTGAGCTTCGCCTGGAGTCCGCGTCGACCGGAGAGCTTCCCGATCGTGAGTGATGAGCCGAGCAGCCCAACCGACTGCGGCGTCATGATCTCGTAGGTGAGTGGGTTCTTCAGCACGCCATCCTGATGGATCCCCGACTCATGCGCGAACGCATTTGCACCAACGATCGCCTTGTTCGGCTGTACGGCGAATCCGGTGAGATAGCTCACCAAGCGACTCGCGGCGGTGAGTTGTTCGGTCTGGACACGGATGTCGTGCGATTCAAACTGACCCGGTCGCGTTCGCAGCGCCATCACCACCTCTTCAAGTGAGGCGTTACCTGCACGCTCGCCGAGTCCGTTGATCGTGACTTCCACCTGACGCGCTCCTGCCTGGACGGCGGCGAGCGTGTTCGCGGTGGCGAGGCCGAGGTCGTTATGGCAGTGGACGCTCACTGTGGCATCGCGGCCAACCAGGTCAACGACGCGCTTGGTGAGCGCAGCGTACTCGGATGGGATGGCGTAGCCAACGGTGTCAGGGATGTTGACCGTGGAGGCACCAGCACTCACCACCGCCTCGTACACCTGCATCAGATAGTCGTAATCCGTGCGGCTCGCATCTTCGGCGGAGAACTCAACTTCGGCGTCACGACCGAGTCGCTCGCGCGCGTACTTCACCCACTTCACCGCCTCCGCAAGCGCCGCCTCGCGCGTGGTGCGCAACTTATGCGTCAAATGGATATCTGAGGTTGCAATGAAGAGGTGCAAGTGCGGTCGATCCGAGGCCTTGATCGCATCAATGGCTCGCTGCGGATCGCCATCCTTACAGCGCGCGAGCGCCGCAATGCCGATCCCCTTGGTTGACTCGGCGATCTGGCGGACCGCCTCAAAGTCGCCCTCTGAGGCGGCAGGGAAGCCGGCCTCAATGACGTCCACCTTCAGCTTGGCGAGCTGCCGCGCAACCTCCAGCTTCTCCGCAACGGTGAGGCCAGCGCCTGGCGCCTGCTCGCCGTCACGCAGCGTGGTGTCAAAGATGCGAACCGCACCAGTGGCGACGCCAGGTCCAGGTGCGCCGTTCACTTGGCGGCGCCCTTCTCCGCAGCACCCTGTGCACCGTCAATATCGACCTCAACTGGGTTGAGGAAGGTCATCTGGCGACGAAGCTCGCGGCCAACCTTCTCGATTGGGTGCCCGGAGTTTGCGGCGCGCAACTTCTTATAGTTCGGTCGACCCGCCTCATCCTCAGCGATCCAGCCCTTGGCGAACGTGCCGTCCTGGATCTCGTTGAGAACCTCCTTCATGCGCGCCTTCACTGACGCGTCAATGATGCGTGGCCCGGAGACATAGTCCCCGTACTCCGCAGTGTCCGAGATTGAGAAGCGCATGAAGTCAAGACCGCCGCGGTACATCAGGTCCACGATCAGCTTCAGCTCGTGCATCGTCTCGAAGTAGGCGAGCTGCGGATCGTAGCCAGCCTCAACCAGCGTCTCCCACGCGCTCTTCACGAGCTGCGCCGTACCGCCGCAGAGGACCGCCTGCTCACCGAAGAGGTCGCTCTCCGTTTCGTCCTTGAAGGTGGTCTCCATGATTCCTGCGCGCGCGCAGCCGAGGCCGTTCGCGTACGCCATGGTGCGCGCCCGAGCGGTGCCGCTTGGGTCCTGATGCACCGCAAAGAGTGCAGGGACGCCGCCGCCAGAAACGTAGACGGAGCGAACTAGGTGGCCTGGACCCTTAGGTGCAACCATCCCAACGTCAATGCCGGCCGCTGGCGTGATGCGGTTGAAGTGAATGTTGAATCCGTGCGCGAAGAGGAGGAGCGCACCTGGCTTGATATTCGGCGCAATCTCCGATTCGTACATCTTCTTCTGCGCCGTATCCGGGACGGCGATCATGATCACATCGGCGCGCTTCGCCGCCTCAGCGGCGGTCATCACCTCAAAGCCGTCCGCCTGTGCAACGGCGCGGCTCTTTGAGCCTTCGGCGAGTGCGACGATCACGTTGAGTCCCGACTCCTTCAGGTTCTTCGCATGCGCATGGCCCTGGCTTCCATAGCCAACAACCGCAATCTGCTGCTTCTCAATGCTCGTGAACGGTGCTTCGGCGCTGTAATACATCTTGAAACTCATCGCTTCACCTGCTCCTCAATTGACCCGCTGCCGCGGGACATCACTACTGAGCCGGTTCGCACCAGCTCCTTGATTCCGAACTCCCGAAGGAGTTCGACCACACGATCCACCTCGCTGGGCTCACCGACGATCTCCACGATCACCGCGTCGTCGCTCAGGTCCACCACGCGGCCACGATGCATCTCGGCGATGCTCACGACCTCAGGACGGCTCTTGCCAGTCACGCGGACCTTGATCAGGGCCAGTTCGTGCTCAACGATCGCCTCGTCGGTCACGTCCTGCACCTTGAGGACATCAATCAGCTTGTAGAGCTGCTTCGTCGCCTGCTCCACGTGCACCTCGTCGCCAACGATCGTCAGCGTCATGCGTGATGTGTCGCTCCGCTCGGTCGCGGAGACGGCGAGCGACTCAATGTTGAAGTTGCGGGCGCGCATCAGGCTTGCCACGCGATTAAGCACACCAGGGCGGTTGTTTACGATCGCCACGATCAGGTGGCGACGCTCGTCGCCTGATCCTGGGAGCGCTCGTGCCGGCGCCGCGCCTGCCGCGCTGTTCGGTGCGCCGCTCACTCGATGCCACCCTTCGGTGCGTTCGGATCAGCAGGGTCAAGGCGCGGACCGCTCGCCCCTTCGGTGACATCCTCTCCGTCATCACCCCACTTATCAATGAGATCCGAGAGGCCCTTCCCCGCCGGCATCATCGGGTAGACGTTCTGCCGCTCTGCAATCTCGAACCAGATCAGCGCAGGACCATCCACGGCGAGTGCACCCGCAACCGCGGCATCTACCTCTTCGGGCTTCGCAACCTTCCATGCGGGGAGCCCGTACGCTTCGCAGAGCTTCAGATAGTCGGGTCCGGCGAGTTGTTCAGAGTGGTAATTGCCGGCGTAGACGATCTCCTGCCACTGGCGGATCATGCCGAGTTTCTTGTTGTCCATCAGCGCAATCTTCACGGGGATGCGCTCTTGCACAATGGTTGCCAGCTCTTGCAGCGTCATCTGGAAACCGCCGTCACCAGCGATCGCCCACGAGGTCTTCTCTGGCGTGCCGATCGCCGCACCCATTGCGGCGGG